>Ga0182736_1000240_pt1 | contig 103620 bp, 154 predicted proteins | sample eDN5th30CKraftBY_FD_128882 | JGI IMG/M metagenome (GOLD analysis project Ga0182736, IMG submission 128882) | Enriched backyard soil microbial communities from Emeryville, California, USA - eDNA 5th pass 30_C Kraft BY (version 2) (version 2) | ecosystem: Environmental > Terrestrial > Soil >... | reverse complement strand
CGACAACACAGCTATGTACACGATGAACTACTACGTGTACAATCAGATACAAGATGCGACAATTCGACAGGCCGGTAATGCGAACGTGCCTTATTTCTGGTTAGATGCGTATACAGCAGATTTGGCTCATCGTCTAGCTCGCCATCATGCTCCTGCCCTTGAAGCTGTACGAAAGACCGACAAGGCTGAAGCTTATGCAACAGCTTGTAAGCAAGTCGAGAACGAAAACCTTTACGTCACTCCGGGATTGAGCGGGTATTTCAGATGATGGATCAGGCAATTACAGTTGGACAGGTTGTAGCTGCCTTTGGCGGCTTGTTCCTTGTAGGTATCGTTTTCGCAGGCGTAATGTTTGCTTTGTGGTTCATGGCACAAGGCTGGGATCACTAAATGGCTGATCCTACCCCACGATATGCTAGGGTAGATACCCACAATCCTGAAGCGTTCGCGCAATGCGACCGTTGCGGCTTTTGGTACAACCGTTCTAAGCTTGATTGGCAGTATGAATGGGCTGGTATGCATCTATACAATACCGGCAAGCTTGTTTGCACAACAGGCAATGGCTGCTACGATGTTCCACAAGAGCAGTTCCGGACTATCATTCTACCACCGGACCCGCCGCCTATTGTTAACGCTCGTGTACCCAATTTTGGGTATGAAGAGCAGACAGTAATTCAGTTGCAGATTGGATCTGTAACACCTTTGCCGCCGTGGCTTGCGGGACCACAAAGCCAATTAACAACAGAAGATGGTGAAACACTCCTTATCTTAGAGTACACGACAACAACACCAACGATGCCTTCGTAAATGCCTGCACTGTTCATACCTTCTGATGGCCGACTGACCAGTCAAAACCCGCTAACAGGGACTTTGACTGGCGGTGAATTGATGTATATCGTTTCGCCAGGCACACAAGGTCAGGGTGTCTCTTATAAGATAACGACGGAAACTCTTGCGTCCTTCTTCGCAGCCTTTCCAGTCCTTAATACTGAAATTATTACAGCAGGCGCAACTTACAATGTTGCACCAACAGATACTCGAATTCTTGTAAACAAGACTTTGCCATCCCCGACGTCAATTATATTCCCGACCGCTTCTTCTATGCAGTATCCCTTCCCTGTTCTTGTCAAAGATATCAAAGGGGATGCTGATATCAATCCAATCACGATCACGTTCTCATCTGGTCAACTATGTGACGGTTTGAGCTCGATTACATTGGATACCTCTTATCAGTGGGTTACCATCACCCCTGTTCCGAATGGCAACTCTTGGTATATGACCTAGTATCATGGCATTCATAAACACACTATACAACCTATGGCCAAACGGCGATAAGAAGCAGCCGGGTTTGCGAGATGGTATCGCGAATTCGTCTGATGCTGTGTTTGAAAAATACAAGATCAATACACCTTTGTTAATTGCACATGTTATGGCGCAGATTAGTCATGAATGCGGTGCTGGCAACGATCTTGTTGAAAACATGAACTATCGTGCAGATCGAATCCGCGCGGTCTGGCCTTCTCGATTCCCATCTGTAGCTTCTGCTGAGCCTTATGCTCACAATCCGCAGAAATTAGCTAACAAAGTCTACAATGGACGCATGGGAAATCGATTGAACAGCAACGATGGTTGGAATTTTAGGGGTCGTGGTGGTTCACAAACCACAGGTCGTAGCGGTTACGAGCGTGTAGCAAAACAAACTGGTCTAGATGTTGTAAACAATCCAGATTTGTTGGTTGATCCTGATCACTTCTTAGAATGTGCGGTATCTGATTTTATCAATTGTGGATGCCGCCCTTACGCTCTGAAAGATGACCTACTCAGTGTATCTGCATTGCTCAATGTTGGACATCTTGTTAAGAGTTCCAAGAGCATCATTGGATATGAAAAGCGTAAGGAATGGTTAATCAAGTGGAAGAATGCTCTAGGTGTGAACGATGCCGGGGTATGATTACAACGGATTTGTAACAACGTTAGCTAACACGCTAGTTGTTCCGTCTACAGACGCAAATTTCCAAGCAGAACTTCCACGAATCATTGATGATGCTGAGCAGCGCATCTATCGTGAACTAGATTTGTTGACTACAATCGTTAACGATCAATCCGGGAAGCTGACAGCAAATAGTAGAAGTTTTACGTTTCCACAACATTTCGTTGTTAGTGAGTCAATCAATGTGTTTACCCCCGTGAACACAACAACAAATCGACTACAGCTAATTCCTACAACTCGTGAATTTTTAGATGCTGTTTATGGGAATGATACAGCGACAGGTTCACCATCAATACCGCAGTACTACGCGATGATGACGGATCAAACCATTATTGTAGGACCTTCTCCTGATGCAGACTATACAGTAGAGGTTATTGGCACTATTAGACCTGAAGCTCTGAGTGCGACAAATCCTACAACGTACCTAACTCAGTATTTGCCTGATCTCTTTTTTGCAGCATCAATGGTATTCTCGACAGGGTATCTGCAGAACTTTGGTGCTGTTGTGGATAACCCACAGATGGCTGTGACTTGGGAAAGCCATACTAAAGAATTGATGAGTTCTGCAAACACGGAAGAGCTGCGAAAGAAGTACCAATCTTTTGCTTGGTCGCCAAAACAGCCCTATCCTGTTACGACTCCCCCGCGCGCATAAATCATGCCTTTTGGATCTATCACACTACAACCCGGTGTCAACGTAGAAAAGACACCTTTGCTTTTGCGTGCGAGCTATTCAAAGAGTCAACTCATTCGCTTTAGAGACTCTCTGGTCCAAAAGTATGGCGGATGGTCTAAGTTCTATCCCTACACAGTCGCCGGGACACCGCGTGATTTGCACGCTTGGCAAGACCTCAACTCAAACAAGTATTTGAGTGTTGGCACAACGACACAGCTTGCTATCATCAACAATGGTCAACTACAGAATATAAGCCCGCAACTCCTTGTATCTAATTTCGCTCCTAACATATCTGTAACTGCGGGAAGCAACATTGTTGAGATTGTAGACCCAAATATCAATAACGTAACCATAAACGATTCGGTCTTATTCAACACGCCTGTATCTCAGGGTGGAATTATTTTGTTTGGGTTGTATCAAATCGCTTCAATTACAGGTACGAATTCTTATACAATTTTGGCGAATTCAAATGCGACTGTAACAGAAACCAATCCAACCAGCACAAGCGCGGGATCGGCTGCTGGAACAGCTACTTTGAATTTTACTACTACACCGTCTTGGGTAGATGACGGCATGGTGGTGGCTGATATCACAACTCCTGCTGCAATTCCTCCGAATACAATTGTTTCCGGAACGACAGGGACTACAGTAACAATAAACAACAATATCGATCCTCCAGGTGTTGGATCGGGAGATGATATTGTATTTTCCAGCATCCCTGTTTTTACAGTGATTGCAGGCAGTGCTGTTGTTACAGTAACGTTTATCAACCACAATCTAAGTGTAGGAGGTTCTGTACAATTTCCGATTGCTACAACAGGTAGTGGTGTTTCTATTTTGGGATCGTACAAAGTATTGACAATTCCGTCAGCGAATACATTTACGATTTCATCAAATACACTCGCAACAAGTTCTAGCACATTCGCTATGAACGATGGCGAAGTTCAGATTGTCTACAAAATTGCGCTGGGACCACAGGCTGTTGGTATTGGCTACGGCTTGGGAGGATACGGGGATGGTGGATACGGAACGGGTGTTGTTCCATCATCACAGACAGGAACCGATATTACAACAGCGTCCTGGACAACAGGTAACTGGGGAGAAATCTTACTTGCCTGTCCTTTGAATGACTCAATTTACTACTGGCAACCGGGATCGGGTTTTCAGACGGCATCGATCATTCCAGGAGCTCCGCCATATAATACAGGGATTTTTATCTCTAACACGCAACAAATTCTTGTAGCTTACGGTTCTTCTGTTTCGCTTGATCTTGGTGTTCAACAGCAACCTTTACTTGTGCAGTGGTGCGATGTTGGTAACTTCTTTGAATGGGAAGCGACTGCAACCACACAAGCAGGTAACTTCACTATTCCGACAGGTTCCAAACTTGTAGGTGGTCTTGCTGCAACAAATCAAAACCTTCTGTGGACAGACCAAGATCTTTGGGCGATGAACTACATTGGTCCTCCAACAGTATTTGGATTCAACAAAATCGGCGCTGGTATGGGACTTGTATCAGCACATGCTATCCAAGTGCTGCGTACCGGTGTTTTTTGGATGGGTCCTACAAACTTTTATGTATATAGTGGAGGTTCAGCTAACGTCATTCCATGCCCTATTTGGGATGCTGTCTTTCAGAATCTAAATACAGATTTCTTAGACAATATCTGTGCGATGCCAAATACACCCTTCAACGAGATTGGTTGGTTGTACCCGTCTGTGAATTCAGTGAACGGTGAAAATGACAGCTACGTGAAGATGAATATCCTAGAGCCTGGAGCTCCATGGGATTACGGCTTATTACAGCGTTCTGCATGGATTGATCAGAGCATTTTGGGAATGCCCATTTCCGCAGCATCAACTGGCACGATCTATTGGCAAGAAACAACCAATGATGCTGATGGACAACCACTTGGTTCTTCTTTTACAACAGGTGATTTCTATTTAGCTGAGGGTGAAGATTTCGTATTTGTCGATCAAATCATGCCTGATTTTAAGTGGAACGAATTTCCAGGCGGACCATCCGCACAAATACAACTAACATTTGACGTATCAAACTTTCCGGGAGATACTCCCATTTCTTATGGACCGTATACGGTCACACAAGCTACAAGATACCTGCCTGTTCGATTTAGAGGTCGCTTGATGTCGGTAACTGTGTCGTCAAGCGATACGGGCTCTTTCTGGAGAATCGGCAGTATTAAATTTAGATACAACCCATCAGGACGTAGGTAATGTCATTCTTAGATGGTCTAAATCAAAATGGTCCCATGAACCAACCGCCGCCACAAGCGGCTGGTACAACAGACATTGTTATCCAACTACAGGGCATTGTCCGTCAGTTGACTGCTCTTGTTAATGTCATTAAGGGACGGGTTGTTTCAGGATCATTTACAATGACAACAGGTGTAGGATCTTTTGTTGTTACGCAACCCTCTGTTCAGTCACAATCCACAATTGGACTAACTGCCTTAAACGCGGATGCTGCGGCCGCGCAAAGAACCAATGGTATCTATATCTCAACAATAGTTCCTGGAACTTCGTTTACAATAGCAACTCAAACAGGAGTTGTTAGCGGGACTCCTCAATTCTCATACACCATCAACACACCAACCTAATTGCGGTTGGGCTGTAACCTGCTAGAATACAAAGATGCCGCTTCGATCAGGATCAAGTCAGAAAACAATCTCGAGCAACATTCGAGAGCTCCACAAAGGTAAGACCTTTGCTCATACCGAAGACAAATTCGGTAAGAAGCGTGCTGACAAGCAAGCTGTGGCGATCGCTTTGAGTAACGCTCGCGAAACCAAAGGGCGCAATATGGGAGGTTCATTGTCACAGCCTTTCAGTCCTGCACAGGGTGTTGCTCCTGGACAACCCGAGATTGTGCAGTTGAAGCGCGGTGGCGCTGCGAATGCAGTGAAATTGACTACCGGTCCATTGGTAAGCACGGTTCCCGGACGCACAGATTTACATTTTACGCATGTACCATCAGGCGCATACGTAATACCAGCGGATATCGTTTCTGCTCATGGGCAGGGAAATACACTTGCGGGTATGGAAAAGCTGCATAAACTGTTCAAGCTTGATAGTCATAGTAGTCATTCTGCTCCAAAGTTCCCGTCGCGACCAAGAGCAATGGCTAAGGGGGGTCATTCGGACAAGCATGTTGGAAAACCTGTTCCAGTGAAACTAGCTGGAGGTGAAATCGTTCTTCCTCCAAGCGCAGTTCACGAGACGATGCAACGTCTGCATAACAAATCAATGTCGCTCGATGAAGCGCATCGAGCGATGGATTCATGGGTAGTAAACGAACGTAAAAAACTACGTAAAACGCTGGCTAAGCTACCCGGGCCAGCTAGAGACTAAGGAGACTAGTCAATGAAAGACCAAGATAAGGTGGGTGTCGTTTTTGTAAACACAGTAGTGGGTCGGGGGCTGCTCAACAATGTAGCTAACTTGACCTTCAGTACCTATAACTTCTCCCCTGCAGAAGATGGGATTGAGGCTGATCCTGTGATTTCTTGCAGGCTGCGGATGGATATCCAGTGTTTGCGTCAGTTGCATGAATCAACAGGTGAGCTTCTTGCTACTCTTGAAAATAAGATTCCAGCCGCGCTGGAGACTTCGGGTGTAGCTCCTGTGGTTGAAGACGAAGAAGTCGTACCAACCAAGCGTGCAAAAGAAAATCGCACCAAGGTGAACTAAATGGAACCATACTCAGGTAGGGTTCGAATTATAGAAGTCGATGAAATTGAAGATGTCATGCGACTCTGTAAGGAGTTATGGGCTGAAAATGGCATCTTCAAGATGGACGATACTAAAGTGCGCTCTATGTTGATGCGTGCTTTCAATAAAGAGGGTGGCCTACTCGGTGGGGTAGGCCCCAAAGGAAAACTCGAAGGATTGGTCTATCTCTTGTTGTCGTCATTTTGGTATACAAATGACCATCATTGGGAAGAACTTTTCCTTTACGTTTCCCCCGAACACCGGAAGTCCCGCAACGCAGTTGAATTGTTGAAATTTGCGAAATGGTGTGCAACACAAACACCATTTCCGTTGTTTATCGGAATCATGCCTAACGCTGCATCTCAGCGTAAAGTCTACTTGTACGATCGTCAGCTGAATAGTGATATCGCAGCTCATGATGAGTTCAATGTTGCAAAAGGCATGTTAGAGGCTATCAAGTTGATTGATAGTAAGAGTCTTGGATCTTCTGTCGGGAACGTAAAGAAGGTTGCTGAGAGTCGATTAAAAGAAGCTGAATCCGTAATAAAGCAAGCTTCTACGCAGAAGGGATGTTTCTTTATCTATTCAGGACACACCAACGCGGCGTAAAATACGATGGGCAGCAAGGGTACTCAAACTTCAACTCAAGAGTCTACGACTCGGCCAGATGATCAGGCCTATGCTGCCTATCAAAATCTGTTGCAACGGGCGTCAGGTGTAGCTTCAACACCTTATCAGCCCTATACGGGTGAGCTGGTTGCTCCAGTCAATGCCCAACAGAACCTTGGTATCGGAAGCATCAACGCAAGTGCTGGCTACGCGCAGCCTTATTACAATTCTGCGATTCAACAGGCTCAGAACGCTTCCCAGCCGCTGACAGCCGCTGGCATTCAGCAGTATATGAGTCCATATACGCAGAACGTTGTTGACGCTACTCAAGCACATTTTAACAACCAGAATGCTCAAGCGCTTCAGCAGGTCAAAGGCAACGCTATCGCACAAGGAGCACTTGGCGGTAACAGAGAAGCTATCGCTGAATCTAACACGCTTGGACAACTTCAGTTATCACAAGCTCCAACAATCGCTGGTCTGTACAATTCAGGATACAATCAAGCGGTTAATACCGCACAGCAACAGCAAGCTTTGGGGTTACAGGGTGCTGGAGCTATCGGTAGTTTGGCTGGTGCGGGGCAGTCTGCCGGGTTGTCCGGTGGCGCTGCACAAATGGGTGCAGGACAAGTTCAGCAGAACACCCAACAATTGCTTGATCAAGCTTTGCTACAACAGTATCAGCAACAGCAAGCCTTTCCATATCAGCAGGCACAATGGCTGGCTGGTATGCAGACTGGTGTTGGTAGTCAGATGGGTGGAACGTCATCTGGTACCACAACCCAGCCCGGTCCAAGCGGTCTGAGCTCAATCTTGGGTGGCATCACCAGCGGTATTGGTATGCTGGGGTCACTTGGCCTGTTCTCAGATGAACGCGTCAAGGAAAATGTCAAAACAGTTGGTAAGACTTTTGATGGCCAGCGTATCGTCCGTTTCAACTATAAGGGTGATCCAACTACTCGAATTGGCTTCATTGCTCAGGAAGTTGAGCGCAAGCACCCAGAAGCTGTTGGCAGCGTCGACGGTATTAAAACCGTTGACTACAAAGAAGCTACCAAGGATGCTGTTAAGCACAAGTCAACGGGTGGTGTAGCTTCCTTTGCTTCGGGCGGTGGTGTAGCGACGTCGCCTTTTGGTGATGCGCTTACATGGATCCCATCTATGAACATCGCGCGTGGTTCTGGTGCTCCACAAGGACGCGCTCCTTCAGGGGCATCTGGACAGCAAGGCGATACGTCTAAGCAAATGGCATCGATCGGTGATTTTGCTAAACAAGTCGGTGGTTTTTTGAATCCAACAGCATGGGGAGGTAGTATTGCTGATGGCGCTTGGGGAGGTAGTTCGAGCAATCCGCTCCCGGGTCTTAGTGCGAGTGACTACGGTCCTGGATTCGCACGTGGTGGCGTGGCTTCTTTTGCTGATGGCGGTTCTGTTGATGAACTGCCAGACATGGTAGAACGAGCTTCAAGATTCTTGAGCAACGGCCGCGATCGTGGTCAACGAGCGCTTTACAATACCACTCGTGCAGGGTTGTGGAATTCAGCGACTGCTCCTGATGAGGGTAGTACATATGGCGGTCTTGGAGCAGCTCTAAACGAGCGTCGCCGTCATGATATATTTGAAGCGCAATCAATTGCGGACAAGATGCGCGGATACGCGGATGGTGGTGTTGTCGATCCATTAGAGGATCGCTTCGCAGCGGTACAGGACGCGCTTAAGAGCGGTGAGTTCGATCCACAAGGAATCAATTACACCGCGTTTAACGCTGCACCACCACCCGTAGCTCCTGTTGTAGACGAACAGCCAACAATGGTAGCAGAACCGCAAGGCGTAGCTTCTGCCCCGCAGGTTGCAAGTCGTGGATTGCCTTCAGAAATCACAGGAGGATCATCTACTGCTGAGCCTCAGAGTAGTTCAGCAATGTCTTATGCAGATGAAGTTCCTCCATCATCAGAAGGTGTTGCTCCTTCCTTTGGCAGTAACATGAATTGGGGGTCCGATTCTAAGTTGTGGCCTTCCTTGATTTCTGCTGGCTTTGGAATGATGGCTTCGCGGTCACCAAGTGTTGGAGGCGCTATTGGTGAAGGTGGTCTTGCAGGTGTAGCTTCTTACAATGCTCAGCAAAAGGCTGAATTTGAAGCTCGTAAATTTGCTGAAGAGCAGGGCTTGCAACAGGCGCAGCAAGCACTTCGTGAACGTGCTGACTCTCGTGCACAACAACAGGCAGATCGTGCAGCGGGAACAGCTTCCCTTGTTCCTGATGGTGCGGGTGGATACAAAGTCAACCCAGCCTATCTTGAACTGAAGCGACAAGAAGCAGAAATCACGCAACGCGATAGCTGGGCTCCTGTTGGCAGCGTCATGTCTGGTGATAGTGTCCACCCGCTTGTCATGAATAAGGTCAATGGCACAGTGCTTGATGCTGTTACAGGAAAGCCTCCACAGCCTGGTGATCGCATTGCGACTACCGGTAAGGGAGGAACAAATGTCGATCCTGCCGCTGTAGCTAAGGTTGCTACCGGAATTATAACAGGAAGGCAGCCTCCCACCCTTAAAGGGTTGTATGGAATGTCGGGGCCTGTTCGCGCCCAACTTGAAGCGGAGGGCTTTGATCTCAGTAAGGCTGAACTTGAGTACAAGACTGCTGAAAAGCAGATTGCATCGCTTAATGGTCCACAACAAGTCCGCTTTGCGGGTCTGGCTATTAGCGTCAGTAAAACTATTGATCGCGTTCGACAGCTTTCTAAGGAACTTCAGAACAGTGGCGTCCCTCTGTTGAACAAGGCAAAACTTACTGCCTACATGCAGACTATGGGCAACACCCCTCAAGGCCAGTTAGCTGCACAGTACATGGCTTCTGTTAATACGTTGAAGGAAGAATTCGCGAACTTGGCGAACGGTGGTTACGCTCCAACTGAAGCAGCGTGGAAACTGGCCAACGATCAGATCAATGGTAACTTTGGTGTGAAGCAGTTGGGTGCATCTCTTGATGAAATCCAGCGTTTGATCCACTACCGTGTCAACGCGGTCCCGGGAATCAATACAATTGGTCCGGGCGCTGCGAATCGTTATACGGGTCGGACCGGCGAACCTCTCATGGAAGATTTGGGACACGGAACGCCAACAACACCTGTTCCTACAAATAAGCCCGCGCGTGTTCGTCAGAATGGACACACCTATGAACTACAGCCAGACGGAAAGTATAAGGCAATTGACTAATGGCTGATACTCCTGAATTCGACCCAAACAAGCCATTTGAAGACGTCTCTGCTCCTGCATCTTCTTCTGCAGTACCAGAGTTCGATCCGAACAAGCCCTTCGAAGATGCTTCTGCACCGAAGCAGCGCGGTTGGTATGATCGCTTGACTGATCCGTTTACGGATATTGGCCCTGAAATCGCCAAAGAGGCTACGGACGCTTGGTCATCAGCTAAGGAAAACCTAACCACACCTCCAGAACCGGGAGTGACAGGCGCTGTAAAGAATCTTTGGGAAACAACCAAAGGTATGGGAAATGCGCTACGCGTTCCCTTCTCTCCTGTTACAGGAACTGCACGGTCACTTATCGGACACCCAATGGCTGATCTTGAACAAGCTGTTGGGGAGAATGTTGTTACTCCCGCAATGGAGTATTTGACTGGTAAGAAGCGTGAAACGCCTCTACCAACTAATGAGCAACTTTACGAACAGTCCAAGAAAGATGTCGATCTTGCAATGTCTGCGATTCCTGCCAATCGCAGAGTTCCAACGGCTGCTCCAGCACCAACACCTGCTACTGCTCCTTTCGGTGTGACTCTTTCTGAAGCTGAACGTACAGGCGATCTTGGTGCACGTCAGTTTGAACAGGCCGCTCTTCGCGGACAGTCAGGACGTCCTGCACAAGAGCACGCAACTGAATTCTTCAATGTTGAACGTCCTCCGCAAGTCGCTGAGTCCCGCAATGTTGTTTCCCGAGAACTTGACCCTTATGGAAATCAAGTTCTTGCTGAAACGCCTGCAGAAGCTGCTGAACTAGCACAGACAACCTTACAGAGAGAATCAGCACGATCTAAAGCGGGTGTTAAATCGCTTTACGATCAAGCAAAAGCACTTCCTGGTGAAATTGCTGCGGATACGTTCACTGGAATGCCACAAGCTATCAAGACCAGTCTAAGCAACAGACCGGATGCTGTTATCATCGATAACAATACACCTGTCGCATCGCGCATGATGGACTATCTTGATAATCAGATTGGTCAGCTGAATATCCTAAATAAAGCCCAGCCTCAAAGTAGAGGTCTGGCCGCTCCGGGACCCGCACCCATTGTAGGTGTCAATCTTGAGGGTGTTGAGCAGTGGCGTAAGAATCTATCTCGGATGCGCGGTGATGCGCTTGCTGCTTATGGCACAAATCCGTCTGATGCACGAGCAGCGAGTGCTGTTATCAATGAATTTGATGACATGATTGCTCATGCTGTTAATAGTGGAGCTTTCCGAGGTGATCCTCGTGCTGTTGATCTATTTAACGACGCGCGTGCTGCACACGCTGCGAGAATGAAACTTTGGGGCAACGACGCTATTGGTCGTAAGCTCCAAAATATCATTGGTGATCCTGCACGCGGTCGCGATCCAGCATCTTTGAACGACGTTGCAAATTGGATGTATAGTGCATCCGGAACGTCCCCCAATTCAACAAATATTGGGATGGTACGACGCATCCGTAGTATTCTTGGTCCCGACTCTCCTGAATGGGCAGGCATCAAGCAGGGAATGCTACGCCGCCTCATCAATGAAGTTGAGGAAGGCATTGCTGCGGGTCCGGGTACTGTTGCAACGCGCCTTAACAAATTCTTGAATGGTTCTGGAAGTGATATGGCTGCGGCTATGTTTACAGCTTCTGAACGAAACTTGTTGCAAGAATATGCTAATCTACATCGTCAGATGGCTATCCCATTGCAAGGAGCAAACTGGTCAAATACAGGTGCTGCGACCGCTCCTTTTGTAAAGCAGGTTGGTGACCGTATTGTTGGCGCTATCGGTGCTTTGATTGGTCATCATATCTCACCTATGGTGGGCGGCCTTGCGGGTTACGCTGCCGGTGAACGCCTTGCGGGTGTGATGCGTAATCGTGAAAATGCACGAAATCTAGCGCAAGCGACACGTCAACTGCCCATTATTGCACGTCAGTTTCAAGCTTGGCAACAAGCTGTTCGTTCCAGTGCTCGTCAAGCTTCACTTGCCAATACGCGACGCGTTGCTTACACGGCAGGACGACTGGCGAATGGCTTACAAGCGATAGGGCTTGAGGGTTCTGCTGTAGCGCGTGTTCTAGCACAAAGCGGTCCGCAGGGACCGGGGACAAGTGAAGCAGAGGGACGCGCTCGTGGTGGAGGCATTAGCACGGATCCAGGAGGATCAGACCATATTGACGTCGATGGTTTTTCAGATAGTTTGACTGCGGGTCCTGATCGTTTCGTTAGCAAGTTTGCAGATGGTGGTGTCCCTACTTTTGATGAGAGGTTTCGTGGCACGTCCATTGATGACCCATCTCCTGATGATATGATCGACAATGTCTCTCATCGATCGCTTGCGAACAATCCAGAACCCGATTGGAAAGAAGCTGAAGCGCGAGCAAACCTAGCTGCTCAGCAAGCTGCGGATCCCCCTGATGACGGGCGATCTTTTCTTTCGAAAGTAGGCGATGCAGCTAAACGCTTCACAAATTACGATCGTGAAATAACACAGAGCATCATGAATGCTCCTAGTGCTATCGCGAGCGGAGTCCACGACTACTTCACAAAGCCTGAAGGTTCTGAAACTGTTAACGCTCTGACTGGTGAATGGAAAGACAAAGAGGGAAATGCCCATCCACGATACCAGACTTGGCCTGAAAAAGTAGTTCGATCAGGAGCCTCCCTTGCTCATGATGCTATGACGGGCGAAGTCCCGCAGTGGTCAATCGATCCCAAGACTGGAGATTATCATACCAACCCTGAAATGGTCGAGCGAGCGCAAGACATGGCTGGGCTCGCAGGCTCTGGTGGCTTGGGTGGGGTCGGAGGTTCAGCCGCAGATATGACGCTCGGATCAGCGCCTTTTCTACGACCTGCTTTGAAGTATGAAGGCAAGGTTTACAAAGCGCCTACGGGTGGTCAGCATCTTGACGCACTTCCCCCTGAGGTCCGCAATACATACATGCGCCAAGCGCTAAATGGCGATGATATCAGCAACTTTGACTTCGGGTTCATGAATCACAAAGGTCAGTTCTTGAATCGCGAAGCTGCATTGGATTACGCTGTTGAGCAGGGATTAGTTGATCCTGCCACAGCACGTCAAGGAGCTTTGACAACTGACAATCTATTGATGAGTGACACGTCTCAACCCGGTGCTGCTGTTGCGGGATTAGCTCGTGCTGAACCATTCTATTCAGCGGTAGAGCGTTCTGTACAGAATGCTCCACAACCCAAGATGCAAGGTGAGCAATGGGCTAACTGGCTTAAGAATCAGCCAGGTGTAAAGCCTGATGAGTTGGAGTGGACTGGCGTCGATAGCTGGCTCCGTGATCAAAAAGGCCCTGTAACCAAAGAGCAAGTCCAAGATCACCTCAACCAAAATAAGGTTGAGTTAAAGGACGTTACAAAAGGCAAGCCTGATATCAACAAGTTAATTGATGAGTACGCTCCAGATTATGCAGAGCGCTATGTTGACGTTTTTTACGAAGATAAAGGCAGGATGCCCAATCCTGCTGAAATGGAAAAGATATTAGGCCGTGTGAAACGCGATATGCGTAGTAATCCGGAAGATTTCATCAATTTTGAAAGAGCAACCCAATCTCCTCGATACAATGATTGGCAGTTGCCTGGTGGTGAGAACTACCGCGAACATTTGTTGACGCTGCCACAACGTGGAGAAACTACAAAAGGTGTTTTTGGAGGGGAAGTCCCTAAAACACCAGAGGATGCTCGGTTGAGCTATTTTTCGCGCCATTGGGAAGAGCCTAACGTACTAGCTCACGTGCGTACTAATGAACGTGATGTTGGCGGTGTCCCGTCGCTGCATCTGGAAGAAATCCAGAGCGACTGGCATCAGCAGGGTCGAAAACAAGGGTATAAACTTTCTGGCGCTAAACGAGAAGCAGCAATCAAAGAATTTAATGAGGTAAACAAAGCAAAAGATGACTTGATTAAGCAAGGCAAACATGCTGTTGGCAAATACGGGAGTCCCGATTTTGGACCATCTCCTGAATTACAAAAACTTCTCGATAGAGAAAATACGCTAAGCCGCGAACTAGGCCTTATAAATCCGTCTACTATTCCCGACGCTCCTTTCAAAACAGCATGGCCTGAACTTGCGCTCAAGCGCATGATCCGCATGGCAGCGGAAGAGGGCAAGGACCGGGTTTCATGGACCCCTGGCGAGGCACAAGCTGCTAGATACAATCTAAGTAATCACTACAGTGAAATCGGAGTTGTACCAGAAGAAGGAAATTTTTTCTGGTGGCCGCGTACAACTAGTGGACATGGTATAGGATCAATCAAAACTGATCCTAGTGGGAAAATCATTTCAGCTAACGGACGCTTTGGTGATATCGAAGGTAAAAACATTGCTGATGTTGTAGGTAAAGAAATTGCTGATAAAGGATTAGGTGCAAAGGACGAAACACATTTTCGAGGCCTTGACCTTAAAGTTGGCGGCGAGGGTATGAGAGGGTTCTACGATAAGATGCTGCCCAAGATGGTCGAGAAACTGGGTAAGCAATATGGCGTAAAGGTGAAGAAAGGTTCTACGGGAGGTGCAAAAGAAGAGCATTATGTAGGCCCTGAGCATACTAGACAAGATCTTGTGAATCTAGCTAATGATCCTACAGCAAGCCGTGATATGTCTGTTTATACTAAACAGTCGCTACGTTCTGTAATCAAGGCTATGGAAAACGGAAAGTCATTTCAAGAAGCTGCGGATTTGAATCTAAATAAAATCTTGGCTGAAACTCTTGGAGGGCAACTAAAAAGGCTTCCAAAACAAGAGCCTGTTTACTACTTTGACATCCCTGAAAAAATGAAGCACGATGTCCTGACTAAAGGGCAGCCGCTGTTTTCAGAGACTTCACCTATTTCTGCAGTAAATGCCAACGATCAAAGAAAAGATGTTAGCCGGCCAGTACAGCATCAGAAAGATGAAAGTGAAATAAACGTACCAGAACGTGCGGCTGGTGGCCGGGTTGTGCTTTCGAATATTAACCACTCACCCAGCGAGGCACAAAAACACGCTGGGAACTACGCTAAAGAACACATACGCGCGCATGGTCTTGACTTCACTATCGAGAACGCTCGTGGCAAAGAGCGTTCAGGTACCGGTAAAGATGGCAAACGTTGGAGTGTAAAGATGCCCGCGCACTACGGGTATATCAAACGCACGGAAGGCGCAGATGGCGATCATGTAGATGTCTATATGGGACCGCATATGCATTCCAAGCATGTGTTTGTCATCAACCAAGTTGATGCTGACACCAAAAAGTTCGATGAACATAAGTGCTGTTTTGGGATGCGTAACCTTGAACACGCTCTGAAAACCTATGAATCAGGGTTTTCAGACGGTCGTGGACTAGAGCGTATTGGATCAATCGTTCCGACTACAATCAGCACATTCAAGCATTGGCTGAAGCATGGTGATACGCGCAAGCCGTTTTCATTAAACTAAACGTCAAAGCAGCGCGCATCAAATAGACATCTATTCTATAAGTACAACACTTTACTTTGGAACCCAATGGGGGTGCTCGCACAATGACTGTGAACCTAAAGCAGTTCATCGCAATTGTCATTGCGGTGTTGTCCGTCCTCGCGGTCTCAACGTCGTCTCTCACCGATATCTTTGGAACTGAAGTCGCTAAGGTCGTTGTGCCTGCGGCTGGATTGTTGAACACAATTCTGTCAGCTGCGCTTGCGGTTATTACCAGCCAAGGTGCTACTGTCAAGAATGTCCTAGCAATGCCGGGTGTTCAAAAAATTGATGTCAACTCTCAAGCCAACAAGACCTTGGCACAGATTGCTGTTGATCCTAAGCAAGACAAGATCGGACCGCAGCCTGATGATGTTGAAACTGTCACACAAATTGCACAAGGGAGTTAACCTGTGAAGAAACTTTTTGTAGCTGTTATCCTTGCAATCAGCCTTGGTGGTTGCGCGCAACTTCAAGACTTCAGCCAGCGTGTTGAGAACGCATGGCAGGTCGCAACATCAGCATCGGTATCGCCGACGCAGATCATCGTTGCGGCTAATGCCTTCAATGCTGCACAAGCGACTGCAACACAGTATCTCAACTACTGTAAGATCAATGTACAAGTTGCAGCCTGTGCGCTGACAACTCGTCAGAAGGTTGTTGCTCTTGTTCGCTCAGGTCGTGCTGCTCGTGATGAGCTCGAGACTTATGTTGAAAAGGGTGGGGCTGGACCATCTGGTGTTTACAACGTTCTTGTAGCGGCAGTTTCTGCTCTACAGACCAGCACCCCAACCACAGGGAAGTAAATAAATGACCCTTGTTATCCAGTCTGTGCTGGCTATGATTAGCCAGTTTTTGCCGCTTCTTGGATCGTCATCGACTGTATCAACAATTCAGTCGATCATCAATGCTTTGAAGAATCTTGTCCCGCTTATTGTGGATGAGGTTCAGCTGGTTACGCCTGCGATCAAGAATATCATCGCAGCGTTGTCTGCGAATCCAGCTACGACTGCGGAGCAACTTGCTCAGTTGAAAGCGCTGGACGCTCAAGTCGATGCTGCTTTTGATGAAGCAGCAAAAGACACCGACGCTGGTATCTGATCTACGCGATGGCGTCGGTATCAAAAAGGATCCATGTTGAGCAAACGCGGCATACACCGCGTTTGCTTGCGCTCCTCCGACACTTCGAAGGCAGACAAGTTGAATTGTTGATGTCTTTCGTATTGATAGGATGGTCAATCCATCTGTCAATATGGCCTGAATCAGTTTCAAACAGTTCCTTTCGAGGTCTTTCTGTTTATGTCCAAGCGAGTCTCATTAGTTCCTTCTTTGGAGCTATTGGTATGTTGCGGTTTGCTGCTTTGATAGCGAACGGAGCTTGGCCTAAATACGGACCTTATCTGCGTGTTGCGGGTGCTTTTGTAGGTGCTTTGATCTTTGCCAACATGGCCGCAGATCTTTATCAAGGCAACTTACTAAATGGACAAGCTCCGTCCATTGGGATTCCGGTATTCATAATTTTTGCCTTGTTTGAGTTGTTATCAATATACCGAGCCCTAGCAACCGCAGGTAAGAGAAAGTGGTCGAAATAGCTTCTGCGATAATTGAAGCTCTTACCAAAGCCCCCCTGCAAGGTGTCGCCTCGCTAATCATCTTCTTGTTGGCGATGCCTATCATTATCAAGGGTTTGCGCGATCGCAAGGAAGAGAGTCATCAACCACCACCTGTTCCAATTCAGGTAGAATCACCATGGCTGGTTATTGAACTCAATGCGATCTCTGCTACTATGCAAGAAATGCACCGTGAGATAAGAGAATTGGCAAAAGGCCAAGAGCGTATCAAGTTCTACATGGAATCACGAAAACAGTGACTTGTATGTAGCTTGACGTGTAAACAGAGAGGTACCAACAAGAAATGAGATTGTTTCTAATTGTATTAGCTACAATACTGACTTGCTCTACCGCTGAAGCTCGTCGATATCGCCCACAAACAAACACTCCCCCGCAACTAGCTTTCAACTTTTTCCAGCCTGCTCCTCAGCCATCTAATCGCGGATACACGCGGTATGTCAGCCATCCCGCAGGTTGTCCGCGTCGCAATTTTTGTGGATGCGGATTGAGCGTGCATTTCTTTGGCAAACCTATTCGCGCATTGTATCTATCATCAGAATGGGGACGTCGTTTCGTATCAGCTATTGCAGCGCCAGGGATGGCAGCATGGCGTCATGGCCATGTTTTTGGCTTACTTCACCATATCCGTGGCGATATCTGGATGGTGTATGATGCTAATTCAGGAGGTCATAAGACTCGCATCCATCCGAGATCTATCCGTGGATATCGAATTGTAAACCCACGAATCCGTCGGTAATCAAAATTTTTCTTTGCAAATGAAATCAAGTAGGAAGGGATAGAAAACAACCCTTCCTACCCATTTCTACAATTTTTATACTTGCGGTTCGCGTATGAACCGTCCATAAAGCAGACATTGGAAGCAATGCTTGCTTTCAACGGAGATAGAAATGCATCTGTTAGTGACCATGACAAGCTTGCCCGAACAGCCAAAGCGGCTGTGCTCGTGGACGGCTGTATATGGAACACAAGATACATTTATTCTCGCCCCACGCGGGAATAGCTCCAAAGACTAAAGCGGCAGTGGTCTAACCTCTGCCGAAAGGCAGAGAGCAAAGACCCGGTTCGCCGGACACTCTCCAGAATCTGCCTAAACAGAATAATCTGCTTCTGTCTGCGTAAGCACCGGAAGCTAGGTCTAGCGCGTAGGACACGCGGCTCATGCCGGTGATACTGGTTTCGCGTAGACTGAAAAGTTGTTCTTTGCGCTGCTTTAGGTCAGTGGCAGACCGCCTCTTTCGTAAAGAGGATGTCCGGTGTTCGATTCACCGAAGCAGCACAAAGAACAAGTTAAGCCCCTCCTGGTGGATTTGGTGGATAGCGACCACACGCGATTCTTAGCTAGTTTCAGCGGAATGTGAGTTCAATTCTCACAAGGGGAAAGCCTTTAATGCTCCATTATCCTTAGTGGCAAAGGTCCGGATTTGTAACCCGGGTTCGGGAGTTCGATTCTTCCATGGAGCACCATTGACGCTCTCTTAGTTCAATGGCAGAATAGCGCTTTGGTAAAGCGTAGACACTGGATCGTAACCAGTAGAGAGCACCATTTATGCGGTCGTGACCTTGTAGCGAATTGGCACAGCTTGCGGATTTAGACTCCGTGGTTTTGGGAGTTCGAGTCTCCCCGACCGTACCATCTTATGCGCGTCTAGCCCAACGGTAGAGGCAACTCTCTCAAAAGGAGCACAGTCGGGGTTCAAGTCCCCGGACGCGTACCAATTTTGTCGACGTGGCTTAATTCGGAATAGGCACACGATGCCGGCTTAAAATCGGTAGCTTTCGGGGTTCAAATCCCCGCGTCGACACCAAGTTAGCAGTCCGTTAGTCGAAGTCTCGGTCCCTGTATTGCTATGTAAGGCCTTACATAGCGCATATACACTGAGTTCAGTAGACGCTTCTACCGGTATTGTAGTTCAATGGGAGAACGCGGATAACTCCGAAGTGAGGGTTCGATTCCCTCCAATATGCGAAAGCAACGGTAGGGCTGCTAATCCTAAGTTTTGCTCCTTGCGCCAGATGGGAAGGCAGTGGTTTTACACACCTCGATTGACCGTGTTCGATTCACGGAAGGAGCACCATTTACGCGTCTTTAGTTCAGCGGAACGAACGCTTGCATGACACGCAAGAGGTCGGCTGTTCGACTCAGCCAAGACGCACCATTATCCTTGCCTGCCGGGTCCTATGGGATAGGTTGGCGTTCTAGACCACAAGCGAGTGATCATAGCGGTGGAATGGAGCGTGACGTGAATCAGGGTTGCTCCTGTGAAGCAGCGCAAGGTACTAATTCCCTTCCTTAGCTCAAAGGTAGAGCATTCGGCTGATAACCGAGCGACCACGGATCGTTACCGTGAGGAAGGACCACAATTCTTGCGTATGTAGCCATTGTTACCTTAGGATTGTTACATGCGGTTGTTATCAGTTACGCAAATCAAGCGCCGTAAGAACGGGCAGAAGTTGCAAGAATTGCAATTAGAGCCGCGTGAAGGAACGCGTACTCGTGAAATATACGATGCGCTCCTAGCTGCGCCAGGTCGCCCTGTCGATCTTAGTTTGTCAAAGATGACAAATGGACGTCATGATCACGGTCCTTTGGTTAGTTTGAAACTGTTCTATGGACTGGATATTCGCCTTGTCCGACCCGGGAGAAAGAGTGCTAGCCGCAACGCGCTGCACGCTCTTGTGGGTGAATGGTTTGGAAAGATTTACGTTGATTACACTTGTGAAACGGAGGAGCAGATGGAGCTCTTGCTGAAGGCACGAGACGTGCTTGTGACAGCTGACCACACAGACAATCTGCTTCCTGATGGCGTACACCGCGTTTCGAAGCAGGATATGGAAACGCTGCGACGAATCGCTGAAAAGGGTGAAGCTGCTCTAGCGAAGCACATGAAACGCGAGTCCTAATCGGACCGCGAGTAGGAAAGTAGCACGCTGGCCTTTTAACCCATGAGAACACGGGGCAGTACCGTGGCGGTTCACCAATTACAGATCCTTAGCATAGTGGTAGTGCGCTGGCCTCTTAACCCATGAGGGCGGGGTTCGATTCCCCGAGGATCTACCAATTTGCCTCATTAGTTTAGTGGCTAAAATCCTCGACTGTCGATCGAGAGAAAGCGGGTCGGAACCGCTATGGGGCGCCATTTTATCTAGGTGTAGCGAAGTCTGGTATCGCACCTGTTTTGGGTACAGGGGATCGCGGGTTCGAATCCTGCCACCTAGACCAGCTAGGGACCGTTAGGACGCTAACATGCTCCCTATACCTGCACTGAGTGACGGCTCAGTTAGCAGCGGCGGTGGACTGTGAGGTCGTGACCGCCACCATTTTGCCCGCTGAGCCAGGTGGGACGGCCGACTGCTCATAACAGTCTTATGACGCGGTTCGATTCCGCGAGCGGGTACCAATAGGGGTTTGCAATGAAGGTTATCGCAAAGTATCACACATTGTACGATCCGCCTTTGTTGCAACTTTGGATCCATGATGCTCCGCATCGTCGGATGCATATCAAGGTCATTCAGCAGTACCGGAAGTTCATTTACGAGGCAGTTAAGCGGACATCAATTGGTCGCAACTTGCCGATTGGACATCCGATAGAGCTTGAAGTCCTTTTCGTATCACCAACAACACCCGATTTGGGAAACGCATATCTGGCACTTGAACAAGCGCTAGATAACTGCACGTTGACCAAGCCTGGAATTGTTGAGGACGACAGTCTGATACAAAAGGTCACAATGGCAAAGTATTTCCCTAACAATGGAAAGAAGTAGCGTATGTGACTATGTCGCTAGAGGGTTCGATTCCCGCTAGATGCGCCTCGAATGAAAACGATCAGAATACTAGTACAACTGGTCGTTAGTAAGGGAAACGACTATAAAAGGCGGAGAGGTCGGAGTTGGCTAGGCAGCCTTACAACCTCTGTCAGAGTAGTCATCTGACGACACCTATTTTGACCACGTATCCCACTCCGCTTCGAACGGAGATCAAGGTAACCGGATGTAAATGCGGGTTCGAATCCTGCCGTGGTCGCCAAGTTTGGAGAGTTAAGACGCAGTGGTGTGTCAGCGGTCTTGAAAACCGTGGAACGGGAAACCGTTAGGGGTTCGACTCCTCAGCTCTCCGCCATTTAGTTGCGTATGTAGCTTTTGCAGTAGTCACTCCGAGGGCGATCCTAACGAGTTGGGTAAGGTAGAATGATCGCATATCTACACTACTGCACTTACGCTGGTACTCAAGCCCAACCAGCGTGTTTCCATTCACTCACGGATGTACTGATGAATGAGCATGGGAGATGAAAAGCCCTGCAACGTTTTTGTGCGGGATGGAGAAGCGGTAAACAGGCCTCTTGACTGGCTCATAACCAGTAGACGGTGGTTCAAATCCACCTCCCGCTCCCAAGTTTGCCGGGTCGATGGACTGTAGCTAGAGGATGTTCTGCAGAACTGAATCTATTGTTCTATAGTGAAGGCGTGTACACCGGCAATTTAATTCATGGGAAGTGCTAATAAGGACGGACGGTTCTGTCGCCTGACTGTAAATCAGGTCCCTATGTGGCAAGGTGTTCAACTCATCCCACTTCCCACCATTTATGCGGGTAAAAGATTACGGAAGTCGGGAAGTGTGCCACACTTCCAGCCGGGGTTCGACTCCCCGTGCCCGCACCATTTCATGAACGCTGAAAAGCAGGTACCGGATAGGAGCAACCTCCGTAATTGGGAATGCTCAGAAATCATGCCTAAGAAGCTAACTTAGTAGAAGCGCTAGTCTGAAGAACTAGAGGACTCCGGGCAGAACGGAGCTTAGGCACCATTTATGGGGACAGCGCCGGGGCGCAGCTAATCCTTGCAAGATTGGCGGGGAGGGATCAACACCCTCTGTCTCCACCATTTTATTCCCAGTAATCCGAGCTTGGTGCATGGACGTGGCTGTTAACCACTGATTAGCGCGGTTCGATCCCGCGACTGGGAGCCAATTTGCTGCATTCGTCTAGTGGCTAGGATGTCTGATTCTCAATCAGATGAAAGGGGATCGAAACCCCTATGCAGCACCAAGTTTGTACGAGTTGTAGAAGTTTGGTTACCCCAAACTGGATATGTTGGTTCGAATCCAACTCAACGGCTGCGTCGTTGATAGTTCAATGGTAGAACTCCGGTCCCATACCGATCTTCGACCCTTATGCTCGTACAAAGAATTTTGCCCACGTAGCCGGCCCTGACTACGAATCAGTGGAACCGTAACTGGAAGCTGCAAATAGGCGTTCGACTCGCCTCGTGGGTACCATTCTTGATAGAGGCCGACGGACAAGGCTTTGGCGCGGACGCATGGATAACGTGTTAGTCTGCGGTGGGTAGCGCGTGGTCGAGTCCTCTATCAAGACCAGAATTTAACAGGGTAAAGCTCGTGTAGAAGAGCACTAGTTTCGGGAACTAGAGGTGGGAAGGCGGAACTCCCTACCCTGACCATTTCATTGCCCCTTGGCCGAGCGGTATAGGCGCCAGTCTCTGAAACTGGTTAGGCATGTTCAACTCATGCAGGGGTAGCCATTTACGGTGTGGTGCCAGAGCGTTTATGGGCCAGTCTGCAAAACTGCGATAGGCGGGTTAGACTCCCGCCCACACCTCCAATTTGCCCCGGTAGCCAGTTCTGCCTTCTAAGCAGTTATCTGTAGAGGAGCTGAAAACGCGGGTTCGAATCCTGCTCGGGGTGCCATTTAGCGTATGTGTTAACATGAACAGATGCTGTGAATGTAACTTATTCAAGCGATGGGAAGACCTCCATATGACGAGGTTTGTACCCCTGAATGAATTTGGCCCGGAAGAAATTGACTACACCTGTTCAAGCTGCTTAGCTCCTGTACCGGCTCTGCCTCCTAAGCAGAGTACCGTAACTGGAAACTATGGAGGTTCAAGTCCTTCCAGGAGCGCCATATGAACTTTGAGTTTTTGGCCCATTTTATGGACATGCCATTATATGGGTGCTCTATAAAGGGATACCAATTTCTGATATCCCAAGATTCTGATGGTTTTTATGCATCTTGGAAATCTGTAGAGCACATTGGCAGAATGGCTATACCTATTGATGGGAATCCATTCAAATCGTTACAAGCTGCTGAATCAGCCTGTAGACGGACCTATAAAGGACTAACTAATAGAAATTAGGTGAGTTAAGCAGGTGGGACCTGTCATCGTTTGCTAAACGAAGGGCTCCGAAAGGAGTGAGAATCGTGCTCTCAACTCACCGCCATGCGTGCTTAGTTTAATGGTAAAATCCCTCGCTTCCAACGAGGAGTCACGAGTTCGATTCTCGTAGCCCGCACCATTTACGCTCCGTTCGTCTAGTGGCTAGGATCCCGGTCCTTCAAATCGGGGAAGACGGATCGAAACCGTCACGGAGCACCATTTACGGGGGATGAGCCAGATGGGAAGGCGGGGGACTTTGACTCCCCCATTGAACAGGTTCGATTCCTGTATCCCCTGCCAATAAAGAGGAACTTATGTTGTTTGAATTGTCAAACTTGTTAAATAGTCTGCTAGGGGCAGAACAGGAAGCTTTAGTCCCTCCTGATTTGAAAGCTGCTGGATGGCGATATCAAGATTGGCCAGCTACCTTCACACCCGAAGCTTGGGACTACCTCCAAGCCATCATCGGAGAGGGTGAATATCAAGTCATAGTCTCTTCAAGTGGTACGCATCCTGATGGTACTGCATTCAAGCGTGGTCAGATGCTCATCAGCCCACAGGGTTACACGCACTTATCAGATAGACAGCGCATGAATCGCATCGCTGTTGAACGTGGGTACGATTGGGCAATAAACCCAAAACAATAATCGCTCTGCCTCCGGCGAGGAGTCGGCTCTCATAAGGCTGATAGGGTGGATCGTCCCCACCCAGAGCGACCAATATGCTGACGATGCTCGATGGCAATGGGCGGTCCGGCTGTGAACCGGGAGCATAGTGTTCGAATCACTACGTCAGTACCAATTATCGGTGAGCATTGGATGCAGGCAGGTCTCCAAAACTTCGCCTAGAGGGTTCGAATCCTTCCACCGGTGCCATTTTCTAAAAAATCTTGACGCAGACTACAATTCCTGCGTATGCTTGTGTACAGAAGGCGCAAGGCGCCGCTGCATTGAGCATAAACGCAGATTAACCCTAACAAAAGGAGGCAGACATGAGGCTTGTATAGGGCAATTAAGCCCTCAATGAGGTCATGTTATGTCTGGTCTGCACAAGGCCAAGAGTTCGAAGAAGAATCGCAAACACGGTCGCAATGCTGACTTCTGTTCGCGATACAAGAATACCAATCGTCGCGAGAAGAACAAGGTCAAGAAGTTGACCAAGCATCTCGCGACTTTTGTTAACGATCGCTGCGCCGTTCATGCGCTCACGAATCTCAAAAAGATTTTGGGAGCACACTAGAATCAGCGTATGTGGTAGTTGTTAAGGGTGAGTTGAAAGGCTTTTGGTTATCACTGTTAATGATGCCACCAATTGCCGACACTTACGCTCACCTTCTGGAATATTTGTACGAGTTGACTGAAGTTCGGTTATCAGCATTGAAAGCTGGCGGAATGGGTTCGAATCCCATCGGGTCCAACATTTACGGGCCTGTAGTGTAATGGTAGCACGTCAAACATCGATCTTCGCCCTTTATGCTCGTGCAAGTCTCCATTTGGTGAGCTACAAACTGAGGAGTGTCTTATTAGATTGAGTTGCTGAAATTTCGTTATCGTTCGCCAAAACTGAACGGGTAGCATAGTGGTTAGTGCGCTAGTCTTGGACTAGAGACGTTGGTTCGAATCCAACTCTAAACGCGAATTTTCAATTTCATGCTCAATCTAGTAAGACACTCCTTACGCTGAATTGAATGGTTATCGGTTATCTTGGTTCGACTCCGAGTGGTTCCGAATGGAATTACTGCTCAAATGGGAGCTTATCCGATGCCAAAATCACGTTCAGCAGCTTGAAGTCGCCTGAGTTGCAGTAGTTCGGTTATCGGCAAAATATACCCGATCTACGACCTTTATGCTCAGGCATTTCGTTTTCACCAAGGGAGACTACAATGAAGTATGCATCACTTATCTCTACGCCAGTTCCGCAGACTCAGCCGCTTACCAAGAATCAGGTAAAGAACAACGCCGGCGGCTACGTCTATGCGATCGATATCTGGTCCCGCCTCAACCGCTTCCTGATCCTTGGAAGTGACTCCAACACCTATTACCAGAAGGCTGCTGACCTGACGCGCGAAAATGCACGTTGTGTTCAGGAGTGTTTCGACGAGAATCCAATCAAGACGATCGATGTGATCGTTTCGGTTTCGCAGGAAGGCCGTGCTCCGAAGAACGATCCAGCCATCTTCGCATTGGCAATCGGCGGCACGCACAAGGACGTCAAGGTACGCTCGTACGCTCATTCGGCTTTGCCGGCTGTCTGTCGTACTGCAACTCACCTCTTTCAGTACCTCGAAGCTCGCAAGGCTTTGGGCGGCGGGAAGGGTGGTCGTGCTCTGCATCGTGCAATCGGTAAGTGGTACAATGACAAGTCTGTGGACGACGTCGCGTTCCAGATGATCAAGTATCGTGAGCGCAATGGCTGGTCGCACAAGAATGTGCATCAGCTGCATCATCCGGATGCTGGCAACAGCGAAGCGCGTCGCGCTCTTTATCAGTGGGTCCGCGGTGTTGACCATACGCAAGCATCGTTGCCTCCGCAAGTCATGGCACACATGAACGCAATGGATCCACGGACGACCAAGAAGCTCCGTACCGCACTAATCAAGGAATACAAGTTGCCTTGGGAAGCTCTGCCGACCGAGTGCAACAGTGACCCTGATTACTGGGCTGCGATGCTACCGACGATGGGGCTAACAGCGCTTATGCGGAATCTTGCCAATATGACCCGCATCGGTCTGATCAAGCCGCTCAGCGACGCTGAATCGCTGATTGTGCAGCGGTTGAGCGACGAGAACGTGATCCGCAAGTCACGCTTGCATCCGTTCAACATCTTGGTTGCGCTGAAGACCTACAATTCCGGCCGTGGTTTCCGCGGTGGGAATTCCTGGACTCCGTCGCAGCCGATCGTTGCAGCGCTGGACAAGGCGTTCTACAAGGCGTTCAAGAACGTGCAGCCGACAGGCAAGCGTTTCTTGTTTGCCTTGGACGTTTCGGGTTCAATGTCGTCATCGATGGCGAATTCGAACGTCAGCTACTGCGAAGCTACCGCAGCATTGTCACTTGTATCTTTGAATACGGAACCGAGTACCCATGTCATGGGTTTCGCAAATCAATTCCGTGATCTCAAGATCAATACAAGTGATTCTCTTGTGGCAGCCACGAAGAAGGCTCATGACAACAACTTCGGATCAACCGATTGTTCGTTGCCTATGGTCTACGCTCGTGAACAGGGCTTGAACGTTGACGTCTTCGTTGTCATGACCGACAATGAGACTTACGCCGGTCGTGTACATCCGTCTCGTGCTCTTGTAGACTACCGCAAGGCTACGGGAATCAATGCAAAGCTTATCGTTGTTGGTATGGCTGCAACGAACTTCAGTATTGCAGATCCGAACGATCCGGGAATGCTCGACGTTTCTGGTTTCGATACATCGGTTCCGGCAATTATGGCCGAGTTCGCGAAGAGCTAATCTTTAGCTTCATTAGCTCCATTAACTGAAGTCTACAAAGGGCGGTCCGCAAAGGCCGCCCTTTTTGTTGTTTCTTAAACTGATTGGAGCTACTCTATAGTTCTACTACAGGATGCTTTATGATCTTGTTAACTCAGAAACCAATGAAGTGTGGTTCATGTCTTACTCAAAAATACATCTAGCGATTGCATCTATTGCTCTATCGCTTGCATTTGTTTCACAGAGCTTAGCCCAAGGTGCAGTAACGCTTGTGCAGCCAGTTGTTAGTGGTACACCGACATCGTCTAGCAGCCCGCTCCCAGTCACGTGCATCTCAGGATGCTCAGGTGGCGGCGGATCTTCAGATGTGAACGTTGCAAGCGTCGGCGGTAACGCTGTTACAACAACGATTCCAGTTTCAGGTAATGTTGGGATACCTGGATCAACAAACCTTGCAACAGCACAAGTATCGATAACAACAGCATCAACGCAAGCTGTTGCTGCTCGATCAGGGAGACGCTCTGTAATGATCACAAACATTACAGGAACCCAGCCTATTTACTGCACTTCTGGAACAGCTACAACAGCTAATGGGCAGTATATCCCCGGACTTGCTGGTGCAAATCTAACTTTACCTTATGCAGGTGTTGTTAACTGTATTGCTGTAACTAGCGCTCAAACGATATCTGTAGCGGAGGTTTACTGATATGCGTTACTATTTTTCTGTATTCTTGATTTCACTAGTTATCAGCACTTACGCGCAAGCTCAACAAATGGATTTGCGCGTTAACCCAAGTTCTGTTGGAACAGCTTCTGTAGGTCAAGTTCCTGCCATTCAAAATAATTCGGCTGCCTGTACAACTTGCGTTGGATACTCTGGCTATACAACAATCAACAATTTTGGAAACCTGACTTCTCAACCGGTCACACAGTCTTTAGTATCGGTCTCTTTACCACCAGGAGACTATTTAGTGTCAGGAGCTATACAGTATGCGCCAGCAAATACAACTGTCATAGCATATGCTCAATCTAGCATAAACACTGATACTGGATGCTCAACGCCATCAGTTAATGCTGCCATCGGCGGTTCATGGGCACAGCCAATACTAACTGCTTCTCCCGGTGTGTCTACAGGAGGACTTAATTTTTCTGCTACGTTGCCAGAATTTAGAATATCACTGAATGCTACTACTACAGTGTGTATTACTAGTTCTGCATCATTCACAACGTCTACTCTTGGCGCTCAAGCTAAACTGAGTGTCATCAGAATTCGCTAAACCGACTACTCGAATTGGACGCAGCTACCGGAACCGTTTTTAGTAACTTGGACTTCTAACGCAAATCGATTTGATGAAATCACGTGGTGATCAATCAACCACACATTTTTTTTATTGTCTTTCGCATAATCAGCGAGTAGATCAACGAGGTTAGTGACACCCTCTTTAGAGAGTCCCTTGGTAGGCTCGTCAAAGAAGGTCAGGTTTGTTGAAATTCCAAGGTGGTTCAACAAAACAGCACCCAGCGCCAGTGACCCAATAATCTTCAATCGCTGCGCTTCACCTCCAGACCAAACCCCCCACTTCACAAGTTTATCATTATCGGGTGATAGTACTACGATATTGAGTCCGCGCGTAACTCCACCCGACTTGTTTTCACGTTCGATATCATACTGAATCTCCCAACCGGACAGACCAAATTCATCCAACATCCCATTGGTTGTGATTTCAAGCTCTTGAAGGATTTCTGTTAATGTGTAGAGCTTGATGTCTTTGAATCCCTTCACCCAGTAACGAACACGTTCATAATATTCAGTCTTAGCTACAACAGAGTCTACATCAGCTTCTAACTTAGCTTTCAAACCGTCTTTGTGACGTCGTAGTTTCTGTATCTGATCACGATACGGGTTATCTTGTTTTTCAAACTGCTCCCGTAAACGATCGATAGAACGAATATCTGCTTCGAAACTACTAATTTGTGAAGATAGCGTGTCTAGTGTATCGCGAGCACTTTCTGCAGCCTGCTTGAATTTAGACATTGCTTTCGTTTCAATGTCTAAAGCATCAACAGATGCATGATGTGCTTTCTGCGCCAGAGCGAACGTCTCTGATAGCTTCTTCACGCCCAAAGCCGCAATCTGTCCTTCGATATTTTTAGCCAGCTCATCGCGCATCTTCTTCGATTTAATAGGCTGCTGGCATGTCGGACAACACTCGTCCGAAATCGAAGCAATCATCTCCTGCAAACTTACAACTTGTCGTTTTGCTGAAGCGAGTTCGCGAGAAGCTTCAGATTCTTTTCGAGCACACCGAGACTCTTCGCCAACAAGGTCAGATACTTTGCTGGCGCGTAGTTCTGTCTCTGCACGATCTAAGGCTAAGTCAGCAGTATCGCGCTGCTTGAGTAAGGGCTCAAGACGCTTTCTGATTTGACTTTGTTGCTTTTCACTGTTTTCAATTGACTCTGATCGTGAACTCTCCCACTTTTCAGAGTCTCGTTTCAAATCAGCCAGCGTTGTCTCAGCACGCTCTAATTCATCTTTGCGTAGCGTGACCTCAAGAGATTTAGCTTCAATCTCTTTTTCAAGCTGGCGAGCAAGTTCGTTTGCGTGTGTTGATCGTTTTTCCCAACGATCTAGGTTGAGTGTGCTTGAAAAAACCTCAAGCTTCTCTCCAGCCGTCTTATCAAAGAAGAGCGGCTGGTCTTGTCCCATCAACAAAGTGTAGGGGACTATTTCAATCGGAATTTGTATCAAGTCGTCAACGTGTTGCTGCGCGACTTCTTGGTCGTTGATGGTCAGCAGGTTGGGACCGATTGTCCGTTTGATTGTATGGTCTGTGTTATCAACAGATACGCAGACTTCGACTTCTGTTGCTCCTTTTCCTGTCCAAGGAACAACATCCGGGTTTTTCAAACCGCGAACAGTACGACCAAACAAGCACCAAACAAGAGCATCTAAGATTGTGCTCTTGCCGGCGCCATTGCTTCCAAGTGTGCTGCTGCGTTCATTCTTCCCTTTGAGGAAGTAAAGACCGAAACCCGCATCATCAAAAGTTACGGTTGTTTCTTCAAGAAAGGACCGAAAACGCTTCAGTCGTATTGACTTAAACCTGATATCCACGGAGTGTCTCGATCAAAACCTTGGTTTTCTTAACACGCTCATCAAGATTGGTAGAAATAAGCATATCACCGATCAAGCTCTTGAGGATCAGGGATAGAGCTTGCTCGATATCAACCATGCCCTCAAGGATTTCAAGTTGTGCACCGATACTGATTTGATCAACAACAGGCGCTGCTGACGTTTTGGTTTGTGAAACAACTGGAGTTTCAACAACCTGTGTTTTCACTGTTGGTTCTTTGCTCATTTATCTTCTAAACCTCCGTAATCCCATTCGTGCATGAGGAACAAGAGACAATCAAATTCATCTCTTGTCATATCTTTTACATGTTTGATCTTTGGATGTGACCAAGTCCATCCACGTGATAGCGAGTATCCACGATCAAGCAAATAGGCTTGGGGACCACTTATGTCGAGGTCCCCAAAACGTTTTTGAATCAGATCTTGAAGATCGGGATTTGCTTGTGGCATTACAACCTACCTACGTGATCCGCTGTAGGACCATCTGAATTGTACCTAACAAGGACATCCTGGATGCGCGGGATAAACCCTTCTTGATCGACATGCGTAAGCGCAATATCTGGGTTGATCTTCACTGTGGTATATTTCCTGATGATGAGGTCTTTGATAATAGCTTTACTCATCAATTCGTTATCTTGTCGTGCAAAACGCAAACTACCCTGCCAAGCATTCTTGTTATTAGTTGTATCAAGATAGTTGAGATTTGAGTCTTCCCCCGGGAGCGGTCCTGCTCCATGACGCGTAAGATAAGTCCGCATTACGTAAGTAGCATCAATTTCATCGATTCCGAGATCTTCAGCAATAGCGACGATATTCCGTAACCCCGTATAGCTGTGGGTGACATGCGGGAAGAAATAACTGTTTGCATCCAGCAAAAGTCCTTGAGCTCCTTCAAAGACTACATTGCGCCCGTTCAGAACCATTCCTGAACTATACTGAACGTTGTCAGCAAAAGATCGGCAGTCATCGATAAATGTCCGCGTGATAGCAGGGTCGCGGATCCAAGCTTCTGTTTCTTTGTTCAACAAATTGCATTGTTGCAAACGTATTCGCGCCCAATTCTGCACCCGAACAACTTTATCGATAAGATCGTGTGCGTAAAGGTCGGATGCGGTAAGAACAAATCCAGCAACCTTGCTGCGTTGAATTGTTTCATTGATTCCCATCCCACAGGAACCATGTCTCGAATCACCACGTGACTTTTCAAGTTCTTGATTGATAAATGAATCGTATACAGTTGAAACAAGTGCATTTGGATGCACGTAGACGCGACCTTCAGTATACTTCCCAAGCTCGCTACATTCTATTCGGAATGCTGCGGGATTGACTAGAAAAAACTTGCTGAGGAAGGTATCTGCACCCGTAAAATATCCAGAACCAATATGACTGAACACATGACGACGTTTGTCAGTTACGACTGTGTGACCTGCTTGTGCCCCGCCATTGTAGCGAACAACAATTGGGGGTTTGGAATACTGACGACAGAAGTAATCTGTCATCAAGCCCTTGCCCTCATCACCAAAGGCAGCACCAATCACCGCAACTGCTTTCATGAAAACCCCCTATTCAAACTTAGCTTCAACAGCCCTCGGCGGTTGATTCTGATATTTACCTACATACGGAATTTCTGTAGGATAGTCTAGCTGCTCAAAGATGACTTGAGCGATTGCTGTTCCAGAAGGAATCACGCGGTTGGGAAAACTAGTATCTCTATGAAGAGTCAATTCAAGCGTGAGGTAACCACGCCATCCCGGTTCTGCAATTGTATTTTGACAGAAAAGTCCCTGACGAGCCCACGTAGATTTATCTAAGACTCGCATACAAATGTTGGTTGGAAGATCAAAGTGCTCAACGCTAGAAGCAAGAGCAAACTTACCGCGACTGATGTGCAGATCTTCTCGAATACGGATATCGTATCCACAAGAGGACAGACCAAAAGAAACACCGTTGAAAACCCCTCTTTCTACAAAAGGAGTTAACAACGGTGTATCTGATTGGCACAGCCTACGAATAGTCTGTGCGCTAAGGATCACAGCGAGATTGGACCTGTAGCAGCGCTGCCCGTATGCGACGCCGGCAGTCCTGAAACAGCCTTGGCAACTACAAGGTCGGTGCCATCGGACCACGACTTTGCGACAGCATCCTTATCGCGACCTTCGGTAACTTCGATGGTCGAGATGATGACCTCTGCCATCTTGGTATGGTCGCTGAGCTGAATCACGCGCTGACCGAGAAGATTGCGCCACTCCTGCTTGACACGATCAGGTCGGCCGGAAGCGTAGCTACCCTCCTCCACGATAATGTGGAAGATATTCCAGTTACGTTCGACCGTAGCAATCAGGTCTGCTGCGGTGTAATCCTGCTTCGGCTGATCGCCAAACCAACGCGAGATGTCCGTTGCACGGAGCAGTGTTTGTGGCTCCTCGTCGCCGACCGTGAACAGGTAGCCCTTGCGGTTCTCGTTGAAAGCGTCGCACTTGGTTCGCATCAGAGCGAAGTAAAGCGGTCCGAGATAACTCTCGTAGTTGTTACCGCCACCGCCACGCTCAAGATACAGATCTTCAATCTGCTTACCGATAGTGACCGGATCAGCTTCAAACTGTGTTGCTTGGACGGGGCTACGGTCACATTCCATGTCGCCGATTGCCATTGCGAGAACATGAGGATCGCTGACGGGATTGCGCTTGATGATTTCCTCGAACAGAGTTCCGAGACCCTTGCGGCAAGCTTCAACCACAGCTCCCATCGACCCCGTAACGTCGAGACCGACGATGATCGGAGTCGGATGCGGATTGAGTTCGCTCTTGACCGATTCGCGAACTGTAATCATCTTCGGATCGAAATCTTTCTTGATCGAAGTCGCTTTGTAATCCGTATGCCGCATACTTGCTGTTCGTGCAGAATAGCTGGCATATGTCGCAGAATCAAATCGTGACATTCCCATTCTTCAAGTCTCCTTTGGATAAACGTCGTCAATAGACACGTTCAGTTGAACAAATTTCCGTGGTCCGAAGCAATCAACTAAGACTTTACTCCATGCTTCGTACTCCTTAACAGGGTTCCCTGTGCTCGGAAGCATCAAGAACGTTGTCATCGGTTTGGGTATCTCTTTACACATACGCAAAGAGTCGCCGGTTGCATCACCCAAAGCTGCGCGACCTACTGCGCGGATGCATTCAAGATCGAATTGAGTCGTAGCTTCTTTGGTTGCCAGCAGTTTGCGCGAAGCGAGTTTGTAGGTAGACGGAGGCAGCGAATCCATCCGCTTACCCTTTGGTGTTGAATACCACCAACCGCCAAGAATACTTCCCGCATGTTTTGCCGGTGAAACAAATATAGCCTTTGTATCAATGCCATTTAAGGTCATATCGTTGATCCACAAGAAGCAGACCAAGTTGAACAAACAACTCATAATCCAAGCAACATGCTTGGGATCAATTTTACCTCCAAGATGCTCGATAAGATCGCTTAACAAGATCTCATCATTGTGCTTTCGCATACAGACAAAGATATGATCCTTGCTTTCGAAATAGTGTTCAACCTTGGGGAAGAAAGGCTCAAGACTTTTCTTGAAAGATTCATCAGGGTACCGAATAGTTCCGATGTTCTTCAATGCTCGAATTACAGCAGGTTCATGCACTCGATTGATTGCATAGGTGACAATTCCATTACCGATGTAAATCTCACCCAATTCGAAAGTATCACGAACACGATACGCGATCTTTCGAATACGACCGTCAACACCGGGAACTTCTAGTAAGAAAGGTGTGACCCAAATACCTTTGTCGAGCTTAGCTTGTGCAGATTCATACAAAGCTTGAATGTGAGCAGCAACCATTCCAGCGTGTTCGTCTTTGTTGACATCTGGATGCCACAGTTTCAGAAGTGATAGGAAACGTGCACGTAAATTTGTCTTGTCACTAAATAGACTTTCGGGCTGATCAAGCGGAATAGCTAGAATAGATGCAGCACTAGTCAATTGCACTGTTTTCTCCATTAGTAGACATCATGGATCGGTAGTGCTCTTCTCCATCTGGATGATAGAAGCCCTTTCCAACAACTTCTTCATACGCTTGTCGCAACGTAGTTAGTACAGATTCTCGGTAATCATTTGTGTGTCCAAAAACTGACATACCAAACAGGCTCTGTTCCGGAGCACAGAACGCATGATCCATTCGCAAAGCCATGCTGATAAGCAGCCCACGACTAGGTTTTTCAGGGACAACTGCAAATCCCAAATCAGTGATGACCTTTAGGATCGCACTCGCATCTTCTTGGTAAGCTTTTTGAGATGATGCAGGTAAAAAATCGATGTCTGCTGTTTTACCATACTCAAGCCGAACAAGGTGCTGAGCAATGGCTAACACCACTTTAGTTTTTTGCTGATCGTCCATCTGAAACCCCTAGCGCTTTACGAATATCTTTTTGGGCGTTTTCGTAGCCTTCAGACTTTCCACGGAAGTATCCACAAGCGAACATTGTAGCCATCAATTCGCACAATCCGTCGGCATAAGCAGTTCCAAGGACCTCTCTGATTTCTTTTCCATCAGGTCCCATAGACAAGCACTCGTAGACGATAAATGAGCCGTCATCAGATTGAATGCTGAATTCATCTTCTTTTAGTGTTTTGAACTGGTAACATTTACCGTCACGCCATTCAAAGAGTTTTGGAATCGTGTTACGGCCCATTTTTCAAGCTTTCCAGTTCTCGACGAAGACCGCCGATTTCAGACATAGCCTCACCAAGTCTCGCAGTCAGATCGTTAATCTCGAGACAAAGAGCTCCATTGTCTGTGTTGTTTGTTAATGTCTCGATAACAACTCGAAGCTGTTTGATTTCCTCTTTATCACGTTCTCGAAAAGATTTTTCAGATTCAAGCAGATTTTCAGCCGCTTCGGCACGTTTCATCTGTTCGATTGCACGTTCGTGCATCTCATCAGAATCCTGCTTCCAGGTGCAGCGCCATAAAGGACTATTACAATTCGGGCATTTATCACCCGGAGTATCACGAACAGAAACAGTCCCACTAGGGACATTAAAGGTTCGTTGTACTAGTACGAACTTGCATTTTGGACAGTACCATGATCCTGGAATGTATACCTGTTTTTTGAGTTCTTCTATTGTTGTTTCTAAGGCTTCAATAACACCCGCTGCTTCTTCTTGAATTGGAGGTACTTCAAATTGTCTCCAACCAAATTCAGGTTCACCATTAGCGAGTGTAGGACCCACCGCGTACCGTCCACGCAATCGATTAACTAATCGAGCGCTGACTTCAACCTCTTTGTTGAGGAAGGGATCAAATACGGTGTTAGTACCTGACATAGTGCCCACTCTCGTGTTGCAAAACGGATCGCCGCAGCGCATCCGCCTGACTCGGTGTTGCAATGATTGTTCGGCCGTAAAGAACCAGAACGTCAGAGGGTTCGCGATAGAACCAGATAAAGCAAGGAGGGTTTTTGCGTTTGAATTGTCTGCGCGTGCCTTTGCGACCGCACGCTTTGCTCGGCACCTTTGGTCGCAACCAAGGACCGCGAACGTCGCGCGGGGTCCGTCTTTGTTGTTGAGCATCAACGATTTGGACTGCCATGCCAGCGTAGTTCATTTTGTGTTCTCCCCGGCGGCACGAATGGCTGCGGCGCGGATGGCCGCACAGGCTGCGTTGAGCCACGCATGGTCGGGATACGATCGCTCAAGCTCGAGCGCCGCTTCCTCGAATGCCGCCGCCCTGATCTCGGCTGCGTCGGGAGTATCGTCGTTGAATAGATCGACCACCTTTTCTGCCGCGTCCTCGTCGTAGACAATCGCGACGTGGCTGGCAGGACGTTCAGGGCTTATGAAATATTGGCCGTGTCCGTCATAGCAAATGTAGATCGCGGCTGCGTCGGGCAGGAGGGCATCTGCAAGGATGGAGATAGCAGCGCTGTCCGCTTCCTCTTGCGTTCCATGGCGCGAGGCGCGCATCCAGTCGTTGTGGGCTTTATGCCACAGCCGCGCAATCCTCTCCCTTGCCCCGCTCGGCGTCGGTGCCGGTGGGGTGTCTGACAGAATCGGTTCATCATCATCGCGGTATGCCTCGATCATGTTGGCGATCTTGGCGCGAGCGTGTTCCGGCACGTTAGAAAGGCAGTTGCCGTGCGCCGTTGCTGTTTCCATGGCTATGAACTGCCACTCATTAAGAGCCATGCTCAGTTCGCGACAACGTGCTTTCAACTCTTCGCGCGTCTTTCCGGCATAAGCATCAAGCGTAACGCTCCCGTCCGGGTTTGTGGTGACAAACGACTCGTGCGAGACGGCATCTGACGTGGAGGGTTCCGGTTCACTCGTTACGGTGCTGGGACGCTCGGCTGTAGTTGCCGCAAGCGCCTCCACGTCAGAATCGAGAATGTCTTTGAGCGCTGGAATCAGCAGGAAAATGTAGTCGCCCAGCACACCGCTCGGGAGTTTTACTCGGCTAAGGTCGTCATGGACCTTTTGAAGCCACCAACGCTTTACTTCCACCGTTTCAGCAGACGGCAGATCGCCGCCGTCAGATTGGTTTGCGCTGAAGGCTTTGAGTGCGTCCTGCACAATAGCCATCGCGATATAGTCGGGCGAAAATGTATAATTCTTGATGGAGAGCAGACTTCGCGCCGTATCGCGTCCGGCATCGTGCGCGGCTTTCTCTTGCGCCTCCCACATTGCGCCAACGCTGGCGGTGGGGGCGGCGCAGTACGCCTTCCATAAATCTCGCACCAATTCTTTGACGTGCTCGGGTGCGGCCGGATCATTAGCCGCGCTAAAAGCTCGTTGCTCTAAATCCCACTCTTCCGGGCTATCTGGATCGATCTTCACCTCGACAGCCTTCACCGACGCGGCGCGGAGAGTTTCTGCTGCTTCGCGCAATGTCGCTCGCAGGTTTATACGCTGTTGCTCGGAATCGTTTTCACAGACGACGCGGAAGTGACCATTGCCTGCCGACACATCACCGTCAGCGCAATCGTGCCAATCGTCCAGTTCGTCCGCCAGTCGCTTGTAGTCGTCGCGGTCAATCATAAATCCCCCATCATGTAATCGACCCACGTAACTAAACACACAATTAACAGAAGACCGCCAACTGCTACAGCAATGACGAACCAACGCGGGTACAGCGTGTTACCAACCCAGATTAAATCAAACATTATCGAATCACCTGTTCATGACCACATACGCTGATTTTGAAATCACGCAGGCGTATGATGTCAGCATCAGGGGTTTCTGCACATCGCCATTTCGGCACTTCGCATTCTCCTATTCCCTCCCTCGATTTACCATAACCTGCGCCCTACGCGCCGTAAGCCATCCAAGTTAGCCAGACTTGCGGGAGTCCTTACGTCACAACCTCTAAGGGTATAGAGGTTAGCCATAGGATTAGATAGACTATGGGATTGTATCGGTGCGGATGGTCCGATGGCCATACAATCACTGTGAAGAAGCAAACAAGAGGACGAGCGTTTTAAGCTTCATGTGTTAGTACAACACATAACGCAATAGAGTTCATCTATTTATAAATTGTACTTGCGTATACAACTCACGTTGAAATACTCATCGAGTTCCGGCTTACTTCAAGCTGGGACTCGTGCGTTTCAATCTACGTTGAATCTTAAAAACAAAGAAAAGCTTTTAAAAGATAGAAGAAGCCATTGAAAAACAAGTCTATTCATGGATAAGCCAAAAACAATGCAAAACATGCTTGCAATTGTATTGATATACGTCTATACAATTAGACAATAGAGTTCAACAAAAGAGAGATTAACGATGGTTATCATCTATCTTTATGATGCTCGCAATGGCTATCGTTATCGTCACATCAGCTGTTCCTACTATAATCGTGTTCAGAATCATCCTTGGATCGTGTCTGCTTGGATGGTTCATAATTGACCGTATGAAGCTTTCAACAATTCAAAAGGATGACTTAACAATGGATCGTATCATCTGCTACATGGTCATTGAAAACATCGTTACAATGCTCCTTGCTTGCGGCATGACTGCATTGTTTTTCTATTACACATCTAGCGGGTGGTCCTTTTTGTGGTTGTTGCTCCTTGTCAACATGAACATAATTACCCGGAAAGAAACAACTACAGAAACTAGCGAGGACTGATGCTATGACCGTAAAAGTTATCCTCAATGCCGAAGCTGTCCGACACCTGATCAAGGACAATCCCGAGATCGAAGTCGACCTGGCTGCCAATGCAGCCGCTCAGGTCGCTGAACAGCTCAAAAAGCGCGTTGATGTGAAGTCAATTGTCACAAATGCTGTTTCTCAGATCAACAGTTTAATCGGCTCGTCATACACCATGCCGAAGGAAGTTCGTCAGCGAATCAATGCTGCAATCGATAGTTCCGTTCGGAGTGCGATGAAAGAGGTCATGTCGCAAACGCTCCATGAAGAGCTTCGACACTTCTTCGCGGAACGTCAACGCTGGTTGATCGAACAAACCGAACGCCGCATCGACGACATCGTCGAGCTCAAAGTCAACGAAATGCTGCGTAACATGAGGAAGTTCTGATGATCGACCACAATCTCACGCTCGAACAGCTTGTCGAATGCTGCCGTGATCTTGTCGAGTGGTCATTAACAGGAAAGCTCAATCAACAAGGTGTGTTCAAACTCTTTGTTGACACCAACGAGCATATCCAAAAGATCAATACTCATCATCGCTTGAGCGTAGCAGAATCTGTTATCAAATATGCTGCTATGGAAAAGCTTGTTGAATTCTACGATCGAGGGAAGCTTTCCAATGGGTAAGTACATTAAAAGGCGATTGCACTGGTCTTCAGGTGTTGATCCATGGGTATTCATCTATGTCACCAATGAGTTCGGAGAAGAAGACTTAAACGAGTTCATATCTGGAACAAATCACAAGCATTCAATTTACGACGGCTACCGTGGTTGTGTTGCTGAGTTTGTTCCAAGCGACGAAGTTCCTTCGCATATGTTCCGTGGAGGAATTTTACGCTGTGAAAACGAAATCGAACGTATAACAAAGAAGAGATCGTCTCTTTTCAACGATTTACTTGAAAAACAGATCAAGGAAATTGTTGCATCTCGTTCTGAATAACCTTCCACAACCAAAAGGGGTTTACTATGAAGAAGATCTACCGTGAACGTCTCCGCAAGCTTGCGCGTATGCTTGTTGCTGATTCCAAGCGCAAGAAGGGTATGCAGTTTGACCTCAATACGGTCGGTGAGCAGTCTGGCAATGTTATCAATTCGTTCAATTCCGAAGACGATTGGACGCCAGGGCTCAACTGTGGAACTACTGCCTGCGCCATGGGACTTGCTGCTATCAGCGGTGAATTCAAGCGTGCGGGTCTGACCTACGAAGTTTCTGGAGGGTTTATCGGCACTGTCTACAAGGGAGATTCTTGCTCTTATATTCATGCCGCTACCGAAACTTTTGGACTGACTAACGATGAAGCTTACAACTTGTTCAGTCCGAATGCGTACCCACCTTTGAAGCGTCGCGGGTTCGTCGGTGAACGTTTGGTCGCTGATCGCATTCGTGAAATCGTCAAGACACACACTCCAAAGAAGAAACGCGCTACCAAGAAGTGAATGACGAACAATACCGCGAGTGGGTCAAAGGTTTAACTTCTTTGACCGCTCCACAGATTAAAGACCTGTCAAATCGAATAAAAATACTCTCTAATATTCGAACCGATTTTTCAGGTAAGCAAGATTTCGGCGATCGTGTTCTAGTCGCGGTCGTCGATGTTTTGCGTAAGAAGCATGTTGACACGCCTAGTTACAATATGCTCCGGAAAAGCTCTGCGTATGCATCTTCGAAAGAGAAGGTTGCATCGCTGTCTCAATTCTTCGAACAGATATCATCATCAAAGCTAGTGCAGGAGCGCATTTTACGCCTTGCTATCAGCCTTCTGTTTGACGATTTGCTTCATTGGCAGAATGTCACTATCAGTGCACATACCGTGCTACAGCAACTGCATCGTATTCCTGCGACTCTGAATCGTCATTTTCCGGGTTATGCTGCCGCTGGCTTGCTGACCAAGGTTGTGAAAGGTATCTGAAATGTTTGGGACCAATCGGGTCTATGGTCGATCAGACTACAAAGAAGCAGACAGCCTTCTTGTGACATCGATTTTTCTAACACTACAAGGTGAAGGTCCATTCCAAGGACAACCTGCTTTATTCATTCGATTGACAGGGTGCCAGCTTCGTTGCGCGATGTGCGACACCTTCTTTGACGAGGGCAACTGGTTTACGCATCATGCTTTGCTGACACGCGCAATTGGGATGATTCGAACCCAATATGGGACGCTATCAAAATGTGGCATCGTAATTACTGGAGGTGAGCCCTCCCTGCAAGAAAACATCGCTGATTTCTTGTTGAACTGTCATGCGCTGGGTGTTAAATACACACAAATTGAAACCAACGGAATTTTACCGATCAATCGACTTCCCAGCGCTACGCAAATCGTTGTATCACCCAAGTGCAATGAGCGGGCTCATAAGTATTACGAGCCAAACAAAAAGACGCTCGAAATAGCATCCTGCCTTAAGTTTGTTGTATCTGCAGATATTGAAAGTCCCTACCACTCAATTCCAGCATGGGCTTTTGAGTGGCAACGCGCGACTGACAAACCTATTTATATCAGTCCGATGAATATGTATCGGGAAGAGTTTTTGCAGAAAGCTCGTGATCGTATCAAAGAGCGTCGTGAGCATGACCTCGATTATCGTTCAACGGTAGATGAAGTTATCTCGGCTTGGGATGACAACATCCTTGATCGTGAGAAGAACCGTATTAATCACAACTATGCAGCAAAATATGCTCTACGAAAGGGAGTGTATTTAACGTTACAAATGCAACTGTATGCGAGTATTGCTTGATGTTCAGAGATTTACGAGAAGCTAATCTAGCACGTCAGAAAGAGTGGGATTCCAAAGGAGAACTTTCGCTTTCATTCAAAGGAAATGAGGCTTTTGGGGAGCTTGGAGAGGCCATCGAGGTTATCATCGATTTATTAGGTTACTCCGCAGCAATCGCTTCTGCGGGCGGTCGTGCTTCAAACCATATCAAGAAATTGGATCGAGAAGCCCTTGGTCTTGCCGGATCACGGACTACGAACGATGCTCTTGCAGAAGAATTGGCTGATGTTTTGATATGTATCGACTTGATAGCTATTCATCAAGGCATTGATCTTAACGCCGCCCTCGTAGCTAAGTTCAACAAGTCATCTGAAAAGCTTGGACTTTTGACTCGGATGTCCCTGTGAGTGCACCTAATCGAGGTCCGCGTAAATGCGGAACATGTGTCCACTACACTTCGAAAGAAGAAGAATGGAATTCAACCTGCAAGTTGGACCGTTGTGAATGTCAGATTCAAGGCAAAGAATTCGGTCGAGCTTACTGCAAAAACTACAAAAGCCCAGCTTACATAGATACATCAAATCATAGTGATATTGGAGGTTATCCAACAGGATACTGTGAATGGAAATGTCCACCCATCCTGCGAAAGATTCTTTGGGATCAATTTCAATATAGACTGGTGAATAAGGATGGTAGTTGGTGCCATTGTTGGGAGCCTGTGAAGCAGTATGATCTCTTGTCAGAGAAAGATTCTGAGATACGAGAAATTTGTTACACGAAAGATGCTCCAGAGATTCCCGGATGACATATTTGTCTTCGGTGATAACGTAGAGCGTCGTGGATTGGGTGGTCAGGCTGCTGAAATGCGAGGCGAGCCTAATGCGATCGGCATCGTGACAAAATGGTATCCGTCTAATAATCCCGATGCTTTCTTCTCGGATCGTGATTACAGTCATGTTTTCTTCATTATGATGCCGGATATCCTCCGGGTTTATAACGAAGCTACGGCAGGGCGTTTGATTGTTTGGCCGCAGGATGGGATAGGGACAGGATTGGCTCAATTGCCAAAACGTGCTCCTAAACTCTTTGAATTGATCGAGACTTGTCGACGCGTCTTGGATATGACTTACAAATGATACAAGAAAAATTCGCGATATCGCTCCAGCAAGACTTGATTACTTTGTTGGTGCATGACGACAAGCACGGAAAGACTGTTGCTAAGACGGTAAGTTCTTTGTTGTTTGAAGGCGACTACAGAACAATTGTTGATCGTGCTTTGCCGTTTTGGCAACAGTACGGAGTAGCGCCCAAGCAACACGTTGCTGATTTGCTCTCAGATATTTTGGAGGATAAGCGCGATCGTCGCGCTCAAACCTTTACCCGTATTCTGGTCCAAATGATGGAGATGAAAGACCAGATCAATACGGAGTTTGTTCTGCGTTCGATGACTCAGTTCATTCGACATCAGCAATTCAAATCCGTTATTGTTGAAGCAGCTGAAATCCTCGATGCTGAAGGTATTCATGGAAATGGCAATGCTGAAGTTCTCATCAGCAAGTTCTTGCGTGATCGCGATATCACACTGGATCGTGGTATACGTCTAAGTGAAATCGATCGCGTCCTTGAGTTTTTATCGACCTCTCAAAACGAATTCAAGACAGGCATTCGCGTCCTTGACGAAGCAAATATCGTTCCCATGCGCGGGAAGATATATTTCATTCTTGCACCTACAGGTTTAGGCAAAACTTGGTTCTTGATTGAAGTGGGCAAGATGGCCTACTTGCAGCGCAAGAAGATTGTTCATATTTCGCTTGAAATAGAAAGCGAAGAAGTTATCCAGCGTTACTATCAAGCTTTGTTTGGGGTTACCAAACGTGATGATCTCAATAAAATCACTACGCTGAAGCTTGATCGAAAAGGTAATCTTGACCAGTTTGTTAGTCAAACTGTTGAGGTTCCCTTTACCTTTAGTTCTCCTGCTATTCGAGAGGAACTCAATACTCGAATCAAACATTTTGGAACTCGTGCTGAGAATTTGATCGTCAAACGTTTCCCGATGCGATCGTTGACGATGAATCAACTAGAAGCTTACCTTGAATCGCTAGAAGCTTTGGACAACTTTGTCCCGGATATGGTTATCTTAGACTACCCGGGAATCATGAAAACTGATGAAAAGAATCTACGCATATCGCTAGGAACTTTGATTGAAGATCTACGCGGTCTTTCTCAGCGACGTAATTTTGCTCTTGTAGCTGCACATCAAGGCAATCGCGAATCAGCAAGTGCTGAATTGGTACGAGCGACTCATGCTTCTGAAGCTTGGTCTGTTATTGGCTCGGCTGATTTCGTTCTTACCTATTCCCAAACAGCGGCTGAGAAAGCCTTAGGCTTAGCGCGTTTGTTTGTTGATAAAGCTCGATCTGAGAGTGACAAGTTTGGTGTTTTGATCACGCAAACTTATAAAGCAGGACAGTTCGTATTGGAATCTATCCGCCTTGATGACTCGTATGCGAAGCTGCTAGAGCAAATGCATGACGATGATAGCGGCGATGGTAGCGACGATGCTGATTAAAGCATCATCAAGCTTCTGATTAGGTTTTATGGGTATCATAGCACATAGTGCAAAGAAAGCATTTCTAGAGCGCCCTCGTGTTGACTTCCGTGAGTACAAAAACCTAACGGAAGACGAACTTGATGCGCGGATGCTCAAGCTTCCTGTGCAGCCTCCCATCTATTATAAACTGACTTATCTTCAAAAGGTATGTTTTATCATCGGTGCGGAAACGCAACGATTCATGTTTTTGAATGATACGGGTACAGGAAAGAGTCTTCTTTCTATTGCTCTTGTGCGTTACTTCCGTAGATTGGGAATACTGAAACATTGTTTGATTTTGGTCCCGAATCGACCAAACAAGGTTGAGTGGCCGGACGAACTTGTTAAGCATTCTCCCAATTCCTCCTATCTTGTCCTTCCCAGCGAAATTGAAAAGAAGTGGTCAACGTTAGAAACGTCAAATCATCTTTTTGTTGTTGAGACTTATGCTGGCCTTTTCAACATGGTTTGTGATGTTGAGCCCAACAAAAAAGGGAAGAATCGTTTTGTCATAAGCAGCAAGAAAATCAAGAAACTACAAAAGCATTTTCAAGGTGTTGTTTGCGATGAATCTGTAGCTCTGAGTAACCACCAAGCTTTGCCCTTTCGTGTTTGTCGGCAACTGTCTAAAACATCTGAAGTTTTCTTTGAATTGACAGGAACTCCATTCAACCGCGATCCTACAGTGCTGTGGTCGCAAATGTTCCTGATTGACGGTGGGTATACTCTAGGAGAGACATTAGGTCTATTTCGTTCTATTTTCTGTAATGAATCTATCAATTATTTCAGCGGGATGCCGGAATACAAGTTCAGTAAAAAACAGAAGAGTTTGCTGAATCAGTTTATCGCAAATCAATCAATATCCTTTCCAGCTGATGAGGGATCACTTCCTGAATGCGTCCTTGTCCCAAAGTATATTTCATTGGGAACAGATGCTGATACCTACTACCAGCGATTCAAAGATACTCTTGTTGCTGCACGTGGAAACTTCCAAGAAAGTCAAAATGCATTCGTTCGAATGCGTCAGATATCTTCTGGTTTTATCGGATTTGAAGACGATGAGACTGGTGAAAAAGCAAAGATTGAGTTCCCTGATAACCCCAAGCTTGAGTTGCTGACTTCTATTCTGCAGACGGTGTATCAACAACACAAATCAATTGTATTCTTCGAGTTTAACTTCAGTGGGGAGCGCATCCTTAAGGAACTCAAGAAATTGAAAATTGGTGCTGAAATCATCTACGGAAAAACCAAAGATGTTGAAGCAGCTAAGCGTCAGTTTATGAAGAATCCAAAGACGCGCGTATTGTTATTACAGAACAAGATGGGAGCAGGACTCAATATTCAAGTGGCAAAATATGGATTCTTTTACGAGAGTCCTGTCTCTGCTTTGATGCGTAAACAGTGTCAGCGTCGTGTTGAACGCCAGCATTCAGAACATTCTACCGTTTTTATCTATGATTTGTTGATGCGTGGGACTGTTGATGAGCAGATTTTGCAATTCCACAAAGAGGGTGGAGATTTGTTCGAAGCTATTATACGTGGTAAATAAAATGCTTGCAATTGAATAAACAAACCGCTATAGTAGTCCTGCTACCGTAAGCAAGGAGACTACATGTCAAGGAACGAGATAACAGATCTTCTGCTTGATGAACTTGATAAATACGGCATTGAGGGTACAGTGTCGGATCGAGGGAAGCATCTTGCAGTTGTTTGGCAAGTCGGAAGTCGACTTCGTCAATTGTTCACATCAAGAACATCCAGCGACTGGCGCGCTGGAATGAATGCTCGATCTCAACTCCGTCAATTTCTAAAAGAGGATGGGGTTACTCTTAAAGAGCCAACATCTTTTGACAAAGCAATGTCTTTGCCGAAAGCTCCACGAATTCCCGTCGCTGCTCAAGAAAGTATTCACCACAAAGATTTTGAAACTTTGTGTGATCTTGTTTTTGATCTGCAAAGTCAGATCAGAGATCTTGAGGGTAAACTTTCAAGTGTGACGGTTACTTCTCGAGTTGAATTTGGGACCGTAGCGACCCCGCGACAGGTGCAAGATTCAATCCAAGAATTGGCCGCTGCTCCTGATTTGAAAGTCTCGCATGAGACTCGTCACACTCCTACTTGGGTTTTGAAGCCAGGAACCCGACCTTATCAACTTTTGGCTGAGATTCCTTCGGATGGAAAAGCCGCTCATGCGAAGCAGCTTGCAGAAAAGTTGGATATGAATGTTAAAGCTGTGTATGTTGTTTTGCATCGACTGCATCACGGTGGCTACATTGTTTCGCCCATGCGTGGGTGGTGGAAGCGGGTATAATGCAACCTCACTTTTCAGATCCTGAAGCAAAGCAAGACTTGGAGGAGCGAAAGCTCCTCCGAGATGCTGAATGGAAACGTGGCCTGATTGGCGATGCTACATATGTGTTGTCCCTGACCTTTTGTGGTTACAGCAACAAAGATGCTGAAACAGAACTAAGTCTGTTGAAACTGGAGAAAAAGCATGACCAAGAGCGAAAAGCCGCATTATGGTCGCATCAAAGATTGGTACCGAGACGGTGATGTTATCCGTGGTGTGTTTTTAGACCACCCATACCACCGAGGCGAGGGTCATACCAGTTTGGTGTTGCATCACGATGATGCAACAGGCGAGATTGAAACCAAAAACAGTCGCTACACTCTGGTTAAAGAAGGTGAGCCTTCTCGTTTTCAAGATTTTCCGATACGAGGCGATCGAATGAAATTCTTGAATGCGAACGGTTACGACTCTCAGCGTGAAGCCGCAGCAAAAGTATTCGATATGAACAAAATTTATACAGTGACTGGTTGTGCAGTTGAGCCGTGGGATCATTGGGTCTCTTTCCAAGGTATCCCGGGTGTTTGGAATGGTGTGATGTTCCAGCGTGTATTCGATTAAATGGACTGGGTAGAGTTCCTTGATCGTCATCATATCCACTATGTGACGTCAGGTCCAAACACGTCGCGCGGACAAATATCTTTACAGTGTCCATGGTGCGGAGTGGACGACCACTCTCAGCATTTGTCGGTCAACCTGAACGGCAAAGGGTTTCGCTGTTGGAGAAATCCGAGACAGCATTCGGGCAAGAACCCGGCCAAACTTATCCAAGCCCTCTTAGGATGTTCGTGGGAACAAGCTTCCCGGTTAGCTGGTAATGAACGTTCGGTCCCGGATGACTTTTTGAATAAATTGAAGTCAAAGTTCTTCAAAACAGAAGAAGTTGAAGAGAAGCGTCCTGAATTACGTCTGCCTTCTGAATTCAAGCAATTTTCGGGATTGCCTTCAGCACGTCCTTACATTGCTTATTTGCATGATCGAGGCTTTCTTGATCGCGATATATCGCGATCAAAGGGTTATGACGTTTACTACGCCTCACGTGGGTTATACAAGGGTCGCATTATTTTTGTCGTCAGAGAGTACGGTGAAATTGTAGGCTGGACTGGTCGGACGATTTACAAAGACCAGATGGTCCGATACAAAACACTGACACACGATCTAGAGAAGGCTTCTGAGCGCGGTGAAATTCCAGCGCCCAATCCCATTAGCCATTACCTCCTATTCCATGACAGGCTGCTTTATACGCCAGCTCACACCATTGTTTTGTGCGAAGGTCCTTTCGATGCGTGGCGCGTAAATCTTTTGGGTGAAGTTCATGGAATTGTAGCTACTTGCTTTTTCACAAGTATGTTATCAAATGAACAACTAAACCTGCTTCATGCTATTTTGCCCAAGTTTGAAAATCGATATCTTTTGCTGGACCAGAATACTTTTTCTAAAGCAGCTAGAATTCGATCTGACTTGGTCACTTTGGGTGTTGATGCAAAGAAGCTACCTAAACAATTTAAAGACCCGGGCGAAATTACGACAACAAGAGAACTCCTAAAGGTGTTGTATGCGACAGACCTACCAACTTGAACCTTTTGAACAGCGTCAATTCTGGAAGCTTCGACCTGTACAAGGCGAAGCTTTGTTTTTCTGGGGAAAGATTGCTCGAAATCGAGGACTTGATCCTACAAGTTTGATCACAGATGGTCGTAATGGGAAGTTCACAGGCTTGCCTTTGAACCATGATCAGCACTGGTGCTATCCAATACCGCTGCGTTGCTCAAAGAAGCCTGTGTATAAGGGAATCTGATATGTATCAGTCAACAAAGAAATATGACCACAATGTTGGACTTTCTTGCTGCTTCCGACAGTGGCGGGCTGACAGTCATTGTGCACAACTGCATGGGTACAGCCTTGCTTTCAAGTTTGTATTTGAATCGCGTGATCTCGATATTCGGAATTGGGTTGTTGACTTTGGCAGTCTCAAGTCCTTGAAAAATATCCTTGAAGATAACTTTGACCACGTCACGCTTGTGGCTCAAGACGATCCACACCTTGATTGGTTCTTAGAAGCTCAGAAACGCAACATCATCAAATTGATTACTGTTCCTGCTACAGGTTGTGAGAAGGTAGCGGAAATGGTGTTTGAGTGTGCTGAGCAATGGTTGCAAGACGCTGGGTACGCTCCACGTGTTACCCTGAAGTCGGTTGAAGTATCTGAACATTCTGGCAATAGCGCTGTATTCTATAGATAATGCTTGCAATTGTATTGACGTCCATCTATGTTGCTCTTTGTTAGCAACCGTAGGAGGACACAATGGGCTTTGACTTTGATCGCCACCAACGTTCCATGAGCATTGGTTTTCGCCTGTTCATGGTTGTTTGGGTTGTTATCTTCTTCGCAATCATATCCGTATGGGGAATTGTCGGTTACGGTATGTACAAAGGAGTTACCGATCCGAATGCTTCACAAGCTTTGGGGAAAGCTGTGGGCGGATTTATCAAAGGTGTCAACGACGGACAAAAGTAGTATTGCGTAGGCGTTCCCGTAGCGCTATAGTTTGTATCTCGCCCAAGTCTGGTGGGCTGCATAGTTCCTTCACCCCTTAGGACCTATGCCTCTTACGGCGGCGCCGGGGGCCGTCCAGACCCCGGAATTTTCCGTAAGTTACCAAAAGGCATCACAACAATGGCAGATGTTCTTCCCGACGCTGGTGCGGTGGCGTGGATGCACTCTTACGCTCGAAAAAACTACTGGCGTGTTGCTGCGTGGATGGACTACGATGATCTGATACAAGAGGGCTATGCTGCCTACTACGAAGTTCGTTGGCGCTACCCCACTGCTGTTGAACCAGCTCATATTATGAGCCTCTTCAAGCTTTGTTACTCTTGCATCATCACAGACTTGTCCCGCAAGAAAACAAAACAGCAGGATGATGCTCGCAGTGATATTGTTGAAGTCTATGAAGGTGATGCTGCGGTCATCCCGGACTATTCTGATTTTCAGGTTTTGATGATCAAAGCTCCAAAGATCATTAAAGATACAATTGCTTTGTTGGTCAGCGATCAGCGTAGCGAAGAAGTTTCAAAGCCGCTGGAACGCTATGCAAACGGACGCCGTGAAACTTTGAATGACCGCATCTGCAAGCTTTTGGGTTTGAACTCTAAAGATGTTGATGTCATCAAAGAGGTGCGTATGTATCTGCGAAGTGCTTAGAGCTACGCTACCCGGTTTGTCCTTACTGGCGATCGAGGGCGTCAGAAAAGAGAGATAGCCTGCCTCGGGTAGCGTTCGAGGCATAACAGGTTCAAGGCTATCAACCCTCGAGTATTTTTGGGAGACTAGATGCGTAAAGCTTTTGTGCTCTTGTCCGGAGGACTTGATTCAACAACTTGCCTGCACAAGGCAATCTTTGACTATGCGCCTGAGTATACAACTCAATCTTTGAGCAGCATTGTCAGAAACAACGCGCAAGATCCTGTCTTTTGGGTCGAGGCTGTTAGTGTTTACTACGGACAGCGACATAAGAAGGAAATGGATTACGCTGCGAAGACTTGTGAGCGTCTGCGTATCAAGCACACTATCTTAGATGTTGGCGCTCTTCTTCGCGGCGATGCTGTCATGCTCACAGATGACTCCCGGGGCAAGGTTGACGTGCCTGACATCAGTTACGATCAAATCAAAGGTGTCTCTCCTACCTATGTCCCATTCCGCAATGGCCTTATGCTTTCAGCATTGACTGCTCATGCCCAGAAGTGGGTGAATGAGAAGAATAAAGAGGTTGAAATCCCGGGCAAATACCACCCCGATGACCGCAGTGTGTCAGCAGGGATTTACTTCGGGGCTCATTCCGAAGATGCTCACAATTGGGCTTATCCTGATTGCACTCCCGAATTTATCGGAGCGATGGCAAACGCGATCTACATTGGGTCGTATATGCAAATCCGTTTGCACACGCCTCTTGAATGGCTCAATAAAACAGGAGTTGTTTCTCTTGGTGATGAACTAGGTGTCCGGTTTGAGGATACGTGGTCTTGTTACAAAGGAGACGAATTCCATTGCGGCGTTTGCCCTACATGTCGTTCACGACGTGAAGCTTTTCTTGAAGCTGGTATTGATGATCCAACTATCTATCAAGATTCAGCAGAGGTGTAAGCATAATGCTCAATGGTCCGCTAGATCCTCTAGACTACCCAACATTTGCGTCGTCCGCGCATACGCATACGGTGTATAACCCGAATGAGTTTACAGCCCAGGTGTTGCAAGCGACAACAGCAGCAAATCAAGCATCAAGTTTGCCTAAAGTAAGGAATGTTACTATGGTTGCTCTTCCTACTCGTCGTTTAGTTCGAGTTCTTGTTGTTGACCCTAACGAGAATATCCCGCTGAGTGATTCTGTAATTTACAAGGGTGACGAATTGCTCACCGATCTAACTGATCAAGAACTATTCTTTGATATCAGTATTCAAGAATTGCTCAAGACCCACAATGAAAAGCGTGTCAAGATCATTGACAAGCGTGTGAAGGATAGGACTGAGTACCTCGAACCCGCGAAGATTCGCGATTTGAAGATGGTCGTTGTGACGATCGCTCAGTTCTGAGTTTGTAGGAGTTTACAATGACAACATCTGTTATCGAGCAGGAATTGGTTACAGCGACCAATTTCAAGTTGAAAAAGGACGAAGCGCGTCAGAGTCACTTGAAGCGTTTGATGAAGGCTGTGTCTAAGCTAGACGATGATAGTTGGGCAGAACTTTCTGGCGAAGCTCAGGACTGGAACAACGATGCTGCGGAGTCTGTAAAGACTGGTTCTTCGATCGCTGACTTCCCTGATTTGGACGTTGACGTCCCTGAGGAAGAGCCTGAAGAAGCCCCTCCTCCCAAGACTGAGCGTCCTACTCGCGTGACAAAGCGCACGAGTGCTTGTCATGTCATCAAGACGATGGTGGTCAAGAAGCCTTCGATTTCAGTTCAAGATCTTTCAGAAAAGCTCAAGTCTAAGAACTTGAAAGTTTCTGATGTTACCATTGCAACTATCCGGTCTGATACGCGTGATACCTTGCGGGTTTTGAACGAACTCGATTTGGGAACCTTCCATCTATCTGACAAATAATGCTTGCAATTGTATACTTTGCCGTCTATAAACAATAAGTCAATGGGAGACTACGATGGCAAAGCCGGCGGCCGACTTCAGGAGCGATTCGGATAAAGAAATCTTGAACGCTCCTGATTTCTTCTTGATTCGAGTCTTTCAACAAGAATATGGTTGGATTGACTCTGCTCGATTCACAGCACAAGAAGCGTTGCAGCGCTACAACAACATTTTGAACTTGGGAAAGCCCTACCGTCTTATGTTGTGCGCGGTGAGGATGTTTGGCAAGAATCAGCATATTTGTTCGATATCTGTTCCTGAATTGACCGCCTATGCCTCTCGTTGATTCTGTAGACAAAATTGTAGACAGTTACTTTTCGGTGGTAGCTGACGAGCCTTTTGTTTACAAGAAGAAGCAATACGCGCGACGATCCCTAACAGTTCGATCTACCATTTTTCGAGGATTTACATGTCCTGCAAAATGTGGGGGGTGTTGCCCACGATTTTCGCTTGACTACTTGCCTTCAGAACTTATGCCGTATACTATGTCGAAACGAGTAGTTGAATTTGATGGTCGATCAATCGAACTCTATTCAGATATGCAACTAGACCACAACAATCACCATTGTAGAAATCTGAATATGTCAAATGGTCGTTGCGGTGTACATGGAAAGCAGCCTTTCTCTTGTGATTTTGAGTTGATTCGATCTATCAAATTTGATAACCCGGACAGAGCAAATAGACTCACGACAAAGTTGTTTGGTCGCGGTTGGGCTATGCTCCGTGTAGATGGTGAGCGTGGAGCACTTTGCGAGATCACGCCTATATCAGAAGAATCTGTACAAGATACAATTCGAAAACTCAAACGTTTGAAAGAATGGTGCGAGCACTTTGGTTTGAAGCATCGAGTAGACGATATTCTTGATTGGGCGAGTCGTCCCCAATCACGAACTCGTGATTTGTCATTTTCAACAAAGCTATGGAGCTTTGCGCGTATGTAGTGATAGCACGCAGAGGCCAGTCCCCCAGCCCCCTCTTTGCGTTGCTAGTGGACGCGAGCTTTCAGTGATGCGTAGGCTCGCGTCCACACTTCTGTTGGAAGGATAGAATGAATAAATTGTTGTCAGAAAAAGAAGTTCTTTCAGAGGCAGAGCTGTTTACGCAGCTTTTAAAACGGTTTGGGGAAGATCCCGATCGTGGAGGTTTGAAAGAAACTCCTGACCGCGCTACGAAAGCTTGGAAGTTCTGGTGCTCAGGTTATGAGCAGGATCCCAAAGACGTTCTCAAAACATTTGATGACGGCGGCGAGAAATACGACGAACTCCTGTTCCAAGCAAACATCCCAATCTATAGCCATTGCGAACATCACTTAGCGGGTATGTTTGGAATTGCTCATATCGCTTATGTCCCGAATGGTCGAGTTGTTGGGCTTTCGAAACTTTCACGTCTTGCAGATATCTTTGCGCGCCGTTTACAAGTGCAGGAGCGTATGACTCAACAAATTGCTGATGCACTCATGGACAACCTACACCCCAAGGGAGTTGGTGTTGTTATGCAGCTTCGCCATTTGTGTATGGAGTCTCGAGGTATCCAGCGAGTTGGTACTGTGACTATGAGTTCAGCGCTGCGTGGATGCATCAAAGATGAACCTGATTGTCGTGCTGAGTTCATGCAAATGGTAACAACAGCGTCACATGGTCTTGTAAAAATCTGATGACTACTATCTGTGGAGTTCTGCTTGATTCTGGTGCGTTCAGCGCATGGCGTCGTGGTGGCGAAATTCCGCTGAAAGATTATATCACCTATTGCAAGAATCATCAAGACGAGGTTGATGCTTACGTCAACCTCGATTGTATTCCCGGCGAGAACGGGAAGATGGACCACACGCAAGCCTCGATTGAGAATTCCGCTGCGAAATCTTATGACAATCTTCAATCGATGAAGTCTGAAGGCTTGCACCCAATCCCGGTCTTTCACCAAGGTGAGCGCTTTGAGTGGTTGGACAAGATGGTTGCGGATGGAGAAACCTATGTCGGAATTTCGCCTTATATGCGTGCCCATCAAAACGAAATCATCGAGTGGATGGACAAATGCTTCACAAGGATCACAGACCGTGAAGGAAAACCATTCATCAAGACCCACGGATTTGGAGTTACTGCTTCAGCACTGTGCCGTCGATATCCATGGTACTCAGTTGACAGCACGAGCTGGTCTGTGGGAGGAGGCTATGGATCGATTCTGGTCCCGCGATATGTGAACGGGATCCCCGACTTTACCAAGCCACCTCAGACTATGCGAATCTCTGCTCGTAAGATGGACCAATCAAACGGTTTTGATGGGCTATCAGAGGCGCAACAAGATTTCGTACGCAAAGCTGCTGAGGACGCTGGAGTCCCAATGAGCGAGCTTCGCAACACGTTTATCGGGCGTTGGAAGTTCAATATCAGATATCATTTGGGAATGGCTGCGACATGTGACGGTCGTTTGTTCAAAAATCGTATTCGTAGCATGTTTGAGCAAGAGACTTCAAAGAAGAAAGGGTATCAGCCCGAACCGCTTCGAATGTACTTTGCGACGGTACTCCATACCAAGCACCACAATATCTTCTTGAATGAGCAAGGTATTCGAAATCGATTGCTGTCGTATGCTTTTTTGAAGGACCTGCCTGATGATTTCTTGGGAAGATACCTGGCTACAGGTCTTCCTGAGCAGACTACTTCGCGTCCGCGGAAAACAACCCTGAAAGTATTGAGCAGCGAGGCTTATCGTGTCAAACGAGTTCAAGCTACGCTACAAAGAATCGCAAGAGTGGATGAGTTTGAGGCATGATTAGAAAAGAACTACTGGATAAGCTTGAGCGTGTTGCTCCTGCGTTGAGCAATAACAACCTCGTACCCATTCTAAGCCATTTCTGGTTCCGTGATGACACGCTTCTTGCGTACAATGACCAGATTGCAATCAGCACAAAACTTGCAGCTGATTTTGAAGGCGCCATCCCTGATACATTGATTTCTTTGCTTTCGGTTTCCAAAGCGAAAGAAGTTGAGTTCATGACAGGGAAAGGCCCTGATGGAAAAGCTTTGCCTGCGGGTCAGTTGCTAGTTAAAGCGGCGTCGTCACGCCTCAAGCTTCCTTACTTGAATGTCGAAGATACAAACATCTTTGAGATGCCAGAAGCAGATGCTGAATCTGCTTTGCCGATTGATATGGCAGCCTTCTTGGAAGCTTTGGATTCGTGCACGCGTTCTTTGAAAGAGGATACTTCGATGCCAGACTCTCTTGGCATCACGCTCTCCTACAAGAATAAGGGAATCGATCTTTACGCGACCAATGATGCTACTATTTCGTATGCGCGTGTTTCTACCAAGAAAGAAATGGATGACTTCCGCGTTGTTATTTCGGGAGCTTTCTGTCGCGAGATGCTTTCTTTAGCTAAGGGGTCGGGGACGAAGCATTTTGAAATCAATCCTGAAGGCTATTCTCTTTTCCAGTGTGGTGACAACAAGTTGTTTGGGCGTCTTGTTGATATTCCGCGACCTCTGGATTTCGATGGTGTTATTGCTTCGCAGTTCCCGAAAGCTGCACAGAAGGGATTGGTCCCTGTTCCCAGCAAGCTTGAACTGATTCTAGATCGTGCAATCATCATCACAGAATCGAAAGCAGATCGGCCGCGGACTGAAATTTCTTTGAGTGAAGGCATCGCTAAGTTCTTCTCACAGTCTGAAAAGGGCGAGGTGCGTGATCAGATGCAGGTGGGAGAGAACCACCCAGATGTGAGTCTTGCTATCGACCCGAGGTTATTCAAGAATGGGTATGGATACTTCACCGACTTCTTGCTTACTGAAAATTGTCTGATTATGGCAAAGGGAAGCAGTTTGTATCTTGTATCAGCGGCGCACTAAATGGGATTCTTTTTCACCGAAAGCAAGAAAGCTGACAAAAACCTCAAAGGCTTATCTCCAGACTTCTTGAAGCGTCATGAGTGTTCAGTCTGCCCGCTGAACCAAGTCCAAAATTTGTCTCCAAAGATGGAACCTACGGGAAGCAAGAGTCCCACAGTTCTTATCGTTGGAGAAGCTCCCGGACGTAACGAGGATGAAAAAGGTCGCCAGTTTGTAGGTAAAGCGGGCCGCGTGTTGCGGATGCGGATCCCGGAAGACTGGGATGATCGTGATATTCGTTGGACGAATGCGGTAAACTGCCGACCTCCTGATAATCGAACCCCAGAAGTTGTCGAATTCACATGTTGCTATCCGAGACTTGTGCGTGATGTTGAGCAGCACAAGCCTCGAGCCATTTTTGGGTTCGGTTCAATTCCTTTGTATCAGATTGTAAATCCTGATTCAAAGTATCGAAGCATTGGTCTTTGGCGTGGGCGTCGCTTGCCTGTCCGCATTGGGAACCACGATTGTTGGTACTACCCAATGCATCATCCTTCGTACATTCAATGTCTGCGGAAGTTTGAACCGCGTGATGCTAATTCTTACGGTAGTGAAGAGGAGTTTGCGTTTGCGCTTGATGTCGCAAGAGCCTTCTCAGAAGTTGAAAAACTTCCAGAACCTGATATTCACACTGTTGACTACGCAACATCTGATATTGAACTGGTAGAAGATATCGGTCGTATTGCTGAATTGTTGGATATTGCAGCAAACGAGCCGTCAGCAGGCGTTGATATCGAAACAAATTGCCTTCGACCTTTCCAGAAAAAAGCCAAGATTCTAAGTATTGCAGTATCGTCAAAGTCGATGACGTTTGCTTTTCCAGTAGATCATCCACAAGCGACTTGGACTGTTTTAGAGCGAAAGCAGCTTGATGTTTTGATCAAACGCTTCTTATATGAATCGAAGTGCAGGAAAATCGTCCATCACTTACCATTTGAGCTGGAGTGGTTTGGCTATTTCTATGGACGCGGCTGTTTCTATGCAGGACGTTGGGAAGATAGTGAGTCTCAAGCTTACGTTCTTGATGCTCGCCGCGGTGGTCTATCTTTGGACTTCCTCTGCTTACTCCATTTTGGACTCAATCTGAAAGCTATTTCAGGTCTCGACCGCAAGAATCTTGAGAAGTCCCCACTTCCTCAAGTTTTGAAATACAATGCGATTGACGCGCGGTACCATCGCAATCTGTACCTCGCGCAAGTTCCTTTGATCAAAGATCGAAAGTTAGTTAGTGTTTACAGGCAACAATTACGACGACTTCCATCACTTGTACTCGGTCAGTTGGAGGGTGTTCCTGTCTCGCAAGATGTTGTACAGGACTTTAAGAAGAAGTATAAAAAGCGAGCTGCAAAAATCGCTGCGGAAATTAACGAAGAAGATGCTGTCCGGAAGTTTGAAGAATTAAAAGGACGAGCGTTCAATCCATCATCCGTACCTGATGTCAACTTCTTGATGCGCGATGTTCTCAAACAGAACATTGAAAAATCAACTAAAGGTGATCTTGACCATGTCGATCATCCTATTGCCAAGAAGATTGTGCGATGGCGTGAAGTTAACAAGGTTTTGAGCACCTATATTCTTCCTGTTGACGAGGAAGAAGAGGATAATGTTGTTTTCCCAGATGGAATGATGCATCCGATCATTTCATCGACTGTTACAATTTCATGGCGGACGGGATCAAGTGACCCCAATATTCAGAATTGGCCTAAACGCCACGAGGAACAGAAAGAAGTTCGCGCGCAAGTTAAGCATCCCGATGCAAACATGCGAATTGTATCTTTTGACTACTCGGGTATTCAAGCTCGAAATGTGGCCATGGAATCAAAAGATCAAGCTTTGGTCGATGCTTATTGGCACAATTATGATATCCACACGACGTGGATGGAGACAATCAACAAACATTACCCACGATGGATACCTAAGTCAGCGTTACAAGACAAAGCTGCTTTGAAGTCTTTCCGACACCTTGCAAAAAACAAATTTGTATTCCCATCGTTCTTTGGAGCACAAGCCTTCTCAATATCTGAAAGTTTGAGTATCCCAAAGAATGTGATTGAGGGTATTCAAGAAGAATTCTTCGATCAATTCCATGATATTGCCAAGTGGCATAAAGCGCTTGAGAAGTTCTATTTCAAAAATGGCTATGTCACAGGGTTGTCAGGTTTCCGGCGCTATGCCCCAGTCTCGCCAAATGAACGCATCAACACGCCAATCCAGAGCGATGAGAGCATAATTGTCATGGATGCTATGGCGCGACTGTCTGAGCGGGAGGATCCGCGTTACCAACCTATGCTGATGGTCCACGACGATTTGACTTTCTGCTGGCCAAAGGATGAAATTGAAAAGCGAGCAGAGATTGTTGTCCACAACATGATTACTGTTCCTTTTGAATGGGCCAACATTGTCCCAATTGAAGTTGAAATGAGTGTTGGTGAAGATTGGATCCATATGGAGGAAGTCGGTAAGTTTGCGAACGATAAATGGAATGGAATTGTTGAAATTAAGGGTGTGTAATGGTTGACTTCATTTATACAGGAATAGGTAGTCGAGAAACTCCTGAAGCAGTCATGCGCCTTATGACCAGAACGGCTAAGAAGATGGCTATTTCTGGTTATACTTTGCGTTCTGGAGGAGCTAAGGGCGCTGATACCGCCTTTGAAAAAGGAGCTGGTGACCAGAAGGAGATTTATCTCCCCTGGCTGGGATTTAATGGTTCCAAGTCAAAACTGCTTCCGACCGAAGCTGCTTTCAAGATGGCTGCACAATTTCATCCTGCATGGCATAATTGTAATGAAACAGCCCGCGCTTTCCATGCGCGCAATTGCCACCAAGTTTTGGGACACGATCTCAAGACTCCTACTATGTTGATTATCTGTTGGACCAAAGCAGGATTGATGGGAGGTGGGACGGGACAAGCTCTGCGTATCGCGAAAGAATACGACATTCGCGTAGATAACTTAGCAATACCTGAAGTTGCTACACGGTATGTGCGCGATTTTAGTTGAGCGTATGTTTCCACATCTATTTCTATTAGGGGTTTACAATGAAAGGTGATCTGAAACGTGCTTGGGTAAAAGCACTTCGTGGTCGTGGCTATCGTCAAACAAGGAAAGTTCTAAATAGAAAAGGTAACCGAAAGGCTGGCAAACGGTCAACCTACTGTTGCTTGGGTGTACTCTGTCGAGTAGCTGGTGCTCAGTTTGATATAACGGGTCGCGCTGTTTTCCCTTCAGGAAACATAACTAATGTTTGTACTTTGAGCATTCCCGTCCTTGATGAGCTTGGTCTTTCACATGTTGTTGCTGATAAGCTTATGGGAATGAACGATAATTACGGAAACTCTTTCAAGGAAATCGCAGACTGGGTCGAAAAGAATCTTTAAGGGGTTGTTGTCATGGATAAGAAGCTGAAGAAGCGTTGGGTAGCTGCTTTGCGTAGTGGTAACTATCGACAAGCTCGAGAATCGTTGATTGATCGATCAGGATCACGTGCACGATATTGTTGTCTTGGTGTTCTTTGTCGAGTTTCGGGTGCGAAGTTTTCACTGTATTCAGGGTGCGCGGAGTTTCCATCTGGTAATCTGACGAATACAGGGACTTTAGGACCAGATATTTTGGATGAGGTTGGATTGGGTGAAGAAGAAACGGATTTGCTCATGGAAATGAATGACACTGAAAAGAAGTCATTCAAAGAAATCGCTGACTATATCGAGAAAAACATTTGACAAATCTCATAACAAAGTACCGACCGCAGAACTTTGCTGATGTTGTTGGGCAGTCTGCGGTCGTTCGATCGCTTCAAGCAGTCTGCAAAAAGAAAGACAGTCAGATCTTCCTTTTCACCGGTCCGGCAGGGACGGGAAAGACTACCTTAGCACGAATTGTAGCTAAGTCGTACGGCTGTGAAGACACACAAAGCGCAATTGTTGAAATCGATGCTGCGACCTTTACCGGCATCGATTCCATGCGTAACATTCAAGAAATTCTCCGATATCGTCCCTTTGGTGCTTCTGGGATGCGAGCCATCATCCTGGACGAGGCACATTCACTATCCAAGCAAGCTTTGGATAGTTTGCTGAAGACGCTTGAAGAACCTCCAAAGCATGTTGTTTGGTGTTTCTGCACAACCAATCCAGCGAAGATTCCGACGACAATTAAGTCGCGATGTGCTAAGTTTGAACTCAAGCCTGTGTCCGATAAGGATCTTGCTTTGTTGCTGGATGACGTTTGTGCTGACGAGAAAATCGATATTGATCAAGAGGTCTTTGACCTTCTAATTCGTGAAGCAAAAGGGTCTCCAAGACAACTCTTATCTAATCTTGTTGTAGCGCGGACAGCTCGCAATAAGAAAGAAGCTGCTGAATTGTTAAAAACAGCAGTTGAAAGTGATGCAACACTTGAATTGTGTCAGTTTATCGCGCAAGGGAATGGATCATGGTCTAAGGCTATGACCATTTTGAAAAAGCTTGAGGGTGAAAACCCTGAGGGCGTTCGTATCCTCGTTGCTAACTATCTAGCTTCATGCTTGAGGAATTCAAAAGATGATAAAACGGCTGTTGGCTTCATGCAGAAACTGGATGCGTTCATGCAGTCCTACACAGGAACCGAAGGACAAGCGCCTCTACTCCTATCAATAGGAAGGGCGCTATTTTCGGAATAGCGTTGCGTATGTAGTTGCATGAGTAAATTACTAGAATTCAAAAAGAAACTAGCCATTGACGAGCACGGCTTGGAATTTGCTTTACGCGACCATCCTGATTTTGTTTTTGATGTCGGTATGGAACTCGCGTTTGCGATTTCTGATCGTGATGCGGCCAAGCAAACCCTTGAAGAGGTTGAGGCGTTTGTAGATGCTGAAATTCGAGGTACAGCTTCTCAAAATGGTGACAAGATCACAGAAAAGGAAGTTGAGAGCCAAAAGAAAGTCGATAATCGAGTCAAAGCAGCAAATCAAGACTACCTGAATAGAAAGCTTGATGCATCACAGTGGTCTGTGTTGAAAGAAGCTTTTGATCAGCGTTCCTATGCATTGTCTAAGCTGGTTGATCTCTATCTCGCAAACTACTACAGCGACAAGACCGAAGTTCGGACCGGTCATGCTGACATCAAAACAATGCGGGCAGATACTGCGAAGTCTGTGAATGCTTCAAGGAGAGTCCGTCCATGAGTTCCGAAACTTTATTTTTGCTCTTTTGGGCAATTGCGGGATTTCCCGCGTATTTGTATGTTTTGTCGCGCCTATGCAGCAAAGCATTCTTTCGATCCAAAATTGAGTACCAAGTCAAGTTCTTCAGAGAATTTGATGGCACTCGCAGAAGCACTCTAGGAGGATAGGCGTATATGGCGCTAAAGAGTACAAAGAAGAGCGGCTTTGTGTACAAGCCGCGGACAGCAGAACAGGTCAAGGGTCGTGCTAATCGCAAGGTTGGCAACTTTGACTCGATCTTCAAGCAGGGATATGATACCTTCACTGCTCGTACGGGTGACAACTTAACCCGATACATCCCTCCGACTTGGGATGATAGTGATCATTACGGGTACACGATTTTTGTGCACAACAATATCGGTCCCGACAATTCGACCTACTTGTGCCCGCGTAAGATGTTGGGCAAGCCTTGCGCCATTTGCGACGCTGCAAAAGACGCGAAGGATGCGGGCGAGGCTGAAGAAGCGAAAGCGCTTGGAACGAGTGAGCGCATTGTTTCTTGGATCCTCGACCGTGAGGGTGACGATCCTGACAAGCCGGTTCTTTGGAATCAGTCTTGGACGCAAGATCGCGATGTCTCTGCTCTTTGCGTGAATGAGCGCACGGGTGAAGTCTTGATGATCGATCATCCGGACAAGGGATTTGATGTGTCGTTCAAGCGCCAAGGAACTGGGCTCAAGACCAAGTATTACGGCTGGCAGATCGATCGCAACGACACGCCATTGCACGAGAATGAGAAGGTTCAGGACGAGATCCTTGATTACGTCCGTGAAAATCCCATCCCAGACACTCTCAACTTCTACGATTATGATTATCTGAAGGGTGTGCTTTCAGGTACGATTGAGAAGGGCGACAAGGATATCAAGAACGATGACGATGATGAAGATCGTCCGCGTCGTTCAAGTTCGCGTCGCGGTGCAGAGGAGGAAGAAGATCCTCCGTTTGACGCAGACGAGCGTCCTGCGCGTCGTGGACCACGTCGGGATAACGACCCCGCAGATGCTGATCCGGAAGAGGAAGAAGCACCTCGTGGACGTGGTCGCCGCGCCGCTCCTGTAGAGGAAGAGGAGGAGGAAACCCCTGCTCCACGGCGCTCGACTTCGCGTCGTCCTGCCCCGGTTGACGAGGAAGTCGACGAGGAAGCTGAAGAGACTCCGCCGCCGCGTCGGTCTGCTGGTCGTCGTGTGGTCGAAGAAGATCCTGAGGAAGAGGAAGTTGAGGAGCGTCCTACGCGTCGTGGACGGACTCGCTAAGTTTGCGAACGGTTTGGGTTTTCGGCGCGGCCCAAACCGTTTCATCAGCGCCAATCTATAGCTCATTTTGGGAGATACTATATGAGCATTTTCGGAGCCTTGAAGAAGGCTATTGCGTCCGGCGTCAAGGAAGTGTCGTCGGAATACGGCAAGACAGATGATTTCTTGAATGCGGTCTGTTCGTCATCTGCTCTTGTGGCTAACGCGGATGGTGTGATCGAGGACAGCGAGCGTACCAAGGCAATTTCGCTAATCCGCAATCACTCGACACTTTCGAAGCTGTATAGCGGCGACAAGATCGAAGAAACCACGGACCGGATGCTGAAGCTGTCGAAGGACAAGTCTGGGCGCCAGGAATTGGCTCGCTACATTGACAAGGTACGCGGGTTGGAGAACGGCAAGGCGATGTCGGAAGATGTCTACCTCGTCGCTGCGGACATCGCTTCGGCAGATGGTTCCGTCGCTCCGGAGGAAGAAGCAGTCCTGAAGAAGATCGCTGACCGTCTCGGCGTCGACCCGTCCAAGTTCGAGTTCTAATCGGTTACAGGAGGAGTAAGCAACCTGTGGTAGCTTTGGCCGTATAAGACTATACGGATATCCTGGCCTAGTCAGCTAGAGAAGCAAACAGACCTACTCCTCCTGATGTTCTTATAGGGGGTTTCCGTGGAATATTTGTACAACGAGATTTCGCATCCTTTATTTTGGCTGGCATTCAGCAAAATTGTTTGGATTGATATCTTTCTATCTGGCGATAACGCTCTTGTTATTGCTATGGTGTGCCGCAATCTTCCACATCGGCAGCGTGCTTTGGGTATGGTCTTTGGCGCCGTTGCTGCTGTTGCGATGCGGGTTGTCCTAACAGGATTCGCATCAACAGTGATGGAATGGCCTTACGCTAAGGCTATCGGTGGTTTCCTCCTGTTTATTATTGCAGTTAAGCTGCTCGCTCCGCCTAAAGAAGAAGATTCAAAGGTATCGGAAGCAGCTACACTCTTTTCAGCTATTGTCACTGTGCTGATCGCAGATGCGACTATGAGCCTTGATAACATCATTGCTGTTGCGGCCGCTGCGAATGGAAGCTTGTTGTTGCTGGGAATCGGTCTTGCGCTTAGTATTCCTTTGATTATCGCAGGTGCTTCCTTTATTGTAGAGGTCTTGGATAGGCTTCCAATTTTGATCTGGCTGGGTGCTGGTTTGCTAGGCTGGATCGCGGGAGAGACAATTTCAACGGATGCTGTTGTTTTATCTGTGATCGGAGATGGGCACCTCTATACCGCAGCCGCTGCGGGTGCTCTGTCTGTTCTACTGCTTGGATTCCTGTGGCGGCGCGATTTCCTCAAAGTGATGAAACTGTCATGATGATCAGTCATAAGAATCTATCGACTTATGGTGCGCTTGTAACATGGGGAGCGACGGGATTTATGTCGCAGCCAAGTTTTGCAAGCCTCGTCCTCCACATCCTTATCGTTCCTGTTTTGTTATTTGGAACCATTTGGCTTGCTCACAATGAAGGTCAAGCGAAGTAAATGTCGGGTGGCGGATTATACTTTGGTACTCCAAAGAAAGATGTGAAATTCATTCCCAGTGGATGCACAACACTCGACCTCGCACTTGGAGGTGGGTGGGCACGATCTCGTATCGCAAATGTCGTTGCCGATAAAGCTGTTGGCAAAACGCTTCTGGCTATTGAAGCTTGTGCCAACTTCAATATGATTCTGCCCAAGGCAAAGATACGTTATCGAGAAGCTGAATCTGCTTTTGATAATGACTACGCGGCTGCATTGGGATTCCCTGTTGAAAAAGTTGATTTTGGTGATCCTGTAGACACAATTGAGGATCTATTTGAAGATCTTGAGCGTGTCATCAAAGGAGCGCGTGGTCCTGAATTCTATGTTGTTGACTCTTTAGATTCTCTCAGCGATAGAGCGGAGATGAAGCGCGATATAGATGACGGCACTTATGGCGCTGCTAAGGCCAAGAAGCTATCAGAGCTTTTCCGTCGCCAAGTACGCGGGCTTGCAGAAAAAGATATTACTCTGTTCGTGATATCGCAGATTCGAGACAACATCGGTGCTGCGATGTTTGCTAAGAAGCATCAGCGTTCGGGCGGCAAAGCTCTCGATTTCTATTCAAGTCAGATCGTATGGTTAGCACAAATCGAGAAGGTCAAACGATCTATCAAAGGTGTTGAGCGAACGACCGGTACTTGGGTGAAGGCTCAACTAGATAAAAACAAGGTAGGACTGCCCTATCGCTCAGCAGAGTTCAAGATACTATTTGGGTATGGTATTGATGATTACGACGCTTGCTTTGAGTTTCTCAAAGAGGTGAATAAAAAGCCTCCCGAAAAAGGTACACCACTTGAGGAGCTTCGAGCAGAAGTAAAGCGACGCTGGTGGGAGATCGAAAACGATTTCTTGCCAAAAGAACCAAAATATGGGGTTGTGAAGGAGAAATCTCGTGGACGTGTTTCACCGCGGAATGAAAGCCAAGACAATCAAGAAGGTAATTCGGCAGAAGATTGATGCTTGGCTGGCATCGATCGAAGACGAGACTGTCCGTAATCTCGCAGCTAAGGACACAATTGTCACTGGCGGTTGCCTTGCTTCCATGCTGCTTGGTGAACCGGTCAACGACTTTGACCTTTATCTCAAGACTCGAGAAGCTGCTCTAGCTGTCGCAGAATACTATGTTGCGCGGTTTACGTCTGTGAATGCGAAGGGTATTCCTTGTGCTATTTACGTTGATAAAGCCAAGGAAGATCGGGTTCGGATCGTTGTCAAATCTGCTGGCATCGCAAAAGATGAAGAGGTCAATGAGCCTTACAGCTATTTTGAAGGCGGACCAGACGAGCGCGGTACTGCTTTCGTTGGCGAAGTAATGAACGATCCCGGCGAGATTGAAGAGACATACAACGAAATTGAAGAAAAGGCATTAGCAGTCGAGGATGACAACAAGCCTAAGTTCCGTCCTGTTTTTATGTCGACTAATGCAATCACGTTGAGTCATCGCGTTCAGATTGTACTTAGGTTCTATGGAGAGCCTGAAGAAATCCACAAGAACTATGATTTTGTGCATTGCACAAACTATTGGTCAAGCTGGAACGACGAATTGACCTTGCGTCCGGAAGCTCTTGAAGCTTTACTGTCGCGTGAACTTCGTTACGTCGGCAGCAAATATCCAGTCTGTTCGGTCATTCGGTTGCGGAAGTTTATCCGTCGCGGTTGGACTATCAATGCAGGACAGATTTTGAAGATGCTGATGCAGATCAGTGAACTTGATTTGACAAACCATGAGACTTTGCAAGATCAGCTGACCGGTGTGGATGCAGCTTACTTTGTTCAGTTGATGGGGCGCTTGAAGGAAAACGATCCCGAGAAGGTGGATACAGCCTATCTTGTGGAGATCATTGATAGGATGTTCTAAATGAAAGCAGGCGGAGGGAAAGGCAAAGGCAGCGAGTTTGAACGTGTAATCTGCAAGAGTCTTTCCCTTTGGGTGACTTCTGGCAAAAGCATTGACGTATTCTGGCGTTCTGCTATGAGTGGCGGACGTGCTACGATCAAGAAAGGTCTTGTTCGGCAAGCGGGTGATATCACTGCTGTTGCACCAGAAGGACACACTCTTACTAATGCTTTCTATCTTGAACTCAAGCATCTAAAAGACATATCACTTGATAGTTTGATAACAGGCAAAGGTAGCCTTGTAACTATTTGGGACAAGACTATTGTTGAAGCTGCTAAGTACGATCGAATACCAGTCTTAATTTTCAAACAGAATCGATGGCCTGTAGCTTTTGCGACAACTTATAAAGGCGTCCAGAAGCTCCAAGCTCATTCTGTCGTATGTTTGAAGAGTCTCAAGACTGGGATGCAGATCATCAAGTTTGATGATTTGATGTCATTTTCGTATAAGCTTTAGGGGGTTATCATGTCTATTGGAGTTGTTTTCAAGGAATACCCGGAAGGTGCAATCTCGTCTCTCGACGAGTTCCAAGCTATTTTGGACCGAGGGGTTGGTACATTTTTGTACTACGCGCACGGGTTGGGGAAACATTCTTCTGTGGGACAACCGTACGAAGTAACTGATAAATCCTGCATCAAGGCTGGTTTTGTCGAATTCTTGAAGTTTGGTGACTTCAACAATGAATGTCATTTCAGTCTTGTTGATAGTAACATTGCTGTTCGTAATGCTTACAACGATCACTTTGTGTTCACAGATAAAGACTTGGCACAAAGTTATATTGACAAGTGCTTAGCTTCCGAAGAGCAGGAAGCAGCAACGCAAGCACATTGGGCGTGGTGTGCTAAGTTTGAACGTCGGTTTTCTTGGCTTTGGAGAGGCTAATGCGTCGACTTGTTACGGGTGACTGGCAGCTTTGTGACAACGCGCGCGATCGTTATCGAACAGACTTTATTATCAATGAGTTTCCAAAGCTGATTGAGAAACATCAGCCCGATCAGTTGTTAATCCTTGGTGACTTGACCGAGCTGAAAGACAACCACCCAGCTCCGCTTGTCAATGAAATTGTGGATATCTTCCATAACTTGACTAAAATGTGTCAGGTGATATTTTTGGAAGGCAACCACGACCGCTTGCACGCGCAACATCCTTACTTTCGATTTGTGCAGAAGTTTGGTGTCATCTGGATTTCCAAACCGACTGTCCTTGAGCGCTGCTTGTATCTTCCGCATACTCGGAATCACAAGAAAGATTGGGCAGACGTTGACTTTAATGGTCACGATTTCATCTTTGCTCACAACATCTTTACAGGCGTGAAGTCCAATGGACAGACGCTAACAGGCATTCCCACGAATATCTTCCCTGATGATGCTTTTGTCGTCGCAGGAGACGTGCATGATCCGCAGACAGTTGATTGTGTGACTTATGCAGGGTCGCCTTTTCTTTGTGACTTTGGCGATGATTTTCAGCCCCGCGTCCTGCTGATTGATGATTTGAAAGTAAAGTCAATCAAAGTTTATGGGCCACAGAAACGTGTAGTTGAATGCGATTGGAGTGACGATCCTCAATACCACCAGCCTAAAGGCTTGTATGAGGGCGATATCATTAAGATCAAAGTCAACATCGATCGTGAGCATACTGCAAGCTGGGATAAGATTCGAGATAAAGTCCAAGCTTGGGGAGTTGATCGTGGGTTTGTTGTAAATACAATTCAGCCTATTGTGCATTATGTCCAAGGCGATCACGCTAAAGTTGTAAAGAGCGAACGTAAATCGGATAAGCAGTATTTTGAGTCGTATTCTAGTCGAAATGGATTAGATGAGAAAACGATACGCACAGGGCAGGAGATCATTGATCTGACATGAGCAGCATTAAAGAAAAATCCCGTGTGAAGATCCAAATTCGTGATCCTGAAACGGATGAGCTCCTGCAAGAAGCTGTGATATCAAATGATTACGCTATTATTTGTGTGGGAAATCGTTATATCAAGTCTTCCCAAGTGTGGGGAACTACGCATCAAGTGAATATTGCACAGAAAGATTGAGATGTCAAAATACTACATTTCATTTGATACTAATGATATGCACCCAAATATAAAGGCTGTGACTGTTTCTTTGGGGCATGAGCTTATCAGTGACATGGATAAGAAATTGCCGATCAACTTAGTTGACGATCCCTTATACCCGGATCTTGTACAGTATGTTTGGGCAAACAATCCCGGCAAGTATCTTCGAAAAGGAAAGAAGCTAAAATAGTGCTTGCAATTGTATGTGTGGCCGTCTATAAATTCGGAGCGAATTAAATTTCATCCGTAGGAGAATAGAATGTCGCACAACATTGATATGTCCAACAACCGCGCGAACATCGCTTTCCTGGGTTCGCGCCAGAATGTCTGGCATCACCTCGGGCAGGAGATGCTTCCGGGTCAGTCGATCGAGGAATGGGCTGCCGCAGCCGGCCTCGAATGGGAAGCTGTCAAGGTTCCGGCTTTCGCTTTTCTTGACACTGAAAAGTTCGGCCATCTTGATCAGCGGATGCATCAAGTCCCCAACAAGAATTTCATTGTACGTTCGGACAACGGCGCCCCGCTGGGTTATGTTTCGAATCGCTACAAGCCGGTGCAGCCGGCAGAGGTTCTCGATTGGTTCAAGCGTTACATTTCGGTGGATGAGCGTTTTCAGCTGGATGTCGCCGGATCGCTTCTCGGCGGCCGCGTCATCTGGGCAACCGCACTGTTCCGCGACCCGATGTTCATTGCAGGCGAACATCACACAGCGCGTCTGCTGATGAGCACATCTTATGACGGCACCTACGCGACCATTAATCAGGGATCGATGACGCGCACTGTCTGCAATAACACGTTGGATGTCAGCTTGATGGACAAGCGTGCTGTGATCCGGACGCGTCATTGCTCGACGTTCGATGCGGATGCGGTCAGCGAAGAACTGGCTCGCATTACTCAGAGCTTCGAAGATTACAAGGCGATGGGTGAGGCAATGTCGAGCGTGCATCTGTCTGCAAATCAGGTGGAGGCTTTCTTCAAGAAGATCCTGAATGTGGATGACTCCGCTGCGGAAAGCTCGGAGGTTTCTACGCGGAAGCAGAATCAGCTGACTGCGTTGTTCGCCGCCTACAACACGACAACCAATGAGGGTGCTCGACGCAATTCAGCGTGGGCTGCTCTCCAGGCGGTTACGCGCTATGTCGATCATGATCGCATCGCAAACGACAATAAGCGCCGGCTGTCTGCACAGTTTGGTGAAGGCGCTGCAATGAAGAAACGTGCTTTTGCGATTCTTCAAGTAGCTTGATTTTGTCGCGGGTGGATGGGTTGGGAGGAGTGTAACAGCTCCTCCTGATCTTTGTATAGGAGTATCAAATGGCAGAGCGTATGCAGAAGAAGCGTAGAGGTCACTACGATGGTAAGCCTGGCGCACATGCGCGGGCTAGTAAGTTGACGCCCGAGCGTCGCCGTGAGATCGCTGTCAAAGCAGCGGCTAAGCGCTGGGCAGGTAAGACACAAGCAAAGTGAGGATTAATGACTGCTTTAACGCATTTGGGAAAACAATCGGCTGTTGCAGAAACTAACCCCCACAAGGTCGTTCTGGACAAGATTGACAACCCCCATTTTGGATTGAACTACGTTTCTCGGTTTTCCATTCCTGAGTTTACATCTTTGTGTCCTGTAACGGGTCAGCCTGACTTTGCAACGCTGCTGATTGATTATGTTCCGGATCGTTATCTTGTCGAGTCCAAAGCTCTCAAGCTGTGGACTTTTGCTTTCCGTGGACATGGAAGCTTTCATGAAGACGTAACTGTCCATATTGGAAAGCGTCTCTATGACGAACTCCAGCCCAAATGGCTGCGGATTGCAGGATTCTGGAACAGCCGTGGCGGCATCAGCATCGATGTTGTCTGGGAAGAAGGACAGTTGCCCGAGCGATGCGTCCCTCTTAGCTTGAACCAGATCAGGCCCTATCACTCACGCGGTGCATAAAGAACGCATCAGCGACGTTCTATCAAGGGGTATCAGGATGATTGATCGCTTTACTTACATCAACGAGAAAGTCCCAGCGGATGAGCCTGTGTTCATCCTTCGTGCACAAGATGCTTTAGCTGCGGATCTTGTAGAGAAGTGGGCTATTCATGCACGCTCTGTTGGATGTAACCACGACAAGGTGCTTGAAGCTCATGCTATCGCGGAAGAGATGCGGAGCTGGCATACTCGGAAGAACCCAGATTAAACAAGCCCGCAGCTAAAAGACACCTCTCTGCATTACCTGTAGAGAGGTGTTTGCATGATAAGCGCTCTTATTTCGCTAGTTGTGTACTTGCTGATTGTAGGTGTTATCTACTGGGCAGTAACAACAATTCTGGGACTCATCCCGCTACCTGAACCCATCAAGCAAGTTATCAATGTAATCTTGATCGTTATACTGGTCTTGATTGTCGTTTACGCTTTGTTGGGATTGATTGGTGCGGTGGGACCTGTCCACATTCCTACAATCCGATAGTCAAAAAGAAAGGGCCGATTTACGTCGGCCCTTTCGCGTGTAAGCTTTTTTATTCTTGACTATTCGTTGACGGAAGATGGGCTGGGACAGTGCCTTAGCTTCTGCCGAGCGCTGTTTTGGTTTCTTCTTTTTTACCATTGCTTTGACCTTTCGAATCTGAAATCCAAGATTCAGCGTCTCTCCTTGTGAAGTGAGCTGATCCATCATCACAGCGATAGGTGTCAAAGTGACTGTAAGGACAGTCGCTTGACGTGCATCCTGCCCAGCATTCAGCAGGTTCAAACGTAATATTTGACATAGCAGACCTCACCGAATAAAAGTTACAAGGTAACCAATCACGCACAAGACGTAGACGAAAGCGATAGCTTCCGGTGCTGCCATCTTATACGCGATCGGATGTGTGTTAATGAATCGACGCATGATTGAACCTATGCGATGCGAGCCAGACGCGGCTTGCCGTTGCGGATATACCGAGCACGCTCAACCTCGCTCGGATTCTTGTCGTCGTAAGATCGCTTCACAGCTTGACGCAGACGCTTGATCGGAAGACGAAAGTTACGATAGCCTTCAGCGATCGTATCGAGATACATCTGAGACGGCGGCATGATCCCGGTTGAGTTCATGCGATAGATCATGAGCTCCGTCGAGACGTCGCCATCCGCATTGCGAATCTTGATGATCTGTTTGTAATACATTCCACTTTTGGGATCGCCTTTCTTGAATCCCTCGTAACGGTCAAGAGCGCGCTCGCAATCACCCGTGATTGACCAGATCCCTCCCGGGCAGACCGCACCCGGAAGATAGATGCAATCCGCAACACCGCGGAATAGTAGACGAGCATCGCGCAAGTAGAAGTTGCCCAGCGGGACAGCTTTCGGGCAGCGATACTTCATCTGCTTGACGTTCAGGTTGCTGCCATAAGCAAAGTAGAGCATTGGTGTTTTTCCTTTGGTGATGCTTGCAATTGTTATTTATAGAGGTCCACAAATACAATTGCAAGCATTCTTTTAAGAAGCTGGTATTTTCTTATGCCTTGATTCCCAGCGCCAGAGCAGCGCAAGCCAGCGTGATGTAGCGAGGCGTCGGTGTGCTATGCTTTTCCCAGCGAACCAGTTCTGCGGGAGTGACCCCCAGCATCTGACTTGCGTCGTCGAGCGAGTAGCCCATAGACTCCCGCCAGGTTAGCAAGTCTACAGGCGCGTGCGCATTTCCATTCTCGAACTTAATTCCCATCTTACCCTCCTTATGCAGCCCAGGCGATATGACTGGACAGATCGTTAATACGAGACTCCATATAAGACTTCTCTTCTGCAGTCAGTTGAATCAGCGTTGCGAAAGCATCAACCGAGACTTCAGAAGCAGACTGGCGTGCAAAGTAACGAGTGATGCGTCCAGTCTTCTGAGTTGTATACTCAATCCCGCAGAGACGCGCCATCTCAGGCATTGAAATGCTCGTCCAACCAGTCGCTGCCATTGCTTCCTGCGGAGTGACACCGTCAGGACGGAGCAGCATGGAGCCAACCTGATAATTCTTGGTTCCCATCCGCGCGCGATTCTGCGGAGCGACCGCATAGTCGAAAGGATTAAAGCGGGCACCCATTGCGGTATCGACCATCTTCAAGCACATGACCGTCCACTTTGTGACCTTGTTAGCATCGGTCGTTCCAGAATGCTGACGGAACTCAACCGTGTTATGGCGCAGATAGGCAGCCATATTTACCTTTGAGTAGCGTCCGCGTCCCAGCAATCCATAGATGCGATCGAAAGAATCAGCGGTTGTGATATCGCTGACGCGGACTCCCGTCATCGTGCGGGAATACGCATTTGCTGATCCGCGACGCGAAGCGGGCATCATGCTGTCAATAACACCCTCGAAGACGCTGTACATCGATACAATGTTTTTCCAGAATGACAACGGAGCAGCACCGACACCAACATGAACATGCAATCCGCACTTCTTATTGACGGAACAACCAAAATCGTTCAAGGCGCGGCAGACAACTTCAACGGTAGTGAGTGACGCTGCACCCGATAAGACCGGCGAGACAATTTCAACACCGCGAGCATAATCGCCCAGCGACCCGTCCGTGACAATCTTCCAATTGCGCGACGTATTGTGATTGTAATGCTCAGCTGAACAAGTGCCCAGTCCGCCGAGGCGAGAATTGATTGCAGTGGCGAGGTCTTCTCGTGAAGTCCCTTCCGGAAGGTAGCACTCGATTTCAATACCATAAGTGTGATCGAAATGTGCCATTGCAAAACCCCTTTTGCTCGCCGACAATGCTCTTGTAGACGGGTTGCTCTACAATTGCAAGCATAAAAATGCAGTATTGCAATAAGAAGCGCAATTTTTTATCGTAACAACAAGCAGGAGGATTTGTTATGGCTTTCTGGACAGCACTACGAACTCATCCAAACTGCGAGAAAATGGCTATTAGAAATCTTGAAAATCAAGGCTTCTTGTATTACCAGCCCAAGCTTTTAGAACGTAAACTTCGACAGAAGCGCTGGGTTAATGTAGAAATCCCACTTTTCCCTAACTACCTCTTCGTAGAAATCGTTTCACGCTGGGCTTGCTTAAACAATACGCACGGCGTCGCAGCTTTATTGATGACAGGTAACAATCCTGCGGTAGTCCGTGATGAAGTCATCAGCAGCCTTCGCTCACGCGAGATCAATGGATATATCAAGCTTCCTGCTTCGAGATTGTCGGTCGGCGACAAAGTCAAGATACAAACGGGGCCATTTGCTCAGCAAGTAGCTCTTGTTGATCGCATGTCAGCAAAAGAGCGTCAGAAGGTTTTGTTGTCTTTACTTGATAACAAAATCAAAGTCTTGATTGACGAGACTGATGTTGAGAGCATCAGCACTGATTGACAACGTTCCAGCTATTCAGGAATTTGTCTAAGATGAACTGCCCAGCGTCATTGCGCGTTGTGAATTCACGCTTGCCCCACTTGTTGTGGACTGCAATGACCCATCCGTATCCATTGTAGCCGATCGCAATGGGTTCTTCTGTTGATTCAAAGAGGCTGGGAGAATGTACGCGGTAAGGCATTCCGCAGATATTGATGGTTTTCATCCGTCCTTCTCCTTTGCAGAATCTTCAAGTGTATGAAGATGGATTGATGTTGTTTCAACATTCAATTCTCGGACTTTGCACCATTGCAGCAAGTTGGGGTCAACCATGCTGTTGAAGGTGTAAGAAGCTTTGTTTTTGAGGCTGATTGACACCTCATAAGCAAGCGTGGAATCAGGATCGACAACAGACCATGGTCCGGTCGATCCATCGCGAGCGTGCAGGCGGTAGCAGTAAACTTTTTTCATTCGTTGTCCCATTCTTCAGCATTCCATCCGTAGTCTGATTCATCGTCGACCCAAGAGGTTCCTGACATCAGATATTCGCGATCTTCTGCAGAAAGTGTTGTCAACACGTCTTGAATCAGTCCGTGGCCTGCAAGCCATACCTTGTACCAAGCGTATTGATTTGCAGTCAGCGTCAAACCTTCAGGGCGGCTAGGTTTGATGCCGAATATTGGGGGAGGCGTAACAATGATAGTCACGCTACCATCATCATTGACAGTTTCTTTTCGTTCGGGCCCAAGCCCGACCATGTCAGCAACAGACATTGATCCCTCCTTAGAGCTGTGACGCTCCGTAGTAGATGAGATATCCAAGCAGAGCAAACCCCGCAAGGAGGAAAGCAGCTTCGAAACGTTCAACAAGTTCACGTATCGGCATGGATGTTTTCCTCGATGTAGTCAGCGATTTCTTTGAACGATTTCGTACCAGAGTCGTTCCACCACCAGAGTGTTGAAACATAGGGGCCTCCAACAGTTCTGTAGAACACGTTGTAGCCGTCGTCATGAGATCCTTCTCCATAAATACTGATCCCATCCGCGCCGATTTTCCAGCCAGCCACTTTGGCTAAAACACCAAGACAACAGTAACGACCCTGTCTGTCCAAGAGCTGGCCATTCCCTTGCTTGTATTCGCCGCTGCGGAGAGCTTCGACCCAAGCCTTCTTCAGATTTGCGTCCATGATTCAGTCCCAGAATAAGAGAAAAACAGCACCCATAGCGAAGTATCCCGCTTCATCTTTATGCCCGTAGATGACACATCCAGCCGAACATAGAAACAATACGCAGATAACCGCACCCTTGGCTAATTTTTCCATAGATCAATGTCCGATTGCGTTGAGGTACACGCCAGCGGCTAATCCGAAGACTGTCAACCAGAAGAAAGCGTGATTGATGCAGCGGTAGCGTGTCATGTCAATATCCTGCCCAGTCGCGCAACGCTTTGAAGCTTTGGGTCCAATGGACGGTATCTTCATGCGATGAGACAGTTCCGTCCGGATGCTTTTGGGTATAGCGATCGAAGACGAGAATTGTGCCGTCGCCCTTATCGCAGTAGAACCAATCGTGACGCGACGCCCAGCGGATTTGTTCGATGGTCAACATGTGAAATCTCCTGCTTACGGTACAATTGTATTAGACGGGTTGAAATACAATTGCAAGCATTAACTCACAGTTGTTCGTAATTCTTTTCGATAATGTCTGCGATTTCCTCGAATGTCACACCTAAATCGTTAGCATGAGTAAGTGATTTGTATACCTTTCCATTGTGTTCAAATAAAAGCTTTCCATTACCGCTTTGGATTCCCCATTTATCCAGCATGAACGGAGGTAGTTTACTTGAAAATCCATTGTATTCGATATCACCGTGGTTGGGAATGCGTGTGATTTTAAGGTTGTCGCGCTCCAGGTAACAAGCAACACCTAAGCAACACTTGCGACCGTCCTTTCTGTGTAAAAGATAATTCCCCTGCTCATGGCGACCAGAACGGAGTTCAGCAACCCACAAGTCAGCATATTCTTTTTTCATGGTAACCTCTAAATTGTATCTGGATCGTTTTTGTCGGCGTCCGAAACAAATTCCCAATGATTTAGTTGCAGTTGGGAAGGATTGTAGAAATATCTGTCCCACCGCCAGCATTGTTTGCTAGGCACCCATTCCATTTTAACAATACGCAGACCTTTGTAGACACTGTCTTGCGCCAGGTAGGCGAATTGTTTTCGGTAGGGAAGTTCCGGAATGAGATTCTTCATGGCTAAAATCCCAGATACGGTATTGCAGGAAGGTAGAGATAACAGAACAAGGCTGTTTTGATGACAATGTAGCCGATAATAACTCGCCAAAACAAGGTTTCAAGAGTTACCAACAATTGGATTGTGGCATTAAACATGAGCTGCTCCAGCTATCCAAATTGTTAAATTGTCGTCATAGTCTGTAGCGATGATTCCAAACCCATAGACCTTGGTATAAACTGTATCTGCATCCATAAACCAGCCATAATTGGCTTTTTGAGCGGCTTTTTTGCCGCATTGGTGCTCGATGAATTGATGCTGAGCATCAAAGATTTCTCTATGGGTGAACATAGCACAACCTTTCAGAAGCGGGTCGGCCGCCAACCACCGATAGGTGACCAGTACCCCATGATCTTGCATTTGCTGATGATTGAATCTTCTTTAGACATAGCTGCGGGCGGACCGTCCGTAATAACAGCTGCGAATCCCTTGTTTTTGGCGAATTCCAAAGCAGCTTCAGCGGTCAGGAAAGCTTGATCTGCACCGTAGCCGAAATTGGTGAAGTATACAAAGAACATGATCAGTCCTCAGCGATTGGGAAGATGCGAATGCAGTCACTAGGAGACTTAAATGTGTTCGCGAGCGGCGCTATGCATTCAGCAAGAGGGCGAACATCGAGATGCTGACCAATACGATCATCCATTCGAAAGATGTGACAATTGTTGTCAGCGGCTGCATAGGCATAAATGACGACGAAGCTTTTCATGACTAATCCTCACGAAATGACGAGTGTGCGACCATCCTCGAAAGCAGTCTCGATGACGCCATATCCATAGACTTTGGTTGTGACAGCAACGTCATCTACATACCAACCATAGTTGGCGGACTCGACAGCTTTCTCACCAAAGGTCTTTTTGATGAAAGCACGCTGACGCTGATAGATCTGCTTCTCTGTGAACATGATTAGTCCTCCAAGAGTCCAAGATTTTCCTTAGCTTCTGCGACTGATTTGTAGGTGCGCCAAACAAGATGGCCATTTTTGTTTTTGCCGCGAGTAGGATGCAGACCCGTTTGAGATTTCCTGTAAGGAGTAAATTTGTTGTCTTTTTTGAGCAGGACGAGGTCTTTTCCGATTTCAATGATTTCCGGATTGCTCATCTGCTAAACTCCTTTGCAAAAACTGACACTGAATTGTATAGACGGATATTACTACAATTGCAAGCATAAAGACAAAAAGATTTGACGTAGCAAACTGCAATATGAATTGAGGAATGAGGAAAGCAGAGGAAATCCTAGAAGAACAATGCAACGATAGCGTATGTAATATGTGAATAATTGTATGTTGTTTTGCTATGTGCGAAATACGTATAGAGTGGAATAGATGCGAAAGCAGCATTGATGGCTATTACTTAGCTGTTTAGTAGGTGATAGAATGACAAGATTTAAATTGGTTGATGCGTTACAAGATGCTGTTAGAGGAGCGCTATGTTGCGAATGTAAGTTGCCTTTGGGAAACAGTCAGCAATTGTATTATAGTTATGATACAACCAAGAGGACTGTACATTGGAATTGCCGAACTAAAGAAGACATTGGAACAGAAAACTGAAGAAACAAGTCAATAATAGAGTTCAACAATGAGCATGTTTGGAAAGCGTTTTACAAGTCATCAGTATTATGGAACGATGACTGTCAATCAGTCATCTGTTAACAATTCAACAATGACAGAGATAAGAGCTCCGACAGATGCATCTGTTCAGCTTTTGCGTGAATTACAAGAAGCAGCAATCAAAGAAATCCACAATTCTATAAAGGTCAAAGATACAACTTTTGAAGCAGTCATCCATCAAGGGACTGATGCGCTGTCTGGAGAATTGTATCTTAAGGCAATCTTTTCGTTGAATGGCAAGCGTCTAATTGTAGACGTGACTGAGAGCTCTTTCATTCTACGAGATACCAAAGAAGCTCGAGAAGCATTTGTATGCAAGTTGCGTGATGCAATAGCTACAAAGATTGCATCTGAGATATTGTTGTCTGTTATGAGTCAAGTGAAGCTATGAAGTATGTTCTTGTATTCCTGATGTTCTCTACAAGAGGGATGGTCGGTTACGGCGGTCCTGCAACAGCAGAATTTGAAAGTCGTGAAGCTTGTCAGCAAGCTCAACTGAGCATTGCGTCTGAAGTAGATTCGCGCATCAAGAGCGTTTGCCTCAATAAGCAGACAGGGACAAAAGATTGATATGCCAAAGCGTATTCCAATCAAGACTGCAAAAGAAGTCGCAGAGAAGCATGACCTAACGCAGGTATTGCTTATTGGCTACGATGGCGATCGCGTCCATATTGTGACGTATGGCAAGACAAAGGAAGATTGTGCAGCGGCAGCACGCGCACAAGACTTCTGGACAGGCAAGATTAGAGAGTTTTCATTCAAAGGAGACTACAATGCTGGCAAATAGCTATAAGACAGCTGATGACTTGGGCATCAAGGAAGTCGAGCGGAATGCCCTTATCGACATTTTGCACCGTCTCGAGTGCGGAGAACTAAAGATCGAGAATGGACCTCAGGTAGAGCTTATCCAAGGTGAGTTTGTTGACATTCCGCTGAACAACAACTCAATTCGAATGGATAAATGGTTTACGCGTCATGAATGTGGAACAGTCGGATGTCTTGCTGGGACTGCTCATATCCAGACGAATGGTGAAGCTTTCCCAGAATTGGGATTGTTTTCCCGTCGTGGCTCTCGTGATGTTGACGATTGGGCACGGGCTTACATTTCTGTTGCAAAGGATATGCAAAAGCGTATTCCTTACACGCTTTGGCATTTGTTTATGTCACATCGAGACAGTCATGAAATGATCACAAAGCGTCTACGTCAGTTCTTGACGACAGGAAGCAGTCTGTGACACAAAAGCATCCATCGCATAAGACGCGGTATTCAGACTCGTCCTACTATGACGAGATTTGTATTCATTGTGGAGCAACAGATATCGTTCCTGGTGGCTGGGGCAAGCTTGCTGATCCCTGTCCAAAAGAACCAAAGAAGGAAAGCAAGTGAGCACGTTCTTGGTAATGGTGACCTGCGCGTATGTCTCGTCCTGTCCATTGACATCTCCTTTTAAGATAAAGGTCAGCGCAATGGACGACAGGGCGTGTCACCAGATGGTATGGGATAGGATTGCAGCGCTACATCTCAAACGGAAACAATTCGTTGTAAAGTGCAGCAAAGAGTAGATGCTAACACGACGTTCTTTTCTGTGTGGTATTGGGTGTTTATTTGCAACACCTGCATTGTCTTGGAGTTACGGATTTACACCAAAACAGATCATTGAACGTAAAGAGTACGCAAATCAAACGTTTGATTTCAGAGATAAAGACCACTACACTCTGTACCTGTGTTGTACTTTTAAGTGTTGTACGTTTCAATGGGACAATGCAGGCTACCTTGCATTTGATGATTGTTTATTTGTTGGTTCTCCTATAGACCTCACTATTCCAAATACAACTATGATTGTGCATCATGTGGCTTTTATGGGGAGTGTTATAGTAGATGGTGACAACCGTTCTTGTTTGTCTGCATTGGTATCTTAGTTAACTAAAAGGATGTACGAATGTCGGACTCTATCTTCAGCATGACGCCTATTGAACGCGCGCTTGACGTTGCAACCTACTTCGGACAGATCGATGGCGCGCATCACAAAGCGTGGGTTATCGATCAGATGGTACGCGCGTTGACAGACTGTCCCATTGTGAAAGCTACGGCGGAAGATAGCAGAGGCAATCCGTATGAGTATGAGACGTTCGGAGAGTCTGAAGCTTACAAGAAATTGATTGCTGATTACAAGATGGGCAAAGACGGTCCGGATACCTACAGTTGGGATGTTGGTATCGTCCCATAAGGAATTGTAGAATGAGCTGTGAGAAGCACGCGCTGGGTATTCCCGGATACAGTTTGGAGGAACTTGCGATCAAGCTAGGTGATCTTCGTTATGATCATTTAGATATGTTTCTACAATTGTTGTCTGATAAGCTACTAGATGATGCGGCTGCAGATGCTGAGCGAGACCGTCCCAAGCTATGTTACCAATTGTATAAGGCAGGAGCAAAGGTAGCTTGGGCAGGTTACCATATCTCTAATGCTTGGTACTACTCCAAACCGCATATGGATGTTAAACAAGACAATGTCTAAGCGTCGCGTGTATACTCCTGTAGCAAGCTGGCATGATGATATTAGGGTCCATGTACCCTCTTGCACTGTCTACGAAGCAGAAGATTCTCAACAATTCTCAGGGTTGTATGATGCAAACGGCAATAAGTTGATGGTATCTGTTCGATCCGAGCCAATAGGATTTGTGTATCCGTCAAAAGATGACGTATGAATTGTTAATTCAACCATTAGAGGTGTAGCTATGCTGGGTTCTTTGGATTGGGTAAGTCCGGGTCGTAAGGTCGTCTGCATTGATAATCATCCGACGATCGGCTTCGACTGGGAAGCGGGATCGCAGCCATCGCTTGACACAGTCTATACAGTTCGCGCGGTCGGTCCGACCGTTTACGGTGGTCTGGGTATCATGCTGATGGAGATCAAGTTGTGGTCGCCCAAGCGCAATTGCGAATTGTTCTACCGCGCCGGTCGCTTCCGTCCGGTTGTATCTCGCGAGACAGACATTTCAGATCTTCAAGCTCTGCTGAACCCCAACAACCACAATGAGCTGGCGTGATGAATATCAACGCAGTCGAGCAATGCATCAAGCTTCTTGAGGCTGGGGGCTTTTCCCAGCCTCAAACTAATGAGCAGATCGCTTATTCGCTGGGCTGGACTTCCTATGAGCATCCGGACCGACCCGCAGAAAACCTCTGGTTGGATCCGGGCGGATTGGTTACAGACCTGCCTGAGTTCACGACCTCTTTAATTGACGCAATGTCTGTGCTGCCAAATGGTACAAAGCTAGACATGGTCTTGCGCGCAGACGGGACGGGATATGCTTGCGTATGGACCAAGCATGGATGTCGTTCCACAAGTCAGGACACCTTGACTAAAGCTCTACTGATTGTTGCTCTCAAGGCATGTATCTTACAGGAGGTTTGATGTCAGCTGGTAATGTCATTGGGATCATGAAAGGTTACCTAGCTCTACTTGGGTTGTTGCTTGTTTCTTTTTTCACTGGCATGATTGTTGGTGGGATACTTTTCTAATGAAAAAAGACATTCTCGAGAAGCTTGAAGACTTGCACAAGCAAGCGATCACAGAGCACAGTCATTTCTATGTAGCGTCGGTTGTTCATGAAGCCATGAAAGAGATTGAACGCTTACGCGAGTTTGAATTCATGTATAAGAGTTGCAGCAAATGACAGACCATTTCAAAGCATCATCTGCGACAGCACGTGTTCAGATCCTTCTTGAAATTCCTGTAGGTGGTAGCTGGGAAGGAACTTGTAGTTTAGACCAGATCTATCGCCAAGCAGGACGCGAGGCTGCAAATGCAGTTGAGAACGCTTTACATGATAGGTTTGGACAGTCTATCCGCATATTGAATACAAAGGTGACTGCGGTTTCAGCAGTATCGGAAGACTTTAGGTGATTGCACTATGACGCAGATAGAATCAGTAAAAACAATTGTTATTGACACACTCAAGACAAAGCCATCTCGAGTTGTATTTGTGGACATCGATGGTCCAATGATTCCATTCAGCCTGTTCCTGATTGACCGTATGGCTTCCTTGAAGAGGACTATCGCTCCTATCCCAGTCGCAGTCCTAAACCGATTGTGTGAGCGATCTGGTGCTAAAATTGTATTCAATACAACACACAACATCTCGTTGAGTGATGCTCCAGATATTGATGTCGCTTGTGTGAACGCGGGATTGAATCCTGAGTACATTCATCCTGACAAGGTCACGCTATATCCATCTTTGGAACGTGGGGACTCTGTTGTTGAGTGGTTGCGTCGTCATCCAGAAACAACGGACTGGATCGCCTTTGACGATGCACGGTTCACAGATGCGGATAACTTGATTTGGATCGACCCTGATGCTGGCTTGCATCTCGGACATCTAAATCTAGCTTTGGATCGTTGGAACTGTACTCAATTCATCATCTTGTAAAGGGGAACACAATGGTGACCGATCCTGTTATCTTCCATGCCAAATTGTATGAGTGGCAACCCAATCCGTTGCGCTTTCAACAATCACCTGTTGTCGACGATGGCCTTGGTATTTGGCGAGCAGAGGACAGCGTCGCTAAGTATGTGGTTGTGAAGCTGTTCAATGAATATGCCGCGTATGTTCTTCCATCTGCGAAAGATGTTCATCCGCAAGCACTTGCTAACTCGAAGAGAATCAGCACAATCGGACTGCCACTCTTTCTTTCCTTAGAAGATGCGGTTATCGCTTGTGAGCAATGGCGTGATAAACAGGAAGCTTAAGATAGGCATGACATCGCTTTACGGCCTCTATACGCTTCGGAAGCTGTTAGAGGACGGTGGATGCTTTGTTACGGAACTGATTACGGAAGTTCCGATGTCGAAAGCGGCACTCTATCAATTCTTGTACAGGTTCCAGAGGAATGGCTGGATAGAAACAAAGATGTTCGATACTAACAGCTATGGACGTCAATGTTTCTATTTGACAGAGAAGGGACAGCAAGAGGTCAAGAAGATTCTACAACCTCTTCAGTTAGGCCATGTGTCAACAAGAAAACAATCATCCGAAGATAGATGGTGACGATGTTAATCATCGATTACATCGGTGGATTATAATACCAGTCGAACCTGATGACGGTCCCCCTTGGTGGGTTTGGATTATTAATCCCTTCACGCTTGCTGTGACCCTTCTGGCATTCGTTATCTGGTACATGCCATGACTTTTGATCGATTGTTATTCTGGGCATTCCTCCCTTCCATTGTCGTTGGAACCGCAGCATTCTTGATTTGGGCAATTTTTATCCAAGCCCCTCGTGTTGAATCCCAGCACAGAGCTTTATGTGAAGAGCATAAGATGTCATCATCATTTGTATCTATCACGCAAGGAAAGATAACAACCAAGAATTGGTTTTGTTACGACAAAGACGGACGCGTCTACTACTTTGGTAACTGACATAGATTAAACTATCGACATCATCCAATCGCATTGATGCCTTGTTGAATTTATAGTATCTGATCTCAAAGGTCAGATACATGAAGCGTCTACTTCTTCTTGCAGCATTAGTTCTTTTTCCAACGATCGCGAATGCTCAGTGTTCGGGGCAACCAGCGTCGGGATACATTTGTGGCAATCCAGCCGCCGCAAAAGGCTTGCCCACATGGGCATCCCAATCCGCTCTAATTGATCGAGCTTTTGCCGCATCGCAAGGGCAGATCCTAAATAGAAGTGCAGCGGATTGGATTTCAACTTATGATCCTGTCTTAGGCAAGAACGGCACTGCTGCGGGATCGCTGACTTTCCAAAGTGCAACATCAGGCAGTGCAAAGCTATCGCCTCAAGATGGTAGTGCTTCGGTATTGCTGTTGCCCACACAATCGGGCACGCTTGTCTCTAATACAGCGTCTCCGTTGTCTATTAATTCAGCAACGGGCGCTCTTTCTTTGTTGACTCCATTGCCTTTAGAGTTCGGAGGAACTGGATCTGATTTATCTGCAACCGGTGGAGCTAATCAGATTGTTCAGCAAGCTACAGCTGGGGGTCCTTTCTCTGTAGGGACAATGTCTACAACGATAAATGGTACTATTTGTGTTGTAGGCAGTTCTTGTACACCAACCTCCGCAGCTTCTTCGATCACAGTAGGTACAACTGGTATTGTCGGTGGGACAACTGGTGGAGTTCTTTATGATAACGCTGGAGTTCTCGGCAGCTCAAATAACCTAGCCAACGGTGTTGTTACTACTACTGTATCTGGTCCTGTCGTAGCTGTGACGCTTCCTAGCGCGGTACAGTCGAACATTACACAAACAGGAACGTTGACTGGAGGAGCAACAGGAGCGGGATTCTCTCTTGACTTCGGGACATCAACTCTGTTGGGAAATATCCCTTTAAGTCATGGTGGGACTAGCGCGAGTCTTACAGCAAATAACGGCGGTATCTTCTATTCGACAGCAACTGCTGGCGCAATCTTAGCCGGAACAGCGACTGCAAATCAGCCACTTCTATCAGGTGCTAGTGGTGCGCCTTCTTGGGCATCTTGGACTGCTCCCACAACTGTTGCACAAGGAGACTTATTGTATGGTTCTGCTGCCAATACGGTTGCAGGACTTCCCAAGAATACAACAGCGACTCGATACCTGTCTAACCAAGGGACTTCTAATGGTCCGTCGTGGTCGCAAGTCAATCTCGCAAATGGTGTAACAGGCAACCTTCCTGTTGCTAATTTGAATGGAGGGACAGGAGCTTCTGCTTCTACATATTGGCGTGGTGATGGTACTTGGGCTGCGGGCAACAATGGTACTGTTACAAATATAGCGACATCCGGATGTGTCACGGGCGGTCCTATTACGACTACAGGAACCGTGGGACTGAACGCAAATTGTATTGGCTACACGATGGCCCAGTACAGTGCTGGAGGTACAAGCAACGATACAGCAGGAGTTCAAGCAGCTTATACAGCATGTAACGCTGCTGGCGGATGTACGCTGTCTTGTGCTACAAATGTTCTTTACACAATAGACACAATCACAGTTAGCTCCAATACAACTACCACTGGGTGTCGTTTCAAACAACGCACTCAGGGAAGCCATATGTTTAACATTATCGGTGTTTCTAATGTGCGCTTTTTGTTTAGCACATTCATTGGAAACACAACATCGACAGGAGTCCTTGCCCCCATTTCGGGAGACGTTCCTCTATGGGTTGTGAATTCGACTGGGGTGTGGAGTCAGGGTAACTACTTCACACTATTCGGACTTTATGATCTGTATGCTCAAGGATCAACGGAAGTACATGTAAACAATAACTATTCTTATGGGGTTGCTTTTGGACCACGTTTCTTGTGCACAAATTACATTGATGTAACAGGCAACACGTACCAAACGACATCGCTATCGCCATCAGGGTTATCTCCTGTTGCAGGTCAGTTCGCTATTGGCCCCGGTCTTGATAGTGATCCTTGTGGCGTCAATAAGTATTTCCGAATAGCTAACAATGCTGTTATCAACTTCCCATATTCACAAGCTTACCTTGTGCACTCAGGTCAGTTCGGGACTATTGCTAACAATGTAGGCCAAAATGTCAGCATGTGCGTTAGTGTGAATACATTCAACAATAATGATGTTATTACGAATGTTTCAATAACAGGGAATGCATGTGAAGCGAGTGTTGGGTACACATTGCCTACTGTCAGCAACAATGGCATCACTGTACATGGGGGCCCCGGTATTCCTTCTCCTATCGCTGTTTCTGTGACAGGAAACGCGCTTTCTTCGTTTAATCGAAACTCAACAGGTTCTCCGACTAATTCTGGATGTATTACAATTGACAGCTCTATTGCTGTAACAATCACAGGGAATTCACTTCAAGCATGTGGATCAAATGGGATTTCTGCAAACCGTGTTGAGCGCAGCTTTATGATATCCGGGAACTCAATTGATACGGTTTTAGCCGGAGGAGGACAATCTAATGGTGTGAACATTGTTGACGTTGGAAGTTCTGGAATGATATCTGGAAATCAGTTTTATTCTATGGGCATCAATGTCAACAATGCTGGTGCTTCGACAACTGTGAAATTCACAGGTCTCAACAATTGCTTGTCAGTAACTACGTGTAACTAAGCGTAGGATGGTTAGGTATGGCCGATCCACAGACTACCAATAGATCTTATAACGTTCCAGTCACAGGTTCAGACGTAGGGACTTGGGGCGTTAGCCTTAATGAAAATTTCAGCAAGATTGATAACAATCTTGGCGGGTTGTTGATTTTGACGCTGTCAAATACAACGATCTCGTTGTCTCCAACGCAAGCCCAATATGGCACAATTCAGTGTACTGGGAATGTTACAGTAGATCCAATCTATATTGTTTTCCCAGCTAACGTGACAGGCTGGTGGACCATTGGCAACTTTACAACAGGAGTTGCAACTTTTGGTATCACGTCCGCTACCGGAAACAGCGCCATATTTATGCCTCCGGGTGAGTTTACACAGATTTGTATTGGAGATTCTAGCAACCCTCAATACATGAGTTTGGGAGGCCGAATCGGTTCTTATTTGGACTTGTGTACGACAACAGTACCCTCATGGATTACATCATGTTCAGTCCCTCCTTACCTCAATTGTACAGGAGCAACTTTTAGTTCAGCGACCTATCCTGTTTTGGCAAATTTTTTGGGAGGAACAACCCTACCTGATCTGAGAGGTCGTGGGCGTTTCTATATGAATCAAACAACAAACCGAATTACCTCAGCTAACTCGGGTATTGACGGTAACACTTTGCTATCATCGGGAGGTAACGAGCTGATACAAGGTCACACGCACAACGCATCTGGAACAACCGGAACTGAAAGCCAAACACATAGTCACAGCGGTGTTGTCGTTGGTGGAACTCCAAGTACTACTGGAGGCGGTGCCTTCACTGTTGTTGGTTCCTTGATCACGGGTGATACAAATTCAGAGTCGAGAACGCATACACACACCTTCAATATTACAACGGGAAGTACGGGTGCTGGTAACTCTCAGAATATGCCTCCTGCTGTTATGAGTGGCATCTGTTTGATTCGAGCAGCTTAGCATTATGTTTGACCTTTCCCTGAACCAGAAATGGGGCGGGCCTGACCATGAACGGTTGGTTGCGCTAAAGCAGAAGATCAACCGATATAAACTGGCTGAGGTTCGAGAAGATTGTCAAGACTCGCTGCTCAAATTTGTAGAACATGCTTGGCCTCATGTTGATCCATCGCCCTTTATGGCTAACTGGGCAATTGAGGCTGTTTGTGATCATCTAGAAGCAGTCATGCTCGGACACATTCCGAGACTGTTAATTAACATTCCGCCGCGCTGTTCCAAGACCACAATTGTATCTATCATGTTCCCAGCTTGGATATGGCTGCGGTCGAACGACATTGCTCCATTGTCTGGTCCGCAAGTTCGTTTCCTTTGCGCCAGCTATTCTGATAAGCTGACCATGCTGAGCTCAAACAGTTTCCGTCGACTTGTAAAGAGTGAATGGTACAAAGCTTTGTATCCAGAACTCAATTTCCGTCGTGACCAGGATGCCAAGAGTCACATGGACAACAACAAAGGCGGTTCGCGGCAATCAACTTCGGTTGGTGGTTCGTTGCTCGGTCTTGGTGGTGACATTCTAATCGGCGACGATTTGAATAACACGGAAACAGAAAAGCTTGTTGAAACGGGTGCGGAACGTGCTAAAGCATCGTCCTTCTGGGACGAATTCCGATCCACTCGTCGTAACGATCCGCGTGAAGGTAAGTTTGCAATCATCAACGTTCAGCAGCGCGTCCATGACGAGGATGTCTCGGGACACTGGTTGGACAGTGGTGACGACGTGACACACTTGATGATTCCGATGCGTCACGATCCAACGCGACATTGTGTGACTGTCAAGCTTCCACAATATGATGATGCAGGACCGTGGGAAGACCCACGCGATGAGGATTCTGAAGACTTGATGTGGGGCGACCGCTTCGGTGAATTCGAAGTCGCAGGACTAGAGAAAGCACTTGGTCCTTATGCTGCGGCTGGTCGTCTACAGCAGAGTCCGAAACAGAAGGGTGGTAACATCCTTCAGCGCGATTGGTGGAAGCTTTGGGATGAGAACGAAGCACGCCTTTATGGACTTGAGTGGGCAGGCGGAGTGCGTGAGTTCCCACACTGTGAATTGATTGTAGCTTCCTTGGATACAGCCCAAAAAGAGAAAGAAGAGAACGACTTCAATGCGTTGACCATTTGGGGCATTTTTTTGGACCGTGCACGCAACCGTCGAGCGATGTTAATGTACGCTTGGCAGAAACGACTTCCTTTAAACGGCAAGGAAGTATTCATCCAGCCTAATGAGCTTCCGGTCGTATTCAAGCAGCGACAGCAAGACAACTGGGGATTGATTCAGTGGGTAGCTGACACCTGTAAGCGCTATAAAGTCAAGCGTCTGCTGATTGAAGACAAGACTCGCGGGCATGATGTCGCCAATGAAATTCGCAGACAGTACTCGCGCGAGAATTGGGGCGTGCAGCTTTTGAACCCTGTACAGGACAAGATTTCACGCGCCCATACAACCGTTCCTCTATTCACGGACGATGCAATCTATGCACCAAATACCAAGTGGGCTGAATTGGTGATTGCACAATGTGAAAGTTTCCCTAAAGCAGCGCACGACGACTTGGTTGACTCTGTCACTCAATTCTTGAATTGGGCACGAGACAACGAAGTCTTGGTTATGGCCGAAGAAATGTCCGCTGCTATGGATGATGCTGCAACTTATCGCGGCAATCAGGAGAGCGTCGCGCAGCACTACGGCGTATGATGCTGTATGCGCTTTTATTGTAAAGACTGCCGCTTCTTTGACCGACATCAACGGGAATGCCACAAGTCGCCTCCTGTGCGACTGCCACGTGCTTTTTCATCTGATGCTACTCCACAATCTCGAAAACGAGATGAAGAGCTGCTTTGGGGATGGCCTTCGGTAAAAGAACATGACTGGTGTGGGGAGTTCCAAAGTTAATGATCAACAAAACTTATTGGTTAATTGATGAATCTCTGAATGAATCTCGTTATCAAACTGGATTTCCAACTCTAGCAGATGCTGCGGAAGAGCTTGGTCACAAAGTTCACAGAGTTAAGCACAAGCCGTTCACAACTCATCCTTTTATAGATGAGGGCGCTCCTTTCCATCGAGGAGCTTGTGTTGTTACGCATGGTACAATTCAATTCTGCAAAAATGTAGAACGTCATTACGGTCGCTGGTGGACACCTGCTCTATATTTCAATGATGCTGTGAAGAACTTCTACCGTTATGCAAACTACTATGATGACATGCTTCTAAATGAAGATTTTGTCATCATGCCTTACGGCGAATTCATCCGTTGGTTGAGATCGAATGCTGATGATTTTTTCGAATCGTCGTGGTTTATAAAGCCCGAAAGTGGGTTGAAGGATTTTGTTGGGCAGGTTATCAACACACAAACGCTTGATGATGACTTGAAAAAGCTAACGCCCTATGAGCATGGGGTCGATCCGCAAACGCTTTGTGTGATTGCCTCTCCCAAGAACATTCTTGCTGAGTTCAGGTACGTGATTTGTGCTGGACATGTTGTCGCCAAAAGTGAGTATCGTTGGGATAATGTTCTTGATGTTAGAATTGATACTCATCCTATCTGCGACGCGTTGGCACATAAGGTTGCTCAAGCTGATTTTCAAATAGATACAGTCTACGTCTGCGATATCGCTTTGTTGTCAGGTGACCGTGCAAAGATAATTGAAATGAACGCTTTTTCGAGTTCAGGACTGTATGCGTGCAACACGTATGATATCGTGAAAGCTGTTTCGCAGGCGGCTGAGAACGAATACAGAGGTGTTGAATGAACGTTGATCTTCCCGATTCCACAATTGTTATGCCACTGTCTCAGATTATTGAGCTAGTGCTCATCTCTGTTGAGCTGGCATTTGAAAAATGTTCAGAAGGGGATTCTTTAGAATCGGTTAAGGAAGATATCACGGACGCTATACTTCAATCCATTGATCAAATCCCTCCAGAAGAGGCCGCAAAACTCCTAAAGGTTAACAAATGAGCTTGCTTTTCACCTATGTAGCGCTGCTCGCTATCCACTATATCGCTGATTTTGTTGTTCAGACAGATTGGCAAGCGACCTATAAAAGCAAGCGAATGGATGCGCTTGGATATCATGTTGGGTCTTACACGCTAGTCCTTGCTAGTGGTACTCTTTTTATGTTCCATTCATTTTTTGATTGGGCTATGTTTTTGCTAGTTAATGCCATTCTGCATCTCTTCACGGATTACTGCACTAGCCGAATATCATCAAGGATGTTTGCAGAAAAACAATACCACAATTTCTTCGTGGTAGTTGGTGCTGACCAGTTGATACACCAAGTGACTCTAGCAGGGACTTTAGCGTTGTGTATGGGTTTAGTTAATGCCTAGAGTCATCAAATTTCCAAAGAAACGTACCTATCATAGGATAGTGACGGGACGGGAAGTTTGGGATCAAAAAGAACCTTCATCTGAAATGGTGTGGGAAGTTTGCCCCTATACAAGATCGCGACGATCAATAGATGATCAAGATGGATGCTTGCACTGTCCTCGGTATGAAGAAGATCCCGACTGTGGGAAAGTGCAGCGTGGTTGCTACGCTATGGCTGCGGAAGCGTGCCGTGTTGTATTTGCTATGCAGAAGCGACTGGATAAGAAGAAATGAAAACTTGGTTTACTGCGGATACGCATTTCGGACATAAGCGTATCATTGAATTGTGCAATCGTCCATTCTCGTCTGTTGAAGAGATGGATGAAGCTATGATTGCCAATTGGAACGCGCGGGTCGGAGAGGACGATATTGTTTGGCATCTAGGTGATTTTGCATTTGCAGATCATGACTTGTATCTTCCGCGATTGAATGGTAAACTCAAGTACCTTCTTAAAGGAAATCACGATCATAAGAATCGTGTATCAAAAACAAGATGGGATTTGTTGCTGCCCTCTTACTACGAAACTTATGTTGATGAGCAGTTTCTTGTTCTATGTCATTACGGCTTGCGTGTTTGGAACAAGTCTCATCACGGTGCTATCCATTTGTATGGACATAGTCATGACAACTTGCCGGGTGACTCTGCTTGCTGTGATGTCGGTGTCGATTGCTGGGATTTCAAACCAGTCTCTTTAGATGAAATCAAAGCAAGATTAGCTACGCTACCTAAGCGTGTTGAGCCCGACCACCACAAAAGCAGCTGAATCTTGCGTGGGTAGCGCAAACTATACTAAGTTCAATGAAGGTATAGTTTGGGTACGCAGCATGGCAAATATCAAGAAACACATCGACTGGAAGCGCATCGAGAAGCTGTATAAGCAAGGCTTGCTATCGCTTGAGGAAATCGCGCGAGAATCAGGAACGGTTTCGGGTAACATCCGACACCATGCTAAGAAGCATGGATGGAAGCGCGACCTAACCGATGCTGTCCGAGAAAAGACTCGGATGAAGTTGATTGAAAGTCTTGCAGACAATTATGGTGGCGGGCAGAACGCTGCGGAAGAACTCGATCGCCTGACAGATGAAGCGATTGTTGAGCAGGCTGCACGAACTCAAATCCAAGTCTTGCGCGAACACCAGAAGTCAATTGGTCACGGCCATAAACTGGTGATGCGTATGTTGGATGAGCTAGATGCATCAACAGCTTATGCGGGCGAGCTTCAGGAATTGATTACTTCAACAATATCACCGCATCGACAAGAAGCTGTTCGTCGAGCTGTCTCGCTAGGATCGCGTTCAACCATTCTGCGTGACTTGTCTACCGCAGCACGTCAGTGGGTCCAACTTGAACGTCAAGCGTTCAACATTCCTGACGAGCGTGACAAGAACATCGAGAAGATTGATGATGTTAACAAGACCGCATCTCAGCTTCGCAAGGAGATCGAATCCGAAGCTCGTGAACTGGGCTTGTCTTTGGTAGCTTTGGGGAATCGCGATGACGAAGACGTCGAAGAAAGCAACAAAGAAACCGCTCACTAGTATGTCGTACAATAAGCACGGACATGCTTATTGGCATCGGCGTCGTATTGCTGACGAGGAACGCTCTAAAGCAGACGCGTGGTACAATCAGCGTGCTGTAGATCCACGTGTTGAGGGTGACGGACGATTGTATCCAATCATTGATGAGGAGTAGAAGGTGACACTTCTTGCAAGTGACATAACAGCGCATGTGGTTGAATTGCGGCAGTATTTCAGCCCTATGTTGATGCGCTCACTGGGCAGTACATACAAACAGATTTCTACGGAATTGAATATCCCAATTGGGACAGTTCGATCGCGTATTCATCGCGGTACCAAGATTTTGAATATCCTTGTCGAGAAAAGTGAAACATGAAAAAAGAAGATCAGTTCGTTTACAAGCGTATGTCTGCTCCTGTGAAGTTTTACAGCCGTGATCGTGGGTATGGCTTCTGTAAGGGAGCAAGCCGACACGACCAAGATATCTTCTTTAGCTCTAAGAATCTTGAAAGAGCTGGCATCAGTAATGTCAAAGAAGATGACATGCTTGAGTTTGACCTCATGCCTGTTCCTGGCAAGGGCGGCAAGGCAATAAACATCAAATTGGTGAAGTAGGATGACTCCTGAACTCAAACGACTGCTTGACGAGTCAAGAAAGCTTGTTGAGGCTATGACTCCCGAACAAAAAGAAGCCATGTACAAAGCTCAATCAGAGTCGTGGGTTCGGGGTGAGATGGGCTGGCCAAAGCCAAAGTTCAAGTATGTTAATGGGGTCAAGGTTTATGAGTCCAAAGAGGATTATTGGAATGACTAAGGTCACAGTTGATTTAGCCGACCTTGAAACCCTTGTATTCGCGACGGGAGTTATCAAGCAGATAGAGGGGCAACTTGCAGCTTACAAGAACGATCCTTTTGTCAAGCCTCATTTGAACTACACGTCAGCTATAAACAATCTTGTTACCGCAATGAACTCAGCAAAGCGTGGTTCTGCGGATACTGTTATAAACTGGAACGATCCCATATCTAAGTTTGATGAGGCTGTTTTGCAGCATTTTGAGGGAGCTACTGCTCTTGGACTTGAAATTCAAACTGGTGACATGCGAAAAGGGACTGTCAGTAAAGAATTTCAAGAGTCTGTGGATAACCTTGTCTGCAAAGGCTACCTTGAAAAGGGTCAATCTGTTGAGGGTGCTATTTGGTCGAGCAGCACGACACCTGAACTTCGACCACTTCCAGTCTATAGAGCGCGTATTACCAAACGCGGAATAGATAAGCTCAATGAAAACAGATCGTAGAAAGTTTCTGGCGCTGTTGGGGATTGGAGCAGCAAGTGCCCCGCTTGCTGCAAAGGCCGCTTTAGATGAAGAGGTTGTCAAACAAGTTGGTTTGAACACAACTTCTTTTGTTGGTGGAGCGCCTTCAATGTCAGGGCTGGGGAATTCAGCTCCTATGAGCGCTCCAACTTCAAGTATGAGCTACCAGCAAGCTTTGAATAAGTCATCAGCCTATGTAAAGTTGATGGGATTGCCTAAAGGTCTTGAAAAGGAATTTAGGCAACGCGCGCAGTATATCCATGCGCTTGATCCTGACATTGCTGTGAAGCGGTCATGGTCGATGTCTGTTAAGTTGATGACTCAACGAGAGCGTAACTATCAACGACAAATTGAAGCGTTACATAGTACAGCGGACTACTACAATCTGAGAGACAAGCTGGCACAATTGCTTGGCTTCCAATGGCCGCATTAGACTTCTTTGACCCCAATACTTGGGAGTTTGAAGATTATGAATATCGCGTTTATGCAGACAACAATGCCAACGATTATGCTGTTGTCGATGAAGTCGATTACCAGTTTCTAATACAATGGTGCTGGAAGCTCAAACAATCTCGTGTTCACAAAGGTACTAAGAAACCCAAGATTTATCTAGCACGATCAGATTCTGAGTTTCTAGGTGCTGATGAATACATTGATGGAAAACGTATCCGTAATCGTATAACGCGGACAGTTTATCTCCATACCGTTGTGATGGAGAGGACAGGCATCCCCAAGCCTAAGACTAACAAACAAATCATTGTAGATCATGCAGATGGCGATGGATTTAACTGTCGTCGTTCTAATCTGCGTTGGGCGACTATTTCGTTCAATAATAAGAACAGGTTTGGGGTACTAGAAAAAGAGTTCTTCGATGTTTCTGGAATTTTATGAACCTGTCCCTGTCGACACGCCTTTAGGTACAGGGAGAGCTCTTTTTGTAGAGCGAACTCCTCATGATACGCTTTGGACTGTCGCAATGGATGACAACCAAGCTTTAGTTACTTTCTGTCAAAACAAATTGAGGATCTGCCGCAGCTATACGCAGGAGCGCGGAATATCTGATGCTCAGATGCGTCGGATTATCAGAAGAAAGAAGAAGAAATGAAACATCAACAAAAGACTTGGCGTGTTCGCGTAATGCGTCGACTTGAGGATTGGATTGATGTCAAGGCGGAGACAGCTGAGCAAGCTGAAAAGGAAGCAGCTACACGACCGGGGGTTGTTGGTGTCTTTACAGGATCAACGGTTTCGGGAGAGAAGCCATTGGGACTTTCTTTCAATCCAAGTATAGAGGATGACGACGAATGATTGATATGCAGCCTGTTAAATCGAGTAGTATCAAAGAAATTGGATACGATCCTAAAGAACGAACTCTAGCGGTTGCTTTTTCTGATGGTTCTTTGTATCATTATGCAGACATTGACCGCTCTACATTTGACGAACTTGCTGGAGCCAAATCCGTTGGTGGCTATCTGCATTCGGGTATCATAGGGGTGTACAAGCACACAAAAATGCCATCGGATTAAGTGTCCAAGACAAACGCTGCCGTTCTCGATTTAGGTCAGAATTATTTCAAGGATGCGCCACCCGCTTCTCCTGTGGGTGGCGATATTGTTGTTTCGACGGATACTCCTGAAGCTGTTCAGTTCGACGTATCTACGAATACAACACAAATAGCGTTGCCTGATGGTGACGTTGTTATTTCGATGGGTCCTCCGCAGCCCAAGAAAAAAGATTCCAAGTTTGAAGATAACCTAGCTGACTTGTTAGATGAGAGTCAGCTTTCTGTGATTGCTGAGAAACTCCTCCTTGGTATCGACAGTGACATCCAATCGCGTGCTGGTTGGCTTGAAAACGTTACTAACAGCATTTCCCTTCTTGGTTTGGAAGTTAAACAGCCGCGTGGCGCAACAGTAGCCGGAGCAACGCCATCAGAAGGCGTATCAACGGTTGATCACCCTCTCTTGCTGGAAGCTGTACTGCGATTTCAAGCCAATGCTCGCGGCGAGCTCTTGCCATCAGATGGCCCTGTAAAGATTCGCAATGATGGTGAATCCAATGCGCTGTCGTCTAAGCTGGCGGATGCTCTTGAGAAAGATCTCAACTACTACTTGACAAAGGTTGCAAAAGAGTACGTCCCTGATACCGACCGCATGTTGTTGATGCTGGGATTCTCGGGCATCTCTTTCAAGAAAGGGTATCACCACCCGCTAAAGCGTCGTCCTGTTATTGAGTCAATTGACTCAAAAGATCTGATTGTTAGCAATGCTGCGACAACTCTTGACGGTGCGGTCCGTGTTACTCATCGCGTTTTAATGAAGCCTTCAGACTTCAAGCGAATGCAACTTGTTGGAGCCTATCGAAATATTGATTTACAAGCTCCAGGATTGCCAATGTCACCCAATCCTGTTGATGCTAAGATTCAACAAGTTCAAGGCATCGCGCCGCCAAGTTACGTTGAGCCTGACGATCAAGATCGTGAACTCTATGAGTGCTATTGCGAAATTGAAGTTCCTGGTTTTGAGCATACCTACAAGGGCAATCAGACAGGACTGCCCCTTCCTTATAAGGTAACAATTGATCGTGAAGCGCGACGCATTCTTGAAATTCGTCGTAATTGGGAAGAAGACGATCCGCTATGTATGGCACGCAATCGTATCATTGCGTATATCTTCATTCCTGGATTGGGCTTCTATGGAATTGGTCTTGTAAACATCCTTGGTAACGCAACTAAGGCTGTGACGGCAGCTTGGCGCTTGATGATTGACGCGGGAATGTTCTCGAACTTCCCGGGGTTCTTGTATGTCAAGTCGCTTCAGAAACAACTTACCAACCAGTTCAGAGTTCCTCCCGGTGGAGGTATGCCGGTTGATACGGTCGGAGGTGATATCCGCGCTTCGATCATGCCGCTACCTTACAAAGATCCGTCTGCAGTCTTTATCCAGCTGATTGAGAATATCGCTCAGACTGCTCAGCGCGTAGGAGGTACAACCGAACTACAAGTTGGTGAAGGTAAGCAAGACGCTCCCGTTGGCACCACGCTTGCTATGATTGAGCAAGCGACAAAGTTGATTTCAGCTGTTCACAAACGTTTGCACCAAGCACAGGGTCAAGAGTTTGAAATGCTCAAGAGCATGTTGATGGAAGATCCATCTGCTCTATGGCGACATAACAAGAAGAGTAAAGTTCTCGGGATACTAATTCAAGAAGCTGGTTTAGAATCTGTTGCGGCTGCTTTGGCTGAGGGTGAGCGTCGTCACATTGAGCTATTCCTTGCTGCATTGAGCGATACCGACCTTACGCCGCGTGCTGACCCAAATACAAGTAGCCAGACCGAGCGTTATCTCAAAGTTGTTGCTATGCGTCAAATGGCGATGAGCAACCCTATGGGGATGGACCTCAATGAGGTTGATAAACGCGCTCTGTCAGTTATGGGCATTGACGATCCTGATAGTTTGTTTAAGCCGCCTGTGCCTGCTGGAGCAGCACCTCCGAATCCACAAGCGATTTCAGCGCAAGCCAACGTAATGTCGGCGCAAGCTCGTATGGCGGACAGCCAAAACAAGGCTCGCGAGACCGGACTCAAGGCTCAAAAAGATCTTCAAGAAATGCAGATGAAGAGCGAAGAGCTCGACGCCCGCAAGAACATCGCAGCTTTGGGTGTCGCGCGTGCTATGGTTGTTCACAACGATCAGCACGGATTGGCTTTGGATCAATCCAATCAAGAGAATCTGCATCGTCATCTGGATCGTGACGCAGCATCGAAACAACAGTCACAAGAGCGTGCTCAAGGTGTTGCACTTGCAAAAGTGAACAGTATCGCTAATAGTATACAAGCTCAAGGTGTTGCACAGCAGAAAACACAAGCGGACTTGTTGAATAAAGAACATGAGGCGCAGTCAGAGGAACGTCAACGCGAGCATGAACTCAAGCTTGAAAAGATGAGATTGCAGCGTCAATCGCGTGCTTCTGCACAAAAAAGCAAGGCTGCTCAGCCGAAAGCAAAAGCGAAACCTCAAGCTAAGAAGAAGTGAGCATCGGGATATTGAGTACAACTGGATAGTAGAATATGGCACACCCACTAAAGCGCGATGCTTCTGACGCCCACAATTCAAAGCTACGTCGTATGACGCGACACTATGGTTCGGCGTCAGGTCCGGCAAACAACCGACTAGCGCCAATGGAAAATCTCAAGGACGAGGGTCCTGAAGATCACGTTGGTTTCGGTGCAGACTATGCTGCTGCAACAGCTCGCAGCGATAAGCCGGCACGTCGTGCTGTTGTAGCTAATCCAGTTGCTACCTATAAGAAGGGTGGGAAGATCAAGCCTGTTGAGATTGCTACACGTGCTCGTGGCGGCCGTCTCAAGGGGAAGGGCAAGGGATCTACCCACGTCAACGTAATTGTTGCTCCGCAAGGCGCACAACAGCCGCCAGCTGGACCGGCAAATCCACAATTGGCTGCTTTGGCTGCTGCGGCAGGTCCAAAGCCTCCGATGCCGCCAGGACCGCCTCCGGGAGCTCCTCCGATGGGAGCAGGTGCACCTCCAATGATGCCGCGCAAACGCGGTGGACGTGCTAACCATCCTGATGAAGCACAAGATAAGCAGTTGATCCATCGTGTGCTCAAGCAAGAAGGTCTTGAGCGCGAGCGTGCTCGCGGTGGCATGGTTGATATTTCTTCTGTTAAGTCAGGAGCAGAGAGTGGTCCGGGACGTCTTGAAAAGGCTTCTCTGCACCGCCGTCATAAGAAAGACATGAAGCCACAGGCCATTTAAGGTTTACCAATGGCTGACTACCGGATCGTTGATCCTTTCTTCAACCAGTTATACAAAAGACTGGCTGAAGAACTAGAGAAGAGGAGGTTCGCTGTAGCAGATGGGAATTCTTTGACGCATGGCTCTAACGGAGTTTTGAACGTCGAAGCAACTGCTATGCGATACAATTCGGATGTCTCGTACATTCGAGCGTTGCAAGACATCATCGAAATCGGGATGTCTATCGATAAAGAAATATACGGTTCACAGAAACCAATTGACGGAGACGATTAATGCCAGCGATGCTGATGGCGCATGAAGACGATCCTGCCAAGACCATTACGGACAAAATTGGCAGTCTTGACGATTTTACGATCTTTGGAAACCATGTTCTGATTGGCATATACGAACGCCCCAATAAGACAAAGTCGGGTGTTTACTTGTCAGATCAGACTCGGAATGAGGATCGATATCAAGGAAAAGCAGGACTCGTCCTTAAGAAGGGTCCTACAGCATTCGTTTCTGACTCTAATTATGATTTCAAAGGGCAGAACGCTGAAGTTGGCGAATGGGTCGCCATCTTTGTTAGTGACGGTCGCCAGATCGTTATTAACGGACAGCTTTGCCGGTTGGTGGAAGATCAGTATATTCGTTTGAAGATGCCAGCTCCGGACGTTGTTTACTAACCAATGGAACATAGGAGCTTACAATGGCTAAAGATGATGACAGCATCTCCGTTCAAGTCGATGATCTTGATACGGTACAAGTTCAAGTAGACGGTAATCCTGTCGATCCGGCAGGAGGACAGGCTGCTGTAGCAGCACCGCCAGCTGCGGAAGTAGAACCAAAGCCCAAGACAACTCGCAAGCGCGTTTCTCCTGAACCTGATGTTGAAGCAGCTACACCGAGCACGACTCCCGACAAGGCGCTTGAAGAGGCTATTGCTCAGGCCAAGAGGTCTGATGAAGCGCGCGTCGCTGCCGAAGCGACCGCAGCCGCAGAACGAACCCGCGCCGAACAAGCTGAACGTGACCGACAGCGAGCAATAAAGGAAGCGGAAGACTCAGCACAGCGCGCTGCTAACACCGAGCTTACGATGATCGATAGCAGTCTTGAAGCTGCTAATCGTGAGCTTGAGGCACAGCGGGACGCTTATACTCGCGCTGCGGAAGCGGGCGAATTCTCAAAGATGGCAGACATCCAGATCAAGATGTCAAAGGCCGCTGCGGCTATTGACCGTCTTGAAGATGCAAAGTCTGCTTTTGAATCGGGAGCTCGTCAGACTGCTACCCATACTGCTGAACCACAACCTGTAGCATCTCAGACAGAACGTTTCTTGTCTCAGTTTGCTCCACAAGCTCAGAATTGGCTTCGGATGCATCTTGATTGTTTGCCTCCTGAGCAGGGTGGCGACTCTGTCAAGCACAATAAGATGATGCAAGGGCATTACGCAGCTATTGCATCAGGAACCCAACTCAATACTCCTGATTACTTCCGTATTATTGAGGAGCATGTTGGTGTTCGTCAGCCTGTTTCTGCTGCGGCTGCTGTTACCCCTGCCACAGCACCTCTTGTTGAACCTCCGGCAGAGCCAACTCGTGCTGCTCCTGCGGTTGCTGCTCCTGTTTCTCGTGATGCTCCTTCTGCATCGGGAACTCCAGCCGCTCGCAACATCCGCGAAGTTCGCTTGACCCGCGATCAGCAAGAGATGGCGAAGGTTTCTTTCCCACATTTGCCTGAACAACAGGCTTACGGAATGTACGCGCGCAACCTGCTTGAGCTTGAAGCCGAAGGCAAGCTCGGCCGTACGTCGCACTAAGGAGATAGATGATGTCACGAGTAGGTACGCGTGTTCAGATTGAAGATGATGCAGAAACAGCTACTCCACGCGAGGCTGTGCATCAGCGTCGGGGCGCGGCGGATCGGTCTGCTGCTCATGTAGAGGAGCATGACGCTCCGCGTCAACGCACACGTCGACGCAAAGCTACGGTAAACGAGGATGTGTTTTTCATTCCTTTGGACGAAATCCCTGAGGGAAGTGAGTACGAGTGGAAGCGTTGGTCGGTATCCGGTCAACATGATCCTTTCTATATCGCGCAAATGCGGGAACAGGGCTGGGAACCGGTCAATCCCAAGCGACATCCTAATTGGGTTCCTCCAGGATATGTTGAGCCCAATATCATCAAGAACGGCATGATCTTGATGGAGCGTCCGAAGGAGCTTTCAGAAGAAGCTCGTCGTGAAATTCGTCAGTTGTCGCGCCGTCAGGTGCGGGAAGCTGAACAGCGCCTTGGTAAGTCTGAAGCCAACGAGCTCCAGCGTACTAAACCGACGCTGATCAAGGAAATGATGCGTCCGGTCACTATCGAGGATTGATCGATGGGTGCTCTCTACTCACGTTGTGATTTACAACAGCAACTAGAGTACGCAAAAACAACAAACAATAGCGCTCAGGAAAACTTTATCCGAGCGCTATTGGCGTTGCTAGGCCAAGAAGAAAAGCAAGAGGATGATGATGTCAGGAAGCATCGTAGTCAGTAATTATACAGACTCCCCGATTGAAGTTTCAACTATTCCTGACAAGGCTGCGGAAGATTCCAAGTCTAGTGATATTCTCGTTCATACAATTCGGCCCAAAGATAGCTACGTATTCTTTCTATCACGGGTAGATTCCCTACATTGGGAAAAGAAGAAGTAGAATGCTCACTGTGAAAGAAGAGCGTCAAAAGCCCAAAGAAAACTCCTATGATGCTAACCATCGTCCTGTTGCGACGTGGATTACGCATCAGGACTACGCTCTTCTTGACAAACTAGCCAAAAGTAACAAAGTCAAAATATCAGTTTATTTACGAGCAATAATTGTGGATGCTCTTGCTGATGAGCAATTGAGTTCCACAAACTTGAAAGACTAGTTTAATCTACAAGATACAATATTCTTGCGTATTTGTAGAACCCGCCTTAATTTCCCTAGAAGTTGTTACCAACGTGTCACGCAGACATTGTTGAAGAGGATAGAACTCAATAGAGTTCAACTCCTACTAGGAAGGCTTCCCGCGCTGGGATTTGAGCCGCCGCCCTAATCTCGTACAATCGTCTTCTACCGCGGTTTGCGGTAGCTTAACAGAGGTTAGCAGAGGTATTCTTTATGGCTAACGTTATCGGTCCTTTCGGATTTGCGCAGATGGGAACGGCATCAGGTATGCCGAACTTTGCGCAAGGACACAACCCACCTTACCGAATCGCATCTACCTATGCTACACCGATCTTTTTTGGTGACGCTGTCCGTTATTGGATTACGGGCGACACTGGAACGTCATCGGCAGGCTATATCATTCAGTGGACGACCGGTGATGGATCAGCCACCAAGCAATTGGTAGGTATCTTCCTCGGTTGCTCGTATTACTCAACCAGCCAGCGCAAGATGGTTTGGAGTAATTACTGGCCAGGCGCTGATGCAACGGGTGACGTTAACGCATTCATTTGCGACGATCCCAATTCTGAGTGGAAGGTTCAGTGTAACACAGCTGTTAACAATGGACCCGGAACTCAGGGCTTCGGAGTAGACATTGCTTCTACACCGTCAGGAAATACCGTAACAGGCATTTCTGGTATGTCACTCACAACCGCAGCCGCAGCTTCTGCCGCAACGCTTCCATTCAAGATTGTCAGCATGGTAACCACTCCGCCGACATCCAATGGAACGGATTCAGCATCGGCTGGCAACTATGTGATTGTTTCTTTTAACAATCAGATTTTCAAGACACAGACCGGAGTATAACAAGTCATGGCAATTAACGTCGCAGCAATTCGTGACTTGCTACTCCCGGGCCTTCGCGGCGTCACTGGTGAGTACAAGCAATGGCCGGCTATCTGGCCAAAGCTTTTCGACCAAGGCAAGTCGGAAATGGCACAGGAACGCACCGCTTCGATGCGCTTCCTGCCACTCGCTCAGCTTAAGACTGATGGCGGTCAGACCGCTTTCGATAACAGCTCGGGTGAAGCCTTCGTCTACAACCAGTTGCACACTGGTATCGGACTTGGTTACGCGATTACGCGTAACACCATTTCGGACAACCTGTACAAGGCACAGTTCCGTCCTTCCAATCTTGGACTTCAGCGTTCGTTCGCACAGACCAAGGAAATCTACGCAGCGGCCGTATTCAACAATGCGGGTGTCTACGATAGCACGGTCGGCGGAGACGGTGTATCCTTGCTGAATGCAGCGCACCCACTGCCTGCTGGTGGTTCGGGGCCTGCAAGCTGGTCGAACACACCTACCGTCGCAGTTGACTTGAACGAGTCAACTCTTTTGAACGGTATGATTTCGATCCAGACCGGGATGTACGACAACGCTGGTCTTCGCATGATGGCAACGGGTAAGACCCTTGTTATCCATCCGAACAACGAACCTGTCGCTCTTCGTCTGCTCCGCGCGGAACTTCGTCCGGGTACGGCAATGAACGACCCGAACGTTATCCCGTCGGTCGCGGGTGGTATCACCGATTATGTGAAGGACGTGTTCTTCACCAACCCATTCGCGTGGTATATCAAGACCGACCAGCCGGGTCTGCTTTATCTTGAGCGTGAGCCTTTCGAAATCGACATGCAAGTCGACTTCACCACGGACAACTTGCTTGTCAAGGCTTGGGAACGTTATAGCTTCAACTATAACGATCCGCGTTCACTGTGGGGCTCGCAGCCAACAAGCTAAGCGTCCAAAGTCTCCCAACGGGACGCCTAAACTCTCTGAGAGAGCTTCCTCCACTCTCTCAGAGTTTTTTGGGAAGCTAGTAAACACAGGGTTTGAAACGTGTCAAACATCTCAACTACCAACCTTCCCTCAGGTCAGACCAACGCTCAGCTGAATACAGTGCTGTCAACGTACGGCGCAAATGACCCCACTGTATTTCACCAGTACTTCAACGATTTCGATACTTATACCGCAGGTGATTGGACAAACACCGCGACAGGGTCGGTTACAAACTCAATCGTTGCGGGAGACGGCGGGATCTTGTCGCTTGCAAACTCCGCAGCAAACAACGATCTTGACTCATTGCAGCTAACCGCTGCAACTTTCCAGATTGTACAAGGTCAGCAAGCTTGGTTCAAAGCACGCTTCAATGTGTCCAATGCGACCAACGCTGCTTTGATTGTAGGTCTTATCCAGACCACAACCACACCACTTACCGTTACAAACGGTGTATACTTCCGTAAGAGTGCAGCAAGCACGACTTTGAATATGCTGACCACTGCCGCGTCAACAACGACAACTGTCGCAGCGGGAACGATGGCCAATACAACCTATGTTAGTGTTGGTTGGTGGTACGATGGCATCACGGGTGTTCGCGGATTCTTGAATGGCAATCCTATTGGAATGTCAACAACGAACATTCCTTTCGCTACAAACCTGAACCTTACTCTTGCTGTAGCAAACGGTACGGGTGCAACGAATACTTTGCTAGTTGATAACGTTTTCTGCTCAACAGAACGCACGTCAGCTCAATCTGTATAATCTGATTAGTAGCAGATTCTGCTCTACTAACCGAGCCCACGGATCCGGGTAGACAAGGAATACAATATGTCAAGAGCTCGACATAAGATGCGTGCCAGCGGCGGCGGACTTTCTTCTGAGCCAAAGTGGAACGCTGGTGGCGATCAGAACGCGGCCAAGGAAGCAGAAGAGAAGAAGAAGGGCGGTCGCGTACACGCTAAGGCTGAAGGCGACAAGGCCAAGGATCGTGCTGACAAGCGTGCTCGTGGCGGCCATGTCAAGAAGAAGGACGCTGAACGCAAGGACGGCGGCGCTGTGGAAGAGCGCAAGCGCGGCGGTTCAGTCGATGGCGATGCTGTCCACAAAAGCGTCAAGCAGCACAGTATGCTTCACAAGGGACGTGCTCGTGGCGGTCGCATCGGCGCTAACCTCACTCCGCTCTCAACTGCTGCTCGTGTAAAGCACACGACACCGGGTGAGACTCCTGAGGAAGGCGTTCTCGACGAAGCTAAGAGCAATAAGTCCATCAAGGGATAATTCCCGATGGCTGTGCTATCGTCTACAGCTAGGAAGCGTCTTTCCAAGAACGAGTTTGTGTTCCCAAAAGAACGCAAGTATCCGATTGAAGACGCTTCCCATGCACGCAACGCACTAGCACGCGCTTCCCAGAATCTTGGGCCGGAAGGCGTATCCAAGGTCAAAGCTGCTGTAAAGCGTCGATATCCCAATATTCAAGTAGAGGGCGATGCTGCCGGGTCACGCTCGGATAAGGCTCATCGCCGTTAAGAATGGCAACAACAGCAGCAACATCAGTCGTCTTTACAAAGACCTTGCCAGCATCTAGTGCTACCAGCATTGCTGCGAGCCAGTCGCCTGGCGCAGGCGCCATCTTAATCAACGGTTCTGCTGTTGTAAACGGTGTCGCTGTTCTTGATACTTATGACGAGTTGACCAATTCCGAGCCGGGTATCAATGTCATAATCACATCTGGTGGTGATGACTCTAGTATCACATTCACTGTTTATGGCACCAACTCAAGTGGACAGACAGTATCGGATACATTTGCTGGCGCTAATGTAGGTGCAGCAACTTCAAACATTAGCTTTGTTACGGTAAATCGCGTTACGCATACAGGCTCTGTTGCAGGTACGGTGACTGTAGGAACGACATCAAGCGGAGCGTCACGCTGGATCACTTGGGATTACTTGGGTGAACCTCCCTTCAATCTGTCGTACTTCGTCCAAGTGGTTGGGACAATTAACTATACTGTTCAATACACTTTTGACGATCCCAACAATCTTCCTCCTGGAGTTACAACTCCGTTCCCAATCAACACGATTGTGGCTAACGCTACAGCTAATCAAGACAGCACAATCTCGACCCCGATCATTGCTACCCGAGTTGTAATCAATTCAGGAAATGGCATGGTCAGGCCTCGATTCATCCAAGTCGGCATCGGCTAAGCTGCTATGAGTACCTCTGGTACTTATTCGTTCAATCCCCCTATCGGAATGCTGACTCTCAACGCGTTCTCGCGTTGTCAGATCAAGCGGACTGAAATTCTTGCGGAGCATATGGAGAATGCTTGGATGGAGTCGAACCTCCTTCAAGCTTCTTGGGGTGCTGACGGCATCACATGGTGGACGGTTGAGCTGGTATCGCAGCCTTTGACTGCGGGACAGTCGACTTATACGGTTCCAGCCAATGTCGTTTCTGTCTTGGATGTTTACATTAACAATGGATCATCCAATCGACTGATCTTCCCATTTTCGCGTACCGACTACGCAAGCCTTGCTAATCCTGATACCCAAGGTTTCCCAACAACGTTTTGGTGGAACCGCATCATCCCGCCTACTATTACGCTGTGGCCTGTACCCGACAACACAGCTATGTACACGATGAACTACTACGTGTACAATCAGATACAAGATGCGACAATTCGACAGGCCGGTAATGCGAACGTGCCTTATTTCTGGTTAGATGCGTATACAGCAGATTT
>Ga0182736_1000239_pt1 | contig 103771 bp, 105 predicted proteins | sample eDN5th30CKraftBY_FD_128882 | JGI IMG/M metagenome (GOLD analysis project Ga0182736, IMG submission 128882) | Enriched backyard soil microbial communities from Emeryville, California, USA - eDNA 5th pass 30_C Kraft BY (version 2) (version 2) | ecosystem: Environmental > Terrestrial > Soil >... | reverse complement strand
CACCGCATCCGTCGGGCCGCCGGCCTTGACCATGATGATCGCCGTCCGCGGCTTCTGCAAAGAGTCCGCGAACTCCTGGTACGTGGACGCCGGAACGAACCCGGCCTCGGGGTGCGCATCGAGCACCGCCTGCGTCTTCTCGAAACTCCGATTGAACACCGCCACCGTGTTCCCCTCACGGCTGGCGAGATTACGCGCCAGATTCGAACCCATGACGGCGAGTCCAACAACTCCGATATTCGCTGATGCTTCGGGCACAGACTGCTCCTCGATCGTGAAGTAAGGGGATCACTTCAGCGTATCGCTGCGTACGGCGCGTCCGGGCACTGTGACAGCCGCGGCCCTGGGAGCTCAGTCCTTGCGGTAGCCCGTGCGACCCATCGAGAACAGAGCGCCGATCGTGAAGACGGTGGCGCACAGGGTCATGGCGCCGATCAGCCAGAGGATGGCGTGCGAGAGGAAAGCGCCGTCGATCATGCCGGACTCCGATTTCTAGGTGCGAGGTTTTCTGCGCGAGGTTTCTGCGTGCGAGAGGTCTGAGTTTCAGCCTACTGGGTCTTCGGGTACCATAGAGGAGTTCCTCGGCGAGGGATGCTTCGCGTGCGCGGCATCCGTAATCGACGCGGCGAATCAAGCCTCGTGGCTTTTTCGCACGTCTGCGTCCGGGAAGCCGATCACAAGACCACCACGCGGCGAGCTGTTCGCCGTGTGCCCCGAAGGAGAACCAATGTCTGAGGACACCAAGGTCCACGCCGAGGTCCGCGAGCAGTTCGGCAAGGGCTTCGCCCGCCGCCTCCGCGCCGCCGGCAAGATCCCCGCCGTCATCTACGGCCACGGCACCGAGCCCGTGCACGTCGCACTGCCCGGCCACCAGGTCTCGCTCATCATCCGCCGCGCCAACGCGCTGCTCGAGCTCGACATCGACGGCAAGGACCAGCTCGCGCTCGTCAAGGACGTCCAGAAGGACCCGGTGCGCCAGATCATCGAGCACATCGATCTTCTCGTCGTGCGCAAGGGCGAGAAGATCCAGGTGGACGTTCCCGTCGTCGTCACGGGCGAGCCCTTCGCCGGCACCGTCGCCAACCTCGACGCCACCTCGATCGCCGTCGAGGTCGAGGCCACGCACATCCCCGAGCACGTCGAGGTCTCCGTCGAGGGCCTGGAAGAGGGCCAGCACATCACGGCTGCCGACGTCAAGCTGCCCAAGGGCGCCACGCTTCTCGCCGACCCCGAGACTCTCGTCGTCGCGATCTATGTTCCGATCGAAGAGGCCGCACCCGAGGCTGAGGAAGAGACCGAGGCCGCCGAGGGCGAGGCTGCCGCAGAGGCTCCCGCCGAAGAGGCCGCAGCAGAGTAATCCACTGCTTTCACGGAGGGGACGCGATCAGATCGCGTCCCCTCCGTCGTATTCTGACCTGTTGAGACTCCCGACCCGCTGTGACGATGAGATGAGGGGCGCATGGCCGACACCTGGCTGATCGTTGGGCTGGGAAACCCGGGCCCGCGGTACGAGACGACCCGCCACAACATCGGGCAGATGGTCGTCGACGAGCTCGCCGGCCGCAGGGGCGAGGGGTTCCGCGAGCACAAGGGCGGAGCCCGAGTCGTGGAGACCTGGCTGCGCCCCGGCGCCGACAAGATCGTCCTGGCCAAGCCCAACTCGTTCATGAACGTCTCCGGCACGCCGGTCGCCGCCCTGGCCCGGTTCTACTCGGTGCCGCCGGAGCGCACCGTCATCGTCCACGACGAGCTCGACATCCCGTACGACACCCTCAAGCTCAAGACGGGCGGCGGTCACGGCGGTCACAACGGTGTGCGCGATGTCGCCCGCGCCATCGGCACCGCGGACTTCCCGCGTGTGCGTGTCGGCGTCGGGCGTCCTCCTGGACGCCAGGATGCCGCGGACTGGGTCCTCTCACCGTTCGGCAAGGCCGAGCGGGAGACGCTGCCGACCCTCGTGTCGGATGCCGCCGACGCCGTGGAGCTCCTCGTCGCCGAGGGACTGCTCGCCGCTCAGCAGAAGCATCACGCGCCGCGCTGAACGAGGAACGCCGAGGCGCCGGAGCGCCGGTCAGGCGCCGTAATACGTGACCGCTCCCGCACCGGCGCCGATGCCCAGCATGATGCTCAGCACCAGGAAGAAGAGCACGGGGCCGATCCCGGCCAGGATGAGCGAGACGATGCCCCAGACGCGACCGCGACGCTTCGCGATCGCGATGATGCCGAGCACGATCGCCGTCAGGCCCGAGACCGTACCGACCCAGAAACCGATCTCGCCCACGAGCACTTGATCGCGCACGGGGGAGAGGAACGAGAGGTCAGAGGTGGAAGGGTCGACGTACTGCATCACGGAGGGAAGGCCGTAACCGATCTGATAGCCGCCGATGCCCCCGATGATCGGGGCCACGACGCCGGCGACGACCGACAGCACGAACGCGATCACGCCCAGTGCGACCGAGCCGGCGGCCGCCGTCTGCGGCGGCTGGTAGGTACCTGCGGGAGCCCCATAACCGCCGACGGGCGCGGGATAGGCACCGGGCGGGGTCTGATAGGCGGGCGCGGGCGGCACCGGCGTGTAAGGTGCGGGCGGCGGAAGCTGCGGGTCGGTCACGCACCCATCCTAGGATGCGCGACCGTACGGCCTCACACTCGGCGCAGCAGTCCGACCTTGTCGTACACGTCCGCGAGCGTCGCATCGGCGACGGCATCAGCGCGGGCGGCATTGGCGGCGAGGATCCGGTCGAGCTCTGCCGGGTCGTCGAGCAGCTCGAGGGCACGGTTGCGCACCGGCTCGAACTCCGAGACCACGACCTCGGCGAGGCCCTTCTTGAAGTCGCCGTAGCCGCGACCGGCGTATTCGTCCTCGATCGACGCGACCTGGCGCCCGCTGAGCGCCGCGTAGATCGTCAGCAGATTCGAGACACCCGGCTTGTTCTCCCGATCGAAGCGCACGGATCCCTCGTTGTCGGTGACGGCGCGCATGATCTTCTTCGCGGACTTGGCCGGATCATCCAGCATCCACAGCACACCGGCGTCGCTCTCTGCCGATTTGGACATCTTCGAGGTCGGGTTCTGCAGGTCGTAGATCCGCGCGGTGTCCTTCTGGATCACAGGCATCGGCACGACGAACGTCTCGCCGAAGCGCGAGTTGAACCGCTCGGCGAGATCGCGCGTGAGTTCGACGTGCTGCTTCTGGTCGTCGCCGACGGGAACGACATCGGTCTGGTACAGCAGGATGTCCGCGGCCATCAGCACCGGGTAGGTGAAGAGGCCGACGCTGGTGGCGTCCTGTCCGTAGCGTGCCGACTTGTCCTTGAACTGCGTCATGCGCCCCGCCTCGCCGAAACCGGTGATCGTGGAGAGGATCCAGGCGAGCTCGGCATGCGCCCGCACGTGCGACTGCACGTACAGAGTCGACTGCGAGGGCTCGATGCCGGCGGCGATGTACTGGGCCGCCGTGCGACGCGTCTTCTCGCGGAGTTCCTTGGGGTCCTGGGCGACGGTCAGGGCGTGCAGATCGACGACCGAGAAGTAGGCGTCGTACGACGTCTGCAGATCACGCCACTGCAGGAGCGCGCCGATGTAGTTGCCGATCTGAAGCGAATCGGCTGATGGCTGCATTCCAGAGTAAAGGCGAGGTTTGGTCACCCGTCAATCCTATGGGGCGGCGCGGGACGCCTCGTCAGTAGGAGTAGTCGACGATCACGGGCGCGTGATCGCTCCACCGCTCGCCGTAGGTCGCTGCGCGCGCCACTCGGTAGTCCCGCGCCCGGTCGGCGAGGGCCGGGGTGGCCAGGTGGTAGTCGATGCGCCAGCCGGAGTCGTTGTCGAACGCCTGGCCGCGCATGGACCACCACGTGTACGGCCCCTCGACCTCGCCGTGGAATCGACGGCCGATGTCGATCCACCCGAGTCCGGTGCCCACGGTGCCGTCGACGCCGGTCACCTCGGCGCCGGCATCCCCGAGGAATCGATCGAAGTACGCCCGCTCGCGGGGGAGGAACCCGGCCTTCTTGCGATTGCCGCGCCAGTTCTTGATGTCGAGCTCGCGGTGGCCGACGTTCAGATCGCCTGTGACCAGAGCCAGCGCTTCGTTCTGGCTGAGCTCGACGAGGCGCTGCCCGAAGGCATCGAGGAACTTCCACTTCTCCTCCTGCTTCGGAGTGTCGGCCTCTCCGCTGTGCACGTAGGCGCTCACCACGGTGAGAGGACGGTCGCCGATCAGGAAATCACCCTCGATCCAGCGGCCCTTCGAGTCGAAGTCCTCGGCACCGAACGTCGTCCGCGACGCGAGCGCGGGCGTGCGGCTGGCGATCGCGACGCCGGCGCGGCCCTTGGCCGTCGCCTCGTCGTGGATGATCGACCAGCCGGGCAGCGCGGCCTCGAGATGCTCATCCTGCCCGCGGACCTCCTGCAGCGTCAGGATGTCGACGTCGGCGGCATCCAGCCATCCGCTCATCCCGTTGCGGGCTGCCGCCCTGATCCCGTTGACATTGACCGAGGCGATACGCAGGTGAGGCATGTGATCAGCCTAACGAGGGCCGGTGACATCCTCGGCCTCTGCTCCCTCGATCGCGATCGCGAGGGTGTCCTCGGCTCTCCGCACCCCACGGGACGCGAACCAGCGGCGATACCAGGGCGCCTCATCGTACGCGTCCCGTGCCCGGCGCAGCTGCACACGTGCGGCGAGGACCAGTGCCTCCTGCTCGGCGAGGCGAGCGGCCTGCTCGTCCTCGAGTTCCAGCGGATGGTCGTGGTCGGCGGCGGTGACGGCGATCCAGGATGCCGCGACGAGTACGACGCTCGCCAGCAGGCGGCACCACAGCAGCAGCCCGATGATCACCGCGAACGAGGCGAGCAGCGGGTTCGTCGGCACGCGAGTCAGCAGCAGACCGGCGGCCAGCTGAAGAACCACCATCGCGCCGCCGCCGAGCAGCGACGCGGGCCAGATGAAGCGCCATCGCAGGTCCGCTCCGACCAGGAACCGTACCAGGGCCGCCAGGGCGCCGGCATCCACGACGAACGCGCTCGCCATCCAGAGCGCACGCCCGGCACCCGAGAGTACCCACGAGTCCTCCGGCCAGCCGAAGAGCTCGAAGATCGACTCCAGCGCCCAGATGCTCAGGACGCTGAGCGCGGCGCCCAGCAGCAGCGCGAGACCGAACAGGATGCCGGCGAACAGGTCGCGCAGCTTGAGCAGCCAATACGAGCGCGTGTCGAACGGCAGACCGAAGATGTCTCGGATCGCTCGGCGGGTGAACGTCACGGCCGAGATGGCCGTCCACGCCGCGAATCCGACCGCGACCGCACCGGTGATGGTCAGCAGGCCTGTGCTCCGCTGCGCGATGTCGACGACGTCGGCGCGCTCGAAGAGGCCGGGGTCGCCGATGAGGCCGGGGAGGTAGCTGTTCGCCAGGTCGATGAGCATGTCGATCGCCCGCGGACTCGCGCCCATCCACAGACCGACGCCGGCGAAGCTGACGTAGATGACCGCGAACAGCGAGAACAGGACGTAGTAGCTCATGCCCGCGGACAGCAGGAATCCGTTCCCGCGCAGAAAACCACGCCATACGCGCACAGGGAACGCGGCGAGCGTTCGATCCTTCAGCTCAGCCGCACGCTCGAGCGGCCCTTCCAGGCGCTCGCGCAACGGCACGGGGATCCTCCTACGGGCGTCCGCGCAGAACCGCCTGCTTGACCTCGGCGATCGCCTTGGTCACCTCGATGCCACGCGGGCATGCCTCGGAGCAGTTGAAGGTCGTACGGCAGCGCCACACGCCCTCCTTGTCGTTGAGGATGTCCAGACGGACCTCGGCGTTGTCGTCGCGCGAGTCGAAGATGAAACGGTGCGCGTTGACGATCGCGGCAGGACCGAAGTACTGGCCGTCGGTCCAGAACACCGGGCACGACGAGGTGCACGCGGCGCACAGGATGCACTTGGTGGTGTCGTCGAAGATCGCACGGTCGGCGATCGACTGGACGCGCTCCTTGCCCTTCTCGGGGACACTGCTCGCGACGAGGAACGGCTGGACCTCGCGGTAGGAGGCGAAGAACGGCTCCATGTCGACGATCAGGTCCTTCTCGAGCGGCAGACCCTTGATCGCCTCGACGTAGATCGGCTTCGAGATGTCGAGGTCCTTGATCAGCGTCTTGCAGGCGAGGCGGTTGCGTCCGTTGATGCGCATCGCGTCGGATCCGCAGATGCCGTGCGCACACGAGCGGCGGAACGACAGCGAGCCGTCGACCTCCCACTTGATCTTGTGCAGCGCGTCCAGGACGCGGTCGGTCGAGAACAGTTCGACGTCGTAGTCCACCCAGCGCGGCTCGGCATCCTGTTCAGGATCGAACCGGCGGATGATGAACGTGACCAGGAAGGACTGGATGGCCGGGTCTGCGGCCGCGGGGGCCTCTGCGACGGCGTTCGACATGCTCAGTACTTCCTCTCCATCGGCTGGTAGCGGGTCTGGACGACCGGCTTCGAGTCGAGTCTGATGTGATCGGCGGGGGTCGACGAGTGCGGGTCGCCCGTCAGGTACGCCATGGTGTGCTTCATCCAGTTCTCGTCGTCGCGCTTGGGGAAGTCGTCGCGCATGTGGCCGCCGCGGCTCTCCTCGCGGTTCTGCGCCGCGTAGACGACGACTTCGGCGATGTCGAGCAGGAACCCGAGCTCGACGGCCTCGAGGAGGTCGGTGTTGAAGCGGTGCCCCTTGTCGTCGATGTAGACGTTCTTGTAGCGTTCGCGCAGCTCCTTGATGACGTCGAGGACGTGCTCGAGCGACTCATGGGTGCGGAAGACCTGGGCCCCGCGGTCCATCTCGTCCTGCAGCTTCTTGCGCAGCACCGCGACGCGCTCGGTGCCGTTGCTGCTGCGCATGTCCTCGAGCAGGCCCTTCACGAATGCAGCGGGGTTCTCTGGCAGCGGTACGAACTCGGCCGTCTTGGCGTATGCGACGGCGTTGTTGCCGGCGCGCTTGCCGAAGACGTTGATGTCGAGCAGCGAGTTGGTGCCGAGGCGGTTGGAGCCGTGCACCGAGACGCAGGCGCACTCGCCGGCCGCGTACAGGCCGGGAACGACGGTGTCGTTGTCGGCGAGCACCTCGGCGTTGTTGTTCGTCGGGATGCCGCCCATGGCGTAGTGCGCCGTCGGCATGACGGGGACGGGGTCGGTCACAGGGTCGACGCCCAGGTACGTGCGTGCGAACTCGGTGATGTCGGGGAGCTTGGTCTCGAGGACTTCGGCACCGAGGTGCGTGCAGTCGAGGTACACGTAGTCCTTGTGCGGACCCGCGCCGCGCCCGTCGAGGACTTCCTGCACCATGGAGCGCGCGACGATATCGCGAGGGGCGAGGTCCTTGATCGTGGGGGCGTAGCGCTCCATGAAGCGTTCACCGGACTCGTTGCGCAGGATCGCGCCCTCACCGCGGGCACCCTCTGTGAGCAGGATGCCGAGGCCGGCGAGACCAGTCGGATGGAACTGGAAGAACTCCATGTCCTCCAGCGGCAGGTTCTTGCGCCAGATGATGCCGACCCCGTCACCGGTGAGGGTGTGCGCGTTCGAAGTGGTCTTGTAGATCTTCCCGAAGCCGCCGGTCGCGAAGACCACGGCCTTGGACTGGAAGACATGCAGTTCGCCGGAGGCCAGCTCGTAGGCGACGACGCCGGCGACCTGGATCTTGCCCGCGTCGTCCTTCACCGTGATCAGGTCGAGCACGTAGAACTCGTTGAAGAAGTTGATGCCGAGCTTGACGCAGTTCTGGAACAGCGTCTGCAGGATCATGTGGCCAGTGCGGTCGGCGGCGTAGCAGGCGCGGCGGACCGGGGTCTTGCCGTGCTCGGCCGTGTGGCCGCCGAAGCGACGCTGATCGATCTTGCCCTCTGGCGTGCGGTTGAACGGCAGGCCCATGTTCTCGAGATCGATGACGGCGTCGATGGCCTCCTTGGCCAGGATCTCAGCCGCGTCCTGGTCGACCAGGTAGTCGCCGCCCTTGACGGTGTCGAAGGTGTGCCACTCCCAGCTGTCCTCCTCGACGTTCGCGAGTGCCGCAGCCATGCCGCCCTGTGCCGCACCGGTGTGCGAGCGCGTCGGGTAGAGCTTGGAGATCACCGCGGTCTTCGCACCGGGGCCGGCCTCGATGGCCGCACGCATCCCTGCGCCGCCCGCGCCGACGATCACGACGTCGAACTGGTGGTAGTGCACACCGTCGCGAACGACGGAATCCTGAGTCTCAGTAGTCACTTCTCGTTGCTCTCTTCTCAGTCCACGTGGCGGGCGTCAGGCCGCGCACAGCTTCACAAGCTCGGCGGTCGACGGGTCGCCCAGGCACGGGTCGAACGTGAAGACGACCAGGGTGCCGAGGATGATCAGCAGCCCTGCGGCCAGACCGATCGCCCAGACGAGGGCCTTGCGCACCTTCTCGTTGGTGACGTAGTCGTTGACGATCGTGCGCATGCCGTTGCCGCCGTGGATGAAGGCGAGCCAGAGCATGAGCACGTCCCACCACTGCCAGAACGGTGTGGCGAACTTTCCTGCGATGAAGGCGAAATCGAGGGCGTGGATGCCCTCACCGACCATCAGGTTCACGAACAGGTGGCCGAAGATGAGGACGATCAGCACGACGCCGGATGCTCGCATGAACACCCAGCCCCACTTCTCGAGGTTGATGCCGCTGCGGCGGCGGGCCGGTGCGGCGACGGTCTGGGCGGACATCAGTGACCCCCTCCGAATCCGGCGAACGCCAGAGCAAGATGACGCGAGGTGAATCCGGCCATGAGGACGAGCCACACGGCCAGGACGCCCCAGAACAGCTGACGCTGGAAGCGAGCGCCCTTCGACCAGAAGTCGACGAGGATGATGCGGAGTCCGTTCATCGCGTGGAACACGATCGCCGCGACGAGCACGACCTCGCCGAGGGCCATGATCGGGTTCTTGTAGGTGCCGATCACCGCGTTGTACGCCTCGGGGGAGACCCGGATGAGTGCCGTGTCGAGCACGTGCACCAGAAGGAAGAAGAAGATGGCGACTCCGGTGATGCGGTGAAGCACCCACGACCACATGCCCTCACGGCCGCGGTACAGAGTGCCGCGCGGGGTCTTGGACGTGGTTTCCGAAATCGACGGTGTCAAGCGAGTGCCTGCGGACACGGTCGTCCTCCCTGATCGATGCGAGGCCGGGAGCACTGGGTCCGAACCGACCGCAGGGCATGCCCGATCGGGACCCATCCTATTCCTGTCAGAACGCTGGGTGCGACGAAGGCGACCCTAAGGCCCGGCCTCATCATTGCCATCATGCATCGTCACGATTCGGCCTGGCTATCGTGCTGAACAGCCAAGAGAATCCGCCGATGCGCCGCAGCCCCGGCGGATAGGTTAGATCCATGGCGCCGTTCGACGACTTCTATGCAGTGATCCCCGCCGGCGGTATCGGCAGTCGGCTGTGGCCGCTCTCTCGGGCGGACGCGCCGAAGTTCCTGCACGACCTGACCGGCTCCGGCAACTCCCTGCTCCGCGACACGTGGGACCGCCTCGAGCCCATGACCGGCCCCGACCGCATCTCCGTCGTCACCGGTCGCGCCCACCGCGCCGCCGTGGAGGCCGAGCTCCCCGGCATCCCCGACATGAACGTCTTCCTCGAGTCGGAGCCGCGCGAGTCGGCGGCTGCCATCGGCCTCGCCGCCGCGATCCTGCATCGGCGCGACCCCGACGTCATCATCGGCTCGTTCGCCGCCGATCACGTCATCCGCGGCACCCGCACGTTCGAGTTCGCCGTGCAGCAGGCCGTCGCCGTCGCGCGCGCCGGTTACATCTGCACGATCGGCATCCAGCCGTCGGAGCCCTCGGTCGGATTCGGATACATCCAGAAGGGCGAAGAGATCGTGGTCGACGGAGCGCCGGAGGCTGCGACCGTGCAGCGCTTCGTCGAGAAGCCCGATCTCGAAACCGCCAAGGAGTACTACGCCGACCGTTCGTTCCTCTGGAACGCCGGCATGTTCATCTCCAGGGCCAGCGTGCTCCTCGACGAGCTCGCGGCGAACGAGCCGGAGCTGCATGCGGGTCTGCTCGAACTCGCAGAGGCGTGGGACGACCGCGAGCGCCGAGGGCCGGTCGTCGACCGGGTCTGGCCGCGGCTGAAGAAGATCGCGATCGACTACGCCGTCGCCGAGCCGGCGGCGGACAAGGGGCGCCTGGCCGTCATCCCCGGGCACTTCGACTGGGACGACGTGGGGGACTTCGCCTCACTGACCAAGCTCATCTCCGGCGGCCGCAAGAACGACCTCGCCGTGCTCGGTCCGAAGGCGCGCGTGCTGTCGGATGCCGCCACCGGGATCCTGGTCAGTCAGACCTCCCGGGTCATCAGCCTGATCGGCGTCCAGGACATCGTCGTCGTCGACACCGAGGATGCGCTGCTCGTCACCACGGCCGAGCACGCACAGCGCGTGAAGGGCGTCGTGGAATCGCTCAAGCTGACCGGTCGAGGCGACGTTCTGTAGCAGCCCCGACCGGGTCTATTGCGAGTTCATAACCATTAACCGTCTCGACCACTGCGTTCGCCGTAATACTGGGTAATTTATCCAGACGGACCCTGCGATCGGCGCAGGCCAGTAGTCGTGGAGGCTTACGTGACCATTTCCACCCGAAAGCGCGCTCTCGCCGCGCTCGTGGCGACCGGCGTCGCCGTCGCACTCGCAGGCTGTGGGGCCGCTCCCGAGGAGAACGACGGCGGCAACGCCGGCGGCGAGAAGCTCGACTTCCTGCCCTGCATCGTCTCCGATATGGGCGGATTCGACGACAAGTCGTTCAACCAGCTCTCGTTCGAGGGCGCGCAGAAGGCCGCAGACGAGCTCGGTGTCGAGCTCAAGGACGTGCAGTCCAACGCCGAGACCGAGTACGGCCCGAACGTGACCAACCTCGTCGGCGAGGGCTGCAACGCGATCGTCGCCGTCGGCTTCGCTCTCTCGGCCGCCACCGTCGAGGCAGCCACGGCCAACCCCGACGTCGACTTCATCCTCGTCGACGACGCGGCCGACAACGACTTCGACGGCAAGAAGGACGCCGAGAACGTCAAGCCGCTGCTGTACGACACCGCCCAGGCGGCGTTCCTCGCGGGCTACCTGTCCGCGGGCTACTCGAAGACCGGCAAGGTCGGCACCTTCGGCGGCATGGAGTTCCCGACCGTCACGATCTTCATGGACGGCTTCCTCCAGGGCGTGAACCACTACAACGAGGTCAAGGACGCCGACGTCCAGGTCGTCGGCTGGGACGGCAAGACCGGCTCGTTCACGGGTGGCTTCGAGGCCAACCAGGACGCCAAGCAGGTCGCCGTGAACATCCTCGACCAGGGCGTCGACGTCATCCTCCCCGTCGGCGGGCCGATCTACCAGTCGGCGCAGCAGGCGATCAAGGAGTCCGGCAAGGACATCGCCCTCATCGGCGCTGACGCAGACCTGTTCGTGACCGACCCGAGCACGGCTGACGTCGTCCTCACCTCGGTCCTCAAGGCGATGGACCTGTCGACCTACCAGGCGGTCCTCGCCAGCGGCAAGGACGAGTTCGACGCCGAGGCCTACATCGGCACGCTCGAGAACGACGGCGTGGGCATCGCCGACCTGCACAACTTCGCCGACAAGGTCGACTCCGGCCTGCAGGACGAGGTCACGCAGCTCCAGCAGGACATCATCGACGGCAAGGTGACCGTCACGTCCTACCTCAGCGAGTGACGCAAAGAGACGGGGAGGCCGGCGCGCGTCGGCCTCCCCGTCTCGTTCTGTCCGGCCACTCCCGCAGACCCGGGTCTGCTGAATAGGATCGACCACATGAAGCTTGAACTGCGCGGCATCACGAAGAGATTCGGCGCGCTGACAGCGAACGACCACATCGATCTCACCGTTGAAGAAGGTGAGATCCATTGCCTTCTGGGCGAGAACGGCGCAGGCAAGTCGACGCTCATGAACGTCCTCTACGGCCTGTACCAGGCCGACGAGGGCGACATCCTCCTCGATGACGAGGTGCAGCACTTCTCCGGCCCTGGCGATGCGATGGCCGCCGGCATCGGCATGGTGCACCAGCACTTCATGCTGATCCCCGTCTTCACCGTCGCCGAGAACGTGATGCTCGGACACGAGCAGACGAAGTTCGGAGGCCGTCTCGACCTGGCAGCCGCACGAAAGCGCGTGCGCGAGATCTCCGACCGCTTCGGATTCGCCGTCGACCCCGATGCGGTCGTCGAAGATCTCCCCGTGGGCGTCCAGCAGCGCGTCGAGATCATCAAAGCGCTTTCCCGCGACGCCAAGGTCCTCGTGTTCGACGAGCCGACCGCGGTCCTCACGCCGCAGGAGACCGATGAGCTGATGAACACCATGCGGCAGCTCAAGTCGCAGGGCACATCGATCGTCTTCATCACCCACAAGCTCCGCGAGGTGCGCGAGGTCGCGGACCGCATCACGGTCATCCGGCTCGGCAAGGTCGTCGGCGAAGCATCGCCTTCGGCTTCCAACGAAGAGCTCGCCTCCCTCATGGTCGGCCGGGCCGTCGAGCTGACCGTGCACAAGGACGCGCCCAACGTACGAACGAACTCGCTCGTCGTCGAGGGGCTCACCGTCACCGACCGCACCAGGACCGTCCTCGTCGACGAGGCGTCGTTCGAGGTGCGCGGAGGCGAGATCCTCGCGATCGCCGGTGTGCAGGGCAACGGCCAGACCGAGCTCACCGAGGCCATCATCGGCCTTCAGGATCAGGTCAGGGGCAGCATCCGCCTGGACGGCGAGGAGCTGCTCGGGCGCTCGGTCCGCGAGATCCTCGACGCCGGCGTCGGGTTCGTCCCGGAGGACCGCAGCGTCGACGGACTGGTGAAGGAGTTCACCATCGCCGAGAACCTCATGCTCGACCGCTCGCACGGTGAACCGTTCGTCAGCGTCGGCACCGTTCGCCGCAGCGCCCTCGATGCGTTCGCCCGCGAGAAGATCACCGAGTTCGACATCCGCACCCAGGGTCCGTCGCAGGCGGCCGGGCGGCTGTCCGGCGGCAACCAGCAGAAGGTGGTGCTCGCACGCGAGCTGAGTCGCGATCTGTCGCTGTTCGTCGCAGCGCAGCCCACCCGCGGCGTCGACGTGGGGTCCATCGAGTTCATCCACAAGCGCCTGATCGACACCCGCGACGCCGGAGTTCCTGTGATCGTCATCTCCACAGAGCTCGACGAGGTCACCGCCCTCGCCGACCGCATCCTGGTGATGTATCGCGGCCAGGTCGTCGGCATCGTCCCCGGTGACACCCCCCGCGACCGCCTCGGCCTGATGATGGCAGGCATGTCGGCGACCGCCGCGAGCGAGGAGACCAGCGCATGAGCGCCACGCAGCCCCAGACCCCTCTCGCCGCGCCGGACACCAAGGTCGCGCCGTCTCGCTGGCGGCTCGCCATGCAGGCGATCGTGCGCGGCAACGGCATCATCTCGGTGCTGGCCGTCCTCATCGCCGTCGTCGTCGGATCGATCATGATCGCCGCGACGAACGAGCAGGTCCAGGCCACCTCCGGCTACTTCTTCGCCAGGCCGATGGACATGATCGGTGCGATCTGGGATGCCGTCGCCGGGGCGTATGCCGCTCTGTTCCGCGGCGCGATCTACAACTTCAACGCCGACAGCTTCGCGATCGGCATCCGTCCGCTCACCGAGACCCTCAAGTTCGCCACGCCGCTGATCGCGGCCGGCCTCGGCGTCGGTCTGGCGTTCCGCGCGGGTCTGTTCAACATCGGTGGCCAGGGGCAGATGCTCATGGCGGCCGCTGCCGGAGGCTACGTCGCGACGCAGTGGGATCTTCCGTTCCCGCTGCACCTGATCGCCGCCGTCGTGGCCGGCATGGTCGCCGGTGCGATCTGGGCCGGTATCGCCGGACTCCTCAAGGCGCGCACCGGTGCGCACGAGGTGATCACGACGATCATGCTCAACCACATCGCCTTCTACCTGCTCGCATGGATGCTGGCGACGCAGGGAATCCTGCAGGCGCCGGGCTCGAGCAATCCGAAGACCGCACCGATGCCGGACAGCGCCGTGCTGCCGCAGCTGCTCGGCCCGCAGTACAAGCTGCACGCCGGGTTCCTGCTGGCGCTCGTCGCGGTCGCCTTCACCTGGTGGCTGCTGGAGCGCTCCTCGCTCGGCTTCCGCTTCCGCGCCGTCGGTGAGAACCCCGCAGCCGCGCGCGTCGCGGGTATCGACGTCGGGCGCATGTACCTGGTGGTCATGCTCATCGCCGGCGCGCTGGTCGGCATCGCCGGCATCAGCCAGATCCTCGGCACCGAGACCAGCGGATTCGGCGGAGCGATCGACGCCGGCATCGGCTTCGACGCCATCACCGTCGCTCTGCTCGGCCGCTCGACGCCGCTCGGCATCCTCGCCGCCGGCCTCCTGTTCGGCGCGTTCAAGACCGGCGGATTCACGATGCAGTCCTCGGAGGGCATCCCGATCGAGATCGTCCTCGTCGTCCAGTCGCTGATCGTGCTGTTCATCGCCGCACCGCCTCTGGTGCGCGCCATGTTCGGCCTGCCTCAACCAGGGGCGCGCAAGAAGCCCAAGAAGCCGAAGAAGAATGCGGCGCAGATCGCCGAGGAGGTGTCCGCATGACCGTCACGGCCGAACCCGTCGTCAGCGATGAGCAGCGTCGCGTGACCGTCGTCTCATGGAAGGCGCCGGTGATCTTCGCGATCTTCACGGTGCTGTTCGCGCTCCTGCCGCTGCTGGCACCGCGCGAGGGCGAGACGACGTTCCGCCTGTCTGCAGGCGAGGCGTTCTTCACGGTTCCGGACGTCGTGCTTCCGGCGACGGCCACGGCGTGGATCGCCGTCGTCCTCCTCGCCGCAGCGACGGTGTTCGCCGTGATCCGCGTGCGGGCACGGCGCGGCATCCCGTTGTGGCTCGTCATCGTCTGGGTCGCCGTCCTGATGATCGGCTTCCTCGCGTGGGCCGCCGCCGGCAGCACGCTGCCCATGATCGGGCTCCTCGGCGGTGCGCTGGCACTGGCCACGCCACTGATCTTCGGCGCACTGGGCGGCGTGATCGGCGAGCGAGCCGGCGTCGTGAACATCGCGATCGAGGCGCAGCTGCTCGCCGGCGCGTTCTCGGCCGCCGTGGCCGCGTCGCTGGCGGGCACGCCCTGGGCGGGCCTCGTGGCCGCCATGGTCGCCGGCATGCTCGTCGCCCTCGTCCTCGGTGTCTTCACGATCACGTACTTCGTCGACCAGGTGATCGTCGGCGTGGTGCTGAACGTGCTCGTGATCGGTCTGACGACGTTCCTGTTCCGACAGGTGCTCGCGCCGAACACCGAGACGCTCAACAGCCCGGAGACGTTCAACGCCGTCGCGATCCCGGGGCTCAGCGAGATTCCCGTGATCGGACCGATCCTGTTCCGCCAGTCGTTCATCGTCTACCTGATGTACGTCGTGGTGGCGCTGGTGTGGTTCGGTCTGTACCGCACCCGCTGGGGACTCCGGCTGCGGTCGGTCGGCGAACACCCCCAGGCCGCCGACACGGTCGGCATCAAGGTGGCCGCGACCCGCTACCGCGCCGTGCTTCTGGCCGGTGCCGTCGCGGGCCTCGGCGGTGCGTTCTACACGCTGGTGTCGGTCCCGAGGTTCAATCAGGAGATGACCGCAGGAGCCGGGTTCATCGCGCTCGCCGCCGTGATCTTCGGAAAGTGGGACCCGATCCGCGCGACGCTCGCAGCCCTTCTGTTCGGCTTCGCGACGAACCTGCAGGGCGTGCTCTCGGTGATCGGCTCCCCGGTTCCGAGCCAGTTCATGCTCATGCTTCCGTACATCGTCACCATCTTCGCCGTCGCCGGACTCGTCGGCCGCTCGCGGGCACCAGCCGCGGACGGCGAACCCTACATCAAGAGCTAGAGGAGCCATGACAGACATCGATTGGGACGAGCTTCGTCACGTCGCGACCGAGGCCATGCACAAGGCCTACGCCCCGTACTCCCGCTACAAGGTGGGGGCTGCGGCGCTCGTCGCAGACGGACGCATCGTCGCCGGCTGCAATGTCGAGAACGCCTCGTACGGGGTGACTCTCTGCGCCGAGTGCGCGCTGGTCGGCGACCTGCACATGTCGGGCGGCGGCAAGCTCGTCGCCTTCGTGTGCGTGAACGGCGACGGGCAGACCATCATGCCGTGCGGGCGCTGCCGTCAGCTGCTGTTCGAGCACTCCATGCCCGAGATGCTGCTCGAGACCGTGTCCGGCATCCGGACCATCGACGAGGTGCTGCCCGACGCATTCGGGCCGCGCGACCTGGAGGACGCCCGATGAGCGCACCGGAACCGTACGACGCGATCGACGTGATCCGCGCGAAGCGCGACGGGGGAGCGGTCCCCGAGCCCGCCCTGCGGTGGATGGTCGACGCCTACACCCGCGGCTACGTCTCGGACGCGCAGATGGCGTCCTTCGCCATGGCGATCTTCCAGCGGGGCATGGAGCGCTCCGAGATCCAGGTGCTCACGGATGCCATGATCGCGTCGGGGGAGCGGATGGACTTCGCCGGCCTGGGCAAGCGCACGGTCGACAAGCACTCCACCGGCGGCGTCGGCGACAAGATCACTCTGCCGCTCGCCCCGCTCGTGGCATCCTTCGGCGTCGCCGTGCCGCAGCTTTCCGGTCGAGGACTCGGCCACACGGGTGGCACCCTCGACAAGCTCGAGGCGATCCCCGGATGGCGCGCTGCGCTGTCGAACCAGGAGATGTTCGAGCAGATGCGCGGCGATGTCGGCGCTGTGATCTGCGCGGCAGGCTCCGGTCTCGCCCCGGCGGACAAGAAGCTGTACGCGCTCCGCGACGTCACCGGCACGGTCGAGGCGATCCCGCTGATCGCGTCGAGCATCATGTCGAAGAAGATCGCCGAGGGCACTGACGCACTGGTCCTGGACGTGAAGTTCGGCTCCGGCGCCTTCATGCAGGACATCGATCGCGCGCGCGAGCTGGCTCAGACGATGGTCGCGCTCGGAACGGACTCGGGGGTGGCCACCACGGCGCTGCTGACCGACATGAACGTGCCGCTCGGACTCGCGATCGGCAACGCCAACGAGGTGCGCGAGTCCGTCGAGGTCCTCGCCGGCGGCGGGCCGGCCGACATCCGAGAGCTCACGATTGCGCTCGCACGCGAGATGCTCACGCTGGCCGGTCAGCCGGATGCCGACGTCGAGGGCGCGCTGGACGACGGTCGCGCCATGGACACCTGGAAGGCGATGATCCGCGCCCAGGACGGCGATCCGGATGCTCCGCTCCCCACCGCTCGTGAGACGCACGTCGTCACGGCCGAAGCGGACGGGATCGTCACCGGCATGGAGGCCCTTCCGTTCGGCATCGCGGCGTGGCGCCTGGGAGCAGGGCGCGCACGCGCCGAGGACCAGGTCGTGCACGCCGCCGGCATCGACCTGCACGTAAAGCCCGGCGATCGGGTGAGCGCAGGACAGGCGCTGTTCACGCTCTCCGCCGAGGACGAGGCACGCTTCCCCCGGGCGCTCGAAGCCCTCGAGGGCGCCTGGACGCTGGGCGACACCGCGCCCGAGATCGGGCCCCTCGTCCGCGAGCGCATCACCGCGTAGGCTGTAGCGCGCGTGAGAGCGCGCTCCGCTTCTGAGAGGACGAGGTTCCATGTCGATCGCACCTGACGGTGACGTGAAGATCCAGGGCGTTTCGCTGCGCTCGCTGCCCAAGATCTCGCTGCACGACCACCTCGACGGCGCTGTGCGCCCCGCTACAGTGGTCGAGCTCGCCGAGGAGATCGGACTCGAGCTGCCCGCAGGCTCCGGCGATGCGCTCGGCGACTGGTTCACCGCGCAGGCCGACTCCGGATCCCTCGTGAAGTATCTGAAGACGTTCGACTTCACGGTCGGAGTCATGCAGACGGCCGAGGGACTGACCCGCATCGCGCGGGAGTTCGTCGAGGACCTCGCCGACGACGGCGTGATCTACGGCGAGATGCGGTGGGCGCCGGAGCAGCACCTGGCAGGCGGCCTGTCGCTCGACGACGCCGTCGACGCCGTGCAGCAGGGGATCGAGGAGGGCGAGGATGCCGCTGACCGCTCCGGTCGCAGCATCCGGGTCGGTCAGATCCTCAGCGCCATGCGACAGAACGACCGCGCCCTCGAGATCGCCGAGCTCGCGCTCGATCACCGCGACGACGGCGTTGTCGGCTTCGACATCGCGGGCCCGGAGGACGGGTTCCCGGCCTCCGATCACCGTGAGGCCTTCGAGCTGCTGGCGGCGAACTTCATGCCCGTCACCGTTCATGCCGGTGAGGCCGCTGGCTTGGCCTCGATCCGCAGTGCGCTGCTGGATGGTCGTGCTCTGCGCCTCGGCCACGGCGTGCGCATCGTCTCCGACCTCGAGGTCATGGGGCGCGACGGCGAAGAGGTCCAGGTCAAGTTCGGCGATCTCGCCCGTTGGGTTCGCGACAGGGAAGTTCCGCTCGAGCTCTCGCCCTCGTCGAACGTGCACACCGGCGCGATCGAGGCCTGGGGCACCGAACTCGCCGACCACCCGTTCGATCTGCTCTATCAGTTGGGCTTCGCCGTCACCGTGAACGTCGACAACCGCACGATGAGCGGCACCTCGCTCACCCGTGAGCTCGCCCTGCTCGTCGACGCCTTCGGGTACGACCTCGACGACCTGGAGACGTTCCAGTTCAACGCGGCCGCCGCGACGTTCCTGCCTGTCGAGGAGCGCGAGGAGCTCGTCGAGATGATCGCCGAGGGCTTCCAGAGCCGCTGACCGACCGCGCAGGTCATCCCTGCAGGAACGGGACGAGCAGTTCCGTGACCGTGCTGTGCATCTCGCCGTCGGAGATCGTCGGGGTGCCGTCGCCGCTCTGCGGACCGTAGTCGCCGAACGACGCGTGCGAGGCGCCGTCGATCTCGACGAGGTCGGCGTCAGCCGGGAGCAGGTGCCGGGCGTCGGCGATCTTCTCGGGCGTCGACAGGCCGTCCTCGCTCCCCGCCAGGCTCAGTACATCAAGGTCGGAGCCTGAGAGATCGTTCGAGCAGTATGAGCCGAACAGCACCAGCGCACCGGCATCCGGGGCCAGCTGGCACGCTCGCACGCCGCCGAGCGAATGGCCGCCCACCGCCCAGGTGTCGACCTCCGGCGCCGCGCTCGTGAACGCGTCGAGGCCGCGCGGATCGAAGAAGGCGAGGTTCAGCCACGGGCGCGTGATGACCACGGTCTTCCCCTCTTCGGCGACGCCCTGCAGCATGGCGACGTAGGCCCACGGATCGACCTTGGCTCCGGGGATGAAGACCAGACCGGCATCCGAGTCGCCGTCGGCCGGGGTGAGGACGATGCCCTCCGGTGCGTCCTCGATCGTGATGCTCGCGTTGTTCCGCGCGCTCTCCAGCGGCCCCTCTTCGGCGGGCATGACCCCGACCTGCGTCCAGACGAGTGTGCCGCCGATCGCGAGGACGAGGACCGCGACAAGGCCCCACAGGGTCCAGCGCAGGACGGACCGCTTCTTCTTCACGCCGCCCACGCTACGCCCGTCCCACCCCCGGATGCGTCGTCAGGTACTCCTCGAACGCCTCCGCGCTCGTGCGTGACGGCGTGAAGCCGAACTCCGTCTTCAGCCGTCCGTTCGCCAGCACCGGCCGATAGCGCAGGAAGACGACCTTCTCCGGGCCGTGCGGCGTCAGCCGCAGCATCCGGCCCACGCTGAGCGCGATAACCAGCGCCCACGCGGGGATGGTGAGCAGCGGCTTGCCCAACCGAGCAGCGATCTGCGGCACCGTCAAACTGCCGTCGCCGGCCACATTGTAGATTCCTGGTGGCCCGTCGGTCGCGGCGCGGGCGAACGCTGCGGCGACGTCGTCGACCCAGGCGAACACGAACGGGGAGTCGGAGCCCGTGATCCGCAGGATGCGCCGGCCATCCCACAGTGCCGTGATCTGATTGCGCACATCGGGGCCGAGGATCGTGCCGATCCGGAAGATCACCTGCTCGAGTTCGGGATGCGTGCGGCGGTGCTCGGCCAGCATCTCCTCTACGAGGCGCTTGTGGCGCGAGTACGGGAACACATCGTTGCCGCGCAGCGGCTGAGTCTCGTCGATCCATTCCGGGCTGTCGGGGTGGTAGCCGTACGCCGCACCCGAACTCGACACGACGATGCGCACCACACCGGTGCCGACGCACGCCGCGAGCACGTTCGCCGTGCCGGTGACGTCGACCCGGTACTCGAGGTCGACGTCGGCGCCGGGGTTCACGATCGCGGCGAGGTGCACGACGGTGTCGATGCGATACTCGCCGAGCACGCGCGCGATGTTCTCAGCATCCGTCACATCCATCCGCACCGAGTACATCCGCACCGAGCGGATGCCTTCGCGTTCCGGCTCTTCGCGCAGATCCGCCGACACGACGAGCTCGACGTCTTCGCGTGCAGCCAGCATGCCGGCGACGTGGGCGCCGAGGAACCCGCTCCCGCCCGTGATGAGGACGCGCCTCACGAGGATGTCTCCAGGGTGCTGCGCCCGCTGGCGTCTCCGGCGGGGGAGCCGGTGCGGCGCCGGGTGTGCCGCGCCCACAGGCTCGCGACGATGAGCCCGGCGACGATGTCCCAGATGCCCCACCACCCGGCGACGATGGCCATGCCGCCGAGTCCGTCGAAGAAGGCGAAGACGATGCCGAGGCCCAGCCCGGCGTTGCGGATGCCGACCTCGAACGTCATCGCCTTGCGCTCCCGCGTGCCCAGGCCCCCGGCCACTGCCGTGCCGTAGCCGAGCGCGAGCGCGACGGCGTCGTGCACGGTCACCACGAGGACGATGATTCCGAGCACGCTGACGAACACCGACCAGTTGCCCACCAGCGCCACGGTGATGAAGCCGACCAGGGCGAGCAGACTGAACCACTTGACGAAGGGATGCGCCTTCTCGGCGATCCGCGGCAGCTTGGCGCGCACGAACAGACCGACGGCGAACGGAAGCCCGATGATCAGGACGATCTCGAGAAGCATCTTCACCGGATCGAGCGACACTTTCTCCAGCACGGTGCTCGCGGAGGGGTGCAGCGAGCCCCAGAATGCGATGCTCAGCGGCATCGCAACGATGTAGAGCAGGTTTCCCACAGCGGTCATCGACACCGACAGCGCCACGTTGCCCCCGGAACGGTGCGTGAGCACCTGCGAGATGTTCCCCGGCGGACAGCACGCCACGAGGATCATGCCCATCGCCATGGATGCCGTCACCGGCAGCACGAGCGTCAGAGCGAAGGTCACCACGGGCAGCAGGAGCAGCTGGGCGAGGATCGCGATGATGAAGGGCTTGGGATGCTTCGCCACCACGCGGAAGTCGCCGGGCGCCGTGTCCAGAGCTATCCCGAGCATGATCAGCCCGAGGACGACGTTCAGCAGCGTGAGAGACCCCGGTGTGAAGCTCAGGACGATGTCGTCGATGTTCACGCCGCCTCCATCGTCCGGCGCTCAGCCTTCACCGCGCCGCGGTAAGCGTCCTTGTTGACGTAGTACGCCATGCGATCCAGGGCGAGATAGCGGTAGCCGCCTGTGACGTCCGGCCAGGGGCTGCGCGTGACCCGTTCGCGGAAGCGCTGGGCACGGCCCGGATCGTTCTCCACCGCGTCGAGATAAGCCGCCAGCAGCTCGGCCTGCTCGTAGCGCCCTTGCCAGCCCAGACCCGAGGCCTCGACCATGCCCATCACGTACAGCCCGTTGAACGACGCGGGGAAGATGTTGAGGAACAGCCGCGGCGACGCGGAATGCCACGACAGGTGCGCGCGATTCACGAACGGGTAATCGAGCGTGTAGCCGGTCGCCAGCAGAACGAGGTCGAAGTCGCCTGAGCCGCCGCCCCGGAAGTGCACGGTCTCGCCGTCGAATCGTTCGACATCGCCTCGGATGCGCAGGTCGCCCTGGCCGAGGTGGTTCAGCACCATGGTGTTCACGATCGGGTGGGATTCGTAGATCCGGTAGTCGGGCTTCGGGAACCCGAACCTGACAGGGTCGCCGGTGAAGGCCTTCAGCACGCGTGAGTCCACGGCCTGTTTCAAGCGTGCAGGCAGGGGACGCCCCTGGTTGAGGGTGTCGCTGGGACGGCCGAACAGGTACCGAGGAACGAAGTAGTAACCCCGACGCACGCTCATGTCGACGGATGCCGCGTGGTGCACGGCATCCACGGCGATGTCGCACCCCGAATTGCCCGCCCCGACGATGAGCACGCGTTTGCCGTCGAGCTCGCGCGCACTCTTGTAGAAGTGCGTGTGCCTGATCTCGCCGCTGAACTCTCCGGCGAACGTCGGAGAGTTCGGCTCCGACAGGGTGCCGTTCGCCAGGATGACTCCGGCGTACCAGCGGGTCTGCTCGCCGTCAGGGCCCATCGCGGTGAGATCCCACCCGCAGCCCTGCGGCTCGAGCCGGGTCACCCTGGTGTCGAAGCGGAACAGCGGCGTCAGGCTGAAGTGATCGGCGTAGGAACGGAAGTACTCGAGCAGAACCGCGTGACTCGGGTAGTCGACGTCCGACCGCATCGGGAACTCGGCGAACTCCGTGGTCGTGCGAGACGAGATCAGGTGAGCCGACTCGTACATCGAGCTGCGCGGGTTCGTGATGTCCCAGAGGCCGCCGACGCCGTGCGACGCCTCGAAGCCCTCGACGTCGATGCCCTGCTTCTGCAGCGCCCGCGCTGCTGCCAGCCCTGATGGGCCAGCGCCGATGACGGCGTACCTGCTCATGGGGAGATTCTGTCAGAGCGTGCGCAGCTCCTGCTGCCGTGCCGCGAAGACGTCGTGCACGGCGCCGAAGAGGGGGTGCTCCGGCTCGAGACCGGTGACAGTCGCCGTCAGCGTATCCGCGTCGTCGGACCGCAGCATCCGCTGCAGTTCGACGGACTGCTCGTCGGCCGGATCGTCGAACGCGACGGTGGCGGCGATCGCAGCGACGAGGGCCGACGTCGACAGTCCGTGTTCCGCCGCCTGCGAGGCCGGGCCGATGAAGCGCTCGTGCCTGGACAGCTTGCGCAACGGCTGCCGGCCGACGCGCTGCACGGTGTCGACGAGCTCCGGGTTGCGGAACCGGTCGAGGATCTTCGCACGGTATGCGGCGAGCTCGTCGGGGTCCAGCCCGTGCACGGCCGAGAGCATCGCACTGGTCTCCTCGAGCGCAGCGCTGACGCGGGCGGCGATCGAGGGGGAGGCGAGGGCATCGGAGATCCGCTCGATGCCGGCCTGCGCGCCGAAGTAGGCGGTCGCGGCGTGACCGGTGTTGACGGTGAAGAGCTTGCGCTCGATGAACGGCGCCAGGTCGTCGACGAAGTGCGCACCGGGGATGTTCGGCAGATCCTCGCCGAAGGGACCGGACTCGATCGCCCACTCGTAGTACGGCTCGACCGTGACGTCGACGCCTGAGCCCTCTGGCTGGGCGGGGACGATGCGGTCGACGGCGGTGTTCGCGAAGACGGCGCGATCGGCGGCGGCCGGATCGAGCTTCTCGATCTCTGCACGCAGTTGATCTGTGGCGCCGATCGCGTTCTCGCACGCCATGATCTGCAGCTTCGGCAGTGCGGGGTCGCGGCGGGCGAGCCCGGCGGCGATCGCGGGGGCGATGAAACGCAGCACCGTCGGTCCGACAGCGCACGTGACGACGTCGGCGGTGGCGACTTGGTCTGCCACGGCATCCGGGTTCTCCGCGCTGTTCACCGCGCGGTACCCGGTCACGACCCGGTCGACCCCGCCGGGACCCGCCTCGTGGACCGTGTAGGAGTCAGTTGCGTTGATGGCGTCCACCAGCGCGCCGGCGACGTCGGAGAAGACCAGCTCGTAGCCGCCCTCGTGCAGCAGAAGACCGACGAAGCCGCGCCCGATGTTCCCGGCGCCGAAGTGGACGGCCTTCATCCTTCGTTCACCGCCGACAGGAGCGCGAACAGTTCATCCGGGGTCTGGGCGGCGTTGAGCTTCGCGACGTCGTCCTCGTCGGAGAACAGGATCGCGATCTGCGAGAGGATCTCGAGGTGCTCGTCGCCACGTCCGGCGATGCCGATCACGAAGTTCACGTCGTCACCCGCCCAGTCGACGCCGCCGTCGTACCGGACGACGGACAGACCGGAGGCGAGGATCGCATCCTTGGTCTCGTTCGTGCCGTGCGGGATGGCGAGGCCCGCTCCCATGAAGGTCGACACCGTCTCCTCGCGCTGACGCATCGCGTCGACGTAGGCGGGGGTGACGGCGCCAGCGGCGACGAGGATGTCCGTCGCCTCCTGCAGCGCCTGCTCCTGCGTCGCGCTTCCCGAGTGGATGCGGACCTGGCCGATCGTGAGAACGCCCATCATGTCTCCTTCGTTTGCTGTCGATGGAATCGGTGGGCGGATGCCGCGGCATCCGCCCACCGAAAGGGATTACTCGCCGGATTCCTTCTGCTCGCGCACCATCTCGACGACCTCTTCATACTGCGGCGCATTCATGAAGTTGTCGACGGAGACATGGATCGAGTTCGGGGACTTGCCCTTCGCCCGGTCGGTGAGCTGCTGCTGGGTGATCACCAGGTCGGCCGTGCCGTCGAGGTTCGCGATGGCCGCGTTGGTGACGGTGACGTCCTCGATGCCCGCCTTCTTGAGCTTGTTGCGCAGCACGCTCGCACCCATCGCGGACGACCCCATGCCCGCGTCGCACGCGAACACGATGTTCTGGATCGGTGCGGTCGCCACTGCCGTGGCCGCCGCACCGGTGGCGGTTGCCGTGGCCGCGAGGTTCGAGAGCGTGCTGGACGACTTGCCCTTGTTCGCCTCGGTCTTCGCGATCGCGGCTGCGAGAGGGTCGCCGGTGGCCGCTTCTGCCGCGATATCCCGCTTGCGCGAAGCGAGCAGGATCGGTGCGCAGATCGCGAACGTCACAGCTGCGGAGAACACGACCGAGCAGATGACGCCGAGGTGGCTGCCCGGTGCGGTCTGGATGAGGACTGCGAAGATCGACCCAGGAGCGGCGGGGGCTACGAGGCCGGACTGGAAGATCATGTTCGTCGCGACACCGGTCGCGCCACCGGCCATCAGGCCGAGGATGAGCATGGGCTTGGCCAGCACGTACGGGAAGTAGACCTCGTGGATGCCGCCGAGGAACTGGATGATGAACGCACCGGGAGCGGTCGCGCGGGCGACGCCGACGCCGAAGACGGTGATCGCCAGCAGGAGTCCCGCACCGGGGCCGGGGTTGGCCTCGACCAGGAAGAGCAGGCTGCGTCCGACATCCTGCACCTGCTCGGTGCCGAGCGGAGTGAACACGCCGTGGTTGATCGCGTTGTTCAGGAACAGCACCTTGGCCGGCTCGACGATGATGCTCGCCAGCGGAAGCAGGCCGGTCTCGACGAGCCATCCGACGGCGCCGCCGAGGATGTCGGTGAGCCACCGCATGATCGGCGCCAGCCAGAAGAACGACGCCAGCGCCATGAAGAACGCCACGAAACCTGCTGAGAAGTTGTCGACCAGCATCTCGAAGCCGGGCTTGATCCTGCCCTGCCACGGCTTCTCGACCCACTTCAGGACGAGGGCGGTGAGGGGTCCGGCGATCATGGCTCCGAGGAACATCACCGTGCCGGCAGCGCCGCTGATGACACCCATCGCGGCGACGGCGCCGACGACACCGCCACGGTGTCCGTGCACCATTCGACCACCGGTGAAGGCGATCAGGATCGGCAGCAGGTACGTGATGATCGGGCCGACGAGGCCGGGGTAGTCGACATCGCCGATGGTCCCGCCGCCGAGGATGGCGGAATCCGCCCAGCGCCAGGATTCGACGGGGCTGTTGCTGCCCAGCCAGCCGTCAGGGATGAAAAGCGCGGTGATGAAACCCCACGCGATGAAGGCCGCGATGTTCGGCATGACCATGCCGGACAGGAACGTGCCGAACTTCTGCACGCCCACGCGGATGCCGCCACGATTCGGGGCGGCCGTTGACGTCGTCGTCATGATGTCGTCTCTTTCTGGTGTGAGGGTAGGGCCGTGACGGCTTCTGCCACGGCGTTGCGTGCACCGGCTGCGTCGTCCGCAGCCAGTGCGATCTCGGCGAGGCTGCGCGCCTCGTCGAGGGTGCGTTCGGAGAGCGCGAGCCGCACGTCGGCCAGCGCAGCAGGAGCCATGGACAGGCTCGTGATGCCGAGACCGACGAGGACCAGCGCGAGCAGCGGATCGGCTGCGGCCTCGCCGCAGACGCCGACCGGCTTGCCGGTTCGCGCTCCGGCCGAGCCGACCTCGCCCACCAGACGCAGCACCGCAGGGTGCCACGGGTTCTGGAACGAGGCGACGGAGCCGAGCATGCGGTCTGCCGCCATCGTGTACTGGGTGAGGTCGTTCGTGCCGATGGAGGCGAAGTCCGCGTGCGCGAGCACCCGGTCGGCCAGCAGCGCGCTCGCCGGCACCTCGACCATGACGCCTGCCGTCTTCAGCCCGTACTCGCGGGCGAGGTCGGTGAAGTACTTCGTCTCCTCGACCGTGGTCACCATCGGCGCCATGACCCACAGGTCGGCCGAGGTCGCGGCATCCGCCTCGGCGAGCGCCGTGAGCTGCTCTCGCAGGATGTCCTCGCTGGCGCGCAGAGACCGCAGGCCGCGCAGGCCAAGGGCTGGATTCTCCTCGTGCGCGTCGTTGAGGAACGCCAGGGGCTTGTCGGCACCGGCATCCAGCATGCGAACGACGACCTTCTTGCCGGGGAAGGCGGCCAGGAGCTCGGTGTAGGAGGTCCGCTGCTCGGCGACCGTCGGCGCCTGGGATGCCGAGAGGAACAGGAACTCGGTGCGGAACAGGCCGACGCCCTCCGCGCCGCGCGCCACGGCGTCGGCCGCATCGGCCGGTTTGCCGAGGTTCGCGAGCAGGGCGACCGCCGTGCCGTCGGCGAGGGAACAGGGGGAGGGCGGAGCGTCGACGGCGGCTGCGCGGGCCGCAGCCCGGTCGGCTGCGCGCTCGAGCTGGTCCGCCGATGGATCGGTCGTGACGGTGCCGGATGCGGCATCCACGATCACGGTCGTGCCGTTCTCGAGCGCTGCGGCGTCTGCGGCGCCGACGATCGCGACGATGCCCTTCTCGCGGGCGAGGATCGCCGTGTGCGACGTGGGGCCGCCGTCGGTCGTGATCAGGGCGAGCACCTGGTCGAGCTTCAGCAGCGCCGTGTCCGCCGGAGCGAGGTCACGCGCGACGAGGACGAAGGGGTGACCGGGGTCGGGGACTCCGGGTGCATCGACGCCGCGGAGGTGCGCGAGAACGCGCTGAGCGATGTCGTCCAGATCGGCGGCGCGCTCGCCGAGGTAGCCGCCGACGGCTTCGAGCGTCGCGCGGAATCCGGCGAACGCGTCATGAACGGCCCATTCGGCTGTGCTGCCGTCGTCGATCCTGGCGTCGACCTCGTCCTGGAGCGTCGGGTCCTCGGCGATCATCGCCTGGGCCTCGAGCACCTCCTGCGCCGATCCGCCGGCAGTCTCGGCGCGCTGCTGCAGCTCGGCCGCCACAACGGTGACCGCCTCGCGTGCACGGGCGCGTTCGGCGTCAGCACCGATCGTGGTGGGTCTCTGCTCCGGCGCGGGGAGCGCCTCGGCCATGCGGACCACGGGCCCCTGGGCGACGCCCTGCCCGATGCCCACGCCACGGATCTCGGCCATCACGACTCCTGGTCGTGGTCGGTCGTCAGGAGCTCGGTGAGCGTGTCGATCACGGTCTCCGCGCCGTCGCCATCGGCCGTGAGCGTGACGTAGTCGCCGTGCTCGACCGCGAGGGCGATGACGCCGAGGATGCTGGCGGCGTTGACCGGCTTGCCGTCGCCCTTCGCGATCGTGACGGGGATGCCGGCCTCCTTCGCAGCCTGCGCGAAGAGCTTCGCGGGGCGGGCGTGGAGCCCGTGCGAGGAGCCGATGCGGACGGTGCGGGAGATCTCGGTCATGATGTTCCTTTCGCGGTGGACGGTGGGGAATCAGTCAGGGGGGAATCAGGCAGGGGGGAATCAGTCAGCGCGGCCTCGACGAGCGCCAGGGTTCGCGTGCCGTCGCGGTCTCCGAAGACGTCTTCCGGCAGCACGACGACGGGAACCTGCGCCGCGGCGCGGATGGCGTCGATCCCGTCGGCCAGATGCGGGCCGACGAGGACGAGGTCCGCGAACGCGGACGCGATCGTGCTCTCCGTGCCGGCCGTCGCCTCCCAGTCACGACCGGCCGCGGATGCCGCGTGCCGCAGTCGCTGGGCGACGAAGGTGCTGGACGCGCCGGCGCCGCACACCACAAGGATCCTCATCGATGCCACCTCACCCTTCGCACTTCACCGAGGCTTCTCCCATTCTGGGAAACGGCTGAGAGGGGTGCCACCATGTTCCTTTCCGCCCCTGCGGAACATCGCCTTCCGCCCTCCGAACGGCGCGGTGCTGGCATCATGGAGACCATGTCGCGACAGCGTCAGGACCGGCTCCTGCAGACCCTGCTCCGGCAGGACGAGTGGGCGACAGCCGCGAGCCTGGCCGATGTGCTGGGCGTGACACCGCGCAGCATCCGCTCGTATGTCGCAGCGCTCAACGCCCGCACCGCCGAGGCCGACGCCGTCGAGTCCGGGCCGGCCGGCTACCGGGCAGGGTCCGGTGCGCATGACGCGCTGCGCGCCAGGCTGACGGGCGAATCGGCACCGCGTGACCGCCTGCACGCCCTCGTGCGCCTGCTGCTCGACGCCTCGGACGGCATCGATGTCTACGAGACCGCCGATCGCATGCACGTCAGCGAGGCGACCCTGGAGTCGGATCTAGCCCGGGTGCGCGGGCTGCTCGACGGAATGGAACTGCGTCTGGAGCGCGACCGCGAGACCGTGCGGCTGCGCGGTGCGGAGGTCGCCCAGCGCCGCCTGCTGAGCCGTCTCGCGCACGACGAGATGGATGCCGGGTCTTTCCACCCCGAGAGCATCCGACGGGCTCTCACGGGCACGACCGTCGCCGCGCACGCCGTCGGCCCGTTCAAGACCGCGCTCGTCCGCGAGCTCGGCGCGCTCGGGTACTACGTCAACGAGCTGGCGATCTCGGATGTGCTGCTGCACATCGCGATCGCAGCCGACCGGGTCTCCGCCGGTCGCGCTCTCGAGACGCCCGTCGCCGGCACGTGGGAGGAGATCCCCAAGCTCGGCGGCGTGATCCGCGACCTCGCGGCGGAGCACTTCGGTGTCACGCTGGGCGAGGGCGACAGCGCGCATCTCGCGACGCTGGTGCTCACGCGCGCGATCGCGCCAGGACAGGATGCCGCTGCCGGTGCCGTGCGCAGCGGCGTGGATCCCGGGATCGAGGCGGCGGTCAGGGCGGAGATCGTGCAGGCCGCAGCCGACTATCAGGTCGATCTCGTCGATGAGAAGTTCATCCTCCGGCTCGCGCTCCACGTGCAGAACCTGCTGCGCCGCGCCGAGGAGCAGGCATGGACGCGCAACCCGCTCACCCGCTCGCTGAAGTCGTCGTATCCGATGATCTTCGAGGTCGCCGTCTCCATCGCCAGCGGGCTGCACGACCGCCTCGGCGCCCCGATCCACGACGACGAGATCGCGTACATCGCGATGCACATCGGCGGGCGCCTGGAGCGCAGCCGCAAGGCGGAGTCGATCCTCACCGCCACGATCGTCTGCCCCGGCTACTACGAGCTGCACGAACTGCTGCGCTCGAGCGTCGACCGGTCGCTCGGGTCATCGGTCGAGGTCACCGGCGTCGTCACGACCGTCGACCCGGACTGGAAGAGCATCGACACCGACCTCGTGCTCACCACGATCGACCCCGGTGCGAGCGGCGAGCGGTACGTGCGCATCCAGCCGTTCCTCACGGACGCCGACGTCGAGCGCGTGACGCAGACCGCCGCGCGCATCCGCCGCGGACGCCGCCTGAACCGGCTGCGCGAGGAGCTCTCACGGTACTTCTCTCCCGATGCGTACCTGCACCCGTTGCCCGACGAGGGGGAGGAGTCCGTGATCCGGCGCCTGGGCGGCATGCTCACGGCATCCGGGCTCATCGGCGACGACTACGTGGAGAACACGATCGTCCGTGAGCGGATGTCGTCGACGGCGTTCACCGACGCCCTGGCCGTGCCGCACGCGCTGCAGATGACCGCCGAACGCACCGCGATCGCGATCGGTGTCGCCGATGGCTCGGTGGCCTGGGGGGACGGGCGCGTGCAGGTCGTCGCGCTCGCGGCCTTCAGCGAAAGCGATCGCACCGCGTTCCAGACCGTGTTCGAGCAGCTCGTCGAGGTGTTCAGCGAGCGCGACAGCGTGCAGCGGATCGTCCGCCGTGGGACGACGTTCGAGGCGTTCCTCGACGAGCTCGTCGCCGTCATCGACGGCTGAGTGCGATCGGTCCGCGCTGCTGGATCCTGTTACCGCGGCTCAATCCTGGTTCGCGCTGCCGAATCCTGTTCACGCGGCCGACATTTCTGCAGCGCGGGCAGGGAAGAGCCGCGCGGACGATCAGCTGCGCGGATCGAGAATCCCGGCCATCGCATCGAGGACGCTGTCTGCAGTCGCAGACTCGGCGGTCTCGAGCCGCACCGCATCGCCGGGGCCGAGGGCGAGGTCCATGACGGCGAGGACGCTGCCGACGTCGACGGTCGCTCCGGATGCTGTCGTCAGGGTGACCGGATCGGGATGAGCGAGCGCCAGACGCGCCAGGTCAGCGACAGGACGTGCGTGCATACCGTCGTGTGCGCTGATCACGACCTGTCTGATCGGCATCGCGGCCTCCCTTTCGAGAGATGCTACCGGGGGCTCATTGCGCGACGGCGACGACCGCACGCACCAGCACCACCAGGGCTCCGATCGATGCGCACCACAGCATCACCGCTCGAGCCAGCGGGACGGGGACGACGCGAGTGAGCACCGAGCCGCCGATGATGCCGATCGCCGTGCACACGCCGAGTACGAGCACCTCCCACGCGGGGGTGTCCGGGAGCCCGCGCAACAGCACTGAGGTCGCACCGTATCCGAGGAATATCACCTGAGCGCTCGCGGCGAAGCGTCGCTGCTCCCAGTGGTCGGCAATTGCATAGGCGGCCAGTGCCGGACCGGACAGCCCGCTCGAACTGTGCATGAATCCGGCGATGGCACCCGCGGCGATCGCGCCTCGGCGACCGCGTAGCGCGGCAGCGGCGGGACCACTCGCCCGTGGCCCGAGCAGAGCGATGATCGCCATCGCCGCGATCGCGAACAGCAGGGCGGGCTCCGGCAGCAGCCTGGCGAGCAGAGCGCCGAAGGGTGCCGCGACCAGCCCGGCTCCGAGCAGCCAGAGAGCTCGCACCCAGTCGATATCCCGCCATGCCGACGGCAGCGCCATCGCCGAGGCGATCACGGCGAGCAGCACGGCCAGCGTCACGCCTTCGACCGGACCGTACACGAGCACGATCGGACCGATGAGAACGAGCACGAAGGCCAGGCCGGTGACACGCTGGATGACCCCTGCCGCCAGTGCGGTGACGCCGACGAGGGCGAGGATCAGGAGCGCTCTTCCAGCAGCGTCCGCACACCGGCCTCGAGCGCTTCGACCGTCGCCTTCGCCTGATCGACGGAGGCGGCCTGGGCGTCGAGGTAGACCTTCAGCTTGGGCTCTGTGCCGCTAGGGCGCACGATCACGCGCGAGCCGTCCGCCAGCGTGTACCGCAGCACATCGCCGGAGGGCTGGCCGGGCGCTGCCTCCATCAGGTCCTCGGCGGACGCGATCGGCGTCTCGCCGATGCGCGTGGGCGGGAGAGTGCGCAGCGCGAGCATCACCTTGCCGATGATCGAGAGGTCGTCGACGCGAACCGACACCTGCCCGCTCGCGAAGTGCCCGTACGTCTCGCCGAGGTCGGCGAGGAGGCTCGCCAGCGTCTCGTCGCGCTCGCGTGCTTCGGCAGCGAGACCCAGCACGGCGATCGCGGCTGAGATGCCGTCCTTGTCGCGCACTGTCTCGGGATTGACGAGGTAGCCGAGGGCCTCCTCGTAGCCGAAAACCATGCCCGGAGCTCGCGAGATCCATTTGAACCCGGTCAGCGTCTCGTGGAAATCGAGCCCGTGGTGCGCGGCGATCGCACCGAGGCCTGGGGAGGAGACGAGGGAGCAGGCGAGCGAAGCGCCCGGTGTGCCCTCGGCGGCGCGCGCGGCGCGCGCACCCAGCAGCAGCCCGATCTCGTTGCCGCTCAGGCGGCGCCAGCCGCCCTCCGCAGCCTCATCGGGGATCGCGACGGCCAGGCGGTCGGCATCCGGATCGTTCGCCAGAATGAAGTCCGCGCCGGTGCGTCGCCCGGCGGCGAACGCCAGGTCCATCGCGCCGGGCTCTTCCGGGTTCGGGAAAGAAACGGTGCGGAACATCGCATCGGGGTTCAGCTGCTCGCCCACGGTCTTGGGGCGCGGGTAGCCAGCGGCGTCCAGGATCCGCGCGAACGTCTCCCACCCGACGCCGTGCATCGCCGTGTAGACCCACGTCATGCCCTTGGCGGACTCCGGCGCAGGGGCTACGGCCGCGGTCGCGCTGACATAGGCCTCGACGACGTCCTCGCCGGCGAGTTCGTACGCGGTCGAGCGGGGGAGGGTGCCGATGTCACCGGCATCCGCCACCTGCTGGATGCGCGCGGCGATCTCGGCGTCGACGGGGGAGACGATCTGCGAACCGGAGTCCGCGCCGCCGAGGTAGACCTTGTAGCCGTTGTCGTTCGGCGGGTTGTGGCTCGCGGTGACCATCACACCGGCGTCAGCGTCGAGGTGGCGCACGGCGAACGCCAGCACGGGCGTCGGCAGCAGCCGGGGGAGCAGGATCGCGCGCAGGCCCGCACCGGCGAAGAGCTCGGCGGAGTCCAGCGCGAAACGCCGAGAGTTGCGGCGACCGTCGTAGCCGATCACGACCGACGCGGTGGAGTCGCCCGCACGCTCACGCAGATAGGCGGCGAAGCCCGCCGCCGCCTGCGCCACGAGCACGCGGTTCATGCGGTTGCTGCCGGCACCGAGCTCTCCGCGCAGGCCGGCCGTCCCGAACTCCAGACGCGCACCGAAGCGGTCGTCGAGATCGGCGACTGCTGCCGCGTCCCCTGATGCCGCGCGTGTGATGACCACGGCGAGCTCGTCGCGGGTCTCGGCATCCGGATCCTGACGCATCCAGGCCCGCGCCTGCGCGAGCCGTGCGTCCACCGCCTCGGCGCTCACAGCGCCTCCACCACCCGGGCGAGCAGAGCGGAGATCACCGGCTCGGCGGCCTTGCCGGCCTCGATGACCTCACCGTGACTGAGCGGGGTCTTCTGGATTCCGGCGGCGAGGTTCGTGATGAGCGAGAAGCCCAGGATCTCCATGCCGGCCTCGCGGGCGGCGATGGCCTCGAGCGCGGTCGACATGCCGACGATGTGGCCGCCGATGGCCTTGGCCATCTGCACTTCGGCCGGGGTCTCGTAGTGCGGGCCGCGGAATTGCGTGTACACACCCTCGTCGAGTGACGGGTCGATGCTGTGCGCGACGTCGCGCAGGCGCTTCGAGTACAGGTCGGTGAGGTCGACGAACGTCGCGCCCTCGAGCGGCGAATCGGCGGTGAGGTTGAGGTGATCGCTGATGAGGACGGGCTGGCCCGGCTTCCACGTCTCGCGGATGCCGCCGGCGCCGTTCGTGAGCACCATGATCTTGGCCCCGGTCGCCGCGGCGGTGCGGACGCTGTGCACGACGCGGCGGACGCCGTGGCCCTCGTAGTAGTGCGTGCGGGCGCCGATGACGAGCACGTTCTTGCCGCCAGGGGTGCGGATGCTGCGGAGCGTTCCGACGTGGCCCTCTAGCGCCGGCTTGGAGAACCCGGTGACCTCCGTGGCGGGGATCGTGGCGACGGTCTCGCCGATGAGTTCGGCCGCCTTGCCCCATCCGCTGCCGAGTGTGAGCGCGATGTCGTGCGTCTCGACACCGGTGAGCCGCGCGATGTCTGCTGCGGCTTCGGCTGCGATCGCGGACGGGTCTGCGTCCGGAGCGTCGAGGGGATTGTCATGAATGTCGGTCATGGATCCACTCTAAGGAAGGCGACGGCATGTCAGCGAGGATTGCGGAAGAATGGAAGGCATGTCTTCGACTCCTTTTGAGCGCACTCAGCGCGTTGCCGTCCTCGGTGGCGGTCCCGGCGGATACGAGGCGGCGCTCGCCGCCGCTCAGCTCGGTGCTGAGGTGACGCTCGTGGAGCGAGTCGGAGTCGGCGGATCGGCCGTGCTCACGGACGTCGTTCCGTCGAAGAGCCTCATCGCCACAGCTGACGCGGCCGTCGCGATCGCCGAGGCGAGCGACCTCGGCGTGCAGTTCTACGCCAAGGGCGCGCACGGCAAGCCGCTCAAGCCAGAGATCGCGATCAACCTCGCCGCCGTCAACAAGCGGCTCCTGGCTCTCGCCGGTCAGCAGTCCGAGGACATGCGCTCGACCCTGCTCGAATCCGGCGTCCGCATCCTCTCCGGTCACGGCCGGCTCGAGGGACCGAACGCGATCATCGTCTCCACCGGCCCCGGCGGCACGGACTTCGACCGCGTCGAGGCCGACACCATCGTCGTCTCGGTCGGAGCATCGCCGCGTGAACTCGACAGTGCCAAGCCCGATGGTGAGCGCATCCTTACCTGGACCCAGCTGTACGACATGAAGGCGCTGCCCGAGCATCTCATCGTGGTCGGCTCCGGCGTCACCGGCGCCGAGTTCGCCTCGGCGTACATGAACCTCGGCGCGAAGGTGACGCTCGTCTCCAGCCGCGACCAGGTGCTCCCAGGCGAGGACCCGGATGCCGCTCGCGTTCTGGAGAAGGTCTTCAAGCGCGGCGGCATGACCGTGCTCTCCAAGGCCCGTGCCGACAGCGTCGTGCGGACTGAGAACGGCGTGCTCGTCACGCTCGCCGACGGCCGCACGGTCGAGGGCAGCCACTGCTTGATGGCGGTCGGGTCGATCCCGAACACCGCCGGCATCGGGCTGGAGGAGGCCGGGGTCGAGCTCACCGAGTCCGGCCACGTCCGCGTCAACAAGGTCGCTCGTGCCTCTGTGCCCAACATCTACGCGGTCGGCGACTGCACGAACTTCTTCCCGCTGGCATCCGTAGCATCCATGCAGGGCCGCACGGCCGTGTTCCACGCGCTCGGCGACATCGTCATCCCGCTCGACAAGGTGAAGATCACGTCGAACATCTTCACGGCACCCGAGATCGCCACGGTCGGCGTCGGCGAGAAGGACGTCGAGAACGGCGCGGCGGACGGCCTCGTCTACAAGCTCCCTCTCGCCGCGAACCCGCGCGCGAAGATGATGGGCATCAAGGACGGCTTCGTGAAGATCATCGCCCGCAAGGGCTCGGGCACCGTGATCGGCGGCGTGATCGTCGCGCCCAAGGCCTCAGAGCTCATCTACCCGATCGCCGTCGCCGTCGAGCGTCGGCTGACTGTCGACCAGGTCTCGCGCGTGTTCGCCGCGTACCCGTCGCTGTCGAGCAGCATCACGGATGCGAGCCGAGCGATGCATCTGGTGAACATCTCCTGACTTCCGTCCGCCGAGACCCCGTCTTCGCACCGAGACCCCGTCCTGTTCGCGTCAGCAGGACGGGGTCTCGGCAATAAAGCGGGGTATCGGTGCGGGTGGACGGGTCAGGAGATCGTCAGGAGCTGGTGGCCGGCGGCGACCGTGGCGCCGGATGCGGCGTTGATGTTGCCGATGACGCCGTCCTTGTGCGCTTGCAGCGGCTGCTCCATCTTCATCGCCTCGAGCACGACGACGAGGTCGCCCTTGACGACCTGCTGCCCGTCCTCGACCGCGATCTTGACGACCGTGGCCTGCATGGGCGACTTCACAGCATCACCGGATGCTCCCGCTGAGGCGGTCGTCGCGTGGCTGCGGCGCGACGGGGGCACGGCGGCCGGTCGGCCTGCGGTGCCTGCGGCGACCGTGACGCGGTCGGGGAGGCTCACCTCGAGGCGCTTGCCGGCGACCTCGACGACCACCGTGTGGCGGCTGGCGGCGGCAGCGGGGGCCTCGAGCTCGCCATCCCAGGCGGGGATGTCGTTGTCGAACTCGGTCTCGATCCACCGGGTGAAGACGCCGAACTCGTCGTTCTCGGCCGTGAAGGCGGGGTCGCGCACGACCTTGCGGTGGAAGGGAAGCACAGTTGGAAGGCCGGCGACCTCGAACTCGTCAAGGGCGCGACGAGCGCGCTCGAGCGCCTCGGCGCGGTCCTTGCCGGTCACGATGATCTTGGCCAGCAGCGAGTCGAACGCGCCGGAGACCGAGTCGCCGGCGGTGACGCCCGAGTCGAGGCGGATGCCGGGACCGCCGAACGTCTTGAAGACGTGGACTGGGCCGGGCTGGGGCAGGAACCCGCGACCGGGGTCCTCGCCGTTGATGCGGAACTCGAACGAGTGGCCGCTGGGCGTCGGGTCGTCGTAGTCGATGGTGCCGCCCGCTGCGATGCGGAACTGCTCGCGGACGAGGTCGATCCCGGTGATCTCCTCGGAGACCGGGTGCTCGACCTGCAGGCGGGTGTTGACCTCGAGGAACGAGACGGTGCCGTCGGCGCCGATCAGGAACTCGCAGGTCCCGGCTCCGACATAGCCGACCTCCTTGAGGATGGCCTTGGATGCCGCGTAAAGCTGCTTGTTCTGCTCGTCGGTCAGGAACGGGGCCGGCGCCTCTTCCACGAGCTTCTGGTGACGGCGCTGCAGCGAGCAGTCGCGCGTCGAGATCACGACGACGTTGCCCTCGGCATCCGCCAGGCATTGGGTCTCGACGTGGCGCGGCTTGTCGAGGTACTTCTCGACGAAGCACTCGCCGCGGCCGAAGGCCGCGACGGCCTCGCGCGTGGCGGATTCGAACAGCTCGGCGACCTCGTCGAACTCGCGGGCGACCTTCAGGCCGCGTCCGCCGCCGCCGTACGCGGCCTTGATCGCGATCGGCAGGCCGTGCTCCTTCGCGAAGGCGACGACCTCGTCCGCGTTCTCCACGGGGCCGGGGGTGCCTGGTGCCAGCGGGGCTCCGACCTTCTCCGCCACGTGACGGGCGGTGACCTTGTCGCCGAGCGCCTCGATCGCCTCGGGGGACGGGCCGATCCAGGTGATGCCGGCGCCGATCACCGCGCGGGCGAACTCGGCGTTCTCGGCGAGGAATCCGTAGCCGGGGTGCACAGCGTCGGCACCGGAGCGCCGCGCGATCGAGAGGATCTTCTCGATCTGCAGGTAGGTGCTCGCGCTCGTGTCGCCGTCGAGCGCGTACGCCTCGTCCGCAAGGCGCGTGTGCAGTGCATCACGATCCTGGTCTGCGTAGACGGCGACCGAGAGAATCCCGGAATCGCGAGCGGCACGGATGATTCGTACGGCGATCTCACCGCGGTTGGCGATGAGCACCTTCTCGATTGGCATGAGTGCCAGCCTAGCGAGATCAGGGCCCAGATTTTTGAGCACTCTCCACAAGAAACCCGTGAGAACGTGACGGGATGTCTACGACCACAGGTCTGGCCAGGAAACGCCGAGGTCGCGGACCAGCGCTCTGATCGTCGACAAGGACATGCCGACGACTGTCGACGGATCGCCGTCGACGCGGGTGATGAACGCGCCGCCGAGGCTGTCGACGGTGAAGGCGCCGGCCACGTGGAGCGGCTCGCCGGATGCGACGTAGGCCGCGATCTCCTCGTCGGAGATGTCGTCCGCGAACGTCACGGCGGCGTCGGCGACGGCGGTCGCCTCACGAGGGGGCAGCCCCGGCTGAAGCCGGAACACGGAGTGGCCGGAGTGCAGGATGCCGGTGGCGCCGCGCATCTCGCGCCAGCGCCTCGTCGCCTCCTCAGCCGTGTACGGCTTGCCGTAGACGCGGCCGCCCAGCGCGAACATCGAGTCGCCGCCGATCACGATTCCGTCGAAGCTCGGATCCTCGGCGGCCAGGCGATGCACGACATCGGCTGCCTTCGCTCGGGCGAGGAGCAGCACGAGGTCGTCCGGAGGGAGGTCGGCGCCTCGTTCGGAGGCGGCCTGCGCGGTCAGCGCGTCCTCGTCCGTCTCCGGGGCGCGCGTGATCGGTTCGATTCCGGCCTGGCGGAGAAGCATGAGGCGGGCGGGCGACGTGGACGCGAGGCAGACCTGCATGGACTCCACCGTATCCCGACGACATGCCGACGACACGGTGCCGCCGCGTGAACCGTATCCTCGAGGGATGGCCTCCTCAGCATCCGACCTGATCGATCTCGACATCACCGGCATCGCGCACGGCGGCACCTTCATCGCCCGCCACGAGGGTCGCGTCGTCTTCGTCGCGGATGCCATCCCCGGCGAGCGGGTCCGTGCCAGGGTCACGGATACCACGAAGTCGTCGTTCTGGCGGGCCGAGACCGTCGAGGTGCTGGATGCCTCACCCCACCGCCGCACGCACGTGTGGCCGGAGGCCGATGTCTCCCGCGACCCCGACGACCGCGCCGGCGGCGCGGATCTCGGACACATCGCCCTCGACCATCAGCGGGTGCTGAAGCGCCGAGTACTCGCCGAGGCGCTCGACAAGTTCGCAGGCCCGGGGCTCGAGGCGCCCGAAGTGTCCGGCGTGGATGACACCGACGGCACAGGCTGGCGCACCCGACTGTCACTGCACGTCGACGCCGACGGGGTCGTGGGCCCCTATGCCGCTCGCAGCCATCGGGTCATCGGCGTCTCCTCCCACCCGCTCGCTCGCCCGCGTATCGCAGCCGAGGCGCTCGCGCTGCGCAACCTCAAGCCGGGGCGCGTCGATCTCGTCGAGTCCGCTGACGGCGCGGTGCACGTGCTGCGCCGCCCCGAGCGCGGCAAGCGACCCGCCGCACCGGTGATCGTCGAACGGGTGGGGGAGCGCCCGTTCCGCGTGGATGCCGACGGTTTCTGGCAGGTGCATCCGCGCGCCGCCGCCACACTGGACGGCGCCGTCCGCACGATGCTCTCCGGTCGCATCGATCCGGAGCAGGTCCACTTCGACCTGTACGGCGGGGTGGGCCTGCTGGCGTCCTCGCTGGCGGCGGTCGGCGCGACCGACATCGTGACGGTCGAGTCGAGTCGGCGGGCCACCGACCACGCGCAGGAGAACCTCGCCGATGTCGATGCGACCGCCGTCACTGCCCGAGTCGATCGGTACCTCGCCGGACTTCCCGAGGGTGCGCGCGCCGGCACTGTCGTCCTGGACCCGCCCCGCGCAGGCGCAGGACGAGCGGTGGTCGAAGGCGTGAACGCGCTGCGCCCGGATGCCGTCGCCTACGTCGCCTGCGACCCCGTCGCGCTCGCCCGCGACCTCGGAACCTTCCGCGAGCTGGGCTGGGAAGTCGCCTCGCTGGACGCCTTCGACCTCTTCCCGCACTCGCATCACTTCGAGACGGTTGCACTGCTCACCCGCTGAACACTCAGCAGATCGATAGGCTGAGGACATGAGCAGGGTCGCATTGATCGACGATCACGAGTCCGTCCGCCTCGGACTGGAGCTCGCCTGCGAGCGTGCCGGCGAGAGCACGGTCGTGTTCTCGGGGAGTACCGTGGGGTCCTATCTGGACTGGCGGGCCGGTACCGGAGCGACCCCGGCCGATGTGGTCGTGCTGGATCTTACGCTCGGCGACGGCACGACCGTCACCGAGAACGTCACGGCGCTCGTCGCGGACGGCGCGAGCGTCGTGATCCACAGCGTGGCCGATCGACCGGCAGCCGTGCGCGAGGCCCTCGTGGCCGGCGCCGCGGGCGTCGTCAGCAAGTCGTCGTCTCTGGATGACGTGCTCGACGCCATCCGCACCGTCGCGATCGGGGAGGCTCTCAACAACGTCGAGTGGGCGAGCGCCGTCGAAGGGGACCGCGAGTTCGCCGATGCTCAGCTGTCGGTGCGCGAGCGCGACGTGCTCAGGCTGTACGCCACGGGGCTGCCGCTCAAGGCGGTCGCCGAACGCCTCGGAGTCGCGTATTCCACGGCGAAGGAGAACATCACCCGTGTGCGGGTGAAGTACGTGGAGGTGGGGCGTCCTGCTCCGACCAAAGTCGACCTGCTGCGCCGGGCGATGGAAGACGGCATCGTCGCCTCCGATGGAGCCGTGAGTGCCGGCTGACACCGCGCTGCGTGCGGCCTGGGGACAGATCCCCTCACCCGGTGGCACGGCGGGCAAGGAGTTCGAGCGCTTCACCGGCAAGCGCATGGAGCGGATCCTCGCGACTGTGGTCGCGATCGGATCGGCGATCCTCGGTGTACAGGCGCTGTTCGCGGCGTTCGGCGGTCAGACCGAACAGGCGTCCACAGTGCAGGTCGTGCTGCTGCTGGTCGTGTACGTGCCGCTCGCGGCGATGCTCGTGGCCTGCGTCCTCGGCCGCGGGGTTCGCGTGGTGAGCGGTGTCTTCGCGGTCGTCTACGTGGTCGCGCTCGCAGCCTGGCCGCTCGTGATCGACTCCCATGCCGCGACGGTCAGCCAGCCCTGGATCTTCTTCCTCGTCAACGTCGGCGTGGTCGCGGCGATGCTCGCCTTCCCCGTCTGGATCCAGGTGATCTGGGCGTTCGGCGTGCCGCTCGTGTACGGATACGTGCGACTCGTCGAGGGCGAGTTCACGGGGACGTACTGGACGTCGACGGCGTTCGACGTGACGTTCACCATCATCCTCGGCGTCGTCATCGTTTCGCTCGGATGGATGTTCCGTTCCGTCGCAGCCGGCGTCGACGAGGCCCGCAGCATGGCTGTCGCGTCGTACGCGGCGGCGGCCGCAGGGGCAGCAGCCGAAGAGGAGAAGGTCGCGATGGCCGCCCTGATGCATGACAGCGTCCTCGCGGCGCTGATCGCGGCCGAGCGCGCGGACTCGGATCGTGCCAGAGACCTCGCTGTCGCTATGGCCAGGGAAGCGCTCACCCGCCTCGCCAACACCGAGGCTGCGGTCGCGCAGGAGGGCAGCGATGATCCGGTGGGTGCGGCCCAGATCGTCGCTGAGCTGCGTCGCGCGCTCTCGGAACTGGGAGCCGACGCGATCGTGGAGGAGCGTGGCACCGGTGGCCTCATCCCCGGGAGGGCCGCGCGGGCAATGGTGCTCGCGGCACGGCAGGCGATCGGCAACGCGATGGCGCACGCGAACGGCCGGGGTCTGCATGTGATCGCCGAGGGACGCGGCGATGACGGGCTCACGGTGACGATCATCGACACCGGTCCAGGGTTCGACTTGGATGCGATCGGGGAGGACCGGCTCGGCATCCGTGCGTCGATCATCGCGCGTATGGCGGGCGTCGCCGGCACCGCGACCATCGACTCCGATTCGACGGGTACGCGTGTGATCCTCGGTTGGGAGCAGGTGTGAACCGCTCCGTGCGAAGTGTGGCGACGGCACTGGCCGTCGGATTCGCGATCTACTTCGCGGCTCGTGCCGTGTGGTGGACCGTGCAACCGGCCGCACCGCTGCTCATGGTGGCGTCGATCCTGCTGTACGTCGTCGTGATGGTCGCGTCCGTGCTCGTCGAGGGGCCGAACGCGCCGCGACTGCCGGCCTGGTGGGGGATCATCGCTCTGCTCGCGGGGATCGCCATCCCCGTGCTGGTCAGCTCGTCGCTGCAGCCGATCCATCGCACGGCGCCGTTCGCGACCTGGTACATCGGCGGCGTCGGGCTGCTCGCCGTGGTGTGCATCGTGCGCAGGAGGCCGGTGATCGGGTGGCTGGTGCTGGCCGTGCTCATGGCGGTGTCGAGCGTCTATCTCGGATTCTTCGTGGCACTGGAGCTGGGTCTGGTGGGATCGATCACCTGGGCTGTCGTCGCTCAGCTGCTGGTGCTCTTCTGGGATCGGGCAGTGCGCGACACCGAGCACCTGGCAGACATTCAGCGAGCCGTATCGGCGTGGCACGCGACGCAGCTCGTCCGTCAGCGCGAGCGTCGCATCCGCGTGCAGTACGCGCTCGGTGCCGCCGGGCCGGTGCTGACGAGCACGATCGCCTCGCGAGGACGACTCAGCGAGGAGGAGCGGCTGGAGGCGCGGCTCGCCGAAGGGCGCCTGCGTGATGAGCTGCGCGGTGCGAGTCTTCTGAACGACGCCGTCCGCTCCGCCATCCGCGACGTGCGTCTGCGCGGCATCGCAGTGACCGTGTTCGACGAGGGTGGGCTCGACGAGCTCGGCGAGGCGCGGCGCGACGAGATCCGCAACGAGCTCGCCGATGTGCTCGGGCAGGCCGATGTCGAGCGCGTCATCATCCGCGCCGCGCGAGATGCTCACACCGCCGTGACGGTGGTGGGGCGGTCGGGGACGGGAGATTCGTCCGACGACGACGCTGTCGGCCTGTGGCACGAGATCCCGCGGGAACGAAGCGTGGACGAGACGCCGTGAGAGAGAGGGCGAGGGGCGGCGAAGCCGCCCGCCCCTCGCCGATGCGGTGCAGTTACCCGAAAACTGACCGCCGGAGATCGATCACCGTCTGCCTACCCTGGGGCAGAGAGACCGATCGAACGCGAAGCGTTGGTATCAGTCTGGTCGGTGTGCAAGAACTTTGTCTGTAGGTATTTCGGGGGACAAGGATTCAGGTGAATAGTTCAGCCTGAGAAGCGTCCCCAGGGGATGTCCCGACGCATCGGTTTGCGGATCGGGCGCTGCGTGCGCTGCCACGCCGAGACGCGCGGCTCATCGGCGACGGCAGCCGTCGCTTCGCGCTCGTACGCGTCGGTGACCACCGCGATCAGCGCGGCGAGCTCCTCCTCGTTCGAAGTGCCGCGGACGATGCGAAGGTCGGGAGCCGCGTGCTCGTCGGTCACAGCGGGATGTTCCCGTGCTTCTTGGGCGGCAGCTCGGCACGCTTGCCGCGGAGTGCTCGCAGCGCTTTCGCGATCGACACGCGCGTGTTCGCCGGCTCGATGACGCCGTCGATCTCGCCGCGCTCAGCCGCCAGGAACGGAGACGTCACGCTGTAGGTGTACTCGTTCGCGAGGCGCGTGCGGACAGCGGCGACGTCCTCGCCGGCCTCCTCGGCCTTGCGGATCTCGTTGCGGTACAGGATGTTCACGGCGCCCTGGCCGCCCATGACGGCGATCTCGGCGGTCGGCCACGCGAGGTTGACGTCGGCGCCGAGTTGCTTGGAGCCCATGACGATGTACGCGCCGCCGTACGCCTTGCGCAGGATCACGGTGACCAGCGGCACGGTGGCCTCGGCGTAGGCGTAGATGAGCTTGGCGCCGCGGCGGATGACGCCGGTCCATTCCTGGTCGGTCCCGGGGAGGTAACCGGGAACGTCGACGAGCGTGACGATCGGGATGGAGAACGCGTCGCAGAAGCGCACGAAGCGGCTGGCCTTCTCGCCAGCCTCGATGTTCAGCGTGCCGGCCATCTGCGAGGGCTGATTGGCGATGATGCCGACCGAGCGCCCCTCGATGCGGCCGAAGCCGATCACGATATTCGGAGCGAAGAGCGGCTGCACCTCGAGGAAGTCGTCGTCGATCACGTGGTCGATGACAGTGTGGATGTCGTAGGGCTGGTTCGCGGAGTCCGGGATGATCGTGTTCAGGGTGCGATCGGCATCCGTCGTCTCCCATTCGAAGCCTGACTCGTAGCCGGGGATCTCGGCCATGTTGTTGTCGGGCAGGAAGCCCAGCAGCGTGCGCGCGTAGTCGATCGCATCGTCCTCGTCGTCTGCGAGGTAGTGCGCCACGCCGGAGCGCGTGTTGTGGGTGAGGGCTCCGCCGAGCTCCTCCATTCCGACATCCTCACCGGTGACGGTCTTGATGACATCGGGGCCGGTGACGAACATCTGGCTGGTCTTGTCGACCATGATGACGAAGTCGGTGAGCGCCGGCCCGTACACGGCGCCGCCGGCAGCCGGGCCCATGATGATCGAGATCTGCGGGATGACGCCGGACGAGCGCGTGTTCAGCTTGAAGATCTCGCCGTACTTGCTGAGGGCCAGCACGCCCTCCTGGATGCGGGCTCCGCCCGAGTCGAGGATGCCGATCACTGGCATGCCGCTGGTGAGGGCGAACTCCATGATCTTGATGATCTTGTCGCCCGAGACCTCGCCGAGCGAGCCGCCGAAAGTCGTGAAGTCCTGTGAGTAGACAGCGACCGTACGGCCGTGGATCGTGCCGATTCCGGTGACCACGGAGTCGCCGTAGGGGCGGTTGCGGTCCATGCCGAACGCCGTGGTGCGGTGGCGGACGTACTCGTCGAACTCGACGAAGCTGCCAGGGTCCACGAGCAGTTCGATGCGCTCTCGGGCGGTCATCTTGCCCTTGGCGTGCTGCTTCTCCTGCGCGATCTTCTCGGGCTCTGTGACCGCCTCGTTCAGGCGGGCGTGGAGGTCGGCGATCTTACTGGCGGTCGTGGAGAGGTCAGGGGTGTCCGTCACGGATTCCACCCTAGCGCCGCGCGCACGCCTCGCGTTGGATGCCTCGCACAACGGGTCGGGGGATCCTTTGGCGGGTTCCGTTGAGGTGCGGCGTCGCCTCGCGTCGCAGCGCGTGCAGTCGTTGCCGCCACACGACGAACCGCCACACGTACTCGAGCCCGTCGGCCGGGCGGAACCAGGCGATGGTCACGGCGGCGTCGTCGAGGTCCGCCCCGCACAGACACAGTTCGATGTCCTCAGACGGCAGCACTTGACCCCACAGTTGGGTGTTCTCGCGGCTGGGGTCATCCAGCAGCACGCGTACGAAGTCAGCGCTCTCCGCGCTGCCGTTGATCACGACGGGGTGAGCAGGATCGGCGCGGCGGACCATCCAGGGCACGCGGTACGCCGCAGGCGGGGGAGACTCTGATGGATCGATCGGTCGCAGCATGCGAGCAACGGTAGGAACGACCGTCGACGTCGGACCCTCGCTGGAGAAGCCCCTTCACTGATCGGTTGACAAGGTGTCAGGAGGTCCTGTCCGTGGAGGGCGGGTCGAGTTCGTGATCCTTGCGCCTGCGACGCGTCACCTCGCCGACCTTCTCGCCCACCCGGCTTGCGCTCCGCGCGACCGTGCCAGCGCTCCGTGCGACGACGCCCGCGACGCCGGCGACCGCAGAGCCGGCGTAGCGAGCGCCGTTCAGCATCCGCAGCTCGAGCTTCTTCGATCCTTCGACGGGTTCGAGATCGGCGGGAAGAACCGCAGGAGCCACCCCGAACGCGCGACGCGACGTCGTCAGTACGCGACGCCCCAGCATGTGGTTGCCCGCGCCGCCCACCGCCGCGCCGATGCCGAACGGCATCGCCTTGCCGAGGAACGAGGCGCCACCCGCTGCGGCGAAATGCTTCACGAACCGGGTCTTGAGCTGATCGACGACGGGGCCGACGGCTGCTCGGGGGAGCGACTTCGTCACGATCTCGCCCCAGTACGACGACCTGCTCGATCCTTTGCCCGTCGCCTGATTGGCCAGCTGGCCGACGAGGTCGACACCCTCTTTGCCGAGCATCAGCGTCATGACGAGCGCGCGTGCGCGGTCGGGATTCTCGATCGCGATGCCGTGGACTTCTGCGAGCGACTGGGCGAACAGCGCGGTGGACTCGAGGAAGCCGAGAGTCTCGACACCCGACAGCGCCAGTGTGACGCCGGTGCCGATGCCTGGGACGACGGCGGTGGCGCCGACCGCAGCTCCACCTGTCGTGACGGCAGCCAGATAGCGGCGCTCGAGAATGCGAACCAGGCGATCCGGTGTGGCATCCGGATTGCGCAGGCGGATGCTGCGGATGTGTGCGAGCACGAGCGGACGCTGGATGGCCAGCACCTTGTCCAGTCCGCGTACGGTCAGCGGATGCTCCTCCGAGCCGGCGGGCGGCACTCCTTTGTCCCAAGCGGAGTCGTCCGGGAGGGAGTGGATCTTGTGCACCTTCTTGGCCATGGGCAGATCCTATGCAGGCGGTCCGGAAGAATGCCGAAAGCCCGACACCTTCGATGAGATCGGTGTCGGGCTTTCGCGCGTTTGCTCCGGCGGTTCAGACGAAGAGGTTCGCCTGCTCGAGATCCTCGGCGAAGTCGACCTCGACCGCGTACAGGTCGGAGACGTCCATCGGCTCGAGCAGCAGGCCGTCCTCGGCGATCGCCAGCTCGAGGCCGCCCTCGAAGTACTCCTGATCGTCGACCCGCGACAGCTGGCGCATGAACGCCTTCTTGTACGTGGAGGAGATGTAGTTGATGCCGATCGCCTCGCCGAGGCCGCCCTTCACCGACTTCGACAGCTCCTTGATGAAGCCCTCGGCGGTGACGGTGTACTTGACCTCTTCGTCGCTCACCTTCGAGGTGTTGACGGCGACGAACGACTGGTCGCGCTCGATGTACTCGATCGCGCGCCCGAGGATGCGCGGGTCGAAGACGACGTCGCCGTTCATCCAGAGCACGCCGCCCTTGCCCGTCGCGCCGAGGGCGCGCAGCAGGCTCTTGGACGTGTTGGTCTCGTCGTAGCGCTCGTTGTGCACGTAGTTGACGTGCGGGAACGCCTCGATGATGGTCTCGGCGCGGTAGCCGACGACGGCGGTGACGCGTGCGTCGCTGCCGAAGGCTGCGCGGATGTTCTCGTGCTGCTGCTGCATGATCGAGCGGCCGTCGCTGAGCTGGGTCAGCGGCTTCGGAAGCGCGCGCCCGAGGCGCGAGCCCATGCCGGCGGCGAGGATGACGGTCTGAAGAGTCACGAATACTCCTAAAAAAGAATCTGTGTTCATGGCCGGTTCACCGGCCGGACACTTCTTCGTGCCGACGTTCATGCTAGCGATGCCCGCTGGGAAGCCCCGGGGTGAGGCACCGCCGTTGCCATTTCGTGATGAGGTACACACCGGATCCACAGGTCGCATGGATCGTGGTGGACCCCTGCGTCGATTGTTTCGCGTGGCCCGGGGAAAGTCCACTGCCCGTTGATACCTTAGGACGGTGACTGCACCAGTGGATGACGACTTCGAAGGCCCGGATGCCGCCCCGAGCGCTCCCGCTGAAGACAAGACCACGACGCGCACCTCGACTGTGCGGATCGTCGCCGCGCGTCCGAAGCGGCAACCCGCAGCACGCACGAGTACGGCGAAGGCGACCCCTGACAAGACCTCGGCCGTGAAGGCGGCCGCCGCGCGCAATGCCGCTGCGCGGTCGGAGACGAAGAGCGCCGCGTCCAAGACCGCAGCGGCGAAGTCCGCGGCCGCGAAGGCCGCAGCCACCAAAGCGACCAAGGCTGCGGCGGTGAAGGCTGAGCGAGAGGCAGCGAAGGCGGCGAAGCAGGAAGCTGCTCTGCGCGCCAAGGAGCAGGCGGCGGATGCCGTCACTGCCGGCGAGGTGATCGACGCAGCCCCGGATGCCGCCCCTGAGGAACTGATCGCCGATCTCCTCGACCCGGACTCGGTCGCGATCCCCGAGCCGATCGTCGACGCCGAGCCAGAGCCGCTCTTCCGACCCGAACCGAAGCAGAAGCCCGTTCCCGAGCCCGACCCGGAGCCCGTTCCCGAGCCCGAGCCGGAGCCCGACCCGACCCCGGAATCGGAGAACGACCCGACCCCGGAACCGGAGAACGAGCCGGAGCAGGCGAAGGAGCGCGAGCAGGACATCGACGCAGCCGCAGCCGCGGAAGCCGTCGTCACCGATGTGCATGCGCCCGCGGCATCCGATGCGATCGTCGTCCGCGGTCTGGTGAAGGACTTCGGCGACCACCGCGCGGTGAACGGCATCGACCTCACGGTCCCGGCCGGCTCGTTCTACGGCATCGTCGGTCCGAACGGCGCAGGGAAGACGACGACCCTGTCGATCCTGGCCGGGCTCCTGCGAGCCGATGCCGGTGACATCGAGGTGTGCGGCATCGACCAGGCGAAGAATCCGCTCAGCGCCAAGCGCGTCATGGGTGTCCTGCCCGACCGGCTGCGCACCTTCGACCGCCTGACCGGCAGGCAGCTGCTGCACTACTACGGCCTGCTCCGCGGGCTCTCTGCGGACGTCATCGAGAAGCGCTCGGCCGACCTCATGCGCGCATTCGATCTCGCCGGATCCGTCGGTCGTGTCGTGTCCGACTACTCGGCAGGCATGACGAAGAAGATCATGCTCGCCGGAGCCATGATCCACTCGCCGCGGGTGCTCATCCTCGATGAGCCGTTCGAGTCCGTCGACCCGGTCTCCTCGGCCGTGATCCTCGACATCCTCCGCGCCTATGTCGACCACGGCGGCACGGTCATCCTCTCCAGCCACGGCATGGATCTCGTCGAGCGCGTGTGCTCGCGCGTCGCGATCATCGTGGGTGGAGACGTGCTCGCCGAGGGCACGATCGACGAGGTGCGCGCTGGACAGACGCTCGAATCGCGTTTCGTCGAGCTGTCCGGCGGCACCGGCGAGGTGGAGGGGCTCGAGTGGTTGCACACGTTCTCCGACTGAGGATCGCGCTCATGCTCGGCGCCCTGCGGGGCGACCGAGTGGTGCGCACGATCATCGGGCTGGCTGCGCTCGTGGCGGCGACCGCGGTCGTCTGCGTCGCCCTGCTGAGCCTGTCCGATGCCCCGCTGACCGCAGCCAGGACCGTGATCGTGCTGGGCAGCGCCGCGGCGGTGCTGGGATTCCTCGTCGGTCCGATCCTCACCGGCACGGCCGATCAGCTCGACCCGCGACGGTTCCGCGTGTTCGGCGTCGACGATCGTGCGATGCCGTGGATCCTCGGCTTCGCGTCGATGGTGAGCGTGCCCTCATTCGCCCTCATCGCCGTCGCCGCGTGCTTCGTCGTCACGCTCGTCGCACTGGGCACACCGGTCTGGGGCGCCGTGATCACCGCCGTGTTCGGCGTCATCTCCCTCGCTGTCGCCGCGCGCATCGGCATGGCGATCAGCGCCCTGCTGCTGCCGGAACGACGTTCCCGAGAACTCACCGCTCTGTTCGTGCTCGCCGTGATCGTCGTCGCCTTCCCCGCAGCGGTGTTCCTCGGATCCCTGGAGTGGGACGGCCGTGTACCGGACGCCGTCGCCGCGGCGGCCAACGTCATCGCATCCACGCCGCTCGCCGCAGTCCCCGGATTCGCCCTGGCCGTCGCGGCCGGCGACGAGTCGGGAGCGTGGCTGAGCGGCCTCATCTCTGTCGCGACCGTGATCGCGCTCTGGATGTGCTGGACCTGGCTCGTGCGGCGGCTGCTGACGACCACTGATCGGCCGACGATGGCCCGCGAGCGGTCCGGTCTCGGATGGTTCGGGCTGCTGCCGGCGAACGCGTTCGGTGCGATCGCCGCGCGGAGCCTCGTGTACTGGTTCCGTGATCGCCGCTACATCGTCAACTTCGTGATCGTGCCGATCGCCGGTGTGCTGACCGTCTTCCCGCTGCTGGTGGCAGGGGTTCCGCTGTACATCGCGGCCCTCGTGCCGGTTCCGGTCATGGCGCTCTTCTTCGGCTGGCTACCCCACAACGATGCCGCGTACGACTCCACAGCGCTCTGGGTCCACGTCGCGAGCGGCATCCGCGGTGCTGCCGACCGGCTCGGCCGCCTCGTCCCGATCGCGCTCGTCGCGATCCCGGTGCTCGCCATCGCGATCCCTGTCAGCCTGGCCCTGGTCGACAGCTGGTATCTGCTGATGCCGATGATCGGTCTTGCTGCAAACCTCTTCCTGGGTGGTCTCGGGGTCTCCAGCATCCTGTCGGTCACCTCGCCTTACGCGGTCTCGCGCCCTGGTGACAGTCCGTTCCAGCAGCCGCAGCGTTCGGCATCCCGTGCTGGATACGCACCGGCGATCGGTTTCATCGGCGCCCTGGTGCTGAGCGCTCCGACCATCTGGCTGTTCGTCATGACGGTGATCGAGGACGATTCGTACAACCCCGCCACCTTCTGGGTGGGGACGGCGTCAGGCATCGTGCTCCTCGCCGCCGGAGCCGCGATCGGCGGACTCGTCTGGGATCGCGGCGGGACGCGTCTCATGGAGTTCGTCGAGACCGCTTGAGACCACCCCGACGGCGCGCCCGGCGATTAGACTCAGCGCATGAGTACTCCGCTGGACAGCCCCGATCAGGGCGGCGTGGCAACGCTTGATCGCGAACTGGAAGAACTTCTCAAGGAAGAGAATCTCGAGCCGGGCGACCACGAGCGCTTCTCGCACTACGTCAAGAAGGACAAGATCCTCGAGTCGGCGATCACCGGCAAGCCGGTGCGAGCGCTGTGCGGCAAGAAGTGGACGCCTGGTCGCGACCCGGAGAAGTTCCCGATCTGCCCGACGTGCAAGGAGATCTACGAGTCGATGGTCGGCTGACGCCCATCACCCCTGATCGACGAAGACCGTCGGGATCGCCGGGTCGGACTTGCTGAGCGCGAGTGCGCGCACGGGCAGCTCCTCGCGCACGCGCAGGTGGTGCTCTCGAGCGGATGCCGTCCCTGACGCCCCTTCATACGAGGTGTCGATGTCTCCTGCTTCGACCAGCGCGACCTGGAGCGGCCGGGAGTCCGGGTGCTCCGCCGCCGAACCCAGAGCTTCGAACCCGTCGGAGACGACGATGGTCTCGGCCGTGGCAGCTCCGCGCTGCAGCATGCGGAACGCGGCCTTGCGGCCGCCCTTCGAACCCTTGTCCGTCGAAGCCTTGGCGACGCTGACCCAGCCGCCGCCGGCATCCTGCCTGGCGACGAGTTTGTAGACCATCCCGGCCGTCGGATATCCGGAGCCGGTGACGACGGACGTCCCGACGCCGTAGAAGTCGACGGGGGATGCCGCAAGAGCCGCGATCGCGTACTCGTCGAGGTCGCTCGTCACGGTGATCTTCGTGTTCACAGCGCCCAGCTCGTCCAACTGGGTGCGCACGGCAGCGGCGACCGTCGGGAGATCGCCGGAGTCGAGCCGGACGCCGCCGAGGTCGGTGCCGGCGACGCGCACAGCGGTGGCGACGCCCTCGCGGATGTCATAGGTATCCACGAGCAGTGTCGTGCCGGTGCCGAGACTGTCGATCTGAGCGCGGAACGCGGCCTCTTCGGAGTCGTGCAGGAGAGTCCAGGAGTGGGCGGCGGTGCCCATCGTCGGGATGCCCCACAGCCGCCCGGCCTCGAGGTTGCTGGTGGCGCCGAAGCCGGCGATGTACGCAGCGCGGGCGGCGGCCACCGCCGAGTGCTCGGCTGCACGTCGTGAGCCCATCTCCGCGAGCGGGCGCTCGCCGGCGGCGATGCTCATGCGGGATGCCGCTGTCGCGACCGCCGAGTCGTGGTTCAGGACGCTCAATGCGATCGTCTCCAGCACCACGGCGTCGGCGAAGGTGCCCTCGACGGTGAGGAGGGGGGAGCCGGGGAAGTACAGCTCGCCCTCGCGGTAGCCGCGGATCGATCCGGTGAACCGGTAGTTCTCCAGATACGTGAGCGTGTCGGCATCCACGACGTTCTTGTCCCGCAGGAATCGCAGCTCGTCTTCGCCGAAGCGGAAATCGCGCAGCAGCGACAGCAGGCGCCCCGTTCCGGCCACGACGCCGAAACGACGTCCGCCGGACAGCCGGCGGGCGAACAGCTCGAACACGCTGGGGCGAGCGGCGGTTCCGTCACGCAGGGCCGCGCCCAGCATGGTGAGTTCGTAGCGGTCGGTGAGCAGCGCCGTCGACGAGGTCATCCACTCAGCCTACTGTCGCCGCTCCGGCCGCCGAGCGCCGGGAAGGGTAGGCTGGTGAGTCATGAACGCGGCACCGATCGGCATCTTCGACTCCGGTGTCGGCGGACTCACCGTGGCCCGCGCGATCCGTGCCCAGCTGCCGCGCGAATCCTTCGTCTACATCGGCGACACCCTGCATTCGCCCTACGGCCCCAAGCCCATCGCCGACGTGCGCCGCTACTCGCTCGAGGTGCTCGACACGCTCGTCGACCAGGGCGTCAAGATGCTCGTGATCGCCTGCAACACGGCATCCGCCGCCATGCTGCGCGACGCGCGCGAGCGCTACGACGTGCCCGTCGTCGAGGTCATCGGCCCCGCGGTGCGCCGCGCCGTCTCGACGACCCGCAACGGCCGCGTCGGCGTGATCGGCACGGTCGGCACGATCGGTTCGCGGGCCTATCAGGACATGCTCGAGGTCAACGAGCAGCTGGAGGTGTTCAGTGCGGCCTGCCCTCGTTTCGTCGAGTTCGTCGAGGCCGGCGTCACCGGTACACCAGAAGTCATGGCCACCGCCGAGGAGTATCTCGCGCCGCTGCGCGATGCCGACGTCGACACGCTCGTGCTCGGATGCACGCACTACCCGTTCCTGCGCGGGGCGATCAGCTACGTGATGGGCGAGGGCGTGTCGCTGGTCTCGAGCGACGACGAGACCGCCGGTGACGTCTACCGGCAACTGATGCGCGGCGACCTGCTCGCACCTGCTGACGCGCGAGCCACGTACGTGTACGAGGCGACGGGGGAGTCCACCGAGGAGTTCACCGCGCTCGCCAACCGTCTGATGGGCACAGAGGTCCGCGACGTGCAGCACGTGCAGACCGGCGTCATCACCCTCCCCGATCTCTCCGAACTCGCCGAGAACACGGCATCCGACCCGAAGGAAACCCATGTCTGACATCGTCCGCGCGGATGGCCGCGCTACGGACCAGCTCCGCGAGATCACGATCGAACGCGGCTGGAGCGCGAACGCCGAGGGATCGGCCCTCATCAGCTTCGGCGGCACGAAGGTGCTGTGCACGGCATCCTTCACCAACGGCGTGCCTCGCTGGCTCACAGGCAAGGGCAAGGGCTGGGTCACGGCGGAGTACGCGATGCTGCCGCGGGCGACGAACAGCCGCAACGACCGTGAGAGCGTCAAGGGTCGGATCGGCGGACGCACGCACGAGATCTCGCGCCTGATCGGCCGCGCGCTGCGCGCCGTCGTCGACACGAAGGCACTCGGCGAGAACACGATCGTCATCGACTGCGACGTCCTGCAGGCAGACGGCGGAACGCGCACGGCGGCGATCACCGGCGCCTACGTCGCTCTGGCTGATGCGATCGAGTGGGGCCGTGCCAAGAAGTTCATCGGCAAGAACGCCACGCCCCTGATCGACTCCGTCGCCGCGGTGTCAGTGGGAATCATCGACGGCGAGCCGATGCTCGACCTGCCGTACGTCGAGGACGTCCGCGCCGAGACCGACATGAACATCGTCGTCACCGGTCGTGGGCTGTTCGTCGAGGTGCAGGGCACCGCCGAGGGAGCGCCGTTCGACAAGCGCGAACTCGATGCTCTGCTCGAGCTCGGCGTCGCCGGATGCGCGACGTTGAAGGAGCACCAGCTCGCAGCGCTCGCAGGCGAGTGACGATGAAGGTCGTTCTCGCCACGCACAATCCGCACAAGGTCTCTGAGTTCCAGCAGATCGTGGCGATGACCCGCCCGGATCTCGAGGTCGTCGGATACGACGGTCCTGAGCCGGTCGAAGACGGTGTCACGTTCGCGGAGAACGCTCTGATCAAGGCTCGTGCGGCCGCCGCCCACACCGGGCTCCCTGCCATGGCCGATGATTCGGGGATCTGCGTGGACGTGCTCGGCGGATCGCCGGGCATCTTCTCCGCCTACTGGGCGGGGCAGAAGAAGGACGCGACGGCGAACCTCGAGCTGCTGCTCGATCAGCTCGCCGACATCGCCGATCCGCATCGCACGGCTCAGTTCGTCTCGACGATCGCGCTCGTGACGCCTGCGGGCGTGGAGCAGACCGTCGAGGGCGTCTGGCCGGGCCGACTCGCGCACTCCGCCGCCGGTGCGGGTGGATTCGGCTACGACCCGATCTTCATCCCGGACGGACAGGCGGAGGGTGCCGAGCGCACCACCGCTGAGCTGTCCAGCGAGGAGAAGCAGTCGCAGTCGCATCGGGCCCGCGCCTTCGAGGTATTCGTGCCGCTGCTGAAGACCCTCTGAGGCGCCGCGACCGGACGCGTGCTGTATCACTTTCGTCGGTTATTCAGCGCCAGAACCGACCGAAGTGATACGGCATCCCGTCATCGGACGGGAGAGCGGATGCTAGTGAGAATCGTTACCCTTCCCGACTAGGCGAAAACGCCTCTGACGCGTGGTTTCGCTCGTAGCCTGGATACATGCACGACCACGCGCACGGGATCAGAGGCTCAGGCAGCCGCCGCCTGCTGACGATCTCGCTGTGCCTGACCGCAACGGTCATGCTCGTGCAGATCGTCGGCGCGATCCTCACCGGGTCGCTGGCGCTGCTCGCGGACGCCGCGCACATGTTCACCGACGCCTCGGCGCTCGTGATCGCGCTCATCGCCAGCACGGTCGCCGCCCGCCCCGCCGATGACCGCCGCACGTTCGGCTATCAGCGTGCCGAAGTGCTCGGAGCCCTGGTCAACGCCATCATCCTCATCGTGCTCTCGGTGAGCGTCGGAATCGAGGGTGTCCGGCGCCTCGTCGAGCCCGCCGACACCGAGGTGGCCGGCCCGCTCATGCTCGTCGTCGCCGTCATCGGTCTCGCGGCGAACGCGATCGCGATGTGGCTGCTCAGCTCCGCGCAGAGGACGAACATCAACGTGCGGGGCGCGTACCTCGAGGTGCTCGGCGACATGATCGGCTCGGCGGCCGTGATCGTCGCCGCCATCATCATCGTCACGACCGGATGGATGCCGGCGGATGCCATCGCCTCCCTGTTCATCGCCGTCATGATCATTCCGCGGGCGATCACCCTGCTGCGAGAGGTGTTCTCGGTGCTGGCGGAGTCCGCGCCGAAGGACACCCATGTCAGCGAGATCCGCGATCACCTGCTCGGCTTCGACGGAGTCACCAGCGTCCACGACGTGCACGTGTGGCAGCTCACCAGGGGAGCGCCGGTCTTCTCCGCGCACGTCGGCGTCGATCAGGCCGTGTTCGCCGAGGGACGTGCGGGCGCACTCCTCGAACAGCTCCAGGGCTGCCTCGCCGACCACTTCGACGTCGAGCACTCCACATTCCAATTGGAACCCGACGGGCAGGCGGAGTGCGCGGAGACGCACGCCTAGCAGCTCTCACTCGACGCGGATGTCGGCGATCTCCTTGTCCGGGCGCAAGCCGCGCCAGCGGGCATGGCGCAGCGAGCGATCCGTCGTCCAGCCGGCGAACTCCACTTCGCCCACGAGCTCCGGATGCACCCAGAGCGCGTCGCGGGCATCGAGATCCGGTACGCCCTCCAGCGGGTTGTCGTCGGTGCGCAACGGGGTGAGCTGAGCGAGCAGATCGCGCAGCATCCGATCGTCGAATCCCGATCCGACCCTGCCGACGTAGCGGAGCGTGCCGTCGGCATCCGGGACGCCGAGGAGCAGGGAGCCGAACGTCCCCGACCGGTTGCCCTTGCCAGGGCGGATGCCGGCGACCGCGACCTCCTGTGTCCGGGTGTGCTTGAGCTTCAGCCAGTCCGCCGAACGGATGCCTGGACGATACTTCGACCCCGCCGACTTCACCACGACGCCCTCGAGGTCGAGCTCGCGACTGGTCTGCATCGCGGCATCCAGATCATCGAACACGGGGGGCACGATGACCGGACGATCCGCGCTCTCGCCGAGCGTCTGGAGCAACGCGCGGCGATCGCGCAGAGGCACGCCGGTGAGGTCGTGGCCGTCCAGGCGGACCAGATCGAACAGGTGATACGCGATCGGGGTTCGCACGACCTCGCGCTCGATCTCGCGCGCCTTCGTGAGATGCATGCGGCGCTGGAGGAGCCCGAAGCTCGGCCGGCCGGAGGCATCCAGGGCGACGATCTCGCCGTCGACGATCGCCTCATTCGCCGCGAAGTGGGGCGCCCCGTCGGCGGTGAGCTCCGGGTAGCGGGCGGTGATGTCGGTGCCGCTGCGGGCGTGCAGTCGCAGGCGGCCGTCCTGCCACGTCCCGATCGCGCGGATGCCGTCCCACTTGATCTCGGTCCAGGCATCGCGGATCGAGCGGGCGAGGCCGGGCGTGCCGGACTCAGCCAGCATCGGACTCACGACACCTGTCGTGCTGTGCATCGGTGTGCTCTGCGGCGATGTGCGCTTCGGAGCGTGCCCCGCGTACTGCTTCGGCGCGGCATGTTTCGGCGCGGCATCCTGTGCCTTCATCCGGTGCAGCAGCCACGACGACTTCTCGCCGGAGCCCTCCGTGCGGATCAGCGCGAGCCGGGCGCGGCCGAGCGGCCCAGACCCCGTGAACGTGCCGATCACCTCGTCGTCGCGCCACTTCTCGAGCTCGACCGTGCCGGAGTCCCAGATCGTCATGGTCCCTGCGCCGTACTCGCCGTGCGGGATCTCGCCGTGGAAGGTCAGGTACTCGAGCGGATGCGGTTCGGTCATCACCGCCAGCCGATTGCGGGTGGGGGTCTCGGGGACGCCCTTGGGTACGGCCCAGCTGACGAGCACGCCGTCGCGCTCGATACGCAGATCGAAGTGCTTGGCCCGGGCGTGATGCTCCTGGATGACGAAACGGGGGAGGGCGCCGGCCCCAGTGATGACGGTGCGCTCCGGGACAGGTTCCGGTGTGCGCGAGGCATCCCTCTTCGACCGGTAGGAGGCGAGCACGGCATCCGCCGACGACGGGCCGAACCCCGCGAACGGGTCGATGCCTTCTTCCACGCGCGATGCGACCTCGCCGAAATCGAGCTGGTGGAGCTTCGGATCGTCGAGCTCGTCCCAGGTACGGGGAGCCGCCGCGGTCGGGTGGGCTCGGCCGCGCAGCGAGTACGGCGAGATCGTCGTCTTCGAGCCGTTGTTCTGGCTCCAATCGATGAACACCTTTCCACCGCGGACCGACTTCGACATGGTGCTCGTGGCGAGGTCGGGATGGTCCGTCTCGATCGAACGCGCCAGTTCACGAGCGATCGCCGACGCCTGATCGCTGGACTGCGTGCCGTCCAGGTGGCAGTACAGGTGGATGCCCTTGCTGCCGCTTGTGACGGGAACGGGGTCGAGGCCGATGTCGCCGAGGATCTCGCGGGCGAGACGGGCGACATGCGCGCACTGGGCGAGGTCGACGCCGGGCCCGGGGTCGAGGTCGAGGACGAGGCGGTCGGGGTTCCGGCGCTCGCCGTCCTGGCCGAACCGCCATTGGGGCACGTGCAGCTCGATGCTCGCGATCTGCGCCATCCACACGAGCGTGGGCAGATCGGCTGCGATCGGGTACTCCTTCGCGCCGCCCGAGTGCTCGATCGGCAGATGCCGCACCCAAGTGGGCGCGCCGCGCTCGATCTGCTTCGCGAAGAACGCCTCAGCCGGGGCATCCACCGTACCGACGCCCTCCACCCACCGCTTGCGCGTGACAGGGCGATCGGCGAGCAGGGGCAGCATCAGCGGGGCCACTCGCGTGTAATACGCGATCACCTCGCCCTTGGTCGTGCCCGTCTCGGGGTACATCACCTTGTCGAGGTTCGTCAGGCGCAGGCGCCTGCCGTCGACCTCGACCTGCTGCGGCGCGCTCGGCATGTCGAAAGACTAACCTCTGGCACCCAGAGCCCTCGGCAGTGTCTACTGGTCTCATGAGGTCGATCTGGAAGGGCGCCCTGACGTTCGGGCTGGTGAACGTCCCGGTGAAGGTGTACTCCGCCACCGAGGACCACGACGTCTCGCTGCACCAGGTGCACGATGAGGACGGCGGGCGGATCAGGTACAAGCGGACGTGCGAGATCTGCGGCGAGGTCGTCGCCTACCAGAACATCGACCGTGCCTACGAGGACGACGGGCAGATGGTCGTGCTCACCAAGGAAGACCTCGATGCGCTGCCGGCCGAGCGCAGTCGCGAGATCGACGTGGTCGAGTTCGTCCCGAGCGACCAGGTCGACCTGCTCACGCTCGACAAGGCGTACTACCTCGAGCCCGACTCGAAGTCGCCGAAGGCGTACGTGCTGCTGCGCAAGACGCTCGAGCAGACCGATCGCACGGCGATCGTGCGATTCACCCTGCGGCAGAAGACGCGGCTCGCGGCTCTTCGGGTCCGCGGAGACGTGCTCGTACTGCAGACGCTGCTGTGGGCCGACGAAGTGCGCGAGGCCGCGTTCGATTCACTCGACGAGGACGTGAAGATCTCGAAGAAGGAGCTCGAGCTGTCTGCGAACCTCGTCGACAGCTACTCGAGCGACTTCGATCCGGAGTCGTTCGTCGATGAGTACCAGAAAGAGCTGCGGACGCTCATCGACGCGAAGATCGAGGCAGGCGACACCTTCGATGTCGCGGAGACCTTCGCCGACGAGGGTGAGGCAGAGGGCAAGGGCGGCGAGGTCATCGACCTCATGGAGGCGCTCAAGGCGAGCGTCGAGCGGTCGCGGGCGAAGAAGAAGGACGCCGGCTGAGGCCCAGTGCGTGCCGTCTCCGTCTAGTGCTTGCCGTCTCCGTCTACGTCGGGTGCGCGGTCGAAGACCTCGGCGTCGAGCGTGAGCGCCTCTGCCTCGTCGGCATCCGTGTCAGGGTCGCCGCCGGCGGCGAGAGCCTTGCGCACTTTGTGGCGCTCTGAGAAGTAGTGCCAGAGCGTCACGAGGGCCGTGCCGCCGACGGCGGCGAGCAGGATGATGTCGATGTACTCGGTCACCAGATGCGCCACCCACGGGATGTACGCGATCAGGTAGCCGAGCATCGTCAGCCCGAAACCCCAGATGAGCGCGCCGATGAGGTTGTACAGGCTGTACTTCTTCCACGGCATGTGGCCGACCCCGGCGGCGACCGGGGCAAAGGTCCGCACAATGGGGACGAAGCGGGCGAGGATCACCGTGAGCCCGCCGTAACGCTCGAAGAATGCGTTGGTGCGCTCGACGTTCTTCCTGCTGAACAGGCCGGATTCCTTGCGTTCGAACACGGCGGGGCCGCCCTTGTGCCCGATCAGGTAGCCGACCTCACCACCGATGAAGGCGGCGAGTGCGATCAGCAGGGAGACGATCCAGATGTTCACACCGAACACGTCGTTCGTGTGCGTCAGCAGGCCGGAGATGACGAGCAGGGTGTCGCCGGGGAGGAGGAAGCCCACCAGCAGACCGGTCTCCGCGAAGACGATGAAGCAGACGACCAGCAGCGCCCACGGGCCGGCAGCCCCGATGATCAACTCGGGGTCGAGCCAGGGGATGAGTGCGATGTGATGCATGGGTTCCCGTCGAGCAGGTTCGTGCTGCGGTCAGTTGCTACTGCCAGTGCGGAAGGTGGGACTTGAACCCACACGCCGTGAGGCACAGGAACCTAAATCCTGCGTGTCTGCCAATTCCACCACTCCCGCGCGGTCCCTTCATTCTAGATGTGCGGCCGGACACCGGTCAGCAGGGATTTCCGTCCGCGCCGCTACGGGAAACCCGAACGGGGCTGTGGATAACTTCCGAGGCCGATGCTGGATTCTTGCGAGGATGCCGGGGTGAGCCAGCAGTCCCTCATCGTCGCGGAGCGTGTGCGTCGCCGGCTGCGCGCCGAGCGCACTGACCCGTCGTCGGCCCCGGACGAGGCGCGGCGCATCGCGCAGGCAGAGGTCCGCCGCCACAACGATCTCGCTCTGTCGCGCGGCGACGCGATGATCGACGACGAATCGGCCCTGGTCCGCGACGTCCTCGCCACGGTGAGCGGATTCGGCGCTCTGCAGCCGCTGTTGGATGACCCGAGCATCGAGGAGATCTGGTTGAACGGCGCCGACCGCGTGTTCGTCGCCAGAGAGGGTGTGTCCGAGAGGATCGACATCGGACTCACCGACGCCATGCTGCGCGACCTCGTCGAGCGGATGCTGCAGTCCACGGGTCGCCGCGTCGACATCAGCCAGCCCTTCGTCGACGCCTCGTTGCCCGACGGATCGCGGCTGCACGTCGCGATCGCTGATGTCGTCCGCGGTTCATGGGCCGTCAACATCCGGAAGTTCTTGCCCGGCTACCGCACGCTCGACGCGCTCGTCGCGCTCGGATCGATGCCCGCCGAGGTGGCCGGGCTCCTGCGCCGGGCCATGCGCGACGGGGCGAGCGTGATCGTCTCTGGCGCGACGCATGCGGGCAAGACCACGCTGCTCGGCGCCCTGCTTGCTTCGTGCGCTGACACGCAGCGCATCGTCACGGTCGAGGAGACGTTCGAGCTCGCCGTCGACGGACCGGACCTCGTCGCGCTCCAAGGGAGGCAGGCGAGCCTGGAGGGCACGGGGGAGATCACTCTGCGGCGACTCGTGAAGGAAGCGCTGCGCATGCGGCCCGATCGGCTCGTGGTCGGCGAGGTCAGAGACGCCGAGGCGCTCGACCTGGTGCTCGCGCTGAACACCGGAGTGCCCGGCGCGGGGACGGTGCACGCGAACTCCGCCGTGGAGGCGTTGGAGAAGCTGACCCTGCTTCCACTGCTGGCCGGCCGCAACATCGATCGTTCGTTCATCGCGCCGGCGCTCGCCGCATCCGTCTCGCTGGTCGTCCACTGCGCCAGAGATGCGGCCGGCGGTCGCTGCGTACAGGAGGTAATCGCGCCCACGGGTGAGCTCGTCGAGGGGCGGATCATCACCCGATCCGTGTACCGAGCGGAGCCGCGCACATGACCTTGCTCGTCGGGGCGCTGCTGGCTGCCGGGCTCCTCCTGTGCGCATCGCCGTGGCTGTGGCCTCGCCGTGAGCGCGTCGAGCGGGAGGGACGTCGCGATGACTGGCTCACCCGGCTCACGGATGAGGCGGGTCTGGCAGCGGTCGAGCGCCACAAGGTGGTCGCGGTGATCGTGACGCTGGCGCTGGCGGCTGCGGCCGCGGCGTGGCTGGTGACGGGCATCCCGGTGCTCGCTCTGCTGGCGGCCATCGCCGCCGGCGCTGCGCCGATCGCCTTCCTTCGCGCGCGTCGCCTGCGATTGCTGAAAGCGCGCAGGCAGATGTGGCCGGATGTGTGCGATCTGCTCGTCGCCGCGATCAGAGTCGGATTGTCGCTGCCGGATGCTGTGGCGAGTCTCGCCGAGTCGGCGCCTACAGCCGTCCGACCGGCGTTCGTCGTCTTCGCGCGCGATCTCAGGGCGACCGGGCGATTCGAGAGCAGCATCGATCGGTTGAAGACCACGCTCGCCGATCCGATCGCCGATCGCATCATCGAAGCGCTGAAGATGGCACGGCAGGTCGGCGGTACCGAGCTCACCGGCGTTCTGCGTGCGTTGTCCTCGTCCGTACGGGCTGACGCAGCCCTACGCGGCGAGGTGGAGGCCAAGCAGTCATGGATCAGAGGGGCCGCGGTGCTCGGAGTCGTCGCGCCATGGGTAATCCTGCTGCTGCTGGCGCTTCGGCCAGAGGGGGCTCAGGCGTACGCGAGCGCGGAGGGAGTCACGGTGATCGTCGCCGGGGCGGTCGTCTCCGTCGTCGCGTTCCGCACCATGATCCGGATCGGTCGTCTGCGTGAGCCGCGGCGGTGGTTCGCGTGAGCATCGTGACGGATGCCGCGACCGCGATCCTGCTGGGCGGGCTGCTCGGTGCCGGCCTCCTGTGCCTCCTGGCGGCAGCGCCGCGCTGGCGGGCCGCGTCGCTGACCAACCGGATCGCGCCGTACGTTCGGGATGCCGTCGACGATGCGGCTCTTCCGTCCGGCGTTCTCCCGATCGCCGGCATCCTGCCGGTGGGTGGCACCGAGTCGATCTGGCACCGGATCCGCACCCGACTGCTCCGAGGCGGCGACGGCGACGCCCTCGCGCTGCGGCTTGCGCAGGCCGGATCCGACGGCGAGCCTGCGGCCTTCCGCGGACGTCAGCTCGCCTGGGCCATCGGCGGGTTCGCGATCGGCAGCGTGCTCGTCATCGTTCTCGCCGTCACAGGTCGCATGACGCCACCGGCCGCCGTGCTGCCCGTGATCCTCGCGGTCGGTGCCGTGATCGCCGTCGACATGCTGCTGACCGCGCGGGTGAAGGCGCGTCTCGCGCGACTCAGCGACGAGCTCCCCACGACCCTGGAGTTCCTCGCGCTGTGCCTGTCGGCGGGGGAAGGCTTCCTCGACGCGCTGAGGCGCGTTGCGACGATCGGCTCGGGCGAGCTCACCCAGGAACTGCGGCAGGTCGTACTCGCCGTCGGCACCGGGTCGCCGCTCGCCGATGCTCTGGGAGAGATGGCCTCTCGACTCCGACTGCCCGGGTTGTCGCGTGCCGTGGATCAGGTGATCGCCGCACTCGAGCACGGTGCGCCGCTCGCTGCCGTGCTGCACGCGCAAGCGGCGGATGCTCGCGAGGACGCCAAGCGCACGCTGATTGAGCAGGCGGGGCGTCGGGAGATCTTGATGATGCTGCCGCTCGTGTTCTTGATCCTTCCGCTTTCCGTGCTCTTCGCCGTGTTTCCTGGCATGTTCATCCTGCAGCTCGGGCTCGGATGACGACGCCGCAGACCAACCTCTACGAAAGGACCGCATGATGAATCGATTGCGAAGCTGGTGGGGCGAGTTCACGCTGGACGCGCGTGAACTCGCCGATGACGAACGCGGCGACGTACCGGGCTGGGTGCTGGTGACCCTGATGACCGCCGGCTTGGTCGTTCTGATCTGGGCCGTGGCCGGGCCCGCCCTGACCGGACTGTTCGAGCAGGCGATCTCACGGGTGTCCGGGCTGTGAGATGAGTCGGTGGTCGGCGGCGGGGGATGACCGCGGGTCCGGACCCGTGGACTTCGTGCTCGTCGGCGCTCTCCTGACGACGCTCACACTCGCTGTCCTCCAGCTCGGCTTCGCCGTCTACGTCAGGAACGTGGTGCACGATGCGGCGGTGGAGGGCGCGCACTACGCCGCGCTCGCCGACACCACGCTCGACGACGGCGCTGAGCGCACTAGAGCGTCCATCGTCCGAGCGGTCGGAGACGGGTTCGCCGGAGACATCGCCGTCTCGCAGAGCGACAGGCTCGGCTACCCGACCGCTGTCGTCACCGTCCGCACCACCCTGCCGGTCATCGGCCTGCTCGGCATCCCATACGGGCTGGAGGTGGATGCGCATGCGCCGATGGAATCACTGGGCGAGGAATGACGAGGGCTCGGCGGCGCTCGAGTTCATCACGATCGGTGTGATCCTCCTCGTCCCGCTCGCGTATCTCGTCCTCGCACTCGGCGCAGTCCAGGAGACGCTGCTCGGAGCCGAGGCGGCAGCCCGCCACACGGCGCGGGTGATCGGCCAGGCGGAGAGCGCAGCCGACGCGGCGGACCGCGGCGATGCGGTGCTCGCGAGCGTCATCGACGAATACGGCATGGATGCCGAGAACGTCGCGGTCTCGGTGACCTGCACCCCCGCCGGTGCGGAGTGTCCGACACCGGGCGCCACGGTGATCGTCACCGTCAGCACGCACGTGTCATTGCCGTTCGTGCCGAGCATCTTCGGACTCGATCGTGCAACGCAGATCCCGCTGGAGGCGGCCGCAGCGCAGAAGGTGTCCCGCCTGTGGGGTGAGGAATGATGCCCCGGGAACGCTGTGACGATGAGGGAAGCATCCTCCCTCTGCTGCTCGGCTACGTCGTTCTCGCGCTCGCCGTGGTCTTCGTGTGCACGTGCGCAACAGATCTGTACATCGCGCAGAAGCGTCTTGATTCGCTGGCGGATGCCGCCGCGCTCGCCGGAGCGGACGGTTTCACACTCGTGGTCGAGGGGGAGGGCGTGCGTGCCGAGCTCACCGACGACGGTGTGCGGGAGCAGGCCGCCGCTGTGGTGGATGCGATCGCTTCCGGTGCGCACCTGGTGTCGGCCTCAGCGCCGGACGGCGTCTCCGCCCGGGTCACCGTGGCGATCGACTGGCATCCGCCGCTCGTCTCCGCCTTCGTCCCCGCAGGCGTCGGCCTCGAGGCGACAGCCACGAGTCGCACGGCGCTTCGCTAGCGGCGTCAACCCTCGAACGGAGGCCGCAGCACCACGACGGCACCGACGTCGAGGTTCAGGCCGGTCTTGTTGTACGCGGCCAGTTCGTCCGCGTCGAAGCAGAAGCGGTCAGCGACAGCGGGGAGGTTGTCCCCGGCGGCGGCGGTGTAGTTCTCGATCTCACCGTCAGCGTCGCGGTTGACGGTGCCGTTCGCGCCAGCGGTCGCGCCGAAGTCGGCGATCAGGCCCTTGACGCGGGCGGCGCCGTTGCTCATGTCGATTCCGTTCTTGTATCCGGCGGCGCAGGAGACAGCGACCATCTCCTCGTCCGTCTGGGGCGCCCAGGGAACGGTTGGGTCGGGCCTGAGCACCAGGACGTCGCCCGGCTGCATCGCCCAGTAGGTCACCTTGTTGTACGTGCCGAAGGAGGAGGAGTCGATGCAGAAGCGGGTGGCGATGGCCTCGACCGCGTCTCCGGACTGGACGGTGTAGGAGACGATCTGCCCCTCGGCGTTCAGCGTCGGCTCGCCGACGGCGTATTCGCGGATGCCGGTGTCGGTCAGTTCACCTGCCAGCTCAGGCCCGTCGCTGAAGAGCTTGATGGGGGCCGTGGGGCAGCCCGTCGCGGTCGGCGCCGGTTCGCCTTCGACGGCAGCCGCCGCAGGGGAGGCTTTGGGAGTCTGTTCGGTGTTCGTGGGCGCAGCGGTGGCGGTGCAGCCGGCCAGCGCGGTCACAGCCAACGCGAGCGCGGCCAGCGTCGTCGCGAGCTTGGTTGTGCTGGTCATGGCGCCCATACTGACAGACCGACGCCGGAACGTAGCGCTGGATCGCAGTTAGGCGGGTGGTTCTCGCCGTGGGCTGAACCGCGGAATCCAGCGGATGAACCCGAGCGCGCCGAGCAGCCCCACGGCGCCCATCAGCCCGGCGGCCGCAGACAACGAGGAGACCGCGGTCACCGCGGAGACGATCAGCGGCGCAGCCGCGCCACCGGCATCGGTCAAGGTCCGCCACGAACCGAGGAAGGGAGCCGGGTCGTGCTTCGGCGCGACATCGGCACCGAGGGTGAGCAGGATGCCGCTGGAGAGCCCGTTGCCTACGCCGAGCACGGCCGCCAGCATCCCGAACCAGAGCACGGCCGCGTCGCCGTCGTGCGTGAACGCCAAGGCGAGGAACCCGGCGCCCATCAGCACCATCGCCGGCATCGCCGCCCACAGCCTGCCGAAGCGGTCCATCACCTGGCCGCTGGCGTAGAACAGGGCGAAGTCGATCGCACCGGAGACGCCGACGACCAGCGCGATCGTCTGCGCATCGAGGCCGAGTGAGACGCCCCACAGCGGCAGGACGACCTGGCGCGCCGATCGGACCGCCGACAGGGATGCCGCGGCCAGACCCAATCGCCCGAGAACGCCGCGGAAGCGCCACATGGTGCGGAAGATACCCACCCGCTCGAACGTCGGGATCGAGCCGCTCACCGCCTCGCCGGAGTCCTCCGCGAGCGGTGTCGAGTTCGACAGCGGCGCGATGGTCTTCTCCGGATCCGGACCGAACAGCACGAGCACCACCATGACGACCAGGCAGGCGAGGAAGAACCAGATCGCGGCGTGCTCGTCGCCGAACACCTGCAGCAGAAGGGCAGTGACGAACGGGCCGACGAAGACGCCGAGGCGGAAGCTCCCGCCCAGCAGCGACAGCGCGCGGGCGCGGAACTCCAACGGCACGCGCGTCGTCATGAACGCGTGCCGGGCGAGGCCGAAGGCGGCGGCGCAGAACCCGAGCAGGAAGACGGATGCCGCGAATACGGCGATCACCGGAGCCAGTACCATCCCGATCACAGCGGCCATGGAGATGACGCCGGCGATGACCATCGTGAAGCGCTCGCCGATGCGGGCCACCGCCCAGCCGGCGGGCAGGTTGCCGCACAGCTGGCCGACGACGAGCGCCGAGGCGACGAGTGCCGCGGCCGCGACATCAGCGCCCATGTTCGCCGCGATCACGGGGATCAGAGGGATGACCGCGCCCTCGCCCATCGAGAAGAGGATGGTGGGCAGGTACACCATCGGCCCGAACTGCCTGAGGACCGTGGATGCACTGCTCACCCCGCCACGCTACTCCGCTCCGCGGTCAGCACGATTCGTACACGTGGCCGCTCTCGTCTGGACGGGCGAGGTCCCGATCGCGGAGAATCGCCGTCGGCGGAGTGTCCTGTTGGGCGCAGAGCTCGGCGAACGGCTTCGGCAGCTGATCGGTGTACTCGATATCGAGTATGGACTCGTACACGTCGGTGTAGGCGGCGCATTCGTCGTATGCGGCGCACTCCTCTGCGACAGCGAAGTCGAAGCCGGCCTCGTCGTGGAGCACGGTGGTGTGCTCCGCCGCGTTCTTCTGGCCGGCGGCGAGACCTGCGTCATGCGCGATGGCGACGAGGTCTCGAGCGACCGCGACGGCGTCGTCGAGTGTGATCGCACCGCCCGAGCGGGTGAATGAGTCGAGGTTGTCGAACTCCACCGCGTCGAAGCCGTCCGTCCCGCAGCCGCGGATCCAGTTGCCCACCCGGTCGATGACCAGATCGGCCGCAGCGTCGTCGCTGATGTCGAGCAGCGCCTCGTCCGGCCAGTCGGGGTCGATGACGACGTCTCCCGCCTCATCGGTGAGCAGGGCCTCGCTCGGCCAGTCGTCCTGTTCGCCCGGCTGCGTCTGAAACGCGTTCACGTAGCAGATGGAGTAGCGATCAGGATCCGGGGCGTCGGTGCGATCTCGGACGACGACGGCGATCGCGGCATCCGGCTCGTAGCCGCCTCCGAGCTGGTAGTCGAAGGCAGCGTCCGGGGGAGGCGCGGCCGGTGCGTCCGTGGCCGCCGCGCAACCGCTCAGCAGGAGGACGATGGCCGCGAGCACGGCTCCGATCGGTCGGCGCACACTTCAGGCTATCCGTCCGGCGTGGGCACGGTAGGCTGAAGCGTCATGCTCGAACTCGATCTCTCCGCCGATATTCAGGCGCTCAGGCACACATACGGCGACATCAGCGAGGTCGTCGATGTCAACCGACTCCAGGCCGATATCGCACGGCTCAGCGAAGAGGCGGGCGCGCCCGATCTCTGGGATGACCCGGACAAGGCGCAGAAGGTCACCAGCGCGCTCAGTCACAAGCAGGCCGAGCTCAAGCGGGTCAACGAGATCGGGCAGAGGCTCGATGACCTGGAGGTACTCGTCGATCTCGCCAACGAGATGGAGGACGAGGACTCCGCCGCCGAGGCGCGCGCCGAGCTCGCCGCTCTCACCGACGTCATGAATCAGCTCGAGGTGCAGACGCTCCTCGACGGCGAGTACGACGACCGCAGCGCGATCGTCACGATCCGCTCCGGTGCCGGCGGCGACGACGCCACGGACTTCGCCGAGATGCTCATGCGCATGTACCTGCGGTGGGCCGAGCAGCACAAGTACCCGGTCAAGGTGATGGACACGTCCTACGCCGAGGGCGCAGGCATCAAGTCCGCGACCTTCGAGATCGAGGCGCCGTACGCGTTCGGCACGCTGTCCGTAGAAGCCGGGACGCACCGTCTTGCTCGCATCAGCCCGTTCGGTTCTGCCGACAAGCGCCAGACCAGCTTCGCGGCGGTCGAGGTCATCCCGCTGATGGAAGAAGCCACCGAGGTCGACATCCCCGAGAACGACATCCGCGTCGATGTCTTCCGCTCCTCCGGCCCTGGTGGTCAGTCCGTCAACACCACCGACTCCGCCGTGCGCCTCACGCACCTTCCGACCGGCATCGTCGTCTCGATGCAGAACGAGAAGTCGCAGATCCAGAACCGCGCTGCTGCGATGCGCGTGCTCCAGACCCGCCTCCTGCTGCTGCAGAAGGAAGAAGAGGCTGCGAAGAAGAAGGAGCTCGCCGGCAACATCACCGCGAGCTGGGGCGATCAGATGCGCTCCTACTTCCTCTACGGCCAGCAGCTCGTCAAGGACCTGCGCACCGGCCAGGAGTCCGGCAACCCCGCCGCAGTGTTCGACGGCGACCTCGACGACTTCATCTCGGCGGGCATCCGCTGGCGCAAGCGCAAAGACGACGACGACTGATCTCACGGCCGCTCCAGACAGGGTGTCGCTCGCGGTCAGGCGCGAACCCGCGCTTAGGCTCGTAAGGCCATGATTCGGTTCGAGAACGTCACCAAGCGCTACCGCGGTACGAAGAGACCGGCCCTCGCCGGGGTCGACTTCGAAGTCGAGCGGGGCGAGTTCGTCTTCCTCGTCGGAGCATCCGGATCGGGAAAGTCGTCCTGTCTCCGGCTGATCCTCCGCGAGGATGTCCCCACCACCGGTCGCGTCGCCGTCCTCGGCCGCGACCTCAGGACACTCGCCAACCGGAAGGTCCCGTACTTCCGTCGGCACATCGGGTCGGTCTTCCAGGACTTCCGCCTGCTGTCGACCAAGACCGTGTTCCAGAACGTCGCCTTCACCCTGCAGGTCACCGGCTCCTCGCGCGGTTTCGTGCAGCAGGCCGTTCCAGAGGCTCTCGCCCTGGTCGGCCTGGAGGGCAAGGAGAAGCGGATGCCGCACGAGCTGTCCGGTGGCGAGCAGCAGCGCGTCGCGATCGCGCGCGCTCTCGTCAACCGACCCCAGGTGCTGCTCGCCGACGAGCCGACCGGAAACCTCGACCCAGCCACCTCGGTCGACATCATGCAGCTGCTCGCGCGCATCAACGCCGGCGGCACGACGGTGCTGATGGCCACGCACGAGGCTGCCTTCGTCGACCAGATGCGGCGCCGGGTCATCGAGCTTCGCGACGGCGAGATGGTGCGCGACGAGACGCACGGCGGCTACGGCGACCGCTCGATGATCCCTCAACTCGTCCCGGAGGAGGAACGCGGCGCCGCCGCGACCGCCGCGCTCACCGCCGTGCAGGAGGTGCAGCGCGAGACCGAGTCCCTCGAGCCGCTCACGGCTGAGATGCTCGCCTCCATGAAGGCGGCGCGGGATGCCGAGACACCTGCCGAGCCGGCGGCACCGGCCGCTCCCCGCACGCATCCGATCGTGCTCCCCGAGGTCGACGTCGCCGAACTCGGCATGGCCGACCGCCTCGGCCTGTCGGCTGCGGACGATGACGACGAAGTGGGGCCGACCTCGTGAGAGTGGGACTGATTCTGTTGGAGGCCCTCGGAGGCCTCCGTCGCAACATCTCGATGGTGATCTCCGTCGTGCTCGTCACGTTCGTCTCGCTGACGTTCGTGGGCGCGGCGATCCTCATGCAGGGTCAGATCAGCACGATGCGCGACTATTGGACCGAGCGCGCGCAGGTCGCGGTCTACATGTGCTCGACGGTGTCCGACACCGAGGAGACCTGCATCGACGGCGCGGCCACCGAGGATCAGGTCGAACAGGTGCGCGCCGAGCTCGCAGGCCCCGCGTTGAACTCGTTGATCACGGATGTCCGCTTCGAGACGAAGGCCGAGGCATACGCGAAGCTCGTCGACCAGCTCGGTGACGAGCAGGCGAGCGTGCTCACCGAGGACCAGATGTTCGACAGCTTCTGGGTGACGCTCAAGGACCCAGGTCAGTCGCAGGTGATCGTCGAGGCCTTCAGCGGAGTGAACGGCGTCGAGGAGGTCCTGGATCAACTCCAATACCTCGAACCTCTCTTCTCCGCGCTCACGGTGGCGACGTACATAGCCGTCGGCATCGCCGCGCTCATGCTGATCGCCGCGGTCCTGCTCATCGCGACGACCATTCGACTTTCGGCATATGCCCGGCGCAAGGAGATCGGGATCATGCGCCTCGTCGGCGCCTCCAACCGCTTCATCCAGACGCCGTTCATCCTCGAGGGCGTTTTCGCCGCCTTCCTGGGCTCCGTCCTCGCGAGCGGTGCGGTGATCGCGGGAATGCACTTCGGAGTCGAGGGCTACCTGAAGGGGCGCGTGCCGTTCATCACCACCTGGGTGAGCATGCAGGACGCACTCATCGTCGTGCCGATCCTGATCGCGATCGGAGTGATCCTGGCTGCACTCTCCGCCGGCTTCGCGATTCGTCGCTGGCTTCGTACGTAGCATCCGCTCTGTTGTAGGGTGGAGGGCTGGCCGTACGACAGGATGCACAGGAGAGAATCATGCCCAGGGAACGCGGGGAGAAGGTCATCGCGACCAATCGCCGAGCCCGTCACGACTTCAACATCGAGAAGTCGTACGAGGCGGGGCTGGTGCTCACCGGTACCGAGGTGAAGTCGTTGCGCCAGGGGCGCGCGAACCTCTCGGACGGGTACGCGTTCATCAAGGCGGGCGAGATCTTCCTCGACTCCGTGCACATTCCGGAATACTCGCAGGGACACTGGACGAACCACTCGGCCAAGCGCGTGCGCAAGCTACTGATGCACCGCGAAGAGATCCAGAAGCTCGAGCACGCCGTCTCGGCCGGCGGGTACACGATCGTGCCGCTGAAGCTCTACTTCCTCGACGGCCGCGCGAAGGTCGAGATCGCCCTGGCGAAGGGCAAGCGCGAGTTCGACAAGCGCCAGACGCTTCGTGAGCGTCAGGACACCCGTGAGGCAGAGCGCGCCATGCGGCTGCGCAACCGCATGGGGGAGTAGCACTCCTCAGCGGGCGAGAGTTCAGGCCTCGAACCCGAACGCCTGCCCCAGGAACGCGAGCTCTCGCTCGAGAGCGTCGACGATCGTCTCCGCTCGCCGGAAGCCGTGGCCCTCACCCGGGTACAGCACGTACTCGTGCGGGATGCCGCGTGCGGCCAACGCGTCGCGGATGGCCTGCGACTGAGACGGCGGGACGACGCGGTCGTCCTCACCCTGCAGCAGCAGGACGGGCACATCGATGCGGTCCGCATGCGTGAGCGGCGATCGATCGATGTACACGTCCTCGGCATCGGGGAGCGCACCGACGAGCCCGTCGATGTAGTGCTTCTCGAAGTCGTGCGAGTCCTGGGCCAGCATCCGCAGATCCGCCACGCCGTAGCGGCTGATGCCGGCGGCGAAGACTCCGCCTCGCACCAGGGCCGACAGCACGGTCCATCCTCCGGCGGAGCTGCCGCGGATCGCGATGCGAGCCGGATCCGCCCGGCCGGATGCCGCGAGACCACGGGCAGCAGCGAGCACATCGTCGACATCGACGATGCCCCACTGGTGGTCGAGGCGCTCGCGATAGTCGCGCCCGTAGCCGGTCGAGCCGCCGTAGTTCACATCGAGCACGCCGATGCCGCGACTCGTGTAATACGCGATGGCGGCGGACGCCGCACCTGCGACGTGCGCAGTCGGGCCGCCGTGCACGAACACGATGTAGGGCGGCAACTCCTCGGATGGTGCGGATGACGTGGGATTCGCCGGCGCGTAGTCGAAAGCGTGCACCGGCCCGTGGGCGCCGTCGATCGTGAGCTGACCGGCCGGGGGCATCCACGCCTCATCCGTCGCTGCGCCTCCGCGGATGCGGGCGACCTGACCAGAATCCGCGTCGACGCACCACAACCCGGCGTTCACGGTCGCGCCTCCACCCGAGAGCAGCACGCGCGCGCCGGAGACGTCGTCGACGCTGACGTGCGCAGTGGCCGGAACCTCCAGGGTGCGGACGGAGCCGTCGGGGTCGATCACGACGACCTCGTCGGACCCGTTCGTCCGCACCGCGACGATCCGACCGTCGGGGAGCGGCTGATACCACCGGTTGCCGAGCACCCAGAGGCCGTAGCCGGTATCGGCGTCAGCGGGCGCGATCGGCTCCGGCTCCGACGCGCGGAGACCGTCGAGCTTCAGCCGGTGCAGAGCCCAGCGCCCCCCTGGGTCGTCGGCGTAGAGCAGCTCGGTGTCGCTCGCCCATTCCGGTTGCAGGGCCGCTCGCGTGCGCACGTTCGCGAATGCGTCGTCCCCTGACGAGACCCGCAACCACGCCGCCTGCCACGGCATACGGCGTCCGGACCATTCCACCCAGGCGATCCTGGTGCCGTCCGGCGACAGTGCGGGATGCGCGAAGAACGCGGTGCCCTGGATGTGGACGCGGATGGCGGTCTCGTCCGCAGCCGCCGACCCGTCTGTCGGGATCTCGACGATCCCGCGCAGGTGCGGTGTCGCGGTCGCATCCTCACGGACCGCGAGAAGACGACCGTTCTGGAGACGGAGACCGCCGTGGCTCGGGCCTGCGCCGCCCTGGGCGGCGGGTGTGAGCGGCGCGGGCTCTGCGCCCCGTGGCATTCGGTACACCCGCTGGTCCTTCGCATCGACGAAGAACAGCGTGCCGTCGGCATCCGCCGTCCACGCGCCGCCACCGTACTCGTGCACGCGAGACCGGGCGCTCCACGGGGCGGGCAGCAGTGCGTCACCGGTCGAGCTGCGCACGGTGACACGGCCACCATCGGCAGGAATCGATTCGCCCCACCAGATCTCGTCGCCGACGAAGCGGGCGCCGTCGATGCGCGGCGCGGACGAGGCGATGCTCGTCGCGGTGAACGGGGACGACCAGGTCCCGTAGGGTGACGTCGCGTGCGGCTGGGGCATGTCTCGAGCCTATTCGGGACCTCGGACGTCCGCGCCCGGCAGCCGACAACGCAGAAACCGCCCTTCCCGAGAGCGGGAGAGGGCGGTTTCCGCGCTATCGATGGATGCCGCGACGTCAGACCGCGCGGAGCACGGCCACGACCTTGCCGAGCACGACGGCGTCGTCGCCGAGGATGGGCTCGAATGATGTGTTGCGGGGGAGCAGCCACGTGTGGCCGTCGCGCTGCCGGAACGTCTTGACCGTCGCCTCGCCGTCGAGCATCGCAGCGACGATCTCACCGTTCTCCGCCGTGTTCTGCGTGCGGACGACGACCCAGTCGCCGTCGCAGATCGCTGCATCGATCATCGATTCGCCCGAGACCTTGAGCATGAACAGATCGCCCTTGCCCACGAGTTGGCGGGGAAGCGGGAAGATCTCCTCCACCTGCTGCTCCGCCGTGATGGGGACGCCGGCGGCGATCTGCCCAACCAGCGGAACCATCGCCGCGTCCCCGACGGGCGTGCTGGAGTCGGCAGGGTTCTCCCCGCTGGTGCCCGGCAGGTCGATGAGCACCTCCATCGCGCGCGTCTTGCCGGGGTCGCGACGCAGATAGCCGCTGAGCTCGAGCTGCCCGAGCTGGTGGGTGACGCTGGAGAGCGACTTGAGCCCGACCGCGTCGCCGATCTCACGCATGCTCGGCGGATAGCCGTGCTTCGCGATCGACGTCTGGATCACCTCGAGGATGGCCATCTGCTTGGCGCTGAGATTCTTGCGCCGACGAGTGCGAGGCGCCTCGGCGTCGGTGGCGGAGTTGTCGCTCATGGTGGCTCCTTCGTGCGCGATTCCGGGGCTGCTCTTCGAATGTCGGTGGCCCGTGGTGGGGTGTCGTTATCGAAACCGTATCCGAGAAACAGCCGTAATCGGAAGATCTGTTCGAGCGTGTCGGCAGGTGCTGGGATCCGATTTCGAAGAAGTCTTGACAGATGTTCGAATTCGAAGATAGATTCGGAACGTAGCTTCGCATCCATCGCTCCCGGCCGAGCGGTGAATGCGAACGCTACGCCAAAGAGGCAGAGGAGAGTCCCATGAGCACCATCAGCATCGCCGCCCCGTCCATCCGTCCCGCACGCACTGCAACGCGGCTCCGGTTGACGACGCGCGGTCGTCGGGTGCTGGTCGCTCTGGCGGCACTCCCGCTGGCAGTCGGCATCGGCTTCGCTGCGATCAGCGGCGGCTCGGCGATCGCCTCGGGCGAAGCGACCGTGACCGCCAGCTTCGAGACCGTGACGGTGATGCCGGGCGACACGCTCTGGTCGATCGCGGAGTCCGTGGCTCCGTACGCGGACCCGCGTAAGGTGATCAGCGGCATTGAGAGCCTCAACATGCTGGGCGGGCAGTCTCTGCAGGTGGGCCAGGAGCTCGCGATCCCCGCCGAGTACGCCGACTGATCCCACCGTTAGCATGGGAAGGGTGACTGCTTCCCTCGGTGACTTGCCCCTCCGCGACGATCTTCGCGGCCTCACTCCGTACGGCGCTCCTCAGGCTCCACTGCCTGTCGCCCTCAACGTCAATGAGAACACCCACCCCGTACCCGACGAGGTCGCAAGCGACATCCTGGATGACATCGCGGTGGCTCTACGCGAGGTGAACCGCTACCCGGACCGGGAGTTCACGACGCTGCGCGAGGCCTTTGCCGAGTACCTCGGCCACAACCTCGCCCCCGAGCAGATCTGGGCCGGCAACGGTTCGAATGAGGTGCTGCAGCACATCATGCAAGCCTTCGGCGGACCGAACCGCACGGTCTTCGGGTTCGCGCCGACGTACTCCATGTACCCCCTGATCGCGCAGGGCACCGGTGCTCAGTGGGTGGCGGGCCAGCGTGAAGCCGACTACACGATCACGCCGGATGAGGCGGCCGCCCAGGTTCGGCAGGCCGCCCCCGACATCGTCATGCTCTGCTCGCCGAACAACCCGACGGGAACGCCACTCGACCTCGATGTGGTCGAGGCCGTCTACGAGGCGACGAGCGGCATCGTCGTGGTGGACGAGGCGTACCAGGAGTTCGCGCCCCGGGATGCCGTTTCCGCACTCACACTGCTCGAAGGGCGCCCGCGTCTGGCCGTATCGCGGACCATGAGCAAGGCGTTCGCTTTCGCGGGAGCGCGGGTGGGCTACCTCGCGGCCGACCCGGCCTTCATCGACGCTCTGCGACTCGTCCGGCTTCCGTACCACCTCAGTGCACTGACGCAGGCTGCCGCAGTGGCGGCGTTGCGAAACGCTGACATCATGCTCGGCATGGTGGATGAGATCGTCGAGCAGCGCGATCGCATCACCGCGACCCTCGAGGCACTCGACTATCAGCCGCACGAGTCCTGGTCGAACTTCGTCCTCTTCGGTGGTGTGCCCGACCCGCGCGCGACGTTCGAAGCGCTCTACGAGCGCGGAGTGCTGGTCCGCGACGTGGGCATCCCCAACCACCTGCGCGTGACGGCCGGGACCGAGGCCGAGACCACGGCGTTCCTCGACGCGCTGGCGTCGATAGACTCGGGCTCATGAGCGCTTCCCGAACTGCCGAGGCTTCCCGCACCGCGCAGCGAACCCGCAGCACGTCCGAGTCGACCGTCGAACTCGAACTGAACCTCGACGGCACGGGGCAGAGCCGCATCGACACGTCGGTGCCGTTCTTCGACCACATGCTCACGGCGTTCGCGAAGCACTCGCTCACCGACCTCACCGTCCGAGCATCCGGCGACACGCACATCGACGCTCACCACACGGTGGAAGACGTCTCGATCGTGCTCGGCCAGGCGATCCTCGAGGCGCTCGGAGACAAGTCGGGCATCTCGCGATACGGAGATGCGCTCGTCCCGCTCGACGAGGCGCTCGCTCAGGCGGTCGTCGACATCAGCGGCCGCCCCTACCTCGTGCACACCGGCGAGCCCGAAGGATTCGAGCACCACCTCATCGGCGGATATTTCACCGGTTCTCTGGTGCGCCACGCGTTCGAGGCGATCTCCTTCAACGCCGGACTCACCGTGCACGTCCGCGTGCTCGGCGGTCGCGATCCGCACCACATCGCCGAAGCGGAGTTCAAGGCGTTCGCCCGTGCGTTCCGTCAGGCGAAGTCGCTCGATCCGCTCGTCGACGGGATCCCGTCGACGAAGGGCGCACTGTGACTCGCACCGTCGTCGTATACGACTACGGCTCCGGCAACGTCCACTCCGCCGTCAAGGCGCTGGCCGCGGCCGGCGCGGACGCGAGACTCACCGGTGACCGCGCGGAGGCGCTTGAGGCTGACGGGCTGTTCGTCCCCGGTGTCGGCGCGTTCGCCGCCGTTCGGGCGGCTCTGCTCGCGCAGGGCGGCGACGAGATCATCGACCGGCGTCTGGCCGGAGGGCGCCCGGTGCTCGGCGTGTGCGTCGGTATGCAGGTGCTCTTCGAGCACGGCGTCGAACGCGGCCAGAACGTCGATGGCCTCGGCGAATGGCCGGGCACCGTCACCGAACTCAACGCGCCCGTCCTGCCGCACATGGGCTGGAACACGGTGACGCCGGATGAGGGCAGCGTCCTGTTCCGCGGCATCGAGGAGGAGCGCTTCTACTTCGTGCACTCCTTCGCAGCGCAGAAGTGGGAGCTCGACGTCATCGCGCCGTTCCCGGAGCCCAAGCTCACCTGGACGACCTACGGCGAGCCCTTCCTCGCAGCCGTCGAGAACGGGCCGCTCTCGGCGACGCAGTTCCACCCCGAGAAGTCCGGCGACGCCGGCATCCGGCTGCTCCGGAACTGGGTCGACAGCCTCTGATGACGTCGACGTTTTGAACCCTGCATCGAGCCGGGCTACTCTCGGATCTCGTGCTCGCCTTTCGGCGCACTTCACCCACCCGAGGATGACATGAACGACTTCGCGTCCACCCCCAAGCTCACCCTTCTTCCGGCTGTCGACGTCGCCGGTGGCAAGGCGGTTCGTCTGACGCAGGGCGAGGCCGGGTCGGAGACCAGCTACGGCGACCCGCTCGACGCGGCTCGTGAATGGGTCGACCAGGGGGCGGAGTGGATCCACCTCGTCGACCTCGACGCGGCGTTCGGGCGCGGAAGCAACACGGCGATCCTGCGCAAGGTCATCAAGCAGCACCGCGACGTCAACATCGAGCTCTCCGGCGGCATCCGTGACGACGCCAGCCTTGAGGCCGCGCTCGAGAGCGGCGCAGCGCGGATCAATCTCGGCACGGCCGCGCTCGAGAACCCCGAATGGGCGTCCGACGTCATCAGTCGCTACGGCGAGGCCGTCGCCGTCGGTCTCGACGTGCGCGGCACGACCCTCGCCGCGCGCGGCTGGACGAAGGAGGGCGGCGACCTGTGGGAGGTGCTCGCACGGCTCGAGGACGCCGGCTGCAGCCGGTACGTCGTGACCGACGTCACCAAGGACGGCACGCTGCGCGGCCCGAACATCGACCTGCTGCGCGAGATCACCTCTCGTACGCCGAAGCCCGTCGTGGCGTCGGGAGGCATCTCGAGCCTCGACGACATCGCGGCGCTTCGCGAACTCGTACCGCTTGGCGTCGAAGGCGCGATCGTCGGCAAGGCTCTCTACGCCGGCGCGTTCACGCTGGCAGAGGCACTGGATGTCGCCGGCGACTGACGACGCCTGCGGTCACGGTCACGGCGACGGAGACTCCGCGTCGACCGTCGGGGCCGGCGATTCGGCCGGTGTCCCGTGGGAGGGGCGCAGCTTCGAGTCCAACCCGCACTCCGCTGACGACGGCTCGGCAGACCCGGCCCTGCTCGACGCATTGCTCCGCTTCCGCGCGGGTGAGGGCTCGCAGGTCGAGGTCGTCGACGCCTTCCGTTCTGCTCGAGTCCTGATACCCCTCATCGCCGAGAAGGGGGAGGAGGGCGTCGCGCCCAGCGGTCTTGCCGTCGACAAGACCCAGGAGCTGTCCATCGTCACCGTCGCCGCCCCTGATGGGCGCAAGGTCCAGCCGGTGTTCTCATCGGTGACGGCGATGCAGACCTGGGATGCCGCAGCACGCCCGATCCCGGTCGAGGCTGTGCGTGCGGCCCTGGCGGCGTCGTCGGAGGACACCGATCTGATCGTGCTCGATCCGACCGCGGAGACCGAGTTCGTCATCCGGCGCCCCGCCGTATGGGCGATCGCGCAGGGGCACGCCTGGGAGCCGAGCTTCCTCTCACCGGAGGTCTTCACCGCACTGCAGGAGAGCATCGCGCACGAGCTCGCCGTGATCGACATCGCCGTCGCGCCCGGTGACCCGGACGCGCGACTGCGCGGCCCGGAGCTCGTCGTGATCCTCGACCTCGTCGACGGTCTCGAACGAGACGTGCTGGATGCCGTCCTCGCCCGGCTGGCTCAGCGGTGGTCGGCGGATGACCGCATCGCGGTGCTCGCGGATTCCCTCACGGTCAAGCTCCGCCGCGCTGCCTGAGTCAGTTGACCGGCCCGGTCCACTTCTCGCCGGGGCCCTTGCCGATCGGGTCGGGGATCGCGGATGCTTCGCGGAAGGCCAGCTGCAGCGACCGCAGTCCGTCCCGGAGCGATCGGGCGTGCATGTCGCTGATCTCGGGGGCGCCGGCTGTGATGAGACCCGCCAGCGCGTTGATCAGCTTTCGGGCCTCGTCGAGGTCGAGCTGAGAGTCGGGGTCGTCGGCGAGGCCGAGCTTCACCGCGGCCGCGCTCATCAGATGGACCGCTGCGGTGGTGATCACTTCGACGGCGGGGACATCCGCGATGTCGCGCGTGGCGGCCGATGCGGCCTCCTCCTGCTGCTGCCAGCGCTCGTTGCGCTCGTCGTGACCGTGGTCGTGGGCCGGAATCGTCACTTCGCCTTGCCTTCTGTTAGACTGTGCCGGGCTCCGGAGCGTAATGCTCCGGATCGAAAGAGGATTCACTTCCCACCCGCGCTTGCCGTTCAAGGCTACCGGGTCTTGCACTCCGCCGGTTCACGCCGGTAGATCGGACCGTGTCCGATGTTCAGGGTGCGAAGCCGACGTCTGAATGTCGGCGGGTGGGGCAGTAACTCCTTTTTCGCAGTGCGTCGCAGAGAGCGTCGCGTTGGCTGAATCCCCATCGTCTAAGGAGTTCCGCATCAGCGATCCCCGTACCAATGAGCGCATCCGCGTCCCCGAGGTCCGCCTCGTCGGCCCCGCGGGTGAGCAGATCGGCGTCGTCGCCATCCAGGTCGCGCTCCGCCTCGCGCAGGAAGCCGACCTCGATCTCGTCGAGGTCGCCCCGAACTCGAAGCCGCCCGTGGTCAAGATCATGGACTACGGCAAGTTCAAGTACGAGGCTGCCCAGAAGGCGAAGGAAGCTCGCCGCAACCAGGCGAACACGATCCTCAAGGAAGTGCGCTTCCGGCTGAAGATCGAGGCTCACGACTACACGACGAAGCTCAAGCGCGCCGAGGGCTTCCTCAAGGCCGGCGACAAGGTCAAGGCCATGATCCTGTTCCGCGGTCGTGAGCAGTCGCGTCCCGAGCAGGGCGTTCGTCTGCTGCGCAAGTTCGCCGAGGACGTCGCGGAGCTCGGAACCGTCGAGTCGAACCCGACCATCGACGGTCGCAACATGGTCATGGTCGTGGCTCCGCTGAAGAACAAGTCCGAGGCCAAGGCAGAGCAGAACGCTGCCCGCGCCGCGAACAAGCAGGCGGCTCGCGACTCGAAGGTCGAAGAGACCGAGACCGCCGAAGCGGAGTGATCCGCTCCCATTACTCCCGCACTGCGGGTTGACAACGTCGCCTGAGAAGGCGCCACACGAAGGAAGAGAAGATGCCGAAGCAGAAGACCCACTCGGGTGCCAAGAAGCGCTTCAAGATCACCGGCAGCGGCAAGCTGAAGAAGCAGCAGGCCGGCATGCGCCACAACCTCGAGCACAAGTCGAGCCGACGCACCCGCCGCCTCAACCAGGACCAGGTCCTGTCGCCCAACGACACCAAGGTCGCCAAGAAGCTTCTCGGTCGCGGCTGAGCGCCGAACGCACGAATAGGAATACACGAAAATGGCAAGAGTCAAGCGGGCGGTAAACGCCCACAAGAAGCGTCGCGTCATCCTCGAGCGCGCCTCCGGCTACCGCGGTCAGCGTTCGCGCCTGTACCGCAAGGCCAAGGAGCAGGTCATCCACTCCCTGGTCTACTCGTACCGTGACCGTCGCAAGCGCAAGGGCGATTTCCGTCGCCTCTGGATCCAGCGCATCAACGCCGCTGCCCGCCAGAACGGCATCACGTACAACCGCTTCATCCAGGGCCTCGGCCTCGCGGGCGTCCAGGTCGACCGTCGTATGCTCGCTGAGCTCGCGGTCAACGAGCCGGCCACGTTCGCGTCGCTGGTCGAGACGGCCAAGAAGGGCCTGCCTTCGGACGTCAACGCGCCGAAGTCGGCTGCGTAAGCATCCTTCCTGAAACGGGCGCTCTCCTTCGGGAGGGCGCCCGTTTCGGCATCTCACGGCGTACGCAGAGCGCGTCGGCGCAGCAACCGGGAGATGAGAACGTCGAGCAGCATCGCGCCGACGACGGCGAACGCGTACACGAGAAGGTCCCGCTGATCGAACCCTGCGCCAAGCACCAGCGCGGCGGGCGGGACAAGGGCGGTGGCCTTCGCCGGGATGTCCGTGAGCTGGAGGAACTCGACGGCCGTGCAGAACAGGATGGCGAGGGCCGCGCACAGAGAGCGAGTCCGGCGCGGGAGCATGAGCACGATCAGCAGGTAGACGAGCAGCGCGTACAGCGCGTCGCCCGTGACGTCGCCGATGACACCGGAGGCGAAACGGTGGAGGAGAAGACCGGCGATCACGGTCGCCACAGCGATGACGACGACGGTGAGTCGACGTCGACCTGCTGATCGCTGCGCAGTGGGCGGCACGCCGGGACTCTATTCGAGCAGACTGCATGATCGCCGCGAGAAGGCGCCAGCCGCGAGAAAGTGAACGGTGCGCGACGTTCATCGGGCGTCGCCCCGTGATCCCTCTAGACTGGAGCCGTGCTGGAGAATCCCCGGTCCCCGCGTGTCCGTGCCGTTGCGAAGCTGACCAAGCGCAGCGCCAGAACGGACACCGGTCTGTTCCTGCTCGAGGGCCCGCAGGCGGTGCGCGAGGCGCTCTCGTACCGACCGGATGCCGTCGTCGAGCTGTTCGCGACACCGACGGGGTGGGAGAAGCATCCCGACCTTCGGGCCGCAGCCACCGCCCACTCCGTGAACCTCGAGTTCGTCACGGAGTACGTGCTCAACGCGATGGCGGACACCGTCACGCCGCAGGGCGTCATCGCCGTCGCCCGCCAGATCCCGACGTCGGTGCGCGACATCTTCGCGTCCTCACCGCGCCTCATCGCCATCTGCGAAGAGGTGCGCGACCCCGGAAACCTCGGGACGATCATCCGAGCAGCGGATGCCGCCGGCGCGGACGCCGTCGTCCTCACCGGGCGCACGGTGGATCCGTACAACCCGAAGGTCGTCCGATCGACCACCGGATCGCTCTTCCACCTGCCCGTCTCCGTCAGCGGCGACCTCGAGGACGTCGTCAAGCGCGCCCACGAGGCCGGCATGAGCGTGCTCGCGGCCGACGTGAAGGGCGACGACCTGCTTCAGGCCCGCGCCGACGGCGTGCTCTCTGGGCCAACGGCGTGGCTGTTCGGGAATGAAGCGCACGGGCTCGAGGAGCGCGCGCTCGACCTTGCCGATCACGTGCTGAAGCTGCCGATCTTCGGCCGGGCGGAGTCGCTCAATCTCGCCACGGCGGCCAGCGTGTGCCTGTACGAGAGCGCCTTCACGCAGCGGGCCGTCGACGCGCACTGACACGTTTCGGGTCGGTTACAACTCGATAACCCGCGGTGGCGGATGCTGGTTCCCGAGGCCGTGTGCTTCTAGTGTGGGCACATGACCGAGACTGGTACACCCCTTGTCGTTGTCGACAATGTTCAGAAGCACTACGGCGAGTTCCAGGCCCTGAAAGACATCAACCTCACCGTCAACAAGGGTGAGGTCGTGGTCGTGATCGGCCCGTCGGGTTCCGGCAAGTCGACTCTGTGCCGCACGATCAACCGCCTCGAGACCATCACCAGCGGTGTGATCTCGATCGACGGCAAGGAGCTGCCCGCCGAGGGCAAGGGCCTGGCGCAGCTGCGCGCCGACGTCGGGATGGTCTTCCAGTCGTTCAACCTGTTCGCTCACCTCACGATCCTCGAGAACGTGACGCTCGGCCCGATCAAGGTCCGCGGACTGAAGAAGGCCGATGCCGACAAGGAGGCGATGGCGCTCCTCGAGCGCGTGGGCGTCGCCCAGCAGGCATCCAAACTCCCCGCTCAGCTGTCGGGCGGTCAGCAGCAGCGCGTCGCGATCGCCCGGGCCCTCGCGATGCAGCCGAAGGTCATGCTCTTCGACGAGCCGACCAGCGCGCTCGACCCCGAGATGATCAACGAGGTGCTCGACGTCATGGTGCAGCTCGCCAAGGAGGGCATGACGATGATCGTCGTCACCCACGAGATGGGATTCGCGCGCAAGGCGGCCGATCGCGTCGTCTTCATGGCCGACGGGCAGATCGTCGAAGAGGCGACCCCGGAGGAGTTCTTCACGACCCCGAAGAGCGATCGCGCCAAGGACTTCCTGTCGAAGCTCCTCACCCACTGACCACCTCCCGTACACGAAACTCACGCAGTCACACACAGCACACGAAGGAGACGCACATGCGACGCACACGGACACTGGCGGGCATCGGAATCGCTGCCACAGCGCTGATCGCCCTGACCGCCTGCAACAGCGGCAGCCCGACGACCCCCGGAGGGGACGGCGGCGATGAAGGAGACGCTCCCGCATACGAGGTGGCGCAGGACGTCCAGCTCGAAGGCAGCCCGACGTTCGACGCCATGGTCGAGCGCGGCGGTCCGATCATCGGTGTCAAGGAGGACCAGCCCAACCTCGGCTACCTCGACGCGACCACGAACGAGCGCAGCGGCTTCGACATCGAGATCGCACGCTGGATCGCCGCATCCCTCGGATTCGAGGAGAGCGACATCACCTACGAGCCGATCGCATCCGCCAACCGCGAGCAGGCCCTCGTGAACGGCGACATCGACTACTACGTCGGCACGTACTCGATCACCGATTCCCGCAAGGAGCAGATCGACTTCGCCGGTCCCTACTTCGTGACGGGCCAGGGCTTCCTCGTCGCCGCTGACAGCGAGATGACCGAAGTAGGCGACGTCTCCGACTTCAACGGCATGACCGTCTGCTCTGCGACCGGCTCCACGCCGATCTCCAACATCAAGGAGAACTACCCGGAGATCAAGACGGAAGAGTACGACGTGTACTCCGCCTGCGTCGAGGACCTCATCAGCGGCAAGGTCGACGCGGTCACCACGGACGCTGCGATCCTCATCGGCTACGCGGCGCAGTACCCCGACGACGTGAAGCTGCTCGACGGCCTCTTCACCGAGGAGCGCTACGGCGTCGGCCTCCCGAAGGGCGACACCGCTCTTCAGGAGCACATCAACACGCTGTTCACCGACGGCGGCGACACCTGGCAGGCGATCTTCGACGCGACCCTCGGTCAGTCGGGCATCGAAGTCGAGCAGCCGGCTGTCGACTGACGAACCGCGATGCGGGGCGGTCTGACCGGCCGCCCCGCACCCATATCTAGAAGGGGAGGGCGCGTGGACGCCATCTTCGGCAACCTCGACCTGTGGAGTCAGGGCCTCACCTACACCTTGATGGTGTTCTTCTTCGGCGGAATCATCGCGCTGGTCCTCGGCACCATCGTCGGCGCCATGCGCGTCTCGCCGGTCCCGGTCGCACGCGCTGTCGGCACGGCGTACGTCACGCTCGTCCGCAACACCCCGCTCACCCTCGTCTTCTTCTTCTTCGTCTTCGGATACAGCGCGCTCGCGCTTCCCACGCTCTCGAACCTCGTGCTGGGCATCTTCGCGATCGGCGTCTACACGGCCACATACGTCGCCGAGACGCTGCGAGCCGGCATCAACACCGTGCCCGTCGGTCAGGCGGAGGCAGCCCGCGCGATCGGGCTGCCGTTCGGGCAGGTCATGACCCAGGTCGTGCTGCCGCAGGCGTTCCGCTCGGTCGTTCCGCCGATGATGAGCGTGTTCATCGCGCTTCTCAAGAACACCACCGTCGCCGCCGGATTCTCCATCGCGGTCCTCCCGCAGCTGCAGGCGACGATCTCCAATTCGCACACGCGCCCCGGCAGCCCCATGGAGGTCCTGCTCTGGGTCGCCGTCATCTTCATCGCACTGGTGATGCTGCTGACCTGGCTGCAGCGAACGCTCGAGAACCGATGGAGGATCGCACGATGAGCTCGGTACTCTTCGACGTCCCTGGCCCTCGCGCCCGTCGCCGCAACCTCATCCTCACGATCGTCACGATCATCGTCGTCGTCGCTGTGATCGCGTTCCTCCTCTGGCGCCTGTCGCTCACGAACCAGTTCAGCGCCGCGAAGTGGAATGTCTTCACGTACTCGGTGGTGTGGTCGTCCATCGGCCAGATGCTGCTCAACACGCTGCGCGCCTTCGCCCTCGCCGCGGTCCTCAGCCTCGCGCTCGGATTCGTGCTCGCGATCGGGCGCATGTCCGACCACGCCTGGGTGCGGGTGCCCGTCACCGTCGTCACCGAGTTCTTCCGCGCCGTGCCGGTGCTCGTGATGATGATGATCCTGTACTACGGCCTGCCTACGCTCGGCGTGAAGACCGATCCTTACTGGGCCGTGGTCGTCGCGCTCATGCTCTACAACGGCTCGGTGCTTGCCGAGGCGCTGCGCGCTGGAATCGAATCGCTGCCACGCGGCCAGAAGGAGGCCGGCTTCGCCATCGGCCTGCGCAAGAGCGGCGTCATGACGCTGATCCTGCTTCCGCAGGCGATCAGGGCGATGCTCCCGGTGATCGTGGCTCAGCTCGTCGTGACGATGAAGGACACCGCGCTCGGGTTCATCATCACCTACCAGGAGCTGCTCTACTACGCGAAGCTCCTGAGCTCGCAGCCGGGGCGTCCGATCCTCCAGGCCGCGCTCATCATCGGTGGCATCTACATCATCATGTGTCTGATTCTCTCGGGCATCGCGAAGTGGGCCGAGATCAAGACCCGCCGCTCGCCGAAGATGAAGGCGCTCGCGGCCGATCAGGCGGCCGTGATGCACGAGGGCACCGACACCGAGCTCATCGCCCTGCAGACGAGGTCCGGCAAGTTCGATGGCAACAACTCGGGGGCAATCTGACGCGCGACGCCGCCGGTAGACTCCTGTGTTGTGTCTGATGCCCCAGAAATCACCCCAGAGGCGGTGGAATCCGCCGTCGCCGCAGCACTCGAGGCCATCGGCGCCGCTGCCACCACAGCAGAGCTGAAGGCGGCCCGTGCCGCGCACGTCGCAGAAGGGTCTCCGCTCGCGGTCCTGAACGCGTCGATGCGCCAGGTCGCCCCCGAGCACAAGGCGACTTTCGGCAAGCTCGTCGGCCAGGGACGTGGTCGCGTCACCCAGGCGCTGACTGCGAAGGAGGCCGAACTCGCCGAAGCTGAGCTCGCCGCTCGCCTCGAGGAAGAGCGCGTCGACATCACTGCTGTCTCCTCCCGCACGCGCATGGGGGCAAGGCATCCGCTCATGCAGCTCCAGGACGACATCTCGGACGTCTTCGTCGGCATGGGCTGGGAGATCGCAGAAGGACCGGAGCTCGAGCACGAGTGGTTCAACTTCGACGCGCTGAACTTCGACGTCGACCACCCCGCACGTCAGATGCAGGACACGTTCTTCGTCGACCCGGTCGACCGTCACCTCGTCATGCGCACGCACACGAGCCCCGTCCAGGTGCGCTCGATGCTCGACCGCGAGGTGCCGATCTACGTGCTGTGCCCCGGGCGCGTGTACCGCACCGACGAGTTCGACGCAACGCATCTTCCGGTCTTCACGCAGGTCGAAGGCCTGGTCGTCGACAAGGGCATCACGATGGCGCATCTGAAGGGCACGCTCGACCACCTGGCCAAGCAGCTCTTCGGCGATGAGGCCAAGACCCGTCTGCGCACCAACTTCTTCCCCTTCACCGAGCCGTCGGCCGAGTTCGACCTGTGGCACCCGACCTTCAAGGGCGGCGCACGCTGGATCGAGTGGGGCGGCTGCGGCATGGTCAATCCCAACGTGCTGCGTGCGGCGGGCATCGACCCCGAGGTGTACAGCGGCTTCGCATTCGGCATCGGCGTCGAGCGCGGCCTGATGTTCCGCTCCGACGTGCAGGACATGCGCGACATGGCCGAGGGCGATATCCGTTTCAGCGAGCAGTTCGGGATGGTGGTGTGATGCGCGTCCCGCTTTCGTGGTTGCGTGAATACGTCGATGTGGCGGCGGATGCCACGGCCGAGGACGTCTTCGCGGCGCTCGTGTCCGTCGGGTTCGAGGAGGAGGAGCTGCACGGCTTCGAGATCGCCGGTCCCGTCGTCGTCGGCCAGGTGCTGTCGTTCGATGAGGAGCCCCAGTCGAACGGCAAGACGATCCGCTGGTGCCAGGTGGACGTCGGCGACGCTTCGACAGGCTCAGCGACCGACGCGGCCCACTCGGGCCGAGACATCAGGGGAATCGTCTGCGGCGCGTCGAACTTCGCCGTCGGTGACAAGGTCGTCGTGACGCTCCCGGGCGCCGTGCTCCCAGGACCCTTCCCGATCGCCGCGCGCAAGACCTACGGTCACGTGTCCGACGGCATGATCGCGTCAGCGCGCGAACTGGGTCTCGGAGACGAGCACAACGGCATCCTGATCCTGTCGACGCTCGGAATCGACGCCCCGGTCGGAACGGATGCCATCGCTCTGCTGGGTCTCGACGACGAGGCCGTCGAGATCAATGTCACCCCGGACCGCGGCTACGCGTTCTCCATTCGCGGCGTCGCCCGCGAGTACGCGCACGCGACGGGTGCCGACTTCCGCGACCCCGCCGAGCACGAGTGGACCGATGTTCAGCCCGGTGCCGGCTTCCCGCTCGCTGTGGACGCCGAGCCGCTCCGCAACAACGTCGCTGTGCAGGAGTTCGTGGTGCGTGTCGTGCGCGATGTCGACCCGACCCGCCCGACTCCGCCGTGGATGGTCGCGCGACTCTCGCTCGCCGGCATCCGGTCGCTCGGCATCCTGATCGACATCACCAACTACGTGATGCTCGAGCTCGGCAACCCGATCCACGGCTACGACCTCGACAAGCTCTCAGGCGGGATCACGGTGCGCCGTGCGCAGCCCGGCGAGAAGATGACCACGCTCGACGGCCAGGAGCGCAAGCTCCACATCGAGGATCTGCTGATCACCGATGAGTCCGGTCCGATCGGCCTCGCCGGCGTCATGGGCGGCGGCACGACCGAGATGTCGGATGCCACCCGCAACGTGCTCGTCGAGGCGGCGATCTTCGATCCGATCTCGATCGCGCGCACCGCGCGCCGCCACAAGCTGCCGAGCGAGGCCTCCAAGCGATTCGAGCGCGGCGTCGACCCGCTCGTGCCTTTCGTCGCCGCACGCCGCGTCGCCGACCTCATGGTCGAGCTCGCCGGCGGCCGGATCGACGAGATCGGCGGGGCACTGTACTCCGAGTTCGAGATCGCCGGCATCGCCTTGCCGGCCGAGTTCGTGCCGGCGCTCATCGGCGTGGACTACACCGACGAGGAGATCGTGGGCGCCCTCGAGACGATCGGCGCCGAGGTCACCGAGACGTCGGACGGATGGCACGCGATTCCGCCGAGCTGGCGCCCCGACCTCACCGACAAGTGGACGCTGGCCGAAGAGGTCGCACGCATCCACGGTCTTGATCGTGTGCCATCTGTGCTGCCGACGCCGCCGGCCGGGCGCGGTCTGACCGCCGCGCAGCAGGGGCGCCGCCGCGTCGCCAACGCGCTGGCGGCCGCCGGACTCGTGGAGACTCCGGCGTTCCCGTTCACGACCGAGGCCCAGAACGACCTCCACGGCTCGGCCTGGGACTGGTCGGACGCCGGAGAGGGCGAGAAGCTGCCGAGCATCAAGCTCGCGAATCCGCTGGACGGTCAGGCGCCGTTCCTTCGTCGCTCGCTGATCCCCGGCCTCCTGCAGATCGCGCACCGCAACATCGCCCGCGGTCTCACCGACCTGGCGATCTTCGAGACCGGTTCGGTGTTCCTGCCGGATCCGGGCGTGACGTACGGCACTGATGAGGTGCCGCCGCTCGGACAGCGCCCCTCGGACGAGGAGCTCGCACAGCTCAACGCCTCGATCCCGCCGCAGCGTCGTCACGTCGCCGCGCTCTTCACCGGCAACGCCACTGCTCGTCAGCCGGGTCGCGCCGTCGAGCCGTACGGGCTCTCGGACGCCCTCGACGCCGTGCGCGTCATCGCCGTCGCGGCCGGCGTCGAGATCGATGTCGCGCAGGGACGCCGTGCAGCCCTTCACCCTGGGCGTTCCGGTGCACTCAGCGTCGCCGGAAAGCCGGTCGGCCACATCGGCGAACTGCACCCGAGCGTCGCGGCGGACGCTGATCTGCCCGGTCGCGCCGTCGTGCTGGAGCTCGACCTCGACGGCATCCTGTCACTCGCGGGTGACCGGGTCGTCGCCGCATCGCTCTCGACGTACACGGCCGCGACGCAGGACGTGTCGCTGGTCGTCTCATCCGACGTCACGGCCGCCGATCTGCGAGCGGCTCTCGTAGAAGGTGCGGGGGAGTTGCTCGAGTCGGTGCGTCTCGTCGACGACTACCGCGGCCAGGGGTTGGATGCCGGGCAGAAGAGCTTGACGTTCGCGCTGCGGTTCCGCGCCCCGGATCGCACGCTGACGGCCGCAGAGGCGACCGAGGCGAAGCTCGCCGGGGTCGCCGTGGCCACCGAGCGCTTCGGGGCGAGCATCCGCGACTGATCGCGTCGGAAGCAGCGCGGCGTGATGCGGACGTCGCGCTGCTCTGTCGTGCCCGAAAGGGGCGTCCGAGGTTCTCGCTAGGGTCGAATCAGGTGGGTCTCGCATCGTTTGCGATTCGCAGATAAATACGATGTGCATTTCTATACAGTCTGTTCAAAATCGTCTAGAAGTGCTACCATGGGTTCATGGAGCAGTTCTTCGATGATGTGGATGACCGGCCTCGGGATGCCGCGTTCACGCTCGATTCTGCGTTGGACGATCTGCAGTGCGCCGACATCGATCTGAACCGGTATGCGGCGCGTCGCGCGGCCCAGATGGCAGATGCTGTCGCACTCGCTCGCCACAACCCCGAGGTGTACGTGCACGAGTGCGGGACCGATGCTGCCGATCAGGCCGAGCGTGCCGCGGTCTTCGACATCGCTCTGCGCCTGAAGCGCTCCGAGGACGATGTTCGGGCCGAGCTGTCAGTGGTGCAGGCGGCGATGCGGCAGTTGCCGAATCTGTGGCATCACGCCCGGGACGGGTTCGTGTCGATGTATCTGGTGTCGCGTGCTGTGTCGGCGGTGCAGCGTCTGCGTGCGCCCGCGAACGCCACACCGGAGCAGCAGGATGCCGCACGGGAGGCGGCGCGGCGGATCGATGAGGCGATGTCGGAGTGGGTGTTCTCGTGTTCGCCGGCGAACGTCCTGCGCCGCCTGCGGCGTCTCGTCGACCGCCTGGATCCGGAGCCGGCGGAGGTGCGGCACACGCGGGCGCTGGCCGACCGGCGGGTGTGTTTTGATCATCAGGACCACCAGATGAGCTGGATCAACGCGTACATCCCCACGTCAGAGGCGATCGCCGCGGACCGGCGGCTCACCGCGACCGCGAAACAGGTCAAGAAGAACGACCCGTGCGAGGCGCGCACGATCGCGCAGATCCGCGCTGATCTGTTCTCGGAGTGGCTGCGCGGGGTCGGTACCGATCGGGCGGCGCAGACGAAGATCTTCGTCACCGTACCCGTCCAACTCCTCGACGGTGAACGTGTCGGCGGCGCCAACGGTACTGAAGGCACCGAAGGCGTCGACGCGGCTGACCTTCCTGCGCAGTCGGCGGAGATCGTCGGGCACGGCCCCATCGATCCGCTCACCGCGAAGCAGCTGTTCCTCGATATCGGTGTGTTCCGGCGGGTGGTCGTCGACCCGATCCGCAGCGTGGTCATCGATATGGACCGCCGCAGGCGCCATGCCACACAGGCCCAGCGCGATTGGTTGATCCTGCAGCACGGCACCTGCGCTGTCGACGGCTGCACCCGCCTCGCCCTCGATGCCGACATCGACCACGACACACCCTGGGCCCGGGGCGGAAAGACGAATCTCGACGACCTGCGCCCGCTGTGTCCGCGACATCATGTGGACCGGCATCGAACCCGCGCCATCTACCGATCCCGGCCGGACGGCACCGTCGAAGTCACCACCCCGACAGGGTTCCGCAGCACGGCACCGCCACCGGAATTCCGAGCCACCGACGATGTCACAGCCGCTTCGGTCGTTCCCGATCTCGTTGCTCCGCCGTTCTGACTTGGCGCCTTTCTGACCGGTGCACCATTGACCAGGCGTGGCACGGCACTGACCCGGCCTGACACCGTTCCAGCTCCGTCTGCTCAGAGCGGAATCGCTTCCCTCGGGATCTTCGTGGTGATGGCATGGACGCATGACAGACGTACTGATCCTCGGCGGCACGGGGTGGTTGTCGGGACGCATCGCACGACGCTGGCTGGATGCCGGTGCTCGCGTCACCTGCCTGGCACGAGGGGAGCGCCCCTCGCTGGATGGGACAGTGCTCGTGCGCGGTGATCGCGACGACGCGGACGTCTACGAGCTCCTCGATCGCGAGTGGGATGAGGTCGTCGACATCTCGTCCCGGGCCATCCACGTGCGCGAAGCCGTCGCAGCACTGGGAGATCGCGCAGCGCACTGGACGTACATCTCGTCGATCTCCGTGTACGCCGATGCCGACGCTCACGACGCCGACGAGACGGCTCGACTCGAGGCGCCGGCGCAGGACGGAGACGAGTACGAGTACGCCGCGCAGAAGGTCGCGGCGGAAGAGGCCGTGCGCACCCTGGCCGATCGGGCGCACATCATTCGCCCCGGCCTGATAGTCGGGGTCGGCGACCCCAGCGATCGTTTCGGCTACTGGGCCTCCGCCTTCGACCGGGCCGGTGCAGACCCGGTCCTGGTGCCGAACGGCGAGGGTCGATTCGCGCAGGTGATCGACGTCGACGATCTCGCCGCGTTCGCGGCGAATACCGCACTCGCCGGCATCCGCAACGCCATCGGAGACCCGCGCCCGCTCGATGAAGTGCTGGCGATGTTCCGCACAGCAGCCGACCACGAAGGTGAGACTTTCGTCGCCGCCGACGCCTGGTTGGACGCCCACGAGGTTCAGCCGTGGATGGGGGAGCGGTCGCTGCCGTTGTGGCTGCCGATCGAGTGGTCGGGGTTCATGACCCGCTCGAACGCCGCGTACACAGCGGCCGGCGGCATCCAGAGCCCGCTCGAGGAGATCATCGCCCGCGTGCTCGACGACGAGCGCGCCCGCGGACTCGACCGACCCCGCCGTGCCGGTCTCACCCGCGCGGACGAGAAAGCGCTCCTCGCCGAACTCGCCTCTTGACACGGGCGCTGAGTGACGAGGACCGTGTGACGGCATCCGCGTCGCACGATTTGCGGATGCTGCGCCGCGAGCGCTACTGTCGCGACATGCCTTCGGCCGCAATCACCTCTTCGACGCGTGTTTCGAGCGTCACCGTGGTGCGCCGACGCCGCAGCCGACGGTCCCTGAACCTGTCGAAGGGCGGCCGCCGACTCTAGGCGACCTCTGCGCTCCCCGAACCGTGCCCTGTGCCGGAGGGTCGAGCGCCGGAGTCGCCGCCTCGGACCCTTCGACAAGCTCAGGGATCATCGTCACCCCAGGGACGACCATCCCGCACCGTTAAGGTAGAAACATGACGTATACCGTCGCCGTCTCCGGCGCATCCGGCTATGCGGGCGGCGAGATCCTGCGCCTCCTGGCCAGTCATCCTGACATCGAGATCCGCACCGTGACCGCGCACTCGAACGCCGGTCAGCCGCTGGTCCAGCACCAGCCGCACCTGCGCTCCCTCGCCCATCTGACGCTGCAGGACACCACGCCCGAGACCCTCGCGGGCCACGATGTCGTGTTTCTCGCGCTCCCACACGGCCAGTCCGGCCAATACACGGATGCCCTCGGTGAGGTGCCGCTGGTCATCGACGCGGGAGCCGATCACCGGCTGACTTCGCAGGATTCGTGGGACGCCTTCTACGGCGGACACTTCCACGAGCCCTGGGCGTACGGCGTCCCCGAACTGCCCACGGGCGACTCGAAGCAGCGCGAGAGTCTGCGCGGCGCCACGCGCATCGCCGCCCCCGGCTGCAACGCCTCCACCGTGAGTCTCAGTCTCGCGCCGGGGGTCGCAGCGGGCGTCATCGATCCGTCCGACATCGTCAGCGTCCTCGCCGTCGGGCCGTCCGGCGCCGGCAAGAGCCTCAAGCCCCACCTGCTCGGCAGCGAGCTGCTCGGCACCGCGAACCCGTACGCCGTCGGCGGCACGCACCGGCACATCCCCGAGATCCAGCAGGCGCTCCGCGGCGCCGGCGCCGCAGACCCTCGGATCTCCTTCACGCCTGTCCTCGTGCCGATGGCGCGTGGCATCCTCGCCACCTCCACGGCACCGATCGTCGAAGGAACGACCGACGAGCAGATCCGCGAAGCCTGGCAGAGCACCTACGGCGAGGAGACGTTCGTGCAGCTGCTGCCGGAGGGAACCTTCCCGCGCACCGCCGATGTCCTCGGCGCGAACACGGCTCTGATGGGCCTCGCGATCGACAGGGCCGCGAACCGGGTGACCGTCGTCACAGCCGTCGACAATCTCGTCAAGGGCACCGCCGGCGCTGCCATCCAATCCATGAACCTCGCGCTCGGCCTTCCGGAAGATCGCGCCCTCACCGTGAACGGAGTGGCACCATGAGCGTCACCGCACCCCAGGGATTTGAGGCGGCCGGCGTCGCCGCAGGTCTCAAGTCCACCGGCAAGCCCGACGTCGCCGTGGTGGTCAACCGCGGCCCGCGCAAGGTCGGAGCGGCCGTCTTCACGAGCAACCGCGCCAAGGCGAACCCGATCATCTGGTCGCAGCAGGTCATCCTCGACCGCACAGTCGAGGCCATCGTCCTCAACTCCGGCGGTGCCAACTGCTTCACCGGCAGCTTCGGGTTCCAGACCACGCATCAGACCGCTGAGAAGGCGGGCGAGCTTCTCGACGTGAGCGCCGGCGACATCCTGGTCTGCTCCACCGGGCTCATCGGAACCGGAGACGAGGCGTTCCGCGCGAAGGTTCTCGACGGCACGGAGCAGGCGATCGCGGCACTCTCGAGCGACGGGGGAGACGCCGCTGCTCAGGCGATCATGACGACCGACACGATCGCCAAGACCGCCGTCGTCACACGTGACGGCTGGTCGATCGGCGGCATGGCCAAGGGGGCGGGGATGCTGGCGCCGGGGCTGGCGACGATGCTCGTCGTGATCACCACCGACGCCGACCTCGAGGCGATCGAGGCCGACACGGCACTGCGCGCCGCGACCGGGAAGACCTTCGACCGGCTCGACTCCGATGGCTGCATGTCGACGAACGATCAGGTGACGCTCCTCGCCAACGGCGCGAGCGGCGTCAAGCCCGACATCGACGAGTTCACGGCAGCGCTCACCGAGCTCAGCGATCAGCTGGCCGCCATGCTCCAGGGCGACGCCGAGGGGGCGAGCCACGACATCACGATCCGTGTCACGGGAGCAGTCACCGAGCAGGATGCCGTCGAGGTCGGCCGCTCTGTCGCTCGCAACAACCTCTTCAAAGCCGCGATCTTCGGCAACGACCCGAACTGGGGCCGGGTGCTCGCCGCGATCGGCACGACCAGTGCGCAGTTCGACCCGTACGATGTGGACGTCTGGATGAACGGCGTGCGCGTCTGCAGCAAGGGCGGCCCGGACCGCCCTCGTGAAGACGTCGACCTCACCCCGCGCGCGACCGACCTGCACATCGACCTGCAGGTGGGCGACGCCGAGGCCACGATCCGCACCAACGACCTCACGCACGACTACGTCCACGAGAACAGCGCCTACGCCTCATGACAGACATCCAGGAAACAGCCGACATCCAGGACACGCCGCCTGACGTCGCGGCCGAGAAGGCGGCGACCCTCATCGAATCGCTGCCGTGGCTGAAGAAGTTCCGCGACCAGATCGTCGTCGTCAAGTACGGCGGCAACGCGATGGTCTCGGACGAGCTGCAGGAGGCGTTCGCCCAGGGCATCGCCTACCTTCGCTACGTCGGCGTGCAGCCGGTCGTGGTTCACGGCGGCGGCCCGCAGATCTCGAACATGCTCGATCGGCTCGCGATCCCGAGCGAGTTCAAGGGCGGCTATCGCGTCACCAACACCGAGGCCATCAGCGTCGTTCGCATGGTGCTCACCGGGCAGGTGAATCCGCAGCTCGTCGCGAAGATCAACTCGCACGGGCCGATCGCGACGGGGCTCAGCGGTGAGGACGCCGGCCTGTTCGGAGGCCGCCGCCGCGGCGTGGTGATCGACGGCGAGCAGGTCGACCTCGGCCGAGTCGGCGATGTCGTGCAGGTCGACCCGACCGCGGTGCTCGACCACCTCGCCGCCGGTCGCATCCCGGTGATCTCCAGCATCGCGCCTGACCTGGACAACCCGGGGCAGTCGCTGAACGTGAATGCGGATGCCGCGGCATCCGCCCTCGCTGTCGCGCTCAACGCGCGCAAGCTCGTGATCCTCACCGACGTACCGGGCCTCTACGCCGATTGGCCCAACCGCGACTCGCTCGTCTCGCACATCACCTCGCAGCAGCTCGTCGCCATGCTGCCGAACCTCGAGTCCGGCATGATCCCGAAGATGCGCGCCTGCCTGGATGCCGTCGAGGGCGGGGTGGATGCCGCTGCCATCATCGACGGGCGGGTGAAGCACTCCGTGCTCGTCGAACTGTTCACCAGCAAGGGAATCGGAACCGAAGTGGTACTCGGAGAATCAGGGGTGACGGCATGACCGTCTGGCAGGATGACGTGGCACGCGACCTGGTGCGCAACGTCGGCGATCGTCTGGCGCTGCTCACCCGCGGTGAGGGCTCGCACGTGTGGGACGGGGACGACAAGCGCTACCTCGACTTCCTCGCCGGCATCGCCGTGAACTCGCTCGGGCACGCGCATCCGGTGTTCGTCGATGCGATCACCAAGCAGGCGGCGACCCTCTCGCACGTCTCGAACTACTTCGCCACTCCGCCGCAGCTCGAACTCGCCGCGCGCCTGAAGCGCCTCGCCGGCGCCGGGATCGACGGCCGCGTCTACTTCTCGAATTCGGGTGCCGAGGCCAACGAGGCGGCCTTCAAGCTCGCACGTCTCCATGGCGGTGCGGAGCGCCCGCGCATCCTCGCGCTGGAGAACGGATTCCACGGTCGCACCATCGGCTCACTCGCGCTCACCGCGAAGAAGGCGATGCGTGAGCCGTTCGAGCCGATGCCGGCCGGCGTCGAGCACATCCCCGCGACCATCGAAGCGCTCGAAGCTGCGATGGACGACCGCGTGGCAGCAATCATCGTCGAGCCTATCCAGGGCGAGGCCGGAGTGGTCGAGCTGCCAGAGGGCTACCTCGCGGCGGCGCGCTCGCTCACGCTCAAGCACGGATCGCTGCTCATCATCGATGAGATCCAGACCGGTGCGGGGCGCACTGGCCAGTGGTTCGGCTTCGACCACGAGGGGATCACCCCGGATGCCATCACCCTGGCCAAGGGGATCGGCGGAGGGTTCCCGATCGGCGCGCTCGTGACGTTCGGCGCCGCGAGTTCATTGTTCACGCCTGGCTCGCACGGCTCGACGTTCGGCGGCAACCCGCTCGGCACGGCCGTCGCGAACGCCGTGCTCACCGAGATCGAGAACGCCGGACTCGTCGAGAACGCCGCTGTCCGGGGTGCTCAGCTGCGTGCCGCGATCGAGGTCATCGACTCGCCTCTCGTGACGGGTGTCCGCGGTCGCGGACTGCTCATCGGCATCGCTCTTGCGGCGCCCGTCGCGAACGCCGTGGTCGCCGCCGCTCAAGAGCGCGGGCTGATCGTCAACGCCGCGAACGCCGAGACCATCCGGGTCGCTCCCGCTCTGACCATCGGTGACGCCGAGATCGAAGAATTCCAGACACTGTTCACCGCAGCGCTCGCCGACGTCCAGGCGAGCCTCGCGGCATCCGAAACAGGGAAGGCCCACGCACTATGACCCGCCACCTGCTGCGCGACGATGACCTGACTCCGGCCGAGCAGGCCGAGATCCTCGACCTCGCGCTCGACCTGAAGAAGGATCGCTGGGCCGACAAGACGCTCGCCGGCCCGCAGACCGTCGCGGTGATCTTCGACAAGTCCTCCACTCGTACGCGGGTCTCGTTCGCGGTGGGGATCGCCGATCTCGGCGGCACACCGCTGATCATCTCGACCGCGAACAGCCAGCTCGGCGGCAAGGAGACCCCGTCGGACACCGCTCGTGTGCTCGAGCGTCAGGTGGCCGCGATCGTATGGCGCACCTACGCGCAGTCCGGCCTCGAGGAGATGGCGAAGGACACCAGGGTGCCGGTGATCAACGCGCTCTCCGACGATTTCCACCCCTGTCAGCTGCTCGCCGACCTGCTCACGATCCGCGAGCACAAGGGAGAACTGAAAGGGCTCACGCTGACCTTCTTCGGCGACGCCCAGAGCAACATGGCGCACTCCTACGCGCTCGCGGGTGTCACGGCGGGAATGCACGTGCGCATGGCGTCGCCCGAGTCGTACGCGCCTCGTGCGGATGTCATCGAGGCCGCTGATCGCCGCGCGGCCGAGACCGGCGGGTCGATCACCCTGTACACCGACCCCGTCGAGGCGGCAGCCGGAGCCGACGTCGTCGTCACCGACACCTGGGTGTCCATGGGCAAGGAAGAGGAGAAGATCGCGCGCATCCGCGACCTCGGCGGATACAAGGTCACCACCGAGACGATGAGCCTCGCCGACCCAGAGGCGATCTTCATCCACTGCCTCCCGGCCGACCGCGGCTACGAGGTCGACCCCGAGGTCATCGACGGACCGCAGAGCGTCGTGTGGGACGAGGCCGAGAACCGCCTGCACGCACAGAAGGCGCTGCTGGTCTGGCTGCTTCGTCAGAGCTGAGGCTGTGACGATGGCTGGTCGTCTGCAGACGAACTGGCGACGCCTGGGCGGTCCTGATCGCATCGCGGGCGTCGACCTCGCACGAGGACTCGCCATCATCGGCATGTTCGCAGCGCACCTGCTGCTGACGGCAGAGGGCTTCGTCTGGTCGGATCCTGACACCTGGACGGCGCTCGTGGACGGTCGCTCGTCGATCCTGTTCGCGACGCTCGCCGGAGTGTCCATCGGTCTGGTCACCGGCGGCCGCGTCCCTGCCACGGGGCGGCGGATGTCGACGGCGCGATGGCGGCTGGCGCTCCGCGCCGCGATGCTGCTCGTCCTCGGCATCCTGCTCATCCTCACCGGTGTTCCGGTCTACGTGATCCTCCCGGCCTACGCGATCCTGTTCCTGCTCGCGTTGCCGTTCACGGGGATGTCGGCCCGAACGGTGCTCTCGGCCGCGGCCGGACTCGCGCTCATCATGCCCTTCGTCCAGCCGGCGCTGAATGAACTGCCGATCTGGCAGACACCGTTCAGCGTCGAGCTCGACGCGTTCATCGGGTGGCACTATCCGTTCACGGTGTGGATCGCCTTCGTGCTCGCGGGCCTCGGCATCGCCAGGGCAGGCATCGCACGAGTGACCGTCCAGGTGCGGATGCTCGTCGCGGGCGTCGCGCTCGCGGCGATCGGCTACGGTCTGGCGGAGCTGCCGGCGCCGAGTGCCGATCCGTACTGGTGGTCGGTCTGGACGGCCGACCCGCACACGTCCGGCGTGCTCGAGGTGGTCGGCTCTGGCGGGCTCGTCATCGCCGTGCTCGCAGCGTGCCTGCTGCTGTGCCGCGTCCCGGTGCTGAAGGCGATCACCCTGCCCCTGCGCGCGACCGGTGCGATGCCTTTGACGGCGTACACCGTGCAGCTCGTCGTCTGGGCGATCGTCGCGGGCGTCGTGCTCGGAGATACCGCCGATCTGTTCGGCTTCCGCGCTCTCGAGCCGTTCTGGCCGCTCACGATCGCGATGCTGATCGGGTGTTCGGCGTGGGCGTTGCTCGTCGGGCGGGGCCCGCTGGAGTGGCTGCTCGATCGCGCGGCCAAGCGCGTGGTCGCCTCGGGTCCTGAGCGCCGGTAGCGCAGCCGTGCCGCCGCTAGTCTGGAGGGATGAGCGAGGCGAAGAACGACGGCACGAACGAGGGCGCACTGTGGGGCGCACGATTCGCATCTGGACCATCGCCGGAGTTGGCTGAGCTCAGCCGCTCCACGCACTTCGACTGGATCCTCGCGCCCTACGACATCGCCGGATCGCACGCGCACGCCAAGGCGCTCGCCGCTGCCGGGTATCTCGAAGCGGACGAAGAGCAGAAGATGCACCAGGGACTGGATGCCGTCGCCCGCAAGGTCGCTGACGGAACGATCGTCCCCACTGCCACCGACGAGGACGTGCACGGGGCTCTCGAGCAGGCGCTCATCGCCGAACTCGGCCCAGAACTCGGCGGCCGCCTCCGCGCGGGCCGCTCGCGCAACGACCAGATCGCGACCCTGGTTCGCATGTACCTCATCGACCACGCCAAGGTCATCGCCCGCGACATCCTGCGCGTCATCGACGCTCTCGTCGCTCAAGCCGAAGCCCACCCCGAGGCGATCCTCCCCGGCCGCACTCACCTGCAGCACGCGCAGCCCGTCCTGCTCGCGCATCATCTGCAGGCCCACGCCTGGCCGCTGGTTCGCGAGCTCGAGCGTCTCGTCGACTGGCGCGTGCGCGCAGGCGTCTCGCCGTACGGCGGCGGAGCGCTCGCGGGATCCACGCTCGGCCTCGACCCCGAGCTCGTCGCTCGCGAACTCGGCCTCGATCGTCCAGCCGAGAACTCGCTCGACGGCACGGCCGCTCGAGATGTCGTCGCTGAGTTCGCGTTCATCACGGCGATGATCGGGGTCGACCTCTCGCGCCTGTCCGAGGAGATCATCCTCTGGAACACTCGCGAGTTCGGCTTCGTCACTCTGCACGACAGCTACTCGACCGGCTCGAGCATCATGCCGCAGAAGAAGAACCCCGACATCGCCGAGCTCGCCCGCGGCAAGTCCGGTCGCCTGATCGGCAATCTCACCGGACTCATGGCCACGCTCAAGGGTCTGCCGCTCGCATACAACCGCGACCTGCAGGAGGACAAGGAGCCGGTCTTCGACTCCGTGAACACGCTCGAGGTCGTGCTCCCCGCCTTCGCTGGAATGATCGCCACGCTGCGCTTCGACACCGAGCGGATGGCGGAACTCGCTCCGCAGGGATTCTCGCTCGCCACCGACGTCGCCGAGTGGCTCGTGAAGCGCCGTGTGCCCTTCCGGGACGCTCACGAGATCTCGGGTGCGCTGGTGCGCGCGTGCGAGGAGAGCGGGATCGGGCTCGAGGATGCCGACGATGCGCTGCTCGCTCAGGTGTCGGAGCATCTGACACCCGAGGTGCGGGGAGTGCTGAGCATCGAGGGATCTGTCGCCTCTCGAACGGGCGCCGGCGGAACGGCTCCTGTTCGCGTGGAGGAGCAGCGCGCCGAGCTGATCTCACGAACGCACAAGGCCGCCCACGCGCTCGGACTCTGACATCTCGAACTGATGTTCTCGTAAAATCAGTAATTGACTTATATATCTGAAATATCAGTGATACCCTGATGGCATGACCATCGCAGTGACGGCGGACATCATCGGCTCCCGGCAGTTCGCCGACCGAGCGGAAGCGCAGCGCGCCTTCGATGAGACCATCGCTCGTGTCGAAGGCGACTACCCGGTCGCGACGCAAGGGTTGCGCCCGACGGTCGGCGACGAGCAGCAGGCGACGTACCCGACGCTCGAGGCCGCGCTCGGCGCGATCCTGCTGCTGCGGCTGGCGCTGCCGGACGGGGTCGAGTTCCGCTACGGCATCGGCATCGGCGATGTCGGGAGGGTCCCATCGGCGGCGTCAGCGCAGGGCATCTCGGACGGCCCTGGATGGTGGGCGGCGCGCAGCGCCATCGAGCACGTCGAGGTGCTGCAGAAGCGTTCCGCTCCGCAGGCGCGCAGCTGGATCGTCGCTCACGAGAGCGTCCAGGATCCAGGCCCCGACGCCGTGCGGTGGGCGAACTCCTACCTGCTCACCCGCGACGAGATCGTCGGCGCGATGTCAGAACGAGTGCGCCGGCTGACGTACGGGCGATGCCTGTCCCAGACGCAGAGCCAGCTCGCCGCAGCGGAGGGGATCACCCAGTCCGCGGTGTCTCAGAGCCTGTCGACGTCCGGTGCCGCTGCGATCGTCGAGGGCTTCCGACTGCTCGATCTGAAGCGGTAGTCGCGACCGCGACGCTCTCACCAGGCCAGGGCGAGGCGGATGATCGCACCGATCACCCCGGCCCAGAGCAGGCTCGCGACGGTGCCGATGATGAATCGCTCTCGGGCCTCCGGCTCGGCGAGCTCGGGGAACCGGCCGATGCCCTTGATGGCGATGATGGCCGCGATCGCCTCGGGGAACCCGACCGTGATCGCGATGACCATGGCGACGCGTTCGAGATACCCGATCACGGTGCCGCCGCGCATCAGCGTGCGCGCGTGTTCCGGGTCGGCGTCGTGCGCGGCGACGATGAGGATGCCGCCGTCCTCGGTCTCACGCACGCGCTTGCCTGTGGCGATGTCGAGCGCCCGTCGGGTGAAGGGGTTGCCGCCGATCGTCGCAGCGGCGATCCCGAGCGCGGTCAGTGGAACAGTGGCGAGCATGGACATCGACGTGGGGCGGGCGACCACGACGGCCACCAGCGCCGCGGCCACGAGCGCACTGGCGACGACCATCGGGGGAGTCGTGGGCTTGCGCACGTTCGCGAGTGAGATGATCAGCACAGCGCACATCGCCGCAGCGATGCACGCGGCGACGACGATCGAGGCAACCTGATCGACCGGGGACATGTCGACAGCTTCGCACGAGCATCCGACAACGCGCGGCGTACGCGCGGGGCCGCGACGCAAACGCGCTGGTGGAGCGCGCTGATAACCTGGAGCGCGTGTCAACACCCGCTCTGACGACTGCCCCGCAGGCGATCGATCCCACGTTCGAGAACGTGTGGGATGAGATCGTCTGGCGCGGCCTCGTCCACGTGTCCACCGACCAGGAGGCGCTGCGCGCCCTTCTCGCCGGAGACCCGATCACGTATTACTGCGGGTTCGATCCGACGGCGGCGAGCCTCCACCTCGGAAATCTCGTGCAGCTGCTGCTGCTGCGTCGCCTGCAGCTCGCCGGCCACAAGCCGCTCGGGCTCGTCGGCGGATCGACCGGACTCATCGGCGACCCGCGCCCCACGGCCGAGCGCACTCTGAACACGCGGGAGACCGTCGAAGAGTGGGTGGGCCGTCTGCGGGCGCAGGTCGAGCGCTTCCTGAGCTTCGAGGGCGACAACGCCGCACGCATGGTCAACAACCTCGACTGGACGGCGCCGATGTCGGCGATCGACTTCCTGCGCGAGATCGGCAAGCACTACCGCGTGGGCACGATGCTGAAGAAGGATGCCGTGGCCGCGCGTCTGAACTCGGATGCCGGTATCAGCTACACCGAGTTCAGCTACCAGATCCTGCAGGGGATGGACTTCCTCGAGCTCTACCGGCAGTACGACTGCGTGCTGCAGACCGGCGGATCCGATCAGTGGGGAAACCTCACCAGCGGCACCGATCTCATCCACCGCGTCGAGGGAACGTCCGCGCATGCGATCGGTACCCCGCTGATCACGAACAGCGACGGCACGAAGTTCGGCAAGAGCGAGGGCAACGCCATCTGGCTCGACGCCGACATGTGCAGCCCGTACCGGATGTACCAGTTCTGGATCAGCACGGCCGACGCCGATGTCATCGAACGCCTGAAGATCTTCACGTTCCTCACGCGTGCCGAGATCGAGGAGTACGAGAAGCTCGTCGAGACCGAGCCGTTCCGCAGAGCCGCCCAGAAGCGTCTCGCTCTCGAGGTGGTCGCGATCGTGCACGGCGTGGATGCCACGGCTGCCGTCATCGCGGCATCCGACGCGCTATTCGGTCAGGGCGATCTGAACACGCTCGACGCGGCCACACTGCGCTCGGCTCTCGAAGAGCTCCCGAACGCCACGGTCGCAGCCGGTACCTCGGTCGTCGATGCGCTCGTCGCGACCGGGCTCGTGGCGAGTCTGTCCGAGGCGCGTCGTGCCATCGCTCAGGGCGGTGTCTCTCTCGACGGCATCCGCGTGGAGGATGACGCGGCTGTCGTCGAGGCGACTCTGCCCGGGGGAGTGTCGGTGCTGCGCCGCGGCAAGAAGACGCTCGCCGGCGTCTTCATCGGCTGACTGCCTCTCCGAAAGGGAACTCTTGCCGTTCACGCCGAGCCACGCGGTCGTCGCGCTCCCGTTCCTGCGCACCCCGCTTGTTCCTGCGGCGATCGCGATCGGAGCGATGACCCCCGATCTGCCGCTGTTCGTACGCGGGTTCGGCGTGAGCTACCCGTTCACGCACGCCTACACGAACGTCGTCTGGACGGCGGTCATCGCGCTCGGTCTGTTCCTGCTGTGGCGGGTCGTGCTGCGACCAGTCGCTCCCGAGCTGTCACCGCGATGGCTCGCACGCCGGCTCCCCGCCGACTGGGACATGCCCGCGGCGGATGCGCTGAACGAGGCCCTCGGCGTCGGGCTGCGCTGGACGCGGTCGCTCTGGCTCGCGGCATCCCTGCTGATCGGAGTGATCTCGCACATCCTGTGGGACGAGTTCACGCACGAAGGGCGTCTGGGACTGCAGCTCCTGCCGGCACTCGCGGACCAGTGGGGGCCGCTGCAGGGGTTCAAGTGGCTTCAGCACGGCTCGAGCGTCGCAGGGCTCCTGATCCTCGGCGTCTGGGCGGTGCTGTGGCTGCGTCGGTCCCAGCCGCGCGAGGTGTCGGCGCCGTCGAGTCGGCAGTGGGTGCGCGTCGCCTGGTGGCTGTCGCTCCCCGTGATCCTCGTCGCAGCCTGGGTCATCGGACTCATGACGCTCGGGCCCCTCTCACCGGAGTTCACCGTGCAGCACCTCGCCTACCGGGTGCTCCCGCTCGCGTGCGGGATCTGGGCCATGCTGACCCTGGCGCTCTGCGTCGCGCTCACCATCCTGGGGCGTCGGAACCCCACGGGTGCGGTGCCGCGAAGCTGAACCAGGGCAGAACCGGTCGCACCGTGGTGACGGTGCGACCGTCGACGCTGAAATCCTGCGTGTGGCCGGCCGGATCGATCTCGCGTTGCGGTGACGACTCACTGCCGCGCGGCATCCCGAGGAGCTCAGCGGCGACGCGTCGCAGCGACGTGCTGATCTGCCAGCTGCCGCCTTCCGCGCTTCGTCGGTTCAGCGCTGCGCAGACGGCGGCGGCGAGCAGATAGCCGGCACTGTGATCGAGCGCCTGCGCCGGAAGCGTGCCGGGTGTCTCCCCGTCGGGCGATTCGACCATCGCGATTCCGGACTCGGCCTGGACGAGACTGTCGAAGCCTGCGCGACCCGGATGCTCCGCACCCCAGGCGCTCAATTGCGCGACGACGAGCTCAGGATGCCGTTCTGTCAGAACGTCGGGGGAGAGGCCGAGGCGCTCGAGCGCGGCCGGACGGTAACCGAGCACGACGACGTCGGTCCGAGCCAGAAGCGCATTCATCTCGGCGGAACGTGCGTCGAGCACGGTGGTGCGCTTGCCGTGGCCCGTGTCCAGATGCTGCCACTCCGGCTCGGGGAGCGCAGGCGGATCGATGCGGAGGACGTCGGCGCCGAGCAGGGCGAGCGTGCGGGTGCAGACCGGACCGGCGATGACGCGTGTGAGGTCGAGAACGCGGATGGCGCGGAGCGGGGCGTTCGAATCGAGCTCTCGAGAGGACGCAGGTGAGGCGTCGCCGGCGCGAGTGAGTTCGATGAGCGGGCGGGAGCGGAGCGCCGTGTCGCGTGCGGGATCCTCCGGTGAGACCACGACGGCGAGTCCTCCTGCGCGTGTGATCCGTTCGACTGAATCCCGAGCGGATGCCGCCGCGACTGCAGCCCGCATGTCGTCCGCTGCTGCGGCGGCATTCAGCCCGAGGCCGTCGAGGAGCGCTCGCGCATGATGCGGGTAGTTGCCGTGGGTGCGGATCCAACCATCGGATGCTCGCCAGAACCCGGAGTGCGGTGACCAGACATCCGGGTGCTCGCCGTCGATGCGCAAGAACCGATCGCTCCGGTAGGCGAGCGCGATGCGGTCGGGATCAAGCGCCGGGGCCGCCTCGGCGCCGAGCGCGGCCTGGACTGCCGCGACACTCGCCCAGGCGAGCTCGCCCGTCGCCAGGCGGGAGGGGAGCGGAACCGCACGCTCCGACTCTGGAACGTCGAACGCCCGCTCGGGCGTGATCCCCAGGTCGCGGAGGACCCGCGAAAACAGCACGCTCATGGGGCGATCGTACGCGACACGCCCGGGGCGTGCGCCGGATTTGCCCGTCCCCTCGGATCCCGCGTAAGTTATTACCTGTTCGCCCCACAGGGTTGAGAAAGGGCCAAGGCTCAGCTCCCCTCAAGTGGCGGACCACCTCCCAAACACAGAAGATCACCTCGGTGAGATGCTGAGTTTGGGTTGCTCTGTGGTTCCGCAGATCGCACCGGGTTCGCTCGGATCGCCGATTTGACAAACGGATGCCACGGGGTAAGATTGAGAAGTTGCCCTGCGGGCCTGGTTGTGATGACTGGGTCGTGGGTGCGTCCGATCCTTGAGAACTCAACAGCGTGCACTTGTCAAATGCCAAATAACCTCGACTCCAGCCTTTGGT
>Ga0182736_1000238_pt1 | contig 103794 bp, 90 predicted proteins | sample eDN5th30CKraftBY_FD_128882 | JGI IMG/M metagenome (GOLD analysis project Ga0182736, IMG submission 128882) | Enriched backyard soil microbial communities from Emeryville, California, USA - eDNA 5th pass 30_C Kraft BY (version 2) (version 2) | ecosystem: Environmental > Terrestrial > Soil >... | reverse complement strand
CGCCGAAGCCACCGCCACCACCGCCGAAGCGATCGCCGCCGCCGCCAAAGCCGCCACCACCGCCAAAGCGATCGCCGCCGCCGAAACCGCCACGATCACCACCGCTGTAGCCGCCGTAACTTTCGTCGCCGAAACCGTCGCGCTTGTCTCTGCCGCGCCCGCCGCGATCGCCGCGGCGCCCTCGATCAAAACTCATGACCCTGTTTGTCTTCCCGCTTCGTCCGATCAACCCTAAAAACCGTCGCGCCGGACGAATGACGCAGGTCCTCGGGCGCAAAAAGGCGCGCCACGGAATCACTCATAGCCTAAATGGCAAGGCGCTGCGAATGATTTTGTCGCAATCGTGGCAGGATGGGTCGCGATCCTTGCCATCCTGTGGCCGCTTCGGCACAGAAGTGGCCGATGACCCCCATAATCGCCCTGTTGTCCGACCCCGCCGCCTGGGCGGCGCTGATCACGCTGGTGGTGATGGAGGTGGTGCTGGGCATCGACAACCTCATCTTCATCTCGATCCTGTCGAACAAGCTGCCCGAGCACCAGCGCCAGCGTGCGCGGCGGCTCGGAATCGCGCTTGCGCTCGTGCTGCGGCTGGCGCTGCTGTCGGCGATCGCGTGGATCGCCGGACTGGTCACGCCGGTGTTCGACCTGGGCCTGACCGGGGCGCCGGGGCCGCACGGCGAACCGAGCTTCGAGACCGCCTTCTCGTGGCGCGACCTGATCCTGATCGCGGGTGGCCTGTTCCTGGTGTGGAAGGCGACCACCGAGATCCACCACAATGTCGGTCAGCACGAATCGGGTGGCGAATCGGGCGAGGGTGGCGGCGCGCCGGGAAAAGTGGCGCTCAGCTTCGGATCGGCGATCGTCCAGATCCTGCTGCTCGACATGGTGTTCTCGATCGATTCGATCCTCACCGCGGTGGGCATGACCGATCATCTGCCGATCATGGTCACGGCGGTGATCATCGCGGTCGGGGTGATGCTGTTCGCCGCCGACCCGCTCGCCAATTTCATCAATCGCAACCCGACGGTGGTGATGCTGGCGCTGGGTTTCCTGCTGATGATCGGCGCGGTACTGATCGCCGACGGTTTCGGCGTGCACGTGCCCAAGGGCTATATCTACACCGCGATGGCGTTTTCGGCGGGGGTCGAGGTGCTCAACATCGTCGCGCGCAAGCGCCGCGGATCGGGCCCGTCGTCGGCCGATCCCCATTGAGGCTTTGGCCGCACCCGGCTAGGGCGCTGCGATGACCGTCCATTTCCATGAGGAAGACCTGCCCGCCGGCGTGTTCGCCCCCGGCGCCAGCATCGCCGTCGATACCGAGACGATGGGGCTGATCACCCCGCGCGACCGGCTGTGCGTGGTCCAGCTGTCCGACGGCGGCCCCGACGAGCATCTGGTCCGCTTCAATCCGGGCAGCGATTATGCCGCGCCCAATCTGAAGGCGGTGCTGGCCGATCCGGCGCGGCTGAAACTCTATCATTTCGGGCGATTCGATCTCGCCGCGATCCAGCATTATCTGGGGGTGACCGCCGCGCCGGTCTATTGCACCAAGATCGCGTCGCGGCTGGTGCGGACCTATACCGACCGCCACGGCCTCAAGGACCTGTTGCGCGACCTGATCGGGCAGGAAATCTCCAAGGCGCAGCAATCGTCGGACTGGGGTGGCCCCGAACTGTCGGACGCCCAGCGCGACTATGCCGCGTCCGACGTGCGCTATCTCCACGCGATGAAGGTCGAGCTTGACCGCCGGCTGGCGCGCGAGGGGCGCACCGCGCTGGCGCAGGCGTGCTTCGACTTCCTGCCGCACCGCGCGGCGCTCGATCTGGCCGGTTGGCCCGAGATCGATATCTTCGCGCATATCTGAGGGAGGCGGTCGGTGTCGGACATCGCCCGCAGCAGCCGGTCGCGGAACCAGCGATGGGCGGCGCCGGGCAGCGCCCACGACCGGATGATCGCGGTGCTCCAGATCGTGCTGCCGATGGGGATCGGTATCCTTGGCGCGTTTCTGGTACTGGCGCCGATGTTCACCGGCGGCGACGTCAGCTTCGTGCTCGACAAGAACAAGGTCGCCGTCGCCAGTGAACGGCTGAAGATCCAGACCGCGCGCTATCGCGGCGAGGATTCGAAGGGGCGCCCGTTCGCGCTGACCGCGGGGCAGGCGGTGCAGAAGAGCCTGGCCGAACCGATCGTCCAGCTCAGCGATCTCGCCGCGTCGATCGACCTGCAGGACGGCCCGGCGCAGCTCACCGCCGATCGCGGCCGCTACGACATGTCGAAGGAACAGGTGGCGATCGACGGCCCGATTCGCTTCACCGCCGCCAACGGCTATGTCCTCGGCACCCGCGACGCCACCGTCGATCTCAAGACGCGCCGGCTGGCCAGCGCCGGGGCGGTGAGCGGCTCGACCCCGCTCGGCACCTTCAGCGGCGACCAGTTGATGGCCGATCTGGAAGCGCGCACCGTCGCGCTGAAGGGCAATGCGCGCTTGCGGATCGTGCCAAGGCGCGCGAAATGAGCGCCGTGACCCGCATCCGTCCCCTCATCCTGCTGCCGCTGATCGCGCTCGCCGGCGCGGCGACCGGCCAGACCCGCCACGATTCGTCGGCACCGCTCGATTTCGACGCGGGCTATATGGAACTGCAGGACAAGGCGAACCGCGCCATCCTGTCGGGCGGGGTCAGCGTGCGCCAGGCCGAAATGACGCTCAACGCGAGCCGCGTCACCATCGCCTATACCGGGCAGGTCGCCAGCGGCGCCCCCCAGGCATCGCGAATCGACGCGTCCGGCGGCGTGACGATCAACCGCCCCGATCAGCGCGCGAAATCGCAATATGCGGTCTATGACCTGGGCAAGCGGCAGATCACCATGCTGGGTGGCGTCACGCTGGCGCAGGGGGGCAATACGCTGAACGGCGGGCGGCTGGTCATCAACCTCGACAGCGGCCGCGCGGTGATGGATGGCACCGGCACCGCCAGCCAGGTCAAGGCGCCCGACGGCAGCGTCGTCCGGTCGGGCGGGCGAGTCACCGGCCGGTTCACCGTGCCGAAACGCTCCGAATAACCGCTTCGCCGCGATTCCGCTTTCCCGGCGCGCGCTCCTGCGGCAAAAGGTCATGCAGGAATCCTGCCAAACGCTTGCCTCGCGGCGTGCCGGTTACCATGTCGCGCGAACGGGAACTGCCATGAACGACATTGCCACCCTCGATCGCCCGGCCGCGGATGCGCCGGTGCCCGGCCAGGTCGCCGACGGCCTCTCGGTGATCTCGATCGCCAAGGCCTATGACAAGCGCGTCGTGCTGTCCGACGTGTCGCTGACGGTTGGGCATGGCGAGGTGATCGGGCTGCTCGGCCCCAACGGCGCGGGCAAGACGACCTGCTTCTATTCGGTGATGGGGCTGGTGAAGCCCGATTCGGGCCGCATCCTGCTCGACGGCGACGACATCACGGGATTGCCGATGTACCGCCGCTCGATCCTCGGCCTGGGCTATCTGCCGCAGGAAACCTCGATCTTTCGCGGGCTGTCGGTCGAAAAGAACATCCTCGCCGTGCTGGAGCTGTCCGAACCGGACAAAGCCGCGCGGCAGGCCCGGCTCGACACGCTGCTCGACGAATTCGGGCTGACCCGGCTGCGCGACGCGCCGGCGATGGCGCTGTCGGGTGGCGAGCGGCGTCGCGCCGAGATCGCCCGCGCGCTGGCGGCCGATCCGTCGATCATGCTGCTCGACGAACCGTTCGCCGGCATCGACCCGATCTCGATCGCCGATATCCGCGATCTGGTGAAGGCGCTGAAGACACGCGGCATCGGCGTGCTGATCACCGACCACAACGTCCGCGAGACGCTGGAGATCGTCGACCGCGCCTATATCATCTACGACGGCCGCGTGCTGTTCGCCGGATCGCCCGCCGAACTGGTCGCCGACGCCAACGTCCGCCGGCTCTATCTGGGTGAGGGCTTCTCGCTCTAGCCATGCGCGCGCTCCTCACCCCGGCCGGGGCTGAGCCGTGAGTCTCGCCCCCCGCCTCGATCTCCGCCAGTCGCAATCGCTGGTGATGACGCCGCAGCTGCAGCAGGCGATCCGCCTGCTCGCGCTGTCGAACCTCGAGATCGAGGGCTATATCGCCGAGGAGATCGAGAAGAACCCGCTGCTCGAGGCGGGCGGTGCGGAGCCGGGGGCGGATATCGAGCCGGTAGGCGATCCCGAACCGCCCCTCGACCGCGGCGAGCCGGCGTCCGCCGACGAACTGCTGGCGGGCGGGGAGAGCACGGGCGAGGCCGCGCTCGACGTCGATCTGGCGACCGAATCCTTCCATCATGATGGCCCGACCGATTCGATCGCCGGCGCGAACGGCGGGCTCGACGGCGGGCTGGGGATGGGCGGCACCGCCGGCGGCGGATCGGAGGATGGGCCGGACTTCGACAGTTTCGGCAATCCCGACACCAACCTCCACGATCACCTGCTGGGGCAGGCCGGCGCGACGTTCGACCCGGCCGACCTGTTCGTCGCCACCCATTTGATCGACCAGATCGACGAGGCCGGATACCTCACCGCGCCCCTGCTCGATATCGCCAACCGGCTGGGGGTGGCGCTGGCGCGGGTCGAGGCGGTGCTGGCCAGCGTCCAGACCTTCGACCCCACCGGCGTGGGGGCGCGCAACCTCGCCGAATGCCTCGCGCTCCAGGCGAAGGAGGCGGACCGCTACGACCCTTGCATGGCGGCGCTGATCGACAACCTCGATCTGCTCGCGCGCGGCGACCTCGCCCGGCTGAAACGGATCTGCCAGGTCGATGATGAGGATATGGCGGACATGATCCGCGAACTGCGCGGCTATGATCCCAAGCCCGGCTGCCGCTATGGCGGCGATCCGGTGCCGTCGGTGGTGCCCGACGTGTTCGTCGCCGCGCGCGGCGGTGGCTGGGCGATCGAGATCAATGCGGCGACGCTGCCGCGCGTGCTGGTCAACAAGAGCTATTATGCCGAACTGTCGGGCGTCCACGGCGACAAGGCGTCGAAGAGCTGGCTGTCGGATTGCCTCGCCAGCGCCAACTGGCTGGTCAAGGCGCTCGACCAGCGCCAGCGCACGATCATCAAGGTCGCGACCGAGATCGTGAAGCAGCAGGAGGGATTCTTTCGCCACGGCGTCGCCCATCTGCGCCCGCTGACGCTGCGCCAGGTCGCCGACGCGATCGAGATGCACGAATCGACCGTCAGCCGCGTCACGTCGAACAAATATCTGAGCTGCGCGCGCGGGCTGTTCGAGCTGAAATATTTCTTCACCAGCGCGATCCAGTCGGCCGACGGCGGCGAAGCGGTGTCGGCGGAGGCGGTCAAGTCGGCGATCCGCGCGCTGATCCAGGCCGAGGACGCCAGGGCGATCCTGTCCGACGACACGCTGGTCGACCTGCTCAACGCCAGGGGTTTCGACATCGCCCGGCGCACCGTCGCCAAATATCGTGAGGCGATGGGTATCGGCAGCTCGGTCCAGCGCCGCCGCCAGCGCGCGCTGGAGGGGGCCTGATCCGGCCGGGCGGGCGCACGGTCGTTTTCCCTGCCGCGAAAGAACGCCCATCCCCCGACGGCCCGGCCGTCGGGGAGATGCAATAGCCCTTCTCGCCCGTCGCTTCCTTGCGAAGCTCGATCGTCCCGCCGTGCTCGACGCGATAGGGGAGCGATGGGATGACCTTTGCGCCGCATCCGGCCGGAGCATTTTGGGATCAGGTGCGTACAGCTGACGATTCGGAGAATGGGCAAACGAGGGAATCCTGGAGCAAATCTCGATTCAATATTTTCGGGAGATGCTCTAGGTGCGGCGCAACATGACCGAGCAGCACTACCGCCGCAGCGAAAACCGCGCCCCGATCGGCTTCGTCGAATTCGTCGCGATGATCGCGGCGATGATGATGCTGAATGCGCTGGGCATCGATTCGATGCTGCCGGCACTGCCCGCGATCGGCGACAGTCTCGACATCGATTCGGCGAACCATCGCCAGTTCATCATCTCCGCCTTCCTGATCGGGTTCGGCGCGGCGATGCTGGTCTATGGGCCGCTCGCCGATCGCTTCGGCCGCCGTCCGGTGCTGGTGATCGCGCTGGTCGGCTACATCGTCGCCAACCTGCTCGCCGCGATTTCCGGCAGCTTCGCCCTGCTGCTGGTCGCGCGTGTGTTTGGCGGGGCGATGGTGGCGGGGGTACGCGCGGTGACGGTGGCGCTGGTGCGCGACTGTTTCGAAGGGCGCGCGATGGCGCGGGTGATGAGCCTGGCGTTCATCATCTTCATGGCCGCGCCGGTGCTGGCGCCGACGGTCGGCGCGGCGGTGCTGCTGGTCGCCGACTGGCGCTGGATCTTCGGCGTCATCGCGTTGGCCGCGCTGGCGGTGCTGCTGTGGTTCATGCTGCGGATGCCCGAAACGCTGCCGGTCGCCGAACGCCGCTCGCTGCGGCTCGGCGAGCTTCGTGCCGGCTATGCCCGCGTCCTCGCCGATCGGCCGGCCGTGGGCTACACGCTGGCCGCCACCGCGTTGCAGGGCGCGCTGTTCGGGTTCGTCGGATCGGTCCAGCAGGTGGTCGCCGACGTGTTCGGCCGGCCCGATCTGCTCACCGTGATCTTCGCCTGCGTCGCCGGGCCGATGGCGATCGCGTCGTTCCTCAACTCGCGGATCGTGATGCGGCTGGGCACCCGGCTGATCTCGCACAGCGCACTGTGCGGCTTCATCCTGTTCGCCGCGATCCACCTGATCTTCGCGCTGTCGGGGCATGAGACGCTGGCCAGCTTCGCGATCGTGCAGGGGCTGATGATGATGTGCTTCTCGCTGGCCGGCGCCAATTTCTCGGCGATGGCGATGGAGAACATGGGCGATCTGGCCGGTACAGCGTCGAGCTTCCAGGGGTTCGTCGCGGTGCTGGGCGGGGCGGTGATCGGCGCGGTGATCGGCCAGGCGTTCGACGGATCGACGGTGCCGCTCTACACCGGCTTCGTCGTTGCCGGGCTGGCGGCGCTGGCCGCCGTCGCGATCACCGAGCGCGGTCGCCTGTTCCGCGCGGTTCATCCCCCGGCGGTCGAACAACGCTAGACGGAACGCCGCGCCGGGATCACCGTTGGGTCAGCAGCGACTCGGAAATGGAGTGACGATGATGGGCGGCTACCAGATTCCCGAACAAGGCCCCAACGACGACGGCTTCGACGAGGACGGCTTTGACGAAAGCCAGCGTGCGGAAATCCTCGAGGCGACGCGCGACGGGCCGAGCGACGGCACGATCCAGATCGACCTCGCCCCCGATCTGGGCGGCGATGCGCTGGACGACGGCGATGACCTCGACGATCTTCCGATGGAACTGGACGAGACCGGGGTGGAGCATGGCCTCGCCGCCGCCGACCTCGACGACGATCCCGACGATAGCGGCGCGATCGCGCTGTAGCCTTGACCGCGTCGTCGGCGCGGGGCCATCCTGCCGCGATGGGCACGGATCCCCGCATCGACCGCTACCTGGCTGCCCAGGCCGATTTCGCCCGCCCGGTGCTGGCGTGGCTGCGCGCGCGGGTCCACGCCGCCTGCCCCACGGTCGTCGAAACGATCAAATGGGGGATGCCGTTCTTCACCCACCAGGGACGGCCGCTCGCCAACATGGCGGCGTTCAAGGCGCATGTCAGCTTCGGCTTCTGGGATCGCGCGGCGATGGCGACCGGGCATGAGGGCGAAGCGATGGGGCAATATGGCCGGATCGAGTCGCTGGCCGACCTGCCCGCTGCCGCCGCGCTGGAGGCGGAGATCGCGCGCGCCGTCGCGGTGATCGACAGCGGTGCCTCGACCGGCCGCGCCCCGCGCGCGCCCAAGCCGGAAGCGTCGGTACCCGATGCGCTGGCGCAGGCGCTGGCGGATGACGCGCTGGCGACCGCTGCCTGGACCGCCTTTCCCCCCGGCTGCCGCCGCGAATATTGCGACTGGGTGGCCGACGCGAAACGCCCCGACACCCGCGACAGGCGCGTTGCCCAGACCATCGCGCAATTGCGTGAGGGCAAGCGGATCAACTGGAAATACGAGAAGGGTTGAGCCGCGGCTCGATCCGCGCCGAGGCCGCACTTGACAAGTCGTCCCGTGATGAGTGACGTTACATCATATCGCACCACGGAGGAGGATTGCCATGGCCGCCATTGCCCGCCGCGAAACCGAACCGATGTCGGACATCAACATCACGCCGATGATCGACGTCATGCTGGTGCTGTTGGTGATGCTGATCCTGACCATCCCGACGATGACCCACAAGGTGGCGATCGATCTGCCCCAGCCGGGGCCGCGCGACGCGCCGTCCGCCGCGCCGCACCGGCTGGAGATCGCGCGGTCGGGCGCGCTGGCGTGGGATGGCCGCACCATCGGCGATGCCGAACTGAAGCCGCTGCTGGCCGGCATGATCGGCAATGAGGACAAGCCGGTGCTGCACATGCGCACCGACCCCGACGCGCGCTACGAAAGGTTCGACCAGATCCTTGCCGAGGTGAAGCGCGCCAACGTCCAGCGGCTGGGCTTCATCGGCGACGGGCCGCTGACCGAATAGCCGCAGCCCCATCGCCCTGTGGCGCCGCGCCGTGCACCCGGCGCGGCGCGGACCCGCGGTTCAGGAACATTGCCCCGGCGTCGGGCGGAGCAGCCCGCGCCCGGCCCGCGTGCCGGTGGTTTCGCTGTCGCGCACCGCGAGCTGGCCGTTGACAAACAGCGCCTTGACCCCGACGCTCAGTTCGCGGGGGTGGACGTAATCGGCCTTGGGCGCATAGGTCTTGGGATCGAGCACCAGCACGTCGGCGAAATAGCCGGTCTTCAGATAGCCGCGCCGATCGAGCTTGTAGATGTCGGCGGTACGGCCGGTCGACTGGCGGATGAAGGTGGCGAAACTGATCACCGGCTTGTCGCGGACATATTTGGCGTATTTTTCGGGGAAGGTCGCGAACATGCGCGGGTGGCCGTCCGATCCGTCGGAACTGGTCACCACCCACGGCTGCTTCATGAACGCCTCCACGTCGGGTTCGGCCATGTTGAACGAGGCGACGCTGGTGCCGCGCTTGCCGGTGCTTTCGCGGATGATGCGCAGCGCGGCGTCGATCGCGTCGACCTTCCACGCGGTGGCCATCTGTTCGAGCGTTTTGGCGGTCCACGGCCAGCCCTGCCCGATCAGCAGCAGCGCCTGCGCCCCGCCGCGCCGGCGCAGGTTCTCGCGCATCTCGACCTTGATCTTCGCGAGCTGGGCGGGTTCGTCGAACCGGGCGAGCATCTTGGCGGTGCCGCCGTCGAGCGACCAGCGCGGCAGCAGCGAGGCTTCCAGCCCGGAGCCCGAGGCGAGCCACGGATATTGATCCGCCGTTACATCCTGGCCGTCCGCGCGCGCACGCTCGATCTCGGCGATCACCTCTCCGGCCTGGCCGTGGACGTCGACGCCCAGCGCCTTGATATGCGCGAAATGGACCGGCATCCCGGCCTCGCGGCCGATGCGGATCCCCTCGCGCACCGACCCCAGCAATCCGATGGTATAGGAGGATTCGTCGCGCTGGTGGCTGTCGTACATCCCGCCGCGCACCGCCGCCTCCCGCGCCAGAGCGATCACTTCCTCGGTCTTGGCAAAGCTCTGCGGCGCGTAGAACAGCCCGGTCGAAAAGCCGAGCGCGCCCTCGCACATCCCCTTTTTCACCAGCGCCTTCATCGCCGCGAGTTCTGCGTCCGTCGGCGCGCGATCGTCGTTGCCGAGCACGCGCTGGCGGATCGGGCCAAAGCCGACGAACGGCGCGACGTTGGTGCCGATGCCCGACGCGACCAGCTTGCCGACGTCGTCGGCGACGTCAGGCGTGCCATAGCCATCGACGCCGATCATCACCGTCGAGGCGCCCTGCCGCAGCCAGGCGGCGTTGACCCGCGTCGCCGGATCGTCCGAGCGGATGAAGGTGTCGGGATGGGTATGCGCGTCAATGAAGCCCGGCGACACCGCCAGGCCGCGCGCGTCGATGGTGTTGGTCGCCGCGATGGCCTTGGCCGGTCCGACATAGACGATGCGGTCGCCCTTGATCGCGACGTCCCCGACGAACGGTGCGTCTTCGCCGCCGGTATAGATGGTGCCCCCCTTGATCACCGTGTCGACGGACTCGCTCGCGGGGGCGGGCGGCAGCGTGGCGGCGGTGCAGCACAGCGCCGCCAGCAGCGCGGCGATCGAACGGGGGGCGGTGGCGGTCACGGCAGGTCCTTTCGGCGAAGCCACGATCGGGGCATCATCCTGAGCGCGGCGGTGGTCATCGCAACCGTGGCGGTCTCGATCACCCGTTCGGCGTCGGGCGCCCACAACGGGCTGTGCAGCGACGGCAGTTTGGTCACGTCGCCGCCGGCCGCCTGCCACTTGTCGGCGGGCACGCCGCCGACCCAGAACAGGAAGCTCTGCACGCCCTTTTGATCGGCCAGCCAATATTCGGAGAAATCCTCGCCGCCCATCTGTGGGCGGATCCGTGTCACCCGATCGGCGCCGAAGCGTTCGGTGAAGGCCGCGGCGATGGTGTCGCTCAGCGGCTGGGTGTTGAATTCGGCGTTGATGCGGTCGTCCTGGCTGATCGTCACCGTCGGCAGCCGATCGTCGGGAATGCCCGCGGCGATCGCCTCGCCCCGCGCGACGCGAGCGATCCCGTCGAGCAGCCGCTGGCGAACCTCTGGCGTGAAGCTGCGCACGGTGAGCTGCAGCCGGGCGTCATCGGGAATGATGTTGTGCTTGGTCCCGCCGTGGAAACTGCCGACGGTCACCACCGCGCTGTCCTGCGGATCGGTTTCGCGTGAGACGAGCGTCTGCAACGCGCCGACGATCCGCGCCGCGATCACGATCGGATCCTTGGCCAGGTGCGGATAGGCGCCGTGCCCGCCCTTGCCCTTGACCACGATGTCGACCGAATCGACGCTGGCCATGGTGTAGCCCTCGCCATAGCCGATCGTGCCGGCGGGCAGCGACGGCGAATCGTGGAAGGCGATGGCGACGTCGGGCTTGGGAAAGCGGGTGTAGAGCCCGTCGGCCAGCATCGCGCGCGCGCCCGCGCCGATCTCTTCCGCCGGCTGCGCGATCATCACCAGCGTGCCCGACCAGCGATCCTTCATCGCCGCCATCCGCCGCGCGGTGGCGATCCACGTCGTCATGTGGGTGTCGTGGCCGCAGGCGTGCATCACCGGCGTCTCGTCGCCGTTGGGCAGCTTGCCGCGCGCCTGGCTGGCAAAGGGCAGGCCGGTCGCCTCCGCCACCGGCAGCGCGTCCATGTCGGCGCGCAGCAGCACCACCGGGCCGGGGCCGTTGCGCAGCACCGCGACCACGCCGGTGCGGCCGATTTTTTCGGTCACCTCGAACCCGGCCTTGCGCGCTTCCGCCGCCAGCACGCCGGCCGAGCGGACCTCCTGGAAGCTCAGTTCCGGGTGGGTGTGGAGATCGCGGTAGATCGTCATCAGCGACGGCAGGTCGCGCCGCACCGCATCATCGAGCGGATCGGCGAGCGCCGGCACCGCCGCCACCGACGCGGCAAGCGCCGCCGCGATCCAGCCGCCGCGCATCACTGCACCTTGTCGAAATGGAGAGTCACGCGCGGGATCTCCAGCGTGAAGCCGGCGCCGTTATCGTCGGGGATCAGCCGGTTTGGCCCCGAGCGGAACTGGCCTTCACTGCCGGTGAAGGTCATCGGCTTGCCCTTTGCGCCGTCGGGACGCTGCGCGGTCAGCGTCACGCCGTCGGCGCGCCAGTCGACCAGATAGGTGCTGACGACGTTCGCCGCCTTGTAGCGGCCGCTCAACGCCGACGGCGGCACCACCGGCTCGCTGACCGGCGGCAACCCCTCGTTCAGCGCCGCGATCACCGCGTCGGCCTTGGGCAGCGGATCATAGTCGCCGTTGTTGCACAGCAGGGCGACGCCGAGCCTCTTGTCCTTGTTGTAGCCGAACAGCGTCTTGAACCCGCCGGCGCCGCCGGTGTGGTGAAACCAGTGCGGCCCGACCCACAGCGCGCTAGCATAGACGGTGCCCCAGCCGCCGCGCAGCGCAGGCGTGCCGTCGTTGAACTTGCCCGGCGTGGTCATCAGCCGGGTGATCTCCGGCGTCCAGATCTTGTGCCCGGTGTCGATGTCATAGCCCCATTTGGCGAGGTCCTCGATCGTGGTGATCAGCCCGCCCGATCCGCCGAACAGCGGATAGTCGTCGGCGTCGTCGATCTTGCCGTCCTTAGCGACATAGCCCTTGGCGAAATTGGCGTCGGTGGTGCGGCTGCCGAGCATCACGAAGCTGCGGGTCATGCCCAGCGGCTTCAGCACCCTTTGGTTGACGTAGTCCTCGAACTTCGTCCCGGTGACTCGCTCGACGATCTCGGACAGCAGCAGATAGCCGCCGTTGGTATAGTCATAGCGGCTGCCGGGCACGAACTTGGTGTCGGGCTGGCGATAGACCGCGGCCAGGCCCAGCGCCCGGTCGGCGCCGGAGAGGCTGTCATAGCCGTCGAGCCCGAGCAGCGAGAGCGAATCGCGCACGCCGCCGGTCATGTTGAGCAGCATCTGGACGGTGACCGGCTGCGGATAGCGCGGCATGTCCGGCACATAGGTGCGCACGTCGGCGTCGAGCCTGACTTTGCCCGCCACCACCTGCTGCATCACCGCGACGGCGGTGAACTGCTTGGACACCGATGCCGCGTAGAATTGCGTGTCCGACTGGATCGGGCGCCGCGCCTCGACGTCGGCGAAACCGGCGTTGACCCGCTCGGTCAGCTTGCCGTCGCGCAGGATGCCGACCGCGCAGCCGGGCTGGGGCGATCCTTCGGGCACCGCCAGCGCCGCCTTGATCCGCGCCGCCGCGCCCGGATCGGCCTGCGCCGGCGCCGCTGTCAGCGCGAGCAGCGGCAACCATGCGAAACGATGCATCATGGGATCTTCCCTCTTGTTCAGGACGACGCCCGGCTTCCTTGCGAAAGCCGGGCGCCCGGTCGATCAGAAATTGAAGCGAAGACCGCCGATGAACTGTCGCCCGATCGTGTCGTACAGGCCGCGCGTGGTGCCGTAGCCGCCCGCGCCGGTGATCGGCGGATCATTGTCGAGCAGGTTCTGCACCGCCGCGAACAGCGCCGCCTTGCTCCCCTCGCCCTTGGGCCGGAAGATCGTCACTTCGCCGGACAGGTCGAAGTAGACGCGGCCCTGCACGCGCAGCTGGTCGACGTCCTTCGCGGTGTAGGCGCGGTCGATGAAGCCGCCGCCGACATAGCGCCCGGTCGCGCTCAGGCGGAAGCCATCGGCGATGTAGCTGGTGCTGACGTTCGCCTTCCACCGCGGATTGCCGCCCAGCGCCGCCACGGTCGGCTGCGCCATGCTGTCGTCGAGACGGGTGATGTTGATGCCGTCGCTCAGCTCGGTACGGATCAGATAGTTGACCAGCCCGTTGAAGGTGATCCGGTCGGGGCCGAGCGGCACCGAATAGGCCATTTCGAAGTCGACGCCGCGAGTCATCGCGCTGGCGAGGTTGACCGGGCCGGAGAACACTTCGGTGATCTTGCCGAACTCGTCGCGGGTGATGAAGTTGCAGGCGGCGGTGTTGACCGTGAAACATTGCTGCACGATCGCGGCCGGCGTGATCTGGATGATCGCGTTCTTGATGTTGATGTCGTAATAATCGAGCGACAGGCTCAGCCGCGGGATGAACGTCGGCGTGAGCACGATGCCGCCGGTGAAGGTGTCGGCCTTTTCCGGGTTGAGGTTGGGATTGCCGGCGGTGCGCGACGTGACCAGATAGCTCTGGCCCAGATAGCGCGGATCGAAATCGGTCACGCTCAGGTTGGAACTGCCGCTACGCTGGAACAGCTCGGCCAGTCCCGGCGCGCGGATATCGCGCGATCGGGTCGCGCGCAGGCGGATCGAATCGGTCAGCGTATAGTCGACGCCGCCCTTCCACGTCGTCACTTGGCCCGACGTGCTGTAGTCGGTCAGGCGCGCGGCGACATCGATTTCCAGCCGCTTGCCGATCGCCGAATTCTCCAGCAACGGCACCAGCACTTCGCCGAACGCCTCCTTGACGTGGACCTCGCCGCTGTAGGGCAGCGTCGCGCCGCCGAACATCGTCGACTGGGCGGCGGCATTGGCGCCGGTCACCAGGTCGAGGTCGCGATAGCTGCCGCCGACCGCGACCGCCACCGGGCCCGCCCACGTCGAGAACGGGGCGCCGCGCACGGTCGCCGCGACGGTGTTCTGGCGGATGTCGTTCGTGTTCTCGCTCATGCCGCGGACATAGTTGAGCGCCGGGTCGCCCGGATTGACGATGCCGAGGATGTTGAGCGGAATGCAGCCGTTGTTGGGGTTGGTCAGCGTCGAGCGGCAGATCGCATCGACCACGCCTGGCGTACGCGGATCGTCGATCGCGTCGATCGCGTTGGCGAAATTGGCGGTGATCCGCGTGTTGTAGGCGCGCGTCTTGCTGTAGTTGCGGCCGTATCCGTAATAGGCGTCGAAGTTCCAGCCGGGGGCGAACTCGCCCTTGATGCCGGCCGATACCTGCATCGTGTCGATGTCGAACACGTTGCGCACGCGCGTGGTGTCGTTGCCGATCTTGCCGATGGTGATCGACGCGACGTTGTTGGCGATCATCAGGTCGCGCAGCGCGGTCGGCAGGTAGACATAGTCCGACTTGACCGAATTCTGGAACGCGGTCGGGATGCCGTCCTGCTCCGAATTGAGCTTGTGGTACGAGAATTCGGCGAAGGCTTCCCAGCCGTTGCCGACCTCATAGGTCAGCCGCCCGAAGCCGCTGTAGCGGGTGATCGGCGTCGCGCCGACCTGTTCGGCGACGCCATTCAGGCCATCGCCGCCCAGCATCGAGCCCGAAGAGACCAGCGTACCGAAGGTGTAGGGGATCGCCTGGCCGGTGTCGGAGAACTGGATGCCCTTGAGGTAGGACGGCAGGTTGACGATGCTCGAGATCGCCGAGCCGTTGCCGGGAGTGAAGCTCGCGCCGGTGATGACGCCGGCGTAGGTGGCGTTGCTGCTGCGGATGCCGCCGTCGACGACGAAGAAGCGCGGCTGCTCCGGCGTGCCCAGGCCGCCGTTGCCGGCGTTGGGATTGGCGAGCAGGCCCGGCCCCTTCGCGCTCCACTTGCGGTCGAACAGGCGGGTGATGCCGTTGTTGTCGGAGAATTCGCCGGCGACGACCAGGTGCAGCCGCTCGCCGATCTTGGTGCCGGCCGCGACCGAGACGAGGATCTGGCGATAGTCGCCTTCTTCCGCCGCGCCGAGCTGATAGGTGCTCTTCAGCCCTTCGAGCTTCGAATTGACGCGCAGGTTGACCACGCCGGCCACAGCGTCGGCGCCATAGGCGGCCGAGGCGCCGCCGGTGACGATGTCGACCCGGTCGATCACCGATTGCGGGATGGTGTTGATGCTGACCGCCCCGGTCGGGTTGGTCGGCACATAGCGGCGGCCGTCGAGCAGCACGAGCGTGCGCGCGTAGCCGAGGCCGCGCAGGTCGAGGAAGTTGCCCGCGGTCTGTGTGTTGCCGCCGGCATTGGTGGCGCTGGTCGGCGTCAGCGACGGGCGCAGCGCCGGCATCTGGTTGATGACGTCGGCGATGTTCGGTGCCGACACGCGCTCGATCGCCTCCATGCCGATCACCGTCACCGGCGTCGGCGTGGTGAAGCCGGAACGCTGGACCAGCGAGCCGGTGACGATGATGTCCTCCTGCGGCGCGGCGGTGTCCTGCGCCGGGGCGGATGCGGTGTCGGTCGATTGCGCCAGCGCCGGCTGGCTACAGGCGAACCCGGCGAGCGCGGTAGCGACGAGCAGCGGCGCGCGACGCGAATGGCGTTGCTTCGCGCCGGCAAAAGGATGCGTGATCATGATGTTACCCCCGACCTTGTTGGGCCGGACCATCCATGGGGGGGCTGTCACAAATCCAGCACAAAGGCTTCAGCAGGCCATAGCTGACGGCTATGGAAGGGATCGGCTCGGGCGGGTCGCGGCCGCTCCGGCGGGAATTAACCAATGGTTAGATCGGCTTGGCATGGTGATGCAGCAAGGCAACGCCGCGCGACAAAGCGTCGTCGGACATGATCGGCCCGGCGCGCGGCGGCCATAGCTGCGCGTTATGTCGCCGGGAGGGGAATCGCGGCGGCGACGGTGTCGAGGAACAGCTGGCCGACCTTCGACGGCGGCTGGTCCTCCAGATGCAGGCCGAACACGTCGAACTTCAGGCTGTCGGCGAACGGGCGATAGTCGAGATCGGCCCCGGCGACCGCGCGCGCGGTGAAGATGTCGACCACCGCCACCCCGGCGCGCTGCCGCGCGAGGCCCGCGGCGAGATAATAGGTGTGGACGCGGATGTCCGCCGTCGGCGCCTTGTTCGCCTCCAGATAGGCGTCGAGCAACGACCCGACCACGCCGACGTTGACCAGCCGGATCAGCGTGCGCCCGTGCAGCATGTCCGGCGCGATGAGCGGCGGCGCGTCGGGCCAGTCGGCGCGGTGGAACAGCAGCACCAGTTCGGCAGCGCCAAGCCGCACGCTGGTCAGGCGCGGGCGCGGCGGCACGTCGAAGCAGATCGCCAGGTCGCAGGCGCGCTCGTACAACGTGCCGATGATCTCCCGGCTGTGATCGGTGCGGATGTCGAACGACACCAGCGGGTGCCGCGCGCGGAACGCGGACACCGCCGCCGGGATGAAATCGAGCCCGAGCGAGTGGAGCACCGCCAGCCGCAGGTGGCCGTCGCCGCCGCGCCGCAGGTTGCCGATCGCCTCCTTCAGCACGTCGACCCGGTCCTGGACCTCATGCGCGTCGGCGAACAGCAGGTGCGCTTCCTCGGTCGGCACCAGCCGGCCCTTGACCACCTGGAACAGCGAAAAGCCGATCAGCGTCTCGGCGTGGCGCAGCACCTTGCTGACCGACGGCTGCGACACGCGCAGCATCCGCGCCGCCCCGCTGATCGAGCCGGCCTGATAGACGGCATGAAAGATTTCGATATGGCGCAGACTGATCATCGGGCGGCACCAGACCGCCTTGGACCGACCGGGTCAAGGACGGCCGCGCGATTTGCCGCCACCCGCCGCCGGGCGAGTCACGAATGGGGTTGCGCCGGGCGGCGGTCGGACTAACTGACAGGCTGTTCGAGCGCGTGGCCTGACGGCGACCGGTCGCGCCAACGCCTGCGGGAGCCTGACACCATGGATTATTCGACCACGCTCGGCCTTTACATCGACGGCGCCTGGCATTCGGGCGAGGGGCGCGATGTCCAGCCGGTGCTCAATCCGGTGACCGGCGACGCGATCGGCGAAGTCCCGCTGGCGAACGCGGCCGATCTCGATCGCGCGCTGGAGGCGGCGGATCGCGGTTTCCGCGCGTGGCGCGCGGTCGCGCCCGAGGCGCGCGGGGATGTATTGCGCAAGGCGGCGGCGCTGCTGCGCGAACGGGCCGACCATATCGCGCGGATCGCGACGATCGAACAGGGCAAGCCGCTGGCCGAGGCGCGCGGCGAGGTGATCGGCGCGGCCGGCCTGCTCGATTTCCACGCGGGCGAGGCGGTGCGCGTCTATGGCCGCGTGCTGATGCGCCCGGCGGGGATGCGCAGCCTGGTGCTGCACCAGCCGGTCGGCCCGGTCGCGGCGTTCTGCGCGTGGAACTTCCCGGCGCTCAACGTCGCGCGCAAGCTGGGACCGGCGATCGCGGCGGGCTGTTCGATCATCCTGAAGCCGAGCGAGGAGACCCCGGGCAGCGCGATCGAGGTGATGCGCTGCTTCATCGACGCCGGCCTGCCCGGCGATGTCGCGCAGATCGTGTTCGGCGTGCCGGACATGGTGTCGCGCCACCTGCTCGCCTCGCCGGTCACCCGCAAGCTGAGCTTCACCGGATCGGTACCGGTCGGCAAGCAGCTGATGAAGCTCGCCGCCGACTCTGTGATGCGGATGACGATGGAGCTGGGCGGCCACGCGCCGGTGTTGGTGTTCGACGATTGCGACCTCGACAAGACGCTCGACACGCTGGTCGCGCACAAGTTCCGCAACGCCGGGCAGGTGTGCATCGCGCCGACGCGCTTCCACGTGCAGGAGGGCATCTACGAAGCGTTCGCCAAGGGCTTCGCCGAACGCACCCGTGCGCTGAAGGTCGGCGACGGGCTCGACGCGGCCAGCCAGATGGGGCCGATGGCCAATCCGCGCCGGCCGGAGGCGATCGCCGCGCTGGTCGAGGACGCGCGCAGCGCCGGCGCGCGCGTGCTGGCCGGCGGCGCGCCGGGCGACGGCGGCGGCTTCTTCTTCTCGCCGACCGTGATCGCCGACGTGCCGCTGGACGCGAAGGCGATGAACGACGAGCCGTTCGGCCCGGTCGCGTTGCTGCGTCCGTTCGCCACCGTCGACGATGCGATCGAACAGGCCAACCGCCTGCCGTTCGGCCTCGCCGCCTATTGTTTCACGGAGAACGGGCGCCGCCAGAACCTGCTCGGCGACTCGATCGAATCGGGGATGCTGATGATCAACCAGGTCCGTGCGACCTGGCCCGACGCGCCCTTCGGCGGGGTCAAGGAATCGGGCTTCGGATCGGAGGACGGGCCGGAGGGCGTGCTGGCGCACATGGTGACCCGGGCGGTGCATATCGCCTGACCCGGCACCGCGCGCCGCGCGGCGTGGCTGTGCGATAGGTGGCGCGGTCGCAGTGCTGATGCGCGAGCGCCCCCGGCGCGGCCCCCGATGGCGGGGGACCGCGCCAGGTGCCGGGCCCTTGACCCGACGTGCCGGGCGCGATCATTCTGCGTGCCGAAACAGCGGCGCAAAGGGGGGCGGGAAAACGGTCGCGATCAGGCGCCTTTGGTGGCCGGCGGCCGCTGTCGTGCTGCTGGCGGGCGGCCAGCCCGTCCCGGCGGGCGTGCCGTCGAGCGCGCCCACGCCGGTGCCGGTGCCCGCGGCTGCCGGCGCGCGGCTGGACGGTGCGTTTGCCGTGGTCGACGATTTCGTCGCGAAGGGCGCCTTTCCCGGCGCCGTGCTCGCGGTCGGGCGTCATGACCGACTGATCGCATTGCGTGCGTTCGGCCGGATCGAGGCCGCGCCCCGCGCGCCGCCGATGCCCGCCGACGCGATCTTCGATCTCGCCTCGCTGACCAAGGTGGTCGCGACGACCACCGCCGCCGCGATCCTCTACGACCGGGGCCGGCTCGATCTCGACGCGCCGGTGGTGCGCTATCTGCCCGCGTTCGGGGGCGCCGCCGGGCATGACGCGATCACCGTGCGCCAGTTGCTCACCCACAGTTCCGGCCTGACGGCGTCGGGGCTGTTCTGGCGGCAGGCCGGCGACCGGCAGGGCATCCTTGCCCGGATCGACCGCCTGGCGGTCGGCGATCCGCCCGGCACCGTGTTCCGCTATCAGGATTTCAACATCATCCTGATGGGGGAGATCGTCGAGCGGATTACCGGCGAGCCGCTCGACCGGTTCGTGCAGGCGAATGTGTTCGGTCCGCTCGGCATGACCGACACCGGGTTCCGCCCGTCCGGCGCGCGCCTTTCCCGCATCGCCCCGACCGAACAGGACGACCAGTTGCGCCACACGCTGGTGCGCGGCGTGGTGCATGACGAGAATGCGTTCCTGATGGGCGGCGTCGCCGGCCACGCCGGGCTGTTCTCCACCGCGCGTGACCTGTCGCGGTTCGCCAGGCTGTATCTCGATCACGGCCGCGCCGGCGGGAAGCAGCTGATCCGGCCGGAGACGATCGCCCTGTTCAGCCAGCGGCAGGGTGTGCCGCCCGGCAGCACCCGCGCGCTCGGCTGGGATATGCCGCCCGACGATGGCGGCTGGGCCGGCACGCGCGCCAGCGCCCGCGCGATCATGCATACCGGCTTCACCGGCACGTCGATCTACATCGATCCCGATCGGGACGCCTTCGTCATCCTGCTGACCAACCGGGTCAATCCGACCCGCGAGAATCTGCTGATCAATCAGGCGCGGCCGGCGATCCACGACGCGGTGCTGGCCGCGCTGGACGCAAGGACACGGCAACCATGATCCGACGGTTTCTCCTGTTGCTCGCGGTGCTGTTCGCCGTCGTCCCCGCCGCCGCCGCGCAGGTCCGTACCGGCATCGACGTGCTCGAGGACCAGCAGTTCGCGCCGCTGCTGAAGATCGCCGCGCGCCACGGCGGGCGGCTGCGGCTGGGCATCCTCGCCAATCCGGTCAGCATCGACGGGCAGGGCCGCCGCACCATCGACGTGCTGCGCAATGACGCGCGCGCCGCCGTGCCGGGGCTGGAGGTGGTGCGGCTGTTCAGCGGCGAGCATGGCATCGACGCGACGGTCGATGACTATGCGATCGACGACCACAAGGATCGCGCGAGCGGGCTGCCGATCGTCAGCCTTTATGGCGCGCAGGAGGCCGACAAGCGACCGAGCGCCGCGCAGCTTGCCGGCCTGGATGCGGTGGTGATCGACCTGCAGGACGTCGGGGTGCGCTACTGGACGTTCCAGACGCTGACCAAATATTTCCTCCAGGCCGCCGCCGCGCATGGGGTCGAGGTGATCCTGCTCGATCGGCCCAACCCGATCACCGGCGTCGCGGTGCAGGGGCCGGTGTCGACGCCGGGGCTGGAGGATTACACCACGCCGCATTCCGAACCGATGCGGCCGGGCATGACGCTGGGCGAGCTGGCCGGCATGTTCAACGACGAAGGCCGGATCGGCGCGCGGCTGACCGTGATCCGCATGACCGGATGGAAGCGCGGCGACTGGTACGACGATACCGGACTGCTGTGGGTCAACCCGTCGCCCAACCTGCGCAGCGTGACGCAGGCGGCTGCCTATGCCGGCACCGCGCTGATCGAGGGCACCAACGTCAACATCAAGGGACCGGCCGACGCGCCTTTCCTGCGGTTCGGCGCGCCGTGGATCAAGGGGGTCGAGCTGGCCGCTTATCTGAACGGGCGCGCGATCGCCGGGGTCAGCTTCCTCGCCGTCGCCTATGTGCCCGCGGGCGACAAATATTACCCGCACATCGGCCGGCGCGTCGAAGGGGTCGAGGTGATCGTCCACGACCGCGACGCGCTCGACGCGCCGGCGCTGGGGGTGGAGGCGGTCGCGGCGCTGTGGAAGCTCTACGGCACCGCGTTCGAGATCGACAAGGTCGACCGGCTGCTGCGCAACCGCGCGGTGTTCGACCGGATCAAGGCTGGCGATGATCCGCGCGCGATCGTCGCTGGATGGCAGCCCGAGCTGGACCGGTTCAAGGCGCGACGCGCGCGCTACCTGTTGTATTGACCGGCGCGCGATTGGGGGAGGGAACAGCGTGACATTGCCGTTCGGTGCCGTCGACTGGGCGGTGATCCTCGCCTATTTCGCGCTGCTGGCGGGCGGGGCGTGGCTGTTCATGCCGCGCCATACCGGCACCGCGCGCGACTATTTCCTGGCGGGCGGCACGGTGCCGGCGTGGCTGGCGGCGGTGTCGGTGCTGTCGGCGACGCAATCCGCCGCGACGTTCCTCGGCGGGCCGGATTTCGGCTATCACGGCGATCTGACCTACCTGGGTACCAACCTGGGCGGGCTGATCGGTGCGGTCTTTGTCGCGCGGGTGCTGATCCCGCGATTCTATGCCGCGCGCGTCAGCACGGTCTATGAGCTGCTGACGCAAAGATTCGATGCGCGCGCGACTCGCTGGGCGGGGGCGATGTTTCTGCTCGGCCGCGTGCTCGCCAATGGCGCGCGCGTCTACCTCGCCGCGATCGCGATCGCGATGGTGATGACCTCCACCGTCAGCGGCACCACCATCCTGATCGCCGCCGCCGTGCTGGTGGTCGCCAGCTTCCTGTCGACCTTCGTCGGCGGGCTGCGTTCGGTGCTGTGGATCGACCTGGTCCAGTTCGCGATCATGGTCGGCGCGGCGATCACCGTGCTGGTGGTGCTGCGGCTGGCGATCCCGGCGACCAATGCGGAGATCTTGGCCGGGCTGAGCCACGCCCCCGGCGGCGTCGACAAGCTGCGGCTGTTCGACCTGTCGACCGATCTGTCGCGGCCGTTCTCGCTGCTGGCGATCGTCACCGGGATCGCGCTGCTCTACATCGCCTCGTCGGGGCTGGACCAGGACACGACTCAGCGGTTGCTCGCCTGCCGCGACGCCCGCACCGGCGCGCGCAGCCTGTATCTGTCGGTGTTCGCGACGGTGCCGGTGGTGGCGATCTTCATCGCGATCGGGCTGATGCTCCACATCTTCTACGACCGGCCCGAGCTGATGGGCGGCGCCACCGCCAGCGCCGGCGCGGCATTCGGTGGCGAGAAGATCAGCATCTTCATGCACTATATCCTGAACCAGGCCCCGCCGGGGCTGCGCGGGCTGGTCACCGCCGGGATCATGGCCGCCGCCGTCGCCACCACCAATTCCGCGCTCAACGCGATGTCGTCGGTGCTGATCGAGGATTTCTACCGCCCGTGGCGCGAACGGCGCGGCGCGGTGGCGGAGCATCATTTCGTGCAGGCCGGGCGCGCCGGCATGGGGGTGATCGGCGTGGCGATGCTGGTGGTGGCGGTGCTGTCCTTCTACTGGCAGCATTATGCCCGGCTCGGCCTGCTCGAATTCGCGTTGCAGGTGATGGTGTTCGCCTATGCCGGGCTGCTCGGGGTCTATTTCACCGTGCTGTTCACCCGGCGGGGGACGACCGGATCGGTGATCGCGGCGCTCGGCGCCGGCTTCGTCGTCGTGCTGCTGCTCCAGCCGGCGATCGCCACCGCGATCGGGCTGCCGGCGGCGCTGCGCCACCTCGCCTTTCCGTTCCAGCTGTGCATCGGCACCGCCGTCGCCTTTGTCGTCGCCGCGGCGCCGCCGGCGCGGCGGGTTGTGGTTTGAGCCGGGCGCTGCCATAGGCGCCGCCCGGCCGCGTGCCGGCACCCCTCAAGAACCGACACAGGAGCAATGTCGTGAACGGCGACACGGCGGCGGGCGCGCTCGGGCTCGATTTCGGCACCACCAACACCGTCGTCGCATTGGCCGACGGCAGCGGCGATTCTCGGCTGGTGGAGTTCGCCGGGGAAGAGGCGACCGGCGCGGTGTTCCGATCGGCGCTGTGCTGCTGGGAGGAGGAGCGCGGCTGGAACGGCATCGCGCATGAAGGCGGGCCGTGGGCGATCGCCGAATATCTCCAGTCGCCGCTCGACAGCCGCTTCATCCAGTCGTTCAAGACCGTCGCCGCCAGCCCGCTGTTCGAACGCGCGCAGATCTTCGGCAAGCCGTTCCGCTTCGAGGATCTCGGGCGGCTGTTCCTCCAGCGGCTGGTCGCCCATGCCGGCGGACAACTCGACACGCGCCCGCGCCGGGTGATCGTCGGCCGGCCGGTCGAATATGCCGGCGCGCGGCCCGATCCGGCGCTGGCGCGCCAACGCTACGACCTGATGCTGGCCGAATTCGGGGTCGAGCTTCACTATGTCTACGAACCGCTTGGCGCCGCGTACAGCTATGCCGCGCGGCTGACCGAGCCGGCGACGATCCTGGTCGCGGATTTCGGCGGCGGCACCACCGATTTCTCGATCGTCCGGGTGGCGGAGCCGGGGGCGGAGCGCCGCTGCGTGCCGATCGCATCCTCGGGCGTCGGCATCGCCGGCGACCGGTTCGACCAGCGCATCGTCGACCGGCTGGTGCTGCCGATGCTCGGCAAGGGCGGCAGCTACCGCTCGTTCGGCAAGCTGTTGCCGATTCCCGGCGGCTATTTCGTCGACTTCGCCGACTGGTCGCGCCTGGCGATGATGCGCAACCGCCGCACGCTCGACGAACTGCGCCGGCTCCAGCGCGACGCGGTCGAGCCCGAGCCGATCGGGCGGATGATCGCGCTGATCGAGCACGAACAGGGCTTTCCGCTGTACGACGCGGTCGGCCGGCTCAAGCGCGCGCTGTCGAGCGACGACCGGGCCGAATTCCGCTTCTCGGGTGGTGGGGTCGAGATTGCCGCCGAGGTGCGCCGCGCCGATTTCGAGCAATGGATTGTCGACGACCTGCGCCGGATCGAGGGCGCGATGGATGCGGCGCTGGCCCGCGCCGGGATCGCCGCCGCCGCGATCGACCGGGTGTTCCTGACCGGCGGTTCGTCGCTGATCCCGGCGATCCGCGCGGTGTTCGACCGGCGGTTCGGCACGGAACGGATCGCGACGGGGGGCGAACTGACCTCGATCGCCCACGGCCTCGCGCTGATCGGCGAGCAGCCCGACCTGGCCGGCTGGGTGGCCTGATCGTGCCCGCCCGGCGGCGACTGTCACCGCCGGGCGAAGCGTTGATCCTCAGTCGAGCGCGGCCGGGCGCACCGCGATGATCGCGTCGATCTCGACCGCCGCGCCACGCGGCAGCGCGGGCACGCCCACCGCGCTGCGGGCGTGTCGGCCGGCATCGCCGAACAGCGCCAGCATCAGTTCCGAGGCGCCGTTGGCGACCTGCGGCTGCTGGATGAAATCGGGCGCGCTGTTGATGAACACGCCCAGCTTGACGATGCGGTCGACGCGATCGAGGCTGCCGAGCGCGGCCTTGATCTGCGCCACCAGCATCAGCGCGCAGCGTTGCGCCGCGTCCTGGCCATAGGCGACGTCCTTGTCCTCGCCGATCCGCCCGGTCATCACCACGCCGTCGTTGAACGGCAGCTGGCCCGAAATGTGGAGCAGCCCGCCGGCCTCCACCGTGGCGACATAGGCGGCGATCGGTGCCGCCGCTTCGGGCAGCGTCAGGCCGAGTTCCTCCAGCTTGCGGTCGATCGCGATCGTCATGGTCGTGTTCCTTCGGTGGGGGTGGAATCGGGGGCGGGCAGGCCGGCGGCGAAGCGCGCGGCGATCCAGTCGGCGGCGTCGCGCCAGTCGTCGATGCGCGCATGCGCGTGCGCGGCGGGGCTGACGCGCGGCGCCAGTTCGGGTTCGGAGACCATGTGGAGCCGGTGGACGCCCGGGCTGTGCCGCGCGACCGATTCGTGGTGGACGTGCAGATCGTCGACGAACACCGTCACGCTGGGGGCATATTCGGCGACCAGTCGCGCGACCGGATCGCCCTTGCCGCCCTGGTTGGTCTCGACGCGGTGCGCGATGCCGTGTTCGGCGAGCTGGGCGATCCGCGCGTCGCGGCAATGATCGCCCAGGTTGGTGAGGACGACGATATCGGCGTCGCGGCCAAGACGCTCCAGCGCCTCACGCGCGTGCGGCACCAGCGTCTGGCGGGCCATTTCGGCGGGGAAAAACCCGTTGAGCAATGCCCATTTCTCCGCATCCGGCACCTCGTTGCCGTCGGGCCGGGCCATCGCGAATCGTCCCTCGCCCGCGTCGAAGGCGATGTCGTGGTGCTCGCGCAGCCACACGCCGAAGTGGCGCACCATGTGCAGCAGCACCTCATCACAATCGGTGATCAGCAGCGGACGGTTCATGATTCGAGCCTGTGGCGGACGGCGACCAAGGTCGCGGGATTGGTATCGGTCGCGGCGGCGCAGGCGACCAGATCGGGTTCGTGCGCTTCCAGGAACCCCAGCACCGCCGCCAGCGTCGCCGGTTCGCCCGCACCCGCGCGCAGCGCCGCCGGCGTGAGACCGGTCACCGCCAGCAGCCGCTCGGCGCGGGCGGGATCGCCGAGCGTCCACGCCAGTGCCTGGAGCGCGATCGCGGCATCGTTTGTATCATCGGCGGGCATTGCGTAAATCACGTGGGAAGGGGTGGTGAAGCGCGTGGCAAAAAGGGTGCTCGTTGTCGAGGACAACGAACTCAATCTCAAGCTGTTCTGCGATCTGCTGCGGGCGCACGGCTATGCGGCGGAGCCGGTGCGCGACGCGCGCGAGGCGGTGGCGCGCGCCCGCGCGTTCGAGCCGGACCTGGTGGTGATGGACATCCAGCTGCCGCATGTCAGCGGGCTGGAACTGATCGGCCAGATGCGCCGCGATCCGCGCCTGCGCGCGGTGCCGGTGATGGCGGTGACCGCCTATGCCGGACGCGAGGACGAGGACCGCATTCGCGCCGCCGGCGCCAACGCCTATGTTTCCAAGCCGATCTCGGTGATGCGCTTCATCGAGGAAGTGCGCGGGCTGATCCCCGATGCGCCGGTCCCGGATGCGGACACGGTGGGGTAGAAAAGTCGGAGGCCGGAAAATACGAAAAGCCGCGAAGCTTGCGCTCGCGGCCCTGGACCCCGGCCTGCGCCGGGGTCTGCGTAACAGGCGCCTTGGCGCCGGTTACTTGATCTTGGCTTCCTTGAACTCGACGTGCTTGCGCACGACCGGATCGTACTTGCGGAAGCTGAACTTCTCGGTCTGGGTGCGCGGATTCTTCTTGGTGACGTAGAAGAAACCGGTGTCAGCGGTGCTGACCAGCTTGATCTTGACGGTAGTCGGCTTGGCCATGGCCCCAAACTCTCGAACAGCGTAAAAAAGAAAGCGGCGCGCCCGGATAAAGAGCCGCCGCCGAACAGAAGCGGGCGCATGGCCGATGGCGCCGCGCTTGTCAAGCGAACCCGCAGTTTACGCGATGTTAACCACGTCGCCGATACACCGGCGACGTGGTATTTCGGGGGAACCGCGCATGACCGACCGCATCCGTCTCGATCTTGCGTCGCGAATCGACGCGATCGGGTTTCGCGCGCGCCATGTCGGTGCCGGCGATCTCGCCGACGAGCTTGAGCAGATCCGCCGAATCGCGGTGGCGCAGGGCATCCGGCCCGCCGTCACCGTCGTCCATGCGATCCTGTCGGCGTTGGGACGCGGCGAGCGCGGCCCGCTGGTCGATGGCTGGCTGGCGATCCTGCGCGACGCGATCGGTTGCGAATCGAACGACGCGCGCACCTGTGAGGCCTTTGCCGCCGCCTGCACCGTGCGGCTCGGCGCCTGATCTCGATCCTGTGGAAGCATTGGTTCCCGCGCTGATCGCCGCGCTGGTCGCGGGCGTCGGCGATCGGCCGGCGATGATCGCGGCGCGGATCGGCGATCGCTATCGTGGCCGGTGGGCGATCGTGACGCTGGTCGTCGCCCATGCCGCCGCCGCCGCTATCGCGGTAACGGGCGCGTGGGTGGTGGCGCCGCTGCTCACCGCCAACGCCCGCGCGTTGCTGCTCGCACTCGCGCTGATCGCCGGCGGGGTCGGGGCGCTCCTGCGCGCCGGGCCGCCGCGGGTCGAGCGGTGCACGGGCGGACGCGCGACGACGTTCGTCGCGATGATCGGCGCGGCGCTGGGCGATCGCACCACCTTCATCACCTTCGCGCTCGCGGTGCGCGGGCCCGAACCGACGCTGGCCGGGATCGGCGCGACGATCGGGGCGGTGGTGCTGGGCGTCGCCGCGGTGACGCTGGGCGAACGCGGCTGGCGCGCGCTGCCGCTCCCCGCGCTGTCGATCCTCGGTGGCGCGCTGCTGGTCGGGGTCGGGATCGTGACCGGGCTGGCCGGACTGCGGCTGATCTAGGGCGGATCGACATTCAAGCGGCAGCGGTCCTTTGCTGCATCCTCCCCAGAGCCACAAGCGGCGGCTCTGCGGTCCGTAACCCCGGATCAAGTCCGGGATGAGACCCAAAACGGCGCGCATCCGCCGCTGATATTCGTGAATGGCGATCGGCCTGGGCCGTCAACCTAGGCGGCGTCGGAGACCTGCCCGCTTTCGTCGAACAGCCACGCCTCGGCGATCGCCGGCGTATCGAAGCATCGCGCGGTGCGATGGGTGATCAGCCGCGCGAGCTGGCCGCGCGCCAGCGTCGGACCAACCACGAACGCCAGCCGGCGCGAACGATATTCGGGTCCGGCGAGCAGCGCGCCGAATCGCGCGACCGAGTCCTTCGACTGGATCTTCATGCCGCGCAGGTCATTGATCGTCAGATGGGCGTTGGGCGCGCAGGTCAGCGCCTTGTGCGCCTCGGCGCGCGCTTCCAGGAACCGATCGATATCGGCCAGGTTGAAGAATCCGTCCATGGCGATGCGGACCAGATCGCGTTCGGGATCGACATCGATGGTGAAGTGGGCGTCCATGACCCTGCTATGGCCCGGAAAATTATGACAAATCGTAAATTTGGCCCGGCTGCGCGGCGCGGCCGGCCGCCGGGAACGGCGGCGCCGCGCCCGCGCCCTTGACCGGCCGGCGGCGCTGGACGACAGCCCGGCGATGGCCAACGTCCTCCCCCCGCTTCGCTCGCTCCTGTTCGTGCCCGGTGACCGGCCCGAACGCATGGTCAAGGCCGCCGGCCTCGGCGCCGACGCGCTGATCCTCGATCTGGAGGATTCGGTGGCGCTCGCGCGCAAGCCCTATGCGCGCGACGCGGTGGCCGAGCATCTGCGCGGCCCGCGCACGGTCGCGCTGCTGGTGCGGATCAACCCGCTCGACGGCGCGCTGGCCGATGCCGATCTGGATGCCGTCGCCGCCGCCGATCCCGACGGCATCATGCTGCCCAAGGCGGAGGGCGCCGCCTGCGTCGAGGATCTGGCGGAACGGCTGGCGGCGCGCGGGCTGGCGTCCACGCCGATCCTGCCGATCGCCAGCGAGACACCGGCGGCGGTGTTCGCGCTCGGCGGCTATCGCGCGGTCGCCGATCGCCTCGTCGGGCTGACGTGGGGCGCGGAGGACCTGCCCGCCGCGATCGGCGCCGAAACCTCGCGCGAGGCCGACGGCAGCTATACCGCCCCCTATCAGACGGTGCGCGCGCTCACCCTGTTCGGCGCCGCCGCCGCCGGGGTCGCGCCGATCGAGACGGTCTATCCGGGGTTCCGTGATCTCGACGGGCTCGCCGCCTATGCCGCGCGGGGCGCGCGCGACGGCTTCACCGGCATGATGGCGATCCATCCCGATCAGGTCGCGGTGATCAACGCGGCCTTCACCCCGTCCGACGCGGCGGTTGCCCATGCCCGCGCGGTGATCGCCGCGTTCGCCGACCATCCCGGCGCCGGCGTGCTCACCCTCGATGGCAAGATGATCGACCGGCCGCATCTGGTGCAGGCGCAGCGGGTGCTGGCACGCGCCGGCGGCTAGCGCGCTTTCCAGGAGGGTGGAATCACCCGCTGACTAGGAAAACGCGCTAGATCAAAAAAACGTAGAGCAGCCGAGCCGATGCAATCGGATCGGAATCCGCCCTGGGCGCTGCCTGCATTGAGCGCATCCAGATCATGGCGAGATGGACGCGGCATGAAGGCGGCGGTGGTTTCTCGCAGCGCAGGGCAATCCGGCGGAGACGTCTGAGCTGTTGGGGAAGCATTCGACCTGGTGGCGTTCCTTGCAGAGGCTCCAGTCGATGGGGACGTGCTGGTGCGGCCGGGATTAGCCTCGATCTGGACGGCGGCTGCAGGATCGCCGGCGATGAAGGCGCGGAATCGGGCACGGACCCCGCTCCACTTGCCAAACACCCCGGCAGATCACGCCAGCGTGCCGAGTCGCCTGCCATCCGCAGGATCGCATCCACGAACAGCCGGTGGTCGACACCCCGCGCCCCCGCGTCCCCGCTCGGGCGGGAAGATGATCCTTGATCCGCTCCCATCGCTCATCCGTCACCGTGCGCCTGCTCACGGCTCGGCTCGCCCACCAGCCTTGAATCTGGAGACCACCTCAACCGGGCTCCCTAAATGCGGACAACGCTTAAATCACTAGGTCTCCTGATGACTACTTCACATGGGGTGACGACGCATGCTAGTGCCCCATCGCGCTTGGTGCATGATCAGCGGCGGGAAGGCCCCTGCCACGGCCATGGACCGGGGCGATCGATGGAAAGGTACGGCATGGCGAATTCCCACGGCGTTGCGCTTGAAGCGGATCCGGGTCTTGCGAAGAACACCCAGGCGTCGCGTGCGGCGGACGAGCTGATCAGCGACATTGTCGCCCTCCAGCCGTGGCTGCGCGAAAAGCAGGCCGAGGCGGAGCGTCAGCGGCGTGTTCCGCAGGATACGGTCGAACGCCTCGATGCGATCGGGGTCTACGGCATAACCATGCCGCCGCGGTTTGGCGGCGCCGACTTTTCCGCCCGGGACCTGTTCCGGATCTACGAGGCGCTCGGATCAGGCTGCGGCGCCACTTCCTGGACCACATGGGCGGCGACCGGCGGCAATCTGTGGAGCGCCGCCTTCCCCGAACAGGTCGTCGCCCCCGTCTATCAGGCGCCCTGGGTCGGAAACCGCACCTGCGCGGTCGGCGGCAGCACCCGTCGTCTGGCCGGCACCGCCCGAAAGGTCGATGGCGGCTGGATGACGAAGGGCAACTGGTTCTTCGCCACGGCCAGCGCGCACGCCTCGCACGCCTATCTGGCGGTCTATCTCGACGATGCCGACGATTCGAAGGTCGGCATGGTCCTCGTGCCTCGCGAGCAATATATGCTGCTCGACGACTGGGATGCGATGGGGCTGGCGGCCACCGGCAGCGCCACCATCGTCATCAAGGACGAGCTCTTCGTGCCCGACGCGCAGTTCAGCTCGCCGCAGATCCTGATAGAGCGGCTCGCCGCGCTCAAGCAACTCGGCGAGCCGCTCAGGCCCGGCGGGCTCGGCCGCTCCGTCATGGTGGGAAGCGGGAACGCGGTCGGCATGGCCGAGCACGCGCTCGAGCTCTTCCTACAGGGCATCGGCAAGAAGCCGATCGCCTATTCGCCCTACGCGCGGCAGCAGGACGCGCCCGTCACGCACCTGAACGTCGGCTACGCGAGGTTGCAGATCGACTCGGCGCGTCGCGTCGCCGAGGCCGCGCTGGACGAGCTGGATCGGATGCATGCCGAGGGGCGCGATGCGGTCCCCGCCGATCTGGTGCGGTTCCACGCGGACGCCGCCTATGTCTGGGATAGCTGCGCCACCGCCACCGAGATGCTGTTCAAGGCGTCGGGCGCCTCGGCGATCGCGCGCAAGCAACCCCTGCAACTGGTCATGCGCAACTGTCGTGCCGGCAGCCTCCACGCGGCCCACAACATACAGACGTGCATGGAGAACTACGGGCGTCAGCTCTGCGGCATCGAACTCGCGCAGTCCTCGGGCAACGTGCTCGAACGCGTAGGATAATGCGGGCACGGGCTGACCGACATGGTTGAAGAGACCGGCGCGCTCCCCGATGTCGCCATCGTCGGCGCTGGTCCTGTCGGGCTGTTCGCGGCGCTGCTCCTCGGCCAGCGCGGCCACACCGTCGCGGTCTATGAGCGCTGGCCGACCTTCTATCCGCTGCCGCGCGCGTGCACGATTGACCATGAGATCATCCGCCTGCTGCAGGATGCCGGGCTCGCCGACGCGTTCGAGCCGCTGCTCGACCCGGTGATCGGACCTGATCGGCCGTACAGATTCCTCGACCGGCACGGCGAAACCCTGCTTCAGATCGACTGGAATCGGCCGGGCGCGTCCGGCTGGGCCCAGGCGAACGGCTTTTACCAGCCGGATCTGGAACGGATGCTGGTGCGATGGCTCGACACTCTTCCCGGCGTAGCGATCCACCGCGGCCTCGAGTTGACAGGCCTGTGCGAGGAGGTCGACCACGTCATGCTCGCATTCGTCGATGGCGACCAGCGAGCGGCCACCGCCCGCGCGCGCTATGTCATCGGCGCCGACGGCGCGCGAAGCACGGTGCGATCGCTTCTCGGCATCGGCCAGACCGACCTCGGCTTCTCGTACGAATGGCTCGTCATCGACGTCGTCCCGCACGAGGAGCGGACGTGGCACCCCTATGTCGTCCAGCATTGCGACCCGGCGCGGCCGACCACGCTGGTCAACAGCGGCCCCGGCCGACGGCGGTGGGAGTTCATGCGCCTTCCCGGCGAGACGATCGAGGAGCTGAACACCACGGCGAAGGCGTGGGAACTGCTCGCGCCCTACCGCATAACGCCGGACAATGCCTCGCTGGAGCGGCACGCCGTCTATACCTTCCGCGGATCATGGGCGGACGAATGGCGGCGCGGACGGATCCTGATCGCGGGGGACGCCGCCCACCTCATGCCGCCGTTCCTCGGCCAGGGGCTCTGCGCCGGAATGCGCGACGCGATCGCGCTCTCCTGGCGCCTGTCGACCATCCTGCGCGGCGACGCGGGCGACGCGCTGCTCGACTCCTATGGCCCGGAGCGGAGCGGGCACGTGCAGGAGATCGTCCGCCAGGCGGTCGAGATCGGCCGCATTATCTGTATGCTGGATCCGGCGGAGGTCGCCGAACGCGACGAACGCATGAAGGCTGCCATCCGGGACCCTTCCCGGGCGCTGAAACCGCCGCCCGAGCCGCGCCTCGGAAGCGCGGGCCTCTACCTCGCGGATGATGGCAACGCGGGATATCTGTCCGTCCAGGGCCGGGTACGGCGAGAGGCGCGCGAAGGCCTGTTCGACGACGTGGTGGGAACCGGCTGGCAGCTGCTGATCGACCTCGACGACGCCTCTCCCGATCTTTCCCCGGCGACGCGCGCGGCGATCGGACGGCTCGGTGCCGTCACGGCGACGTTCGGGCGGGGCGGCGATACCGTCGACCTCGACGGCACCTACGCCGCCTGGTTCGCGCGTCTCGGCGCGACGGCCGTGCTGGTCAGGCCGGATCTCTATATCTTCGGCACCTCGCCCCAACGGGACCCGGAATCGCTCGTGGCTGCAGCGGTGCTAGCGATCGAGGCAGGGGGCGCTGGGTCCTGACCCTAGGTGTTTGATCCCGCGATTTGATGGTGCGATCCTTTCGTTCGCGGCAGGGTATGATCGCTGGCCGTCGGTGACGATCGCTTCGGGCGTTCCGTGGCGCTTCAGCGCCTTCTTCATGAAGGCAAAAGCGGCGGATTTGTTTCGCTTCTTGGTCACATAGCTCTCGAGGATTTCGCCCCCGGGATCTACGGCGCGCCCCAGATACACCATCTCTCCGTTGAGCCGGACGCATATTTCAAGATGCCGACGCCATTGGAGGAAACCCGGAAAATGGCGTAATATATTGATAATATATCAAAATTATGGCTCGCCTAAGATATCATATCGAAATAGTAGGAATATAAAGAAATTCTTTCGCGCCCGTTTCGACATCGCCGCCTAGGGCTGAGCAGCACCATGAAATGGGGACGTGCCGGCAAGAACCCGATGCCATGATCGGATGCGCGCCGGCGCGATCGGAGGCTGCTGGCATGATTCAAGCAAGGCGAAGTGCGAGGGCCGGCGAGGACGTGCGGCATATCGCGCCGTCCCGTCGATACCTGTGCGGCCTGGCCTTGGCGATGTTAGCTGCGCCACAACTGACATCCGCGCAGACCACGGGAAATCAGGCCGACAAGAACGCGAAGGTCGCTTGGACGATCGCGCCCACTACGGTGCCGGAGAGCGCCAGGCGCGCGGTCATCACCTTGCGCGGTTCGGTGCGCGATAACTGGCATATCTACGCGTTCAAGCAGCGGGCCACCGGTCCGTTGCCGCTTGTCGTCGCGGTCGGGTCCAATGACGCGGCCATCGCCGGCGGCGTAGTCGCCGGCAGCGCGCCGACCGTGGCCTTCGATCCGGCGTTCGGCTTTGTCACGCCCTATTATGAGCGCAGCTTCAGCCTGACCGTGCCGGTGCGACTGCGCGCCGGGCTGGCGCCGGGGCGGCGAACGGTGCCGATCAGCGTGCGCTACCAGTCATGCGATGGACGGGTCTGTGAGCCACCCAAGACGGTCCAATTGCTCGCGCCGATCGAGATCGGGGCCGGCGCCTGAATCATGGCCGCCCGGGCGCCGCGATCCCATCCCGACACGCCATCCCGGCGAGACCGGATCGCGCCGCATACCGGAATGGCGTCCTTCGGCGCGGCGGTCGCCCTGTTCGGCGCGATTATCCTGGCTCAGGGGATCGGCGGGCCGGCGAAAGCGCAGATCGCGGTGCGCAATCAGGGTTATGTGCCGTTCAGCGAACCGCCGATCAACTATCGTTCCCATCCCCTGACCGATCCGGTTGCGCTGCTGCAAAAGGATATCGACGGCGGCAAGGTCTCGCTCGTCTATGACAAGGATCGCGGATATCTGGAATCGGTGCTGAAGGCGCTGAAGATCCCGGCCAGCTCCCAGACCCTCGTCTTTTCCAGAACCAGCTTCCAGTTCACCAATATTTCGCCCGAGCACCCGCGCGCGCTTTACTACAACGATGATGTTTATGTTGGCGCGGTTCATCGCGGCAAGACCGTCGAGATCATCTCGTTCGATCCGATGCAGGGCGCGATCTTCTATCTGCTCAACGACCAGCAGGTGGACAACCCTGTGTTCGAGCGCGCCGAACTGGATTGCACCCAATGCCATATCGCCGCCGCCACGCGCGGCGTGCCGGGGGTGCTGGTCCGTTCGGTCTACCCGTCCCACAACGGCAATATCGTGCCGCGCGCGCCGCAATATCTCACCGACCAGAAAAGCCCTCTGAACGAGCGCTGGGGCGGCTGGTACGTGACCGGGGCGCTCGCCCCGGCGACCATGGCCAACGCCGCCGCCGGCGTCCGGCCGGACGGTGGCCCCACGCCGATCGACGCGCCGCCGCCACCGCTCGGCCTGATCGGAAAGCCGTTCGACGCGTCGTCCTATATCGTGCCGACCAGCGATCAGGTCGCGCTGCTGGTGCTCGGCCATCAGGCGCAAATGCACAATCTGATCACGCTGGTGAATTATCAGACCCGGATCGCACTCCATACGCTCGCCGGGAATGGCGCGGCGCCGGTCGCGCCGGCGCTCGCCACGCTGCCCGCCGACGCGCAGCAGAAGATCACACGGCCGGCGGAGCAATTGCTGCGCTACCTGCTGTTCTCGGAAGAGACGCCGCTGGGCGGGCTGGACGAGCGCAAGGCGATCGCCGCGTCGGCCTTCGCGCGCGAATTCGCCGCCCAGGGGCCGCGCGATGGCCGGAAGCGCTCGCTGCGCGACTTCGACCTTCGCGACCGCATCTTCCGCTACCCCTGCAGCTACCTGATCTACTCCGCCGCCTTCGACGCGATCCCGGAGCCGGCGAAGGACTATATCTATCACCGGCTGCTGCAGGTCTTGACCGGTGAGGACCAGAGCCCGGACTTCGGGCATCTCACGCCGCGGGACCGCCAGGCGATCCTGGCCATCCTGCTCGAAACCAAGGCCGGTCTGCCCGACGAATGGCGGCGCCACGCCGGCGCGAAACGGCCGCGCGTCGCCGGCCGGCCCGAAAACGCCCCAGCAAAAACGACGACTTAACCGCGTACCCCCCTCCAGCAGATGATTGGAACACGCCATGAAGACTTTCCTGAAAGCCTCCGCATTCGCCGCCGCCCTGCTTTCCGGCACATCGGCCCTCGCCGCCGATCAGGATGCGATCGTCGGCCGCTGGGCTGCCGTGCTGTCGCGCAATGGCGTCGATATCCCGTTCCGGCTCGACATCAATGCCGAGGGCACCGCGATCCGCGGCGTGCTGTACGACGGCTTCAAGCCCAATGAGACCACCACCAGCGCCACCTTCGACGACGGCCGGCTGGTGCTCCAGATCGAGCATTACCTGACGACAATCGACGCCAGGCTGGAGAATGGGAAGCTTCGCGGACGGCTGTCCGCGCAGAACCGCCAGTCCAGTTCCGACTACGGCTTCAGCGCGACCCGCCACGTTGCCCACCCGGCGGGCGCCGCGGCGCAGGCGCCCGCGATCGGCGGCAAGTGGGAGATCCCGCTTGCCACCCCCACATCGAAGGGCGAGAAAGCGTTCCGCTTCGTCGTGCAGCAGCAGGGTAGTGAGGTCGCCGCGTCGATCCTGCGCATCGACGGCGATACCGGCGCCTATTCGGGGTATTTCAACCAGGGCAAGTGGGTGCTGAGCCATTTCGACGGCAGCCGGCCGGGGGTGATCGTCGTGACACCCCGGGCCGACGGCGCGCTGGAGGTCCAGCAGCTGGTCGATCGGCCGCAGGCCGCCGCAGCGGCGACCAAGGCCGCGAGCGAGTATACGAGCGAGATCGCGCCCGATGGCCGCTACGCCAAGACGCTGGTCGCGTACCGGCCGGAGGTGGCCCGCGCCAAAGGGTTCGCCGAGCCGGAGGATTCCCTTGCCTACACCACCGTCAAGGACCCGAACGAGGTGTTCAAGTTCGCCTTCCCCGACAATGACGGCAAGCTGGTGAGCAACGAGGATCCGCAGTTCAAGGGCAAGGTCGTGGTCGCGGTGGTGACGGGGACCTGGTGCCCGAATTGCCACGACGAGGCGCAGTATCTGGTCGAGCTCGACAAGAAGTACCGGGACAAGGGGCTGGCGATCGTCGCGCTGAATTTCGAGGAGCCCGAACAGCAGGAGACGCTCAAGCGCCAGAAGGCGTTCGTCAAGCAATATGGCGTCAAATACACCTATCTCCAGGCCGGCTCGCCGGCGCAGATGTGGGAGAAGGTGCCGCAGCTCAACAATCTCACCACCTGGCCGGCGACGGTGTTCGTGGGCCGCGACGGCAAGGTGCGCGCGGTGCACGCCGGCTTCGCCTCGCCGGCGAGCGGGGAATACCACGCCGAGCTTCGCCGCGATTTCACTAGCCGTATCGAGACGCTGCTGGCCGAGCAGCCGGTCGCCGACGCGCAGCCGGCGCGGCCTTTGGCAACGGCGATCGCATCGAAGTAAGGTGGCCGGAGGGGCGGCGCCGGCGGCGACCGCCCCTGACGTCGCCGGTCCCGCCGTCGGGCGGATTGGGGAGTTTGGTGGTGCGGTGGAAAGTCCTGGCGTTCGGCGCGGCGGCGGCGGCTCTGCTCTCGGCGACGGCGGCACTTGGCGGTCCGCAGGGCGATCTCCCCGCCGGGCGCGGGGCGGTGCTGTTCGAGAACCGGTGCGCGCGCTGCCACGGCGTGAAGGGAGACGGTGACGGCGGCTTGGGTCCGTCGCTGATCGGCGTGCTTGGCCGCCCCGCCGCCAGCCGGGCCGACTATGTCTACACCGACGCGCTCAAGGCAGCCGGCGGGCTGTGGACGGCGGAGACACTCGATACCTATCTCGCCGATCCGCAAGCCTTCGCGCCTGGCGGCGAGATGGATGTCAACTCGCCGGACCCGGCCGAGCGGGCGGCGATCATCGAACATATCGCGACGCTGAAATAGCGCGCGGCCGTGCCGGAAGGGGCGGCACCGAACAGGCATTCGCACCCCGGCATCCTGCTGCGCCCCGGCATCGATCCGCTGCGCCGCACCGACGACGAAGCCGCCGATCCGGCGCCGCATGATTTCGTGCGGCTGCGCGGCGAACGCGCGGCGCTGCCACGACGGATTCCGCGATCGCGCCAAGAGCTGATTGCCCAGTCCGGACTTATCACGTGGGGAAGCGCCCGCCGCCTTGGCGAGACGCTCCCCCTTTCCACCAGCCCGCCTCGTCAGAATTCGACGGCGATCGTCCCCTGTATCGTCCGCGGCGAGAGCGGCCTGAACAGCCCGTCGGTGGTCACTTGCGGGCTGATGAAACTGAGCGTGTCCTTGTCGAACACATTGTCGATATTCAACCGCGCTCGTACGTTCTTGACCGGACCGATGCTGATGCCGTCGCCCAGGTCGACATAGGCGTTCCAGACGGTGTAGCCGGGCGCGCTGAACGTGTCGACGAAATTGGCGTAACGCCGAGAGATATAGCGGCCCGAGAAATTGGCGACCAGCCAACTCGCAGGCTCCACCGTGACGCCGCCGGCGACGATCCATTTGGCGCTGTCGGGCAGGTATTTGCCGCGGATCGCCGCGCCGGGGATGTCGTCCTTGAACTTGGCATGGTTGTAGGTGACGTTGGCGTTGAAATAGGCGAGCCCGCGCAACGCGCCCGGCTTCCAGGTGCCGGTGAACTCGACGCCATATGCCTCGACCGATCCGATGTTCTGGTAGAAGGTCTCGATCACGTTGGTCGTGCCTGGCAGGAGGCCCGCCAACGATTGGATGCGGTTGTCGAAGCGCGTGTAATAGCCAGCCAGCGCGGCGTAGAACTCCCGCTGGTTGGTGCGGATGCCCAGCTCGACGTTCCGCGATTTCTCCGGCGCAGGCTGTGGCACGACCGCGGCCGAAGTGTGGAGCGCGACGGCATAGATGTCATCCATGCCCTTCGGCAGTGCGTAATTCTCCGCATAGGACGCGAAGATCTGGCTGCGGGCGTCAAGCTTGTAGAGCAGGCCGGCCGACGGAAGGAAGTGATCGGTATAGCGCGCGGCGTTGAACTGCGGACCCCAGCCCGGCAGGTTCACGCCGTTGACCGTGCGGACATAGTCGTTGAAGTCGCGGTAGCCGCGCTGCTGATAGTCGAGGCTCAGCGACTTGATGCCCAGATCGAGCACCAGCCGGTCGCCCGGGAGGGAGATCCGGTCGCGAACGAACAATTGCAGCGTTTCGCGTTTCGAGCGGTAGTCGCGCCGCAGATAGACGATCTCGTCCGGGATCAGCGCGCCGTCGGGCGCACCGTTTTCATTGTTCAGGCGCAGCTGGGTGCGATGGTATTTGTCCAATTCCGCCCAGAACCCGGCCTGCAGGCTGTGGCCGGCATGTTCCCACACGATCCGCCCGGTGATGCCGTACCGGTCCCCGCCGACGTCCGACAGCCCGTATTGCAGGCCGCGCGGCGCCACCACCGGCAGCCCGACCGAAGACTGGCGCTGATATTGGCCGAGGCTGTTGGCATAGGCGTCGGGCGAAACGCCGTAGCCGCTCTTGTCCTCCCAATAGCCGGTGCTCTCGGCCCACACCCGATCGCTCAGCCGGACATGGAGGGTGGCGCCGTAAAGCTGGTCGTTGCGGATGTTGATCGCATTGCCGTAATAATAGGCGTAGCGCGGATCCGAATAGGGCACCCCCGGCGCGCTGGCCAGTGGCGGGTAGTCCGGTACGTTGCCGATATAGCGGCGATCCCGTCCGGTCTTGCCGCCGGCATCGGGTGTCGCCGACAGATAGTCGGCGCGCGACAGCGTCGGCGAATCGTAATCGAAGAAATCGTTTGAGACGAATTTCAGCCGCAACCAACTGTCGCGTCCGAGGTCGGTGAGCAGTTGCGCTTCCCAGTGCTTGCGGTCGATCGAGCCGGCGCCGCGCCGCAGGGCGCTGTCGAGCTTGGTGTAGCTGATGTAGCCGCGCACAGGGCCGATTCGCCCCGTGCTCGCGGGACGAAGGTGCGCCGCAGGTCGCTCTCGCCAAAGGTTTGCGCGACGAACACGCCCGGTCGGTCCTGCGGCGTGATGGAGCGATACTGCACGATCGGGCCGAGCGATGAATAGGAAGGCAGCGAGACATCGCCGGCGCCGGGCGACGCCTCCACCAGCCCCAGGTTCTCATTGTCTACATAGCGAAACACCGGGCTGCCGCCGAACGGATCGCTGCGTCCGGTCGGAATCCCGTCGACGAGGAAGCCGATCTGGTCGAGGTTGAACGCGCGCACCTGTACGCTGTTGCCGAATTCGTAGAGGCCGAGCGACCCTTCGGTCTGCACGTTGAACCCCGGCAGGCTCTCCAGCATCTTGAGCCCGGAAATGCCGGAGGGCGCGGAGAGCAGGGCTTCCCGGGTGATGCCGACGGTATTGGTCACGCGGTCCTCGCCGATCGCCTCCGACGATTCCGAGACGCGGCGGCCGCTGACCAGGATGTCGTCGTCATCGGCGGAGGCCGCTGGCCGGTCCTGCGCCAGCGCCGGCATCGCGAGCGCCGCAGCACCGCATGCGAGCGCGCCGAAGGTGCGGCGCCACCGCGCCGCACGGCCTGTCCGGGCGGAGTGTGTCGGGCGATTGTTCATTTTTGTTTCCCCTTTTTTGTCGGTGGGCTGGGCGGCGCCGGCAGGGCTTGCGAAGGTTGCGGGATTCCCGGCCCGGCGGCGGCGCCGGCACGACGGTGCCATTCCAGATCGGTGGTCGGCCGGCGGCGGTGCGGCGATGCGTACGAAGCCGCACCGGCCCGGCCGGCTTATTTGGTCTTCGCCGCTTCGGCCGCGCTCAGCACGCGCAGGAAGTTGCCGCCCCAGATGCCGGCGATCTGCTGCTCTGTATAACCGCGCCGCACCAGTTCCCGGGTGACGTTGGGCGCATCGCCTTCGCTGTCGAAGCCGGTTACGCCGGCGCCGTGGTCGAAATCGGTGCCGATCCCGACATGCCGCCATCCGATCCGTTTCACGACATAGTCGATATGGTCGACATACTCCGCCAGCGTGCCGCGCGATTGCGACGCCGACAACGCGTCGGTGAAGCTGCCCTGGCGATCAGGTGGCAGCGAAGCGAGGCCATCGGATGCGGCGACGAATTCGGCGGGTATAAGGGGAAGGCGACCGATGGCGGCATGGACGTGTCGCAGGCGCGTAAGCTTATGTGCCGGAGGATGCGATCCTCGATAACGCGGTGCTGAGGTTTCGACGGTATTGTCAGATGAATGAGGCAGCCGACGGAGCGGCACGGAAGAGGCGGCGGACGAGCCGCAAATCGAGAGCCAAGGCGCCCGGGCCATTTCGCCCCTTTCCCTCGTCGCCTGAGGTGAGGCGGACATTCGGCGTCAGCGGGTGAACCGGATGCGCAGCTTCGCCATTGGAAATGGCACCTTGATGAGGTGTTCGTAAGGGTCAACGGAGAGCGCAGTGCTGTCAGCCCGGTGTGAACCGGTCTCCACACGATGCATTTGGGGAAGGCGCGCCGGTCTGACAGCACTTCTTGGAGAATACGGCGCAAGTCACCCCATCTGCTCATACGTCAGCCGGCACAGGTCGCTCATGCCCATTCTCCTCGCGGCGCCTGGATCAGATCGCTGCGCTCCGATCAGTGGAGCCTGATCCTATCAAGCCGTACAGGTCGCGCGGGTCGCGAGGATCGACGATCAGGTCGAGCCGGCGAAGACCATCGCGCGCCGCGATCAGCTCGTGGACATAGGATAGTACGGAGAAGTCCTCGATCCCGAACCCAACCGAATCGAAGATGGTGATCTCGTTGTCGCGGGTCCGGCCCGGAACCTCGCCAGCGATCACCCGCCAAATCTCGGTCACCGGAAAGTCAGCGGGCATTTGCTGAATCTCGCCTTCGATCCGCGTCTGCGGCGGATATTCGACGAAGACGGTGCCGCGCGACAGGATGGCCGGGGCGAGTTCGGTCTTGCCGGGGCAGTCACCGCCCACCGCGTTGATATGGATGCCGGCGCCGACCATATTGTCGGAGAGGATCGTTGCCCGCGCCTTGTCGGCGGTGACAGTCGTGACGATGTCCGCACCGAGCACGGCTTCCGGCGCCGAGCCGGCAGCGACCACCTCGAAGCCGAGGCCGGCGATGTTTGCGCGGAACTTGGCAGTCGCGGCGGGATCCACGTCCCAAATCTGCAGCCGGTCGATTCCCAGCAGCGCGCGGAAGGCGAGCGCCTGGAATTCCGACTGCGCGCCCAAGCCGATCAGCGCCATCGATCGGCTGCCGGGCCGCGCCAGATAGCGTGCCGCCAACGCCGACGTCGCCGCTGTCCGCAGGGCGGTCAGCAACGTCATCTCGCTCAACAGGATCGGATAGCCTGTATCGACATCCGCGAGCATGCCGAACGCGGCAACGGTCTGCAAACCGAGCCTGGTGTTCTTCGGATGACCGTTGACATATTTGAAACTGAACCGGCTTTTGTCGGCGGCGGGCATCAACTCTATCACGCCATCCGGCGAATGGCTGGCATAGCGCGGCGCTTTGTCAAATTCTTCCCAGCGACGGAAATCGCTTTCGATGCGTGTGGCGACACCTTGTATGAACGGTTCCACACCGACCGAAGCGATCAATCCGCGAAGATCTTCGACACCGGCATAGATCGTCATGCTGCTTCGCCTTTTTTCGTTGTGCTCCCGCAATTTAGCTATGCAGTGTGCTGTAATAAATGATATGTTTATGCAGTTTTTCCTGGTCGAATTGGCAGAATGTTGAGTAAAGTTAGGCAATTTTCATGATGTTTCGCGACTCACTTGATCGCCAGCTCATCTCTCTGCTCCGCGCCGATGGTCGCGCGCCGATCTCGCGGCTGGCGACGACGCTCAAGGTCTCGCGCGCAACGGTGCAGACGCGCCTCGATCGCCTGCTGGAATCGGGCGCGATTCTCGGCTTTACGGTGCGCGCGGAGGAACGGGGGACTGGACAGGGCGTGCGCGCGATCACGCTGATCGAAGTCGCCGGCGCCTCGACCAGCGCGGTGATCCGCGCCATGCGCGGCCTGCCCGAAATCACGGCGCTCCATACCACCAACGGTGCGTGGGACCTGGTGGCCGAAGTCCGCGCGGAATCGCTGATCGAGCTTGATCGGGTGCTGCGCGAGATGCGCACCGTCGCGGGCGTGCTCAACAGCGAGACGAGCATCCTGCTCCGTTCGGTGCAGTAACTCACCGTCGGTTGACCTCAGTCTTCCGCTATCGCCGCCTTTGCGACGATATCGCCCAGGCTTTTCTCAGCCAGCGACGATCAATCGATCGCCGCTGCGGGCAGGGCGGTAGCGAGAAAGGTTGAGGATGCGGATCGAGTCACTGTTGCCGGCCGGGCGGAAGCTCGTGATGAGCGGCGTGAATTTCTTGCCAAAAGCTGCGCCCGACAAGCGGCGGGCATTGCTTCAATGGTGTCCGATCAACTCAAAGGCGATATTTGCCCATGATCTTGCGGCTGCTCATTTCAGTGCTCCGGGCAGGCTCGACGCGATCCATGGCGATGCCTGCTCATAGGCATGACCGACCTGAAGGACGGCGAGGTCGGCATGGCGTTTGCCGATGATCTGAAGCCCGATCGGCAGTTTGCGTTCCCCGCCGAAACCGGCCGGCACCGCCAGCACTGGCAAACCCGCCATCGTCGGGGGCAGCGTCACCTCCATCCACCGATGGTAACTGTCCATCGGCTTGCCGGCGATTTCTCTCGGCCAGCGTTGAGCGACATCGAAGGGAAATACCTGCGCCGTCGGCAAGACGAGAAAATCGAACCGTTCGAACGCGGCCTGGAAAGCCTGGTATATCCGGGTTCGACCGGCAGAGGCGATCGCCAGTTGCGGTCCGGTCAGCTTCATGCCGCCTTCGATTTCCCACACAGCCTCGGGCTTCAACAGCGCGTGCGTGGCCGGATCGTCATAATAGGCCTGGAGGTCGGCGCCCACCGACCATTGCCGCAGCGCGACCGCCGTGCGCCACATATCCGCCGCCGGTTCGGAAAGCGATGCGTCCTCTACCTGCATTCCGATGATTTCGAACGCCTTCAGCGCCCTGGCGCATGTGTCGATGACGCCGGCCTCCATCGGCAAGGCACCGTGAAGGTCGCCCAGCCAGCCGATCCGGCCGCCCTTCCAGTCACGCGCAAGCGATCCCGCAAAGGTGGCTGGATCATCCCCCAGCGAAAAGGGTGATCGCGGATCACCCCCCGCCTGGACCGACAGCAGCAGGGCGACATCCTCGACGGTGCGCGCCACCGGTCCCGATGTCGCGAAATTCTGCCAGAACATATCGCTGTTCGGCACCGACGGCACTCGTCCGAACGAGGGGCGCAAGCCGAACACGTTGTTCCATCCGGGTGGATTGCGCAGCGACCCGCCAAAGTCGCTGCCGTCGGCCAGCGGCACCATCCGCAGCGCCAGCGCGACTGCGCCGCCCCCCGTGCTGCCGCCAGCCGCGCGGCCATGAGCATAGGCGTTGTGCGTCGTTCCGAAGACAGGGTTGAACGTGTGCGAACCGAGCGCGAATTCCGGAACGTTGGTCTTGCCGATAAAAATCGCCCCCGCCGCACGCATGCGCGCCACGACCAGGCTGTCCGCGGCCGGGATATTGTCGCGCAGGATCGGCGATCCCTGCGTGCTGCGGATTCCCTTGACCGGCGCGGTGTCCTTCACCGCATGGGGAAAGCCGTGCAGGGGACCGTGAAAGCGGCCGGCCGCCGCGTCCTGATCCATGCCCGCCGCCTGCTTCAGCAGGGCGTCGCCGTCGACGCGGGAGACGATGGCGTTAAACCTCGGGTTGAGCCGGTCGATCTGTGCCAGATGAGCGGACATCACCTCACGCGCGGAAAGGTCGCGTCGCCGGATCGCGGCTGCCATATCCTTCGCCGTCATCGTCACGATGTCGTTGCCGCCCGCTGGTCTGGCGACGGCGTTGGATGCACCCGCGATCAATGTGGTGGAGGCCGCGGCCAATATCGTGCGGCGATTCATTTGAATCCCCGAGAGAATCGGATCGCGTCTGTTCTCCATGTTCAATATCTCGCGGCTCTCATCACCGACGCGGGCGTCGTTGGTGTCGTCGTCAGGCGCCATAGCGCTGCTTCCCCCCAACGAAGGTACGCAGAACCTTCGTGTTCAGGTAGCTGTCCTGCGGGCTTGTCAGCAGGTCTCGGTCGAGAACGGTGATGTCGGCAAGATAGCCCGGCGCGATGCGCCCCTGACGATCTTCGCGGAAACCGGCATAGGCGGCCGTTGCGGTATAGGCGATCAGTGCATCCTCGACACCGACCCGTTGTTCGGGATGCCAGCCGTGCGGATTCAGGCCGTCGATCGTCTCACGGCGCACCGCCGCGTCGATGCCGGTCATCGGATCGATCGGCCCGACGGGCCAGTCGGAGCCGAAACACATCGGCACCCCGGCATCGAGAATGGATTTAAAGGCATAGGTCCGGTTCAATCGCTCTTCCCCGATCCGCTTTACCGCCCATCGGCCGTCGTCGATCGCGTGATAGGGCTGGACGGAGGCGATCACATCCTGCTGCTTCATGCGCGCGACGGCACCGGGGCTGAGGTGCTGGGCATGTTCGATGCGGAAACGGCGATCGCGCGGTCCGTTGCGCCGGGTGGTATCCGCCATGATATCCAGCACGACGTCATTGGCCTCGTCGCCGATCGCATGGACGGTGAGCGCCAGCCCGGCAGCATCCAGCTGCGGAATCCATTCGCGCATCTTGTCGACCGGGGTGGTCCAGACGCCACGCTGATCCGGCGCATCATCGTACGGGTCGTGGAAACGCGCGGTCCGCGCGCCGAGCGATCCGTCGGAAACGCACTTGATGGCGCCCCAACGGACCCAATCGTCGCCGCGGCCATGCTCGCGCACGAAATCCGCCATGCGTCGCCAGTCGGCGATGGGGACGAACGAGTAGAAGCGCAGGTCCGTTTCCACCGATCCACCCTGGCGCAGGCGCAGCAGCGCGTCCTGCACCGTCCAATCGACCTCGGTATTATGGACCTGCGCCACGCCCTTGCTGAGGGCAAGGCTTATGCCGTCGCGAAGGATGCGTGCGGTCTGTTCGTCGCCCGGGGCTGGAATGCGTTCGATCACGGCCTGGCGGGCATTGTCCTTCAATACGCCCGTCGGCTCGCCCTTTTCGTCGCGCACGATCACACCGCCCTCCACATCCGGCGTATTGCGATCGATGCCGGCCAGCTTGAGCGCCAGCGAGTTGAGGAACAGCGAATGTAAGTCGGTGCGGGGGATCGCGACCGGAGTGTCCGGCGTGACGGCGTCGATCCACTCCTTGCGCGGCAGCACGCCGCCCATTCGTTGTTCATCCCAGGGACCGCCGAGCAGCCACTCGCCCTTGGGCAGCGCGCGCGCCGCGGCGGCGATCCGGGCGACGAAGTCGTCCCTATTCGTCGCGTCGAGCAAATCCGGTCTGGAAATGTTCGCGGCGGCGCGCAGGAAGTGGGTATGACAATCGGTAAAGGCCGGCATGGCGAAGGCGCCCTGCAGGTCGATGATTCGCGTGCCGCGTCCGGTCGCCGCCTTGACCGCCTCCCCACCGACCGCCGCGATGCGGTTGCCGGCGATCCCGATCGCATCGCTGTGGCCGCCGCGCCGCCCCGTCCAGACCCGCGCATTGACCAGCGCGATATCGAGGGTGGGTTCGCGGGCGAAGGCGGGGCCGCACAACAATGCTGCGCTGCCCGTCGCCAGAAAGGACCGGCGATTCAACCCAGGCGGCATTGGCGTCTCCCATCTCAGCATCTGTTATCCCCCGTCTATGGCCCAGACGGAAGCGCGCGCCACCGTCCAGTTTGTCGGCGGCGAAAGGGGCCAGTGGCATGGTCCCCTCGGGTTGAAGAAACTGGATGTTTTGGCGCGGCTGCGTGGGCATGATCACTGTTCGGAGCTGGGCGAACGAACGGAGGGGCCGCGTGGGAAAATGGCGGGCGAGTTGGACGGTTCTGGCCTGCACGACGCTGGCCACCGCAGGAATCGCACAGGCGCAAGGCCTGCCGCCGCTGACCGGTCGGGTGATCGAGTACGACACCGCGGAGGTGACCTGGCCTGCCCTGGACCTCGCTCCCGATGGCAGGACGATCCTGTTCGATCTGCTTGGAGACATCTACGCGCTGTCGCCGGAGGGCGGGACGGCGAGACCAGTGATGACCGGCACCGCGTTCGATACGCAGCCGGTGTTTTCGCCCGATGGCGGCCATATCGCCTTCGTCAGCGATCGCGACGGGCGGGAAAATTTGTGGGTCGCCAACCCGGACGGCAGCAACGCCCGCCGTATATCGAGCGACGATAGCGGCGCCCCGCATTACGGTTCCCCCGCCTGGTCGCCGGACGGCAGGACGCTTTACGTTTCGCGGATGATATGGGGCGTGCTGGCGTTCGAATTGTGGTCGTTCGATGTGGCGACGGGCAAGAAGGAGGTCCTGGTCAAGGCTCAGCCCAACGGTAACGATCCGCACCCGCAACGACGCAATGCGATGGGCGTCGTCGCCTCGCCGGACGGCAAAAGCCTGTACTACGCGACCAAGGCCGGCACGACCTGGTCGAGCGGCGCCCTGCCGCACTGGACGGTCGTTCGCTTCGATCTCGCCAAGCGCGAACAGGAAACGTTCATGACGACGCCGGGCGGTGCGATGCGCCCGACCCTGTCGCACGACGGCCGCCGGCTGGCCTATGCTACCACCGAGGGCGGCAGGACGGTGCTGCGCCTGCGCGATCTTGTCGATGGAACCGATCGGCTCGTCTATGACCGGCTCGACCCCGATGGACAGTCGGGCGGCTATTACGTCGACCTGCTGCCGCGCATGGTCTTTTCCGCCGACGACAGCAGTATCTATCTGGGCGTGAACGGCGGCTTGAAACGGCTGAACGTGGCCGACGGCACGATCGCCGACATTCCGTTCACGGCGCATGTCCGTCACGAGATGGCGCCCGATCTGCGCCGTCAACACCGGGTCGATACCGGGCCGGTCCATGTCCGGGTCATCCAGACGCCGCGCCTGTCGCCGGACGGCAAGCGCGTGGTGTTTGGAGCGGTGGGCCGCCTGTACGTCGCCGATAATCGCAAGGGCGCGAAGCCCCGCCGGATCGATGTGCCCGGGGCCGCATGGCAGCCCAGCTGGTCCGATGACGGACGTTTCATCACTTACGTAACCTGGACCGCGCGGGAGGGGGGCAGCGTGTGGATCGCCGCCGCCGACGGCCGTGCCGCGCCGCGCCGGATCACCACTCAGCCAGCCTACTATTCCGAACCGCTTTTTCTCGCCGGCGGCAAGCAGGTGGTGGCATTCTCCGCCAGCCAGCACGATCGGCTGTATCGTGCCGCGGAAAGCCTGGGGCCGATGCCCCTCCGTCTCGTGCGGCTGTCGGTGGAGGGGGGGGCGGCGACGGAACTGGGCGACGTCGGCGCCGCGATAGACCTTCGCCGCGATGCCGACCCGACGCGGGTGCGCTATTACGCCGACGGCTGGATTTCGTCGCACTCGGTCGATGGCGACGATGCGAAGCGGATCGTCCGTGTGATCGGCCGGCCGGACGGGCAATATTTCGATACTCCTGCGCCGATCAAGAACGCGCAGCTCAGCGCGGATGGCAGGACCGTCCTGGCGCGTCATGGGGCTGAGCTCTACCTTGTCCCCGTCCCGCCGGCGACTGACGGAAAGCCGCCGGTCGTCACGGTCGGCGATCCGGGATCAGGGGCGCGGCGGATCACCGCGATCGGCGCCGACTACATGGACTGGGCGCCGGATATGCGTTCGGTCATGTGGTCGGTCGGCTCGACGGTGCGCGCGTTGCCGATCGCCGCCATGGGTGATGCATCGCCGGCCGCCACCGAACTACGCGCGCGTTCGACGGTGATGGACGTGGTCCTCCCGCGCGACACGCCGAAGGGCAATCTGTTGCTGCGCGGTGCCCGGGTCGCGACGATGAACCGCGACCAGGTGATCGATGCTGCGGATCTGCTGATTGTCGACAATCGGATCGCCGGGATCGGCCCGCGCGGAAGCGTGACGCTGCCCAAAGGGACCGAGATCCGCGATGTCACCGGCAAGTTCATCGTGCCGGGCTTCATCGATGCCCACGCTCACTGGTTTGAAACGCGGCGGCGGATCCTCGACATCGGACATTGGGATTTCGCCGCCAATCTCGCCTATGGCGTCACCGCCGGGCTGGACGTGCAGACGTTCGATCCGGACGTGTTCGGCTATGCCGACATGATCGACGCCGGATTGATGATCGGCCAGCGCGCCTTCTCGACAGGAGAGGGGGTGTTCCGCAACAGCGCGATGCAAAGCCGTGAGGACGCGATCGCCACGCTGCGACGATACTCCGACTATTACCGGACGCCGAACATCAAGGAATATATGGTGGGCGACCGGACCGAGCGGCGCTACCTGATCGAGGGCGCGCAGGCGCTTGGCCTGATGCCGACTACCGAAGGGGCCAGCGACTGGCGGCTCGACCTGACCCAAATGCTGGACGGCTATGCCGGCAACGAGCACAGCCTGCCGATCGCGCCGATCCACGACGATTTGATGCAGATGCTGGTGCGGACGCGGATTGCCACCGTGCCGACGATGCTGGTGCTGTATGGCGCGCCGGGTCCGATCGGCTTCATGACATCCAGTCATCAGTCGGATTTCGACGCCAAACTTAGCCGTTTCGTCCCGGAATTCAATTTCGCGGCCAAACGCGATTCCGCGCAATGGAATCGCGCCGACGGACTGGGCTTCTCTCGCTTCGCCAGGCAGGCGACCGATATCGGCGCTGCCGGGGGCTTGCTGGGTGTCGGCGCCCACGGAGTCGTGCAAGGATTGGGGTATCATTGGGAGCTGGAGGCCATGGCCTCCGGCGGCGCGCCGGCGATGCAGGTGCTGCGGGCCGCCACCATCGGCTCGGCGGAGGTGATCGGCCGCGCGCTTGACCTCGGTTCGATCGAGCCGGGCAAGTTGGCCGATCTGCTGGTGCTGGATCGCGATCCGCTGGCCGACATCCGTAACACCCGCTCACTCGACATGGTGATGCAGAACGGCCGTCTCTACGACGCCGCAACCCTGGACGAGCAATGGCCCCGCGTGAAGGCGCGGGAAAAACAATGGTTCGAGGAGATGTCGAAGAACGAGGTGAAAACCGCGATGGCGACCGCAGCCGCGTTTGACGAGCGGCAGGGAAGCGCCGCCTGGTTCGAATATTGAATCAGCCGACCCTGTCCAGCGCCTTGGCCAGCGCCTGTATCGCATTGTCGGCCTCCGCGTTGTTCAGGCTGGCGAAACCGATGCGCAAGCCGCGTTCGGCTTCGGGATTGGCGACAAAGGACGCTGATGACGCGAAGCGCAGCCCCAAAGCGCGCGCCTGATCCTCGAGCGCGACAAGGTCAGTGCCGGGGAAGCGAAGCCAGAACGCCAAACCGCCGTCGGGAGTATCGAAAGCGATCCGCGTACCGAATGTCTCGCGCAATTTCTCGGCGAAACGTGCCCGGCGCTGCGCGTAGATCTTGTGCACTTTGCGGGCATGGCGGCGCAGCGCGCCACTGGTGATGAGCTGCGCCACGGCGTCTTCGGTCACGCTGTTGCCCATGCCGTCGGTCAGCGACACATAGTGCCCGAGCGCCCGGATCATCGGTTCGGGGGCGACGACATAGCCGACGCGCAGCGCGGGGACGAGCAGCTTGGACAGAGACCCCAGGTAGATCACCTGATCGGGCGCATAGGCCGCCATCGGCAGCAGGGGTTGCGAGGCGAAGTGGAATTCGTGGTCGTAATCATCCTCTATGATGGCAAAGCCAAATTGCTTGGCGAGCGTGAGCAGCGCCAGTCGACGATCGGGACGCAGCTCCCGGGTGGTGGGGAATTGATGGTGCGGCGTCAGGAAGATCGCCCGAACCTTGTGCCGGCGGCACGCCTGTTCGACGGCCTCTACGTCGATCGCCCGGTCGCGGAACCGGACCGGTATGATCCTGGCACCCAAGACACGAAACGCCGCGATCGCCGGTTCATAAGTCAATTCTTCGACGATCGCCGCATCGCCGGGACGAAGCAGCGCTTGCGCGGCCAGAAACAAGCCGTTCTGGCTGCCTCGTGTGATGCATACTTCCTCCGGCCCGATGGTGAGCCCGCGCTGGTGCCGCAGCATATCGGCGATAGCGGTGCGCAGCGCCGGCGTACCCAGCGGATCGCGGTACTGAAGATAGTTTTCCGAGGCGGAACGCCGGAGCGCGGCGCGATAGGCCTGTGCGAGCGTTTCGGTGGGGAACAGGCGCCCATCGGGTGCGCCCTCGTCCAGCTTGATGCCATCGCCCCCGGGCAAGGCAAGCGGGCGCTCGGGCGTCGGAAGGATACGATATTGCGGCTGCGGCTTGTCGGCCGCCCTGCGGAGATGCGGCGTGGCGGTTCGGTTTCTACTGACGGGGTCCGGGAAGCTGGTCGCCACAGTCGTTCCGCGCGTGCCCGCCGATTCCAGCCAACCCTGCGCGATCAACTCCTCATAGGCGAGAACGACGGTCTTTCGATTGAGCCCCAATTCGGCAGATAATTGGCGGCTGCTGGGCAAATAGGTTCCCGGCGCCAGCCGACCGCGCTCGATGTCGCGTATGATTGCCGCGATCACCTGAAGATAGATCGGCGTCGGCAGCGCCGGATCGATCCTTTCTCCGAGCATGAGGCGCAGCGGGCGTAACATTGGTTTCGATTTCATCTTCCGTCCGGGATCAGATTAGGTCCAGGTTGATGATCAGACAACCGCGACGCTGGTCCCTGGAGAGTCGACGCTACTGGTCCTTGAGAGGAGGAGGCCATCGCGCCATGCAGCAAAATCGGGGGGCATGCCCAACCTTTCATCTGATGCGAGCGGAGCAACGCATTGAACGACGCGTTTACATCCTATGGCCGGGACGATGTGCGGTTGCTGGTGGAGCGCTATCCACTCGCCTGGGTTCAGGGACGGTCGGAAACGGTGGCAATCCATGCTTCGCTGCTTCCACTCATCGGCGAATATGACGACCAAGGAAGCCTCACCGCATTGATCGGGCATCTGGCTCGACAAAACCCCCTTCACCATGCGCTAAGCGCCAATCCGCGCGCGACGATCCTTTTCACCGGGCCGCAAGGTTACATATCGCCCGAACACGCCGGCATTCGCGACTGGGCTCCGACATGGAATTACGTTCAGTTGCGTGTCGATGCCGACCTGCATCTCGACGACGCTCTGACGGAACCGGCACTCGACCTGCTGATCAACGAGATGGAACGGGGGCGGCCGCAGCCCTGGCGGAAGGGCGAACTGGGCGAGCGCTATTCGCGAATGGCCGGTGCCATCATCGGCTTTCGCGCGCAGGTCATCGCCAGCGCCGGAATCTTCAAGCTGGGACAGGATGAGCGTCCCGACGTTTTGGCGCATATCCTACGTACGCACGGCGATGCTGAACTGGTGGAGTGGATGCGTCGTTTCAATAGATGACCCGTTCTCCATGAAGAGAAGGGCGGCGGGTGTTCCCCGCCGCCCTTTTTTCGTCAGAATTCGATCCGAGCGCCGACCGTGAAATAGCGGCCGATCACATCATAATACGGCGAATAGGTTGAAAAGAGCGGCGGGTCCTTGTCGAACAGATTCGAGACATTGCCGTACAGCTCGAATTTCTGCTTGCCGTTTCCGACCGGAACCTTCTGGCTGAATTGCAGGTCGAAATAGGTATACGCCGGGATGTGGTTGTTGGTCAGCGTAGTGGTGGTTCGATTCCAGTAGCCGGGCGAGATGTAGCGCGCGCGGACCATTCCGCTAAATCCGTCGCTGGCATAGCCGATCGAGGCATTGGCGCGAACGCGCGGCACACCGTTGACGAACGCATAGCCTTGCGACTTCACATATTCGACCTTGGATATGCCGTCATCGGTGGTGAAGTGGTTCACCCAGGTGCCGATCAGGCGGAAATTGACCTTGCCATTGGCCGCGTTCCGCACCGGCAGGCTATACGCCACTTCCGCATCGATCCCGTCGGTCTTGAACTCGGATAAATTGACCGAGGACGAGGCGACGCTGACGATATACCCGCTGCTGTTGCGCGTGATGTAGCCGCACAGGCTGGTGTTGCCCTGATCGCAGCGGTCGACCAGTACCTGCGCACCGATGCTCGTAATCACATCCTTGATCGAGATGTTGAAATAATCGATCGACGCGGTCAGGCCGCGTAGCGGCGCCGCGGTGAAGCCGCCAGTCCAGGTATCAGCCTGTTCCGGACTGAGCGAGGCATTGCCGCCGCCATAGATCAATATGCTTCTGCTGCCCTCGCTGGAATGTTGCGGGTCGATGACGCCCACATAGCTGACGGTCTGCGTCGAATAGAGTTCGCTCAGGCTGGGCGCGCGAATATCCCGCGAACGCGTGACTCGTCCGATCAATCCGGGGACGAATTCGTTCGTGGCGCCCACTTTCCATGACCAGATCGTGCCGCTGGTGCTGTAATCCGACGCGCGCACCGCACCGTTCAATTCCAGCTTGCGCAGCAACGGTACGTCCTTGACGAGCGGAACGACGATTTCGCCGAAAGCCTCCTTGACGTCGTACTTGCCCTGATATCCCGAAAAATAGAATGTCGAGAAAGCCTTGGCGGCATCCAGCGCGCCGATGGTGGATGCGGTCGACAGGTTGCGCCCTTCCGCCCCGACCGCGATGGAAACCGGCCCCGCCGGCAGATCGAACGGTTCGCCGCGCAACGACACGCCATAGGTGTCGAGCTTGTTGACCCCGCTGTAACGCGGGGTGCCGGTTACATAGTCGATCGCCGCCTGGGAGGGTGCGCCTTCGCCGAACAGATTGAGCGGCACGCAGCCCGCCGCGCCGGACCGGCACACCGTGTTGCCCGTCACCGGATCCTTGATGGCGTCCACGGCATTGGCGAAGTTCTGGGCGATGATGAAGCCGGGCGTGTTCATCTTGTTGCGATATTCGCCGTGGCTGTAATAGGCGCCGTAGCGCCAGCGTCCGCCACCGAAATTGCCATCGAGTGCGAGCGTGCCCTGGATGCTTTGCCGATCGAGGTTGATCGTGCTGTATGCAAGGTCCGCGTTGTAACGCCCCATGGTGAAGCTGGTCTGCCCCGCCGCCGCCAGCTTCTGCTTGATATCATCGTTCAGGAAGGCGTTGTCGGACTTGATCGTGACGCTGGTGGTATGGTCGCCGAACCAGGTATAGCTGTTGTAATAGCGCGAATAGCGAAGATCGGCGCTGAGCTTCAGATTGTCGGTCAGATCATATGAGGTCTTCGCCATCACCGCATACCGCTTCTGCGGGGTGAGCAGTGGGCTGCGATCGTCGTCCGACGGGCCTTCGCCGCCGATCATATTCGTCCCTACGACCGTTCCGATGTTCGGCGTCCTGAGGCTGCCGTCGGGGTTGAAGCCATACCCCTTCAGCACGCCGGAGGTGATGTAGCCGCCGATCAGCCGGCTGGCGTTTCCAGCGGCGACATTGGGGGTCAGCGTATTGTTGACGGTGGCGAAACGGCCGGTGTTGTCCCGATCCGTCTTCTTCATGATTCCCTTGTTGTCGAGGAATTCCCCGCCGATCACGAAGTGACCGCGTCCGTCCGCAAAGCTGGTGCCGAACTTGCCCTCGACCTTGACCTGCCCGGCGTCTCCGCGGGACGAGATCCCGCCCTCGACGCCCAGGCGGATGCCGTCATATCCCCCGTCGGTGATCATGTTGACCACCCCGGCGACCGCATCGGAACCCCATGCCGCCGATGCGCCGCCGGTAACGATATCGACGCTCTTGACCATGATCGAGGGCACGGTGTTGAGATCGTTGTCGCTGACGAGGCGCCGCCCGTCGACCAGGACGAGCGAACGCGTCTCGCCCAGGCCGCGGATATTGATCGGGAACCGGCCCGATTGCGCATTGGTGCCGGACGTCTGCGGGGATTGAGAGGCCTTGAACTGCGGCAGATCGGCGAGCGCCGCTCCGATGTTGGTGCGGCTTACGACATCCAGGTCTTCCTGGGTCATATGGAGAAGCGGCGTCGGCGATTCATAGCCGGGGCGGTCAATGCGTGAACCGGAAACGATAATATCGTCGTCCGCCGGCGAGGAGGTCCGGGCGCTGGTATCGGATTGTGCATAGGCGGGAATGGCGCACGTCGTCACGGACACGAGCGCGGTGCCCGCCAGGATCGCCCCCCTATGGATGCGAGGAATAAGTTGCATGATGTTTCTCCCTTTTTTCGGCGCTCTTTTTCGGTGAGCGATCCGATTTCCTCTGCGACATGAAAGAAGTGAGGCGCGGTTAGCCGCTCCGGAACATCCAGTTTCTGCGGGAAGCAGGGGACCAGACGTGCCTCCCCGCCATGGTCAGGTCTCGCCAACGCCCTGAGGCGGGTGGGCAGATCGTGTCTTCGCGACTGAACCAATGGCGCGAAGGGCGCTTGGGCCGCTGACCAGCTTGCTTACATTGGGCGGAGCCGTTGTGCTGCAGATGGCCTTTATCATAAGGCAACCCCGCTTTTACTCGTGTGTCGGTGGTGTTCATCAGGCCATCGCCTGATCGAGCGCGCGCATGAAGTTGTCCCGGCGGGTTGGGCTGATTTCGGCAGGATCGCGAAACGCCTTTCCCGGCACCGCGGACAGCACGACGATGACCGTGCGCTCAGCCGGGTTGATGCGGATGATCTGCCCGGCAAACCCCTTGGCGGCAAAGCTGCCGTCGTCCGACACCCACCATTGGTAGCCATAGGCCCCTTCGCTCAAATCGTTCTGGGGGGCCGAAGGGGCGCTTGCCTCTTGCACCCAGCCTTCGGGAAGGACCCGGCGGCCGCCAGCCACGCCATCGGCAAGGATGAAGAGGCCGAACCGCGCATAATCGCGCAGCGAGGCGCTGGCACTGCTTCCGGCGACTTCCTGACCATTGTCGGATTCGAGGAGGAACATGGCGTCCTGCTCGGTGCCGATGCGTGACCAGATCCGGCTGGAGCAGTAATCGGCAAGCGTGCCGCCGATCGCTCTTGTCAGCATGCAGCCGATCACGAACGTATCGGCGGTATTGTAGTAGAAAAAGCTACCCGGCGCGTGAATGCGCCGCAGCGTGCGGAGATGGGAGAGGATGCCACCCTTCTCGCGATCGGCGATCACCTTCTCATAGTAGAGATTCACGTCGGCATTGGGATTGGTGTAGTCTTCATCCCAGGCGACACCCGACGACATGCGCAGCAAATGCTGGAGCGTTACGTCGCCATAGGCGGAGCCGCGAAGTTCCGGGACATATTGCCCCGCGGTAATCTGCAGATCGGGGATCAGCTTGTCGTGCAGCGCGCACCCTACCAGCGTCGAGGTCAGCGACTTGACCATCGACATCGATGTCCAATGTTCGTGCGGTTGCAGGCCCATGCCATAGTGCTCGACCCGGACCACGCCGTCCTTGACCACCAGCAGGCCGGCGACATGTTCCAGACGTAGGAAATCGTCGAACGTCTCGACCTTGCCGGCATCGGTGTAGTTGACGCTGCCGATCGGGTTGGAGGACGGCAGGGCGCCGGGCCGCGCCGCCTTGCCGATCTTGCGCGTCGCGAGGATGCGTTCGAGGCTCTTGTAACCTTCCGGCTGGACGTTGGGCGACCAGAGCAGCTTGTCCCGACCGAGCAGGCGGGCGAGGAAGCGCGCGTCGCTTTCATTCGGGGCGGGCTGAGTATCGACGCCAGCGACCGCGCGCGCTGCGGCGGGCCACGCGGCTATGCCGCCCCCAAGGGCAGCTCCCGCGCCCCAGGAAAACAGTTCTCGCCGCGAAGTGTCGTGCATAATGACCTATGAAAACTGGAGGAAGGCTGGAGGCCGGGTCGTTCACGGCGAACGGGATAATCGGCGCCTGTTCATCAGCCTGCCGCCGGCCGGCGCGGGACTATTCGACGGAGCATGATACGGAGCGTCGGAGCGGCTGCGCTGCTGAACCGAGCCGACCATGCTTGTGGCACCGTGTGACGCGCTAATTGGCTGGCGGCGTGTGCGTTCAGGGAACGGCGACACCCTCGTGTCCAGTTCGCGCGCCCGTCTGTCATCGGGACGGAAATCGTCGCCGGCTCCGTCCGCCGCGCCCAAGCTCGAGCGGGCAAGCATCAGCAACGCCGCTGACCGCAAAGAGTCCTCATCTGTCCTCTCCATTTTGCCGGCCGATCCGCCTTGGGAATGGATAGCTCCCCGCGACCATCTTCTGACCAGTCGATCTGGGGCTATCACGCGGCGATTAAGTGCAGAAATATAATTAATGGATATTGTTATTCATTATTGGCATTTATCCGCCCGGGAATGGCGAGCGAGAGAAGCTGGCTGCCCAGGGTCTTGCCGTGCGGGTCGATCGCGAGCGACCGGGTGACTCCCCCTTCCAGCGCGCCGCCGATGACGAAATTGAGCGCCCCGAGACCCGGCAATTCGTAGCGCTGAATCGCGCAGTCGCGCAGGCGGAGGTGTGCACGCACGCGTTCCGGGGTCACTTGCTCGGCAAGCAACGGATAGTCGGCCTCATCGAACGCGATCACCGAGATTTGCGACGTGTCGCCCTTGTCCCCGGTGCGGACGTGCGCAAGTTCGGACAGGTTCACGGAACCCTCTCGTAATGGAGCCGCGGTGCGACCTGATCCCGGTCGATCATGGTCGAAACCACGGCGATCACCTCACGGGTTGAAACGAAGGCACCGCCGCCGCCGGCGGGGCCGTTGGTGTAGAGCGCCTCCACCTCGCTGCCGATCCGATGCGCCAATCGACTATCGGGTGTGCGGCCAGCGACCCTGATGCGGACTTCGGTGGGCTGGATGTCGCCGGGTGCGGTGCGATCGACGGAGTTTACCCCGATCATATCGAACCGCAGGTTGGCGGGATCGATCAGCGGTTCCAGCCGCTCTCGAACAATGTCGAGCGCCAGCTGCGCCCGCGCCACCGCATTGGGACCGGCATAGGACATTTGCCCCTCGCCGATGAAGTCGCCTCGATAGCCGAGAGACACCTTGAGTTTGGCCGGGCGCGGCGCGCCATCCCCCCCGGTTACGCGAACGCGATCAGGGGCGATTTCCTCGAACCGCACCGAGCGGATATCGGCGACGACGTCCGCTTGCGGATAGGCGGCGGGATCCTGGATTTCGTAGAGGAGCTGTTCCTTGCAGGTCGCGACCGTCAACCGGCCGCCGCTGCCGGCGAGCTTGGTCAATACCGCCGATCCGTCAGTACTCACTTCGGCAATGGGGAAACCGAGACGGGCGAGATCCGGCACGTCCTTATATCCCGGATCCGCGAAGTAGCCGCCGGTCAGTTGCCCGGCGCATTCCAGCAAGTGGCCGACGATGGTGCCCCGTCCGAGCAGCGTCCAGTCGTCGTCGCGCCACCCGAATTCGTAAACCAGCGGTGCAAGGAACAGTGCCGGGTCGCCGATCCGGCCGGTCAGGACGATGTCGGCCCCGCCGGCCAGCGCCTCCACCACCTTCTCGATGCCGAGATAGGCGTTGGCGGAAACCAGCCTGTCTCCCAGATCGTCGACGCGCTCGCCGGTTTCGGTCAGCGGCAGAGTGCTGCCTGCGACTTCCGGCAGAACGTCATCCCCCAGCACCGCCGCGACCGTGAGATCATGCAGGCCAAGTTCGCCTGCGATACGCGCCGCGACGCGTGCGGCCGCCAGCGGATTGGCCGCCCCCATGTTGCTGATGATCTTCACGCCATTGGCGTGGCAGGCGGGCAGAACCGCGCGCAATCGCTCTTCGAGCAGGATATCGAAGCCTGCATCGGGATCGCGTTGGCGACGCCCTTGCGCGATCGCAATGGTGCGTTCGGCCAGGCACTCGAAACAGAGGTAGTCGATCCGGCCCGACGCGGCGAGATCGACCGCCGGCTCGATACGGTCGCCCGAATAGCCTGCGCCGGAGCCGAGGCGAACGACCTTGTCGGTGGTGCCGTTCATAGCGTGAACAATCCGAAAGTCAGCGCGGCGAAGGTCATGACCAGCGTTGCGCCCCACAGCCAGGGAATGGCGAAACGCTGATGTGCACCCAGTTCGATGCCGGAAAGGCCCGCGACCAGAAACGTCGCCGGCGTCAGCGGACTGATCGGGAACCCGGTCGTCATCTGGCCCAGCAGCGCCGCCTGCGCGACCTGGACTGGCGCCACGCCAAATTGGCCGGCGGTGGAGGACAGCACCGGCAGCACGCCGAAATAGAAGGAATCCGGATCGAATATCAGGCTGAGCGGCATCGATGTAACCGCCAGCAAGGCTGGGATGCGCGGGCCGAGCGCCGTCGGAATATGCGCCGCCATGCCCGACGCCATCGCCTGTATCATCCCCGATCCGTTCATGATCCCGGTAAAGGCGCCCGCCGCGAACAAGATGCTGACCATCGTGATCGCGGCATGGGCATGCGCATCGATCCGCGCGCGCTGCTCTGCCGAACTGCGAAAGTTGACGATCAGCGCGATCGTGGTGCCGACCATGAATACAACCACCGGTTCGGCGGCCCCGCCGATCATCAAACCCACGACGGTGAGCGTGATGGCGAGATTGAGCCACCAGCGCATATTTATCGACGCAACGGGCTGGACCGCTACCGGGTCGGGAGTTGCGGCACCGCTCCCGCGCAGCCCCGTCAATCGACGTTCTTCACGGCGTCCGAGATACCATGACGCGGCGAATACGAAGACGAGCCCGACCACCTGAACCGCGATCATGGGTCGAAAGATTTCCGCGGGTGAGAGATGGAGTGCCGCGCCCGCGCGAATGGTCGGCCCTGTCCAGGGCAGGAAATTGACCCCGGCCGCCATCGAGGCCGTGCAGGCCAGGACGCGTCGGTCCATGCCGAGGCGATCATAGAGCGGGCGCAGCGCCGGAATGGTGACGAGGAAGCAGACCGCGCCCGAACCATCGAGATGGATCAACAGCGCCAGAAACGCCGTTCCCACCGTGATCCTCGAGGGACGTTCGCCCACCAGCCTGAGAATCCATCCGACGAACGGTTGGAGCAAGCCCGCGTCGGTCATGACCCCGAAGAACAGGATGGCGAACAGGAACATGCCGGCGATCGGCGCCAGCTTCACGATCCCGTCGACGATATAACTCGGCGTCTGTGCGGATTCGCCGACAGCGATCGCGCCGAGAATCGGGATCAGTACCAGGGCGGCGATCGGCGAGAACCGATTGGACAATATGGCGGCGAGCACGCACAGCAAGACGACGATGCCTGCCAATGCCATGTGCTGCTATCCCCCTCCCGGCGTTTCAGACGGCGGATTATGCCAGGAACAATTATCCAACAATTAGAAATAAATTATATTTACATAATATTTGTGGATCAATCGGCGACGAGCCGCTGCATCAGGTGCTTTTCGAGCAGGCGGGCGGCGGGCGAAAGCGACCGTTGATGCGGCTTTGCCAGTCCGATTTGTCGGCTCACCAGCGGATCGCTCAGCATGTGCACCGCAATCTCGGCCTGTGACAGCAATGGCAGGGTCGAACGCGGCAAGGCGCTTATTCCAAGGCCGGCAACGATGAAGCCGCCGACCGTCGCCAATTGCGCGCATTCGAACCGCGGTTTCGCGCTTATCTTCGCCTGGGCCAGCGCCATATCGGTCATGCGGCGGACACTGCTGTGCGGTGCCATCGCGATGAAGGGCTGCCTCTCGAATATCGACCAGACATAGGGTGTGCGCCGCTTCGGCAAATCGCCGGCGCGACTGACCAGGACGAACTCGTCATCCAGCATCGCGGTGAATTCGAAAAGATCGGACCGATCGGGCGGCGTGACGATCGCCAGATCCACCTGACGGTCGAGTGTCTGTTGATACAGGTTGCCCGAAAGTCCTTCGTGGATAGTCACCTCGATCTGTGGGTAAGCTGCGCAGAAATCGGCCAATGCGGACGGCAGCATCTTCGCTGCCACCGACGGCAATACGCCTATGCTGACGTGCCCGCGTTCGCCGGAGAAGGATTGCTCTAATTCACTGAACGTATGCTCGAAATCGCGGACTAGCCGCTCAACCGCTGGAAGCAATATCTCGCCCGCCGCGGTAAGTCGCACGTTACGCGTATCGCGATCGAACAGGCGGACGCCAAGATCCTCCTCCAATAGCCTGATGGTACGGCTCAATGCCGGTTGCGACACAGCTGCAATACGCGCCGTTTCGCTGAAGCTCAAATTTTTCGCAATTTGAATGAAGAGATGAAGGGTATTGATACTTGGTGCGTGCTTCATTCCACTACCCCAGGCTCAAAAAATCGGGCCCATATTATCGGAAACTCCGTGGATGCGACCTACTTGGTGTGCTTGGCCTCACTCATGCCTTGAGGTGCGGTCAGACCGCCGCGAATCTCTCTCCACACGATATATTTGGGGCGGGCGGGGTGATCTGTCACGCGGCGAGTTTTTGCCACGCGGCCGGGGGCGACTTGGCGACGGTGCTTTTAGGATCGATGCGAACCAGTCTCCGATGGAGCGCGCATTTGCGTCAGGGTGGGCATACCCGCCCCGATGCGAAAAGAAGCGGGCTTTTCTCACAAAAGCTGGACCAGAGATGGGGTGAGGGTCCAATTCGATCTGAAATTATCCGACAGGAACTCCCGCTATGGAAACTCGCCGCCTGCAAGCGTTCATTCAAATGGTCGATACCGGCAGCTTGACCCGCGCCGCGCAGATTCTCGGAATCGCCCAGCCCGCGCTCAGTCAGCAAGTGGCGATGATGGAAGCGGATTTCGGGGCGCAGCTGCTGGTTCGCAGTCGTCAAGGTGTGTCGCCGACACCCGCGGGACGTGTGCTTTATCGTCACGCGCAGATCATTCTGCGACAGCTCAACCAGGCGCGGACGGAGGTGTCCCGGTCGGTGGACGAGCTTTCGGGCACGGTTCATATCGGCCTGCCGTTGACCGCTGCGGCGGTGCTGTCGGTGCCGCTGTTGGAGGCGGCGGCTGCACGCTATCCCAGCATCGTGCTGTTCCTTGCAGATGGTCTGCCGGGCAACCTGCTCAACGAATTCACGATGAACGGGCGGGTCGATATCGGGCTATTGCCGGGAAATGTGGTGGCCACCGGCATCACCGTGCGGCGGCTGTTACGCGAACGGCTGGCGCTGGTCGCCGCGCGCGATTCGGCGTTCGGAGACAGCGACGCGCCGCTGCCGATGAAGGCGCTGGAGGGCACCCCGCTGGTGCTGCCGGAGCCCGCCAATCGCGTGCGGCAGGCGGTCGACACCGCCTTTGCCTCGATCGGAGTGGTGCCGAACGTCGTCGCGGAGATGAATTCGGTCTACAGCCTGTGCGCGGCGGCGGCGGCGCAACTGGGCGTCGCGATCGTGCCGGCTGCGGGCTGGGCGGTGGCGGATACCCGGCTGGTGGCGCGAATGCTGGTGGAACCCGAGATCGAACGCCCGCTGCACATCGCCTACTCCAACGCGGCGCCATTGATGCCGCCGGTCAAGGCGATCCACGACCTGATCATCAGCGTGACCGAGGATCTGATCGCCGCCGGCGCATGGCCCGGCGCGCGGCTGAGCCCGGACGATTCCGCGCCATAGCGAACGCTTATCCCGGCAAGCGCAAACAGTATTTGGCCTGTCCGCCGGCGCTTGCGCTAACTGCGTCGTACGATGATGGAGGCGGAGCGACCGATGGCGATTGGCGATCAGGCTTATGCGACGCTGTCGTGCGAGCGCCATGATCCGCACGTCCTGATCGTACGATTCGATCGGCAAAGCGCCGCCAACGCGCTGAACACCGAGATGGCGCGCGACGTCCTCGCGCTGTTCACCGCGATCAACCTCGATGCGGACGGGCTGCGCTGCATCGTGCTGACCGGCGCGGGCGACCGGCATTTCTGCGCCGGCGGCGACCTGAAGGAACGTGACGGGATGAGCGACGCGGCGTGGCTGACCCAGCACACGCTGTTCGAGCACGCCTTCTACGCGATCATGGATTGCCCGGTGCCGGTGATCGCGGCGGTCAACGGCGCGGCCTATGGCGGAGGGTGCGAATTCGCGCTGTCATGCGACTTCATCTACGCGGCGGAGGAGGCGCGCTTTCGCCTGCCCGAGGTCACGATCGGGATCATTCCCGGCGGCGGCGGCACCCAGACACTGACTCGCGCGGTCGGCGCGGCGCGTGCGAAAGAAATCGTGCTGGCCGCTCGCCCGTTCGACGCGGCGCAGGCGGCGGAATGGGGGCTGGTCAATCGCGTGTTGCCGCGCGCCGAACTGCTCGACGCCGCGCTGGCGACCGCCCGCGCGATTGCCGATGCCGCGCCGGTGTCGGTGCGCCAGGCCAAGCTGGCGATCGTGCGCGGCGGCGAGGTCGATCGCCGCACCGGCCTGATCATCGAGATCGCCGCCTATAACCAGACCGTGACGACGCAGGACCGCCGCGAAGGCGTGCGCGCCGCGCTCGAACGGCGCAAGCCGGTATTCACCGGACAGTGACGATGCGCCCGCGCTCCGTTCAGGTCACCGAAGTCGGGATGCGCGATGGCTTCCAGATGGAAAGCCGCATCCTGCCGACCGAGCGGAAGGAGGCGATCGGCCTCGCGCTGATCGCGGCGGGGGTGCGCCATATCGAAGTGTCGTCATTCGTGTCCCCCGCCGCCGTGCCGCAGCTGGCCGACGCGGCGGCGCTGGTCGGTCGGCTGAAGGGCAAGGGCGCCGAACTCAGCGCGCTGGTGCCCAACGTCAACGGCGCGCGGCGCGGTGTCGCGGCGGGGATCGACCGGCTGACCGTGTTCGCCTCCGCCAGCGAAACCCATAATCAAAAGAACGTCCGCCGTAGCGTGGCGGAGAGCCTGGCCGGAATGGGTGAGATCGGGCGGATCGCGGCGGACGCCGGGGTACCGATCGATGGCTCGGTCGCCACCGCGTTTGGCTGCCCGTTCGAAGGCGAGGTGTCCGCGGATGCCGTGCTGCGCGTGGTTGAGGGCTATGCGGCGATGGGTGCCGACAGAATCGGGCTGGGCGACACGACCGGCATGGCGACACCGCGTGTGGTGGAGGGTGTCGTCACCGCGATCCGCGCGCGCTTTCCCGGCCTGTCGATCGGGCTGCATTTTCACAACACACGCGGAATTGGGTTGGTCAACGTGATGACGGGACTCGACCTGGGCGTGACCCGATATGATGCGTCGATCGGCGGGCTGGGCGGCTGCCCGTTCGCGGTGGGCGCGACCGGCAATATCTCGACCGAGGACCTGGTCTACCTGCTCGATGAGCTGGGGGTCGAGACGGGGATCGATCTGCCACGCCTGATCGGTGTGGCGCATGACGTGCAGGCGGCGTTCGCGCGCGAGCTGCCGGGGCAGGTCATGAAAGCCGGGCCGCGACTGGCGCGCGCGCCGGAATGAACCAACGGGTGATGGAATTCCTATGAGTGAAGTGACGATGTCCGTGGGCGCGGACTATCCCGAGCTGCGCGAAGCGGTGCGCCGCGTCTGTGCCGATTTTCCCGGCAGCTATTGGCAGGCGCTGGAAGAACGGCAGGCCTATCCGGAGGAGTTTGTCCGGGCGCTGACCGAGGGCGGCTATCTGGCGGTATTGATTCCGGAGACGTTCGGTGGCTCGGGCCTGCCGATCCGTGCGGCCGCGGTGATCCTGGAGGAAATCCACGCCAGCGGCTGCAACGCCGGCGCCTGTCACGCGCAGATGTACACGATGGGCACGCTGCTGCGCCATGGCAGCCAGGCGCAGCGCGACGAGTATCTGCCGCAGATCGCGTCAGGCGCCCTGCGGCTCCAGGCGTTCGGCGTGACCGAGCCGACCACCGGATCGGACACGACCAAGCTGCGCACCACGGCGGTGCGCGACGGCGACGACTATATCGTCAACGGGCAAAAGGTGTGGACGTCGCGCGCGCGCTATTCGGACCTGATGATCCTGCTCGCGCGGACCACGCCGGTCGATCAGGTCGAGCGCAAGACCGACGGCCTGTCGGTATTTCTGGTCGACATGCGCAAGGTGCTGGGCAACGGGCTGGAGATCCGCCCGCTGCGCGCCATGGTCAATCACAATACGACGGAGACCTTCTTCGACGACATGCGCATTCCCGCGTCGAGCCTGATCGGGGAGGAGGGGAAGGGCTTTCGCTACATCCTTGACGGGATGAACGCCGAACGCATCCTCGTCGCGGCGGAGAGCCAGGGCGATGGTCGCTGGTTCACCGAAAAATCGACGGCCTATGCGCGCGAGCGCGTCGTGTTCGGCCGACCGATCGGCCAGAACCAGGGCGTCCAGTTCCCGATCGCGCGCGGTCATGTCCAGCTTCTGGCGGCTGAGCTGATGTTGCAGAAGGCGTGCGCGCTCTACGACGCCGGCCAGCCGTGCGGAGCGGAAGCCAACATGGCCAAGCTGCTCAATTCCGAAGCGGCGTGGGCGGCGGGCGAAGCCTGCCTGCAAACCCATGGCGGTTTTGGCTACGCGGTAGAATATGACGTCGAGCGCAAGTGGCGCGAGGCTCGCCTCTATCAGATCGCGCCGATCTCGACCAACCTGATCCTCGCCTTCGTCGGCCAGCATATGCTCGAAATGCCGCGATCCTACTGAGTTCATAAGCTGGTCCAATATTGCCAGCATGAGTTGGTATTTTTTGGGGGTTAGCCGACTTCGCTAACACCCGTTCTCGATGTCCGGCGGCAGGTTCGGACTCCGCGACAGGGCCTGGCCGACAGGCCGCGAGGAGCAGGATGGTTATGGGGCAGGGAGGGGGATCGCCGGCGCAGCCGTTGCATGGTCTGACGGTGATCGAGATCGGCCACAGTGTAGCGGGTCCCTATGTCGGTCAGGTCTGCGCCGATCTGGGCGCGACGGTGATCAAGGTCGAAAACCCACGCGGGGGCGACGACGCCCGTTCGTGGGGGCCGCCCTTTTGGGAGAATTCCTCGGCGGTCTTCCAGACGCTCAACCGCAACAAATTCTCGGTGGCGCTCGATCTGAAGTCGGTGGAGGATTGCGCCACGCTCGCCGGATTGGCCGGGCAGGCCGATGTGGTGATCCAGAACATGCGTCCCGGCCTGGTCGAGGCGCTGGAGATCGGCGCCGACACGCTGCGCGCGCTCAACCCGGCCCTGATTTATTGCAACCTCGGCGCGTTCGGCAACGTCGGACCGCTGCGTAACCACACCGGCTATGATCCGCTGGTCCAGGCGTTTTCCGGCATCATGAGCGTGACCGGCGAAGCGGGGCGCCCGCCGGTGCGTGTCGGGCCGTCGATCATCGACATGGGATCGGGTCTGTGGTGCGTGGTCGGCATCCTCGCCGCGCTGGTGCGCCGTGCCCAGACCGGCGAGGGCTGCACCGTCGACACGTCGCTCTATGAAACCGGCGTCGCGTGGATGAACATTCCACTGGCCAACAGCATGGCGTCGGGCCGCGATGCCGGGCGCAGCGGATCGGAAACGCCGATGCTGGTGCCGTATCGCGCGTTCCACGCCAGTGATCGCTATCTGGTCATCGCGGCGGGCAACGACAATCTGTTTCGGCGGCTTTGCGAAGTGGTCGGGCGGCCCGAATGGGCCACCGACGACCGGTTCCGTACCAATGCCGAGCGCGTCGCCAACCGATCCGAACTGAATGCGCTGATCGAGGCGGAGATCGGCACGCGTACCGCCGATGCATGGACCGACGCGCTGTCCGCGGTCGGCGTACCCTGCGCGCCGCTGCAATCGGCAACCGAGGTCATCGCGCATCCGCAGACTGACGCGCTGGGGATGCTTCAGCCGACGCCGGACGGCACGATGCAGCTGGTCGCGTCGCCGTTACGTTTCGATGGCGAGCGACCGCAGGTGCGCTGGGCGGCGCCCGCGCTGGGCGCCGACAATGATCGCGTACCCGATCTGGTCGCGGCCAAGGCGACTAGGACGACCGAAGGTGCATCGCGATGATTTCCGCGCAGACCAACGCGCTGCTGACTGAGGTCGGGCCGGATACGCAGATGGGGGCGCTGATGCGCCGCTACTGGCATCCTGTGGCGGCCGTCCTCGAGCTTGAGGAAAAGCCGACCAAGGCGGTGCGGATCATGGGCGAGGATCTGGTGCTGTTCCGCGACAAGGTGGGCACCTACGGGCTGATCGGGCGGCATTGCCCACATCGCGGTGCCGACCTGTCCTATGGCTATGTCGAGGACCATGGCCTGCGCTGCAACTATCACGGCTGGCTGTTCGGCGAGGAAGGGTCGTGCCTGGCGCAGCCGTTCGAGGACAAGATGGACCCCCGGTGCAGCTACCGGTCCAAGGTGCGGGCGACCGCCTACAAGGTCGCGGCGAAGGCGGGGATGTTGTGGGCCTATCTGGGCCCCGATCCGGCACCGTGCGTGCCCGACTGGGAATTGTTCAACTGGTCCGATGGCTTTGCCCAGGTCGCCTTTGCGATCATCCCGTGCAACTGGCTGCAATGCCAGGAAAATTCGATCGACCCGGTTCATTTCGAGTGGATGCACGCCAACTGGAAGATCCGACTGGAAGGAGGCGACGGCCCCTACTCGCCTACCCACAAGCGACTGGCGTTCGACGAGTTCGAGCATGGCTTCGTCTATCGCCGCATCCGCGAGGACACCGACGAGCAGGACCCGTTGTGGACCGACGGCCGCGTGTGCCTGCTGCCCAATGCCTTCTACCTCGGCTCGCACTGCGAATGGCGCGTGCCGATCGACGACGAGAACACGCTGAGCGTGACCTATTCGTTCCGGCGCCTCCCCAGCGATCGCGGGCCGTACGTCCAGGACCGGATTCCCTATTGGTACGGCCCGACCCATGATGAGGCGGGCGAGTGGATCGTCAGCCATGTGATGAACCAGGATTTCCTCGCCTGGGCCGGGCAGGGGCGGATCACCGACCGCACCCGCGAGAACCTCGGCCGCAGCGACACCGGTATCGCCAAGCTTCGCAACCGCCTGCTCGCCGACGCGCGCGCGGTGGCAGCGGGGGGGGATCCCAAGGGACTGATCCGCGATCCCGATCGGAACCACAACGTCGCGCTGCCGATGGTCGGGCGCGAGCAGTTGCGCCGCGGGTCGACCTATGCCGAGATCCTGGCTGATCCGGTGCTGAAGCGTCTTTATACGCGCTATCACCTTCAGGCCGGGCAGCCCGAACACGTCGCGCGCGCCTATGAGGAGGCGATGGGCTTCGCCTTCGATCGTACCGGCTTCGTCGATCTGCCGGGTGGGCCGGCGCGATGAGCGTGTCCGATGCACTGGTCGCCCGCTCGGCGGCGCGATCGACCGCGACGCTGCATGAGGCCGGCGGACGGATCGGCGCGCTGCCCCCCGCGATCAAGCCCCATGCCGCCAACGTCACCCTGGCCGGACGCGCCTATCCGGTGATGTCGCCGGGGGGCGACAATCTGTGGCTGCATCACGCCATCTACCACGCGGCGCCGGGCGACATACTGGTGGTTGCCACCGGTGATCACGGCTTTGGCTATTGGGGTGAGGTGATGGCGGTCGCTGCGCAGGCGCGCGGTATCGCCGGGCTGGTGATCGACGGCGGTGTGCGCGACAGCCAGCCGATGCTGGCGCTGGGCTTTCCCGTGTTCTCCACCGCCGCGTGCATCCAGGGCACGGGCAAGGATCTGGCCGGCGCCGGCACGCTGGGTGCGCCGGTGACGATCGGCGATGTGTGCATTCACCCCGGCGACCTGATCGTCGCGGATGCGGATGGCGTAGTGGTACTGCCCGCCGACCGCGCCGAGGCGATCGTCGCGCTGGGCGAAGAGCGTGATGCCGCCGAGCAGGAGATTTTCGCGCGGCTGCGTGCGGGCGGCAGCACGATCGAGGTCTATGGGCTGGGCACCCCGCATCGGCTGGAGAGCGAGACATGACCCGGATCAGCATCGACGTCGATGGTCTCACCCACGGGGCGCTGCCGATCCCCACGGCATCGCGGATCGGCCCGTTCCTCGCCACCGGCGGCATCCGCGGCGTCGATCCCGCGACGCACGCGCTGCCCGACGACCCGCAGGCGCAGGCCGACCTGATGTTCGACAATCTGCGGCTGGTGCTGGAAGCGGCGGGGGCGGCGCCGGGCGACGTGCTGAAGCTGACCGTGTGGCTCTGCGACGGATCGCTGCGCCCGATCGTCAACCCCGGCTGGCTGCGGTTGTTTCCCGATCCAGCCTCGCGCCCCGCGCGCCACGTCCTGATTCAGGCGCTTCCCGGCGCGATGGCGATCCAGTGCGAGGCGTTGGCCGTCGTGGCCGGCGCGGTCGGATAAGGGGCGGTTATGACTGCATCCGCAACCGGTATTTTCGGTCGCGCGCGGGGGCGGCTACGGACGATCTTCGGCACGGCCTCGATCAGAGGGCCAGTCGTGAGGTCGGAGAGACGCGAGGCGAATGATGCAAGATAGCCCAGCCGCGGAAACGGCGGCCCCGACCGCGCTGACCGCCGACGAAGAGGCATATCGCGCGCGGCTGATGCGCCCGGCCTACCGCTCGACCGTGCTGGCGCTGGTCGTCGCGGGGTTCGCGCTCAACTTTCTCGACCGCCAGATTCTCAGCATCCTGATGCAGCCGATCAAGGAGGATCTGGGGCTGTCCGATACGGCGCTCGGTTTCCTGTCTGGGCTGGCGTTCGCCATCTTCTATGCGACGGTGGGCATCCCGGTTTCCCGCCTGGCCGATCGGCGATCGCGGCGCGGGGTGATGGGCGTGTCGATGGCGTTGTGGAGCGCGGCGACCGCGCTGTGCGGCCTCGCGCAGAATTTCACCCAGCTGTTTCTCGCACGCGTCACCGTCGGCATCGGCGAGGCCGGGTTCACCCCGTCGGGCTTGACGATGATGTCCGACTATTTTCCCAAGCATCAGCGCTCGACGGCGCTGGGCATCGTCAACACCGGGCCGATGTTCGGCACGATGCTGGGGTTTCTGATCGGCGGCTGGGCGGCGGTGGAATACGGCTGGCGCGCCGCGTTCTTCATCGCCGGCGTGCCGGGCATCCTGTTCGCACTGGTGTTCTGGCTGGTCGTGCGCGAGCCGTGGCGCGGCATGGCTGATCGCGCACGCGCGGTGGCGCCGCCGCAGCCGCCGATGCTGGCCACCGCCGCGATCTTCTGGCGCTCGCGCAGCTATCGTTACCTGCTGGTCGGCGCGGCGCTGTCGGCGTTCGGTCTCTATGGCGTGTCGATCTGGATGCCGTCGTTCCTGGCGCGCTCGCACGGCCTGTCGCCGAAGGAGATCGGGTCGGTGCTGGGTCCGCTGATCGGCGTGGTCGGCGCAGCCGGGATGGTGACCGGTGGGTTCTTGACCGATAAATTGTCGGTGCGCGATGAGCGTTGGGCGTTCTGGATGCCGGCGATCGCCTCGGTGTTCTGCGTGCCGCTCTACGCCGCCTCGCTGCTGGTCAGCGGCGACGGGCTGGCGATGGTGATCTACTCCGCTGGTTATTTTACCAGCGTGCTGTGGGTCGCGCCGACCTTCTCGGTGGTCCAGGCGCTGATGCCGCCGACGACGCGGGTGACCGCGATCGCGTGGAAGCTGCTGGTCACCAATCTGGTCGGCCTCGGCCTGGGGCCACAGGCGGTCGGCATCCTCAGCGACGTGCTGGCGGCCGGCTACGGCGTCGATTCGCTGCGCTACGCCATGTTGCTTTCCAGCCTGTGCCTGATCGGCCCAGCGATATTCTACACGCTCGCCGCGCGCACGCTCAAGGCGGAACTGCGCGCGAACGAGGCATATTGACGAGGAGGAACCGGCATTGACGTCTGAGGAGAACAAGCTGCTCGCCAGCACCAAGCCCGGCACGCCGATGGGCGAGCTGTTCCGCCGTTTCTGGCTGCCTGCGGTAACCAGCACCGAACTCGTCGCCGACGGATCGCCGGTGCGGCTGCGCATCCTGCACGAGGATCTGCTGGCGTTTCGCGATACCAACGGCGACGCCGGAATCATCGAGGCCTATTGCACCCACCGGCTCGCACCGCTCTATTTCGGGCGCAACGAGGAATGCGGCATCCGTTGCCCGTATCACGGGTGGAAGTTCGACATCCACGGCAACTGCCTCGACATTCCGAGCATTCCCAAGGGCAACAACGAGACCGCGCGCAAACGCGTCTCGCTCAAAGCCTACCCCACGCGCGAGGCGGGAGGGGTGCTATGGGTCTATATGGGGCCAAAGGATCGCGAGCCGCCGTTCCCACGTTTCGAGAGCACGCTGGTCGCCGAGGGTTTCGGCCACGCCTCGCGCTGGATCCAGCGCAGCAACTGGCTGGCGGGGCTGGAGGGCGAGCTGGACAGCGCGCACATCAGTTGGCTGCATCGCTATTACGCGCCCGAGGCGAACCCGATCAAGGGCGGCGGCAGCGAGACGGTGGACGATTCTGCCCCCGACATCACACTGCGCGAGACCGACTATGGCTTCCTCTATGGCGCCCGGCGCAGCCATTCCAGCGGCGCGAACTATTGGCGCGTCACCCAGTGGATGGTGCCGATGTTCAGCCTGATTCCGCGCAACGCCGGCGAGTTCTGCGAGGGCGCCGGCCGCGCGTGGGTGCCGATCGACGACGACAACGTCACCACCTTCCACTTCTATTACCGCACCGACCGGCCGATCGCGGAGGAGGAAGAGAAATATCTCGCCAGCGGGCAGGCCTTCCCGCCGCGGCTGGCAAAGGGCAGCGTCCGACTGGGGGAGGCGTCGCCGATCGACACCTTCCTGACCATCGCCAACCTCGACAATGATTATCTGATGGATCGGTCGCTTCAGGCGGACTTCAATTTCACCGGCATCTGGGGGGCGAACGAACAGGATCGCGCGCTGCAGGAATCGATGGGCATGGTCGCGGGCACGCGGTTGGTCGACCGCAGCCGCGAACATCTGGTCGGATCGGACGAGGCGATCGGCAAGATGCGCCGTCGCCTGCTGAACATGGCCAAGGCCATGGCCGAAGGGCGTGAGCCCGACGAGCCGGCCGGCGCCGATTTCGGCGTGCGCGCGATCAGCAAGATGTCCGAACTGTCGGTGTTCGACGAACTGCGCGCGCGGCATCTGCACGAATTCGTCGCGCCGAACCGCGAGGCCGAGCACGCCGGGTGAGCACCGGGAGCGATCAGCGCATCGGGATCGGGGTGATCGGTCTCGGCATGGCCGGCGGCGTGATGGTGCCGGTCATCGCCGCGCATCCGCGTCTGCGCCTGGTCGCCGCCGCCGATCTCAATCCGGTTCTGCGCGAGCGTTTCGCGCGCGATCACGGCGTCCCTGCGTTCGACGACGTCGCGGCGCTGGTCGCGCGCGACGATGTCGAGGCGGTGTACGTCGCGACGCCGCACGCGCTTCACGCCCGCCACGTGCTGCTCGCGCTGGCCCATGGCAAGCATGTGGTCGTCGAAAAGCCGATGGGGCTGACGCTGGCCGAATGCGACGCGATGATCGCGGCGGCCGATGCGGCGAAGGCGACGATGATCGTCGGCCATACCCACGGCTTCGACCCTGCCATCGCCCGGATTCGCGACCTGGTGGAAGAGGGGGCGGTGGGCGAGCCGGTGCTAGTCAACCTGTTCAACTACACCAATTTTCTTTACCGCCCGCGCCGCCCGGAGGAACTCGATCCTGCCCAGGGCGGCGGTGTGCTGTGGAACCAACTGCCGCACCAGATCGACGTCGCGCGGACGGTGATCGGTCGCCCGATCCGGTCGGTCCGAGCGATGACCGCCGCGCTCGATCCGGCGCGCAGGGTCGACGGGCTGGTCAGCGTGTTCGCCGAATTCGACGGCGGCGCGACGGCGATGCTGGTCTACAGCGGCTATGACCGGTTCGACAGCGACGAATTCTCCGAATGGATCGGGGCGTCGGGGCAGGCCAAGCAGCCGGCGCATGGCGCCACCGCCCGGGCGCTGCCGAACGACGCTACGGATGAGGTCGACGCGCGCCAGACCCGATGGGGCTACGGCGGCGATTCGATGCGCCCGGTGCCCGCCGCCGGCCTGCCGCATTTCGGGCAGCTCATCGTCAGTTGTGTCAACGCCGATATCCGCCAGTCGCCGCGCGGGCTGATCGTCTATGATCGCGACGGGATGCGCGAAGTGCCGGTGGCGGCTACCGCCGCCCGGCCGGGCCATGCCGCCGTGTTCGATGAACTGTGGGCGGCGCTGCGTGGCGGAGCGCCGGCGGTCCACGACGGGCGCTTTGGTCGCGCGACGATCGAGGCGTGCCTGGCGATCGCAGAATCGGCGCGGCTGGGTGCGGAAGTCGGTCTGAACGTGGCGATGGGCGTGGAGGTCACCGGATGACCGCGCCGCCCGCCGATTTCGTCGTCCGCCTCGCCCGCAGCGGGGCCACCGTCGCGGTCGGGCCGGCCGACACCATCCTGCGCGCGCTCGCGCGGGCGGGGGTGCATATCCCGCACAATTGCACCGCAGGCATCTGCGGCATTTGCGAGACGCGGGTGCTGGCGGGCGAGCCGCTCCACCGCGACCAGATCATCGACCGGTGCACCACCGGCGCGCGGCACCGCATCATGCCGTGTTGCTCGCGCTCGCGCAGTGCCGAGCTGGTGCTCGACCTCTAGACGGGAAACAAACGAGATGAGTCGGATTGTCCTGGGCCTTGGCGCCTCCCATTCCCCACTGCTGACGTTCGGTGTCGATACGTGGATCGAAAAGGCGGAAGACGACAGGCGTCGCCCGCTCAATCTGTCGGACGGCCGCTATCTGTCCTATGCCGAACTGGTCGCCGAGCGCGGCGAGCCGTATTCGGCCGAGGCGACGCGTGACAATCTGCTGGTGCAGGAACGGCGCTGCCAGGATGCGCTCGACCGCATGGCCGATGCGCTGGAGGAGTCGGCACCCGACGCGCTGATCGTCATCGGCGACGATCAGGCCGAGCTGTTCAGCCTGGCGAGCATGCCGGCGATCTCGATCTTCTATGGTGAGGAGATCGTCATGCATCCTTGGGGCGAGGATGCGGAGCACATGCCCAACTGGAAGGCGAGCGCCGCCGCCGGTTACGGGATGGATGCCGCCAATCGCTTTGCCGGCGCGCCCGATCTTGCGCTCGCCGCGATCGAGGGGCTGATCGAGCGCGAGGTGGATATCGGCGCTGCCAGCGAAGTGCTCGATCCGCGTGTGGCGGGGTTCGGTCATGCCTATGGCTTCATCGCAACGCGGCTGTTTCGCGGACGCAAGATCCCGATGCTGCCGGTGCTGCTCAACACCTATTTTCGCCCCAACGTGCCGACCGCCGCCCGCGCCTATGATATCGGCGTCAAGCTGGCGGAGACCATGCTCGGGTCGGACGATCTGAAGCTGGGCGTGGTTGCATCGGGCGGGCTCAGCCATTTCATCACCGATGCCGAACTAGACCTCGGCGTGTTGCGGGCGATGCGCGACAAGGACGTGGCGCATCTGCGCTCGGTGCCGAGGGAAGCGCTGTTGTCCGGTTCATCGGAGATTCTCAACTGGATCATGGCGGCCGGGGCGCTGCGCGACCTGCCGATGACCTGGCACGACTATGTCCCGATCTATCGCACGCCGGGGGGCAGCGGGATCGGCATGGGCTTTGCGATCTGGCGCTAGTCCGCCCGCGGACGCGACGCGGAACACATGGAAATTCGAGCGGAGGTCCGATGCGATCGGACCGCGCGCCGCTCACGGCGAAAGGAGGAAGGAAATGAGCGATCCGGTCGCGCGCCTGCGCGCGCTCGATAGCTGCGCGGTGTCCGACGCGCTCGACACCGAAGGCGTGGCCGGGGTGGCGCGCGGTCTGGTGCAGATGTCGTCGAGCCGGCGGATCGCCGGCCGCTGCATGACGGTGCGACTGGTGCCCGATGAAGGGACCAAGGCGCCGCGTCACCTGTGCACCGCCGCGGTCGAGGCGGCCGGTCCCGACGACGTCATCGTCATCGACCATGGCGGCCGGACCGAGGTGGCGGGCTGGGGCGGCATATTGTCGCTCGCGGCGTCGCAGCGCGGGCTGGCGGGAGTGGTGATCGACGGCGCCGCACGCGACATCGACGAGAGCCGCGAATTCGACCTGCCGGTGTTCGCGCGTGCCGCCACCCCCACGACCGCGCGCCGCCGCATCGTCGAAAAGGAATGGAATGTGCCGGTCACGCTGTGCGCGGTGGCGGTCGCGCCCGGCGACTATGTCATCGCCGACGGCAGCGGCGTGGTGTTCGTGCCGCAGGATCGGATCGACCGCATCCTGGCCACCGCCGAACGGATCGCCGAACGCGAGCGCCGCATGGCCGCCGACGTGCGCGCCGGGCGTCCGGTCTCCCAGGTGATGGGCACCGATTATGAAACCATGCTCGATGGGGACACGAAATGACCGACACTTTCCTGGCGGCGCTGCGCGCGCTGTCCTGCACCGATATCAGCGACGCGATGGACCGGCTCGGCATTCCGGGCCAGTGCCTGGGGATCATGCCGCTCGACCGCAGCTTTCGGCTGGTCGGCCGCGCGTGGACGCTGCGCTATGGCACCGTCGGCCAGGATCGCGGCAGCGTCGGCGATTATATCGACGATATGGGGCCGGATCAGGTCGTCGTGCTCGACAATCAAGGCCGGCTCGACGCGACGGTGTGGGGTGACCTGCTGACCTCGACCGCGTCGCGCCGCAAGGTGGCGGGGACGGTGATCGATGGCGTGTGCCGCGATGTCGACCGCGCGTTGGAGGAAGGCTATCCGATCTTCTCTCGCGGCAACTGGATGCGCACCGGCAAGGACCGTGTCCGCGTCGAGGCGACGCAGGAACCGGTGACGATCGGCGGGGTTCGCGTCGAACCCGGCGACTATCTGCTCGGCGACGGCGACGGGCTGGTCAGCGTGCCCGCTGCGCGGATCGGTGAGGTGATCGCCAACGCAGAGGAGATCGCGGGGGCCGAGGCGCATATCCGCGCCGCGGTCCAGGCCGGCCAGTCGTTGCGCGAGGCGCGTGCCGCCCATGGCTACCACACGCTCCAGACCCGCCAGACGGCCGGCTGAACCGTGCGGATTCACCTCAAGCTGCGCGACGGCACAACCCGGACGATCGATGCCGAGGCTGGGCTCTCGCTGATGGAGAACATCCGCAACGCCGGGATCGACGAGTTGTTGGCGCTGTGCGGCGGCTGTTGTTCGTGCGCGACCTGCCATGTGTGGATCGACCACGCTGCCGGGGCCAATCTGCCCCCGCTCGGCGAGGACGAATCGGACCTGCTCGACAGTTCGGCGCACCGCGACGATCGGTCGCGACTGTCGTGCCAGATCGTGATCGAACACGGCATGGCCGATCTGTCGGTCATCATCGCCCCGGAGGATTGACGTGGTCGGAGCCGACGATCGCCGCATCGTGCTGATCACCGGCGCGGCGTCGGGCATCGGCGAGGCGACCGCGCGTCGCTTCGTGGCGGCGGGGTATCGAGTCGTCCTGACCGATCGGAATGAAGGACGATTGGCGCGGGTCCATGCCGAACTTGGCGCCGACGATCATCTGGCGGCGCATCTTGATGTCACGATGGAGGGCGACTGGCGGTCGGTCCTGGCCGATGTCGACGCGCGGTTCGGGCGGCTCGACGTGCTGGTCAACAATGCTGGCTGGGGGCCGCCGCTGACGATTGCGCAGACCAGCTATGACGACTGGCGCCAGATCCTCGCGGTCAATCTCGACAGCGTATTCCTCGGCACCAAATACGCGATGCCGCTGCTCGAACGGTCGGCGGCGGGCGCGATCGTCAACGTGTCGTCCGTGCGCGGGTTCGCCGCCGGGCGGTTTGCCGCGGCCTACACAGCAGCCAAGGGAGGCGTGCGCTTGCTGACCAAGGCGGCGGCAATCGAATGCGCGACGGCCCGCAGCGGCGTGCGGGTCAATTCGGTCCACCCCGGCTTCGTCGATACGCCGCTGGGCCGCTCGGCCGGAGCGGAGGCGATCTCCCGGCTGGCCGAAACCATTCCCGAGGGGCGGCTGGCCCGGCCCGACGAGATCGCCGGGGCGATCCTGTTCCTGGCGAGCACCGACGCCAGCTACGTCAACGGCACCGAACTGGTCGTCGACGGCGGTTTTCTGGCGGTGTGATGAAGAAAGGGAGGAGCGATGAGCCGGACATTCGGGCCGATCGTGCAGAACGGTTATGTCGTCGACGATCTCGATGCTGCAGTGACTCATTGGATCGAGCGGCTGGGGGTAGGCCCGTTTTTCCTGTTGCCGCCCTTGCGGTTCGAACGCTGCGCGTTTCGCGGCGTCGCGACCGATCCGGTGCTGCATATCGCGGTGGCCAATTCTGGCGGGTTGCAGATCGAGCTGATCGAACAGGTCAACGCCGCGCCGTCGGCGCATCGCGAGTTTCTGGAAACGCACGGGCCGGGACTGCAACACGTGTCGGTGTGGAGTGAAGATTATGACGACGACCTGGCCCGCCATACCGCCGCTGGCCACCGCGTGCTGCAGGATGCGACGATTCCGGGCGGCGTTCGGTTGACATATTTCGACACCGGCCTCCACGGCGGCGCGGTGATGGAAATGCTCGAACTCCACGATCGCGGTCGGGCGATGATGGCGGAAATCCGCGATGCCGCGATTGGATGGGACGGCCGCGATCCGCGCCGAACCCTGTCGGCGACGACGCGCCCTACGACATAGCGAAGAATTATAAGCCCGAATTATGCGTGCAGGCCGAAACGGTATTTCCGGCGTGGCGACGGCGTCGATACCCCTTGCCGGCGCGAGATGAAGACAACGGCAGGCTGAAGAATCGGCGCCGGATCAGAGGGGATGGAGAGGTATGAAGATCAAGGCATTGTTGCTTGCGACCCTGCCGGTGTGGGCGATGGCATCGACCGGCGCAGCGGCACAGACGGCACCCGATGCGGCGTCCGCCGCGACGGGTGACGCCCAGCAGGCGGATTCGCAGTCGGGCGGTCTGGCCGATATCGTCGTAACCGCGCAGCGGCGCGCGCAGAACCTTCAGGACGTACCGATCGCGGTGACTGCGGTCACCTCCGACGGCCTGCTCAGCCAGGGTATCGGCGACACCCGCGAACTGGCGCAGAGCGTCCCCGGACTTCAGGTGACGACTCAGCTCGGCAACGTCATCACCTATTTGCGCGGCGTGGGCACCGCCGCCACCTCCACCGAAAGCCCGGTCGCGATCTATCTCGACGGCGTCTATCTGGCCTCCCAGGGTGCGGGCCTGACGCAGCTCGACAATATCGAGCGCGTCGAGGTCCTTAAGGGGCCACAGGGCACGCTGTTCGGGCGCAACACCACCGGCGGCGTCATCCAGTTCGTCACCCGTGACCCGCGTCAGCAGTTCGAAGGCAGCGCGTCGGCCAGCTATGGCAATTTCAACACCGTCGCGCTCAGCGGCTATGTGTCGGGCGGGCTGGCGACCGATCTTGCCGCCAATCTGGCGGTCAGCTACCGCGATCAGGCCGACGGCTGGGGCCGAAACCTGACGCTGGGCACCGACATCTTCACCAGCAAGAGCTTTGCGATCCGCGGCAAGATGCTATGGACGCCGGGCGACACCCGCATCACGCTGAGCGGCGATTATAGCTATGTGCGCAGCGACCAGGGCATGGGGCTGCATTTCGCGCCGGGCTATTACGGGCTCGACGGCACCACCACCTACGGTGGCTATTACGACAGCTATGGCAACTTCGCCGAAGAGTATCGCAACAAGCAATATGGCGCGATGCTCAAGATCGAGCATGATTTCGGCCCGCTGCAACTCGTCAGCATTTCGTCGTACCGCAAGGCGCCGATGGTCAATTACTACGATCAGGACGGGACGCCGGCGGGGATCGTCAACGCCGGTCCTCTGCGGCTGAAGAGCCGCACGATCTCGCAGGAACTGCAGGTCCTGTCGCCCGGCGGGTCCAAGATCCAGTGGATCGCCGGACTGTTCTTCTACGACGACCAATATGGCGCCGATCCGTACCAGATCGGTCCGGCCGGCGGTTTTCCGTATCGTCTCCACTACTCCGACGTGCCGACACGGTCCTATGCCGCCTTCGCCCAGACGACCTTCGCGGTGCTTCCCCAGACCAACCTGACGCTGGGCCTGCGCTACACGATCGACGAGAAGTCCGTCGACGGGCGGATCCTCACGCCCACGGGCGCTGTCGCGCTGTCGCGCGTCGCAGAACTGAACAGCGATCGACTGACCTGGCGCGTCGCGCTCGATCACCATTTCAACGACGATGTGCTCGGCTACATTTCGTACAATCGCGGGTTCAAGAGCGGCATCTTCTCGGTCGCCAATTTTTCGGGCGCGTTGCCCGAATCGGTCGATGCCTATGAAGCGGGCCTCAAGACCGAACTTGCCAATCGCGCGGTGCGCCTGAATCTGGCGGGGTTCTATTACGACTACACCAACATCCAGCTCAGCCGGGTGACCAACGGCGCGCAGACCGTCACCAACGCCGGCGCGGCGGAAATCTATGGCGCGGAGGCGGAAATCGACGCGGTGCTCGGCCGCAACCTGACGTTGCGCGGGTCGATGGCCTGGGTCCACGGGCGCTATTCGTCCTATCCCGATGCGCCCTATTTCCTGCCTAATCCGGTGACGACGGTCCCGGCCGGCATCACCTGTCCCGCGACGCGGCCCACGACGCGCGGTGGCAACCTCAGCTGTTCGGGCGATGCGACGGGCAACCAGATCATCCGCACGCCGCCGCTGTCGATCAACGTGTCGGGCACCTACAAGATCCCGACCTCGATAGGGGATTTCTCGCTCAGCGGCAGCTACGCCTACAACGGCAATTTCTACTGGACGCCGGACAACACCATCCACCAGCCGGCCTATCACCTGTTCGGCGGAACGGTGGGCTGGCAGCCGGCTAATCAGGCGTACCGGGTCGAAGTTTGGGCGCGTAACATCGGCAACGCCCGCTATGCGATCTACGGTGATTCGGGATCGCTCGGCCGGGTCGAATCGCCGGGCGAGCCCCGGACGTACGGCGTCACCCTGTCGACCAAATTCTGATCGCAAAGGAGCCGTGCCGCCACGACCGGCGGCACGGTCCGAAGCTCTCAGCGCCGGCGGTCGTTGAACGCCTGCACCGCGCGGCGATGATCGTCGGTGGTATGGGCGATCGCCTGCAACGCCGCCGACATGTCGAGGATGCCGGCCAGCGTCGCCAGCCGAGCTTCCTTCATCAGCCGCTTGGTGCTGCGGACGGCATAGCCCGGATTGGCGGCGATACGTTGGGCCAGCTCCATCGCGGCGGGCATCAGCGCGGCGGGTTCGACGACCTGCGCCACCAGCCCGATGTCCAGTGCCCGCGTCGCGTCGATCATGTCGCCGGTGAAGGCCATCTCCGCCGCGCGGCTGTAGCCGATCACCTGGGGCAGCAACCATGCCCCGCCGTCGCCTGCGATCAGCCCCAGCCGGGCAAAGCTTTCGGCAAAGCGTGCGGCGCTGCTGGCGATGCGGATATCCGCCATACACGCCAAATCGCAGCCGGCGCCGATCGCCGGCCCGTTGACGGCGGCGATCACCGGGACTTCCAGCGCGTCGAACGCCAGCGGCAGGCGCTGGATTCCGTTGCGATAGTTGCGCCGCGTGACCGTAGGATCGTCCCCCACCAGCGCGCCACCTGGCGCCATGTCGGTAATGTCGCCGCCGGTGGAAAAGGCGCTTCCCGCGCCGGTCAGCACGATCGCGCCGACATCGGGATCGCGGTCGGCCTGCGCCAGGGCCGCCAGCAGCGCGTCCTGCACCGCGAGCCCCGAGATCGGATTGCGCCGCTCGGGCAGGTTCAGCGTGATGCGCACGATCGCGGCAGTGCGCTCGACAAGGACGGGTTGGGTCATGCAGCCTCCTGAACGGGTGTCGTTACCTTAGCCCCAGCCCCCGCGCGATGATGCCCCGCAGGATCTCGCGGGTGCCGCCGCGCAACGAGAACGACGGGGCGGCGGCGATCGTCCGCGCCATCATGCCGGCCAGCCCCGGATCGGTCGGGTCGGGTTCGATCGTCACCAGCGGGCGGAGGATGTCGGGAGTCTCTTGCTCGAAGGTCGCGCCGGCTTCCTTGACGATCACCGCCTCGACCTGTGGGTCGTCGCCGCGTGCGATCATCGCGCTGACGCCGTGCGACAGGGCGCGCAGCACGGTAAGCCGGGCAGTGAGCTGGCCGATCGCGACTAGCGCTGGCGCGGCCGGCTCGGCCTCGAGCACCCGGACGGTTTCGGCGAGCAGCGGCACTGACGACAGGAATCGTTCGGGGCCGCTGCGCTCCAGCGCCAGTTCGCTCATCACCTGCGTCCAGCCGTCGCCCTCCGCCCCGATCAGCGCGCTGGCGGAGACGAACACCTCGTCGAACACCACTTCGTTGAAATGGTCCGCGCCGGTGATGTCCCGGATCGGCCGGATGGTGATGCCCGGTAGCCGCAGATCGATCAGCAACTGGCTGACCCCGGCGTGGCGCCGGCTCGATGGATCGGTGCGGCAGAACAGGATCATATAGTGGGCACGGTGGGCGTGGGTGGTCCACAGCTTGGTGCCGGTCACGCGGTAGCCGCCATCGACCGGGCGGGCGACGGTGCGCACCGCCGCCAGATCGGACCCGGCGTCGGGCTCGCTCATGCCGATGCAGAACGCGCACCGGCCACGCGCGATCTCCGGGACGATCGCGGCGCGTTGCGCGGGGGTACCGAAACGGATCAGCAACGGTCCGCTCTGGCGCTCGGCGACCCAGTGCGCGCCGCACGGGGCGCCGGCCGCGAGCAGTTCCTCCAGCACGGCATGGCGCTCCGCTGCGTCGCGTTCGCCGCCGCCGTCGGCCCTGGGCCAGGTCATCCCCAGCCAGCCGCGTTCGCCCAGCCGGCGGCTGAAATCGGCGTCCCACGCCGTCCAGCCGCCGGCACGGTCGCGCGGGGTGGCGTCGGCCAGAGCGTCGCTCAGGAAGCTACGCAGTTCGTGCCGTACCGCCCCGGTCGCGGCGGATTCGGGCAGCAATGTCGTCGCCCAGGCCCAATAGTTCGTACGATGCGTCGCCGCCGCCGTGCCCAGGCGTTCGGCCCAGATCGCCTCGCCGCCGAACTCGTCGCGCCATGCCGCCAGCGCCTGAGTGAAAAAATGAAGCGGATATTCTTCGGTGAAGCCCATCGCGCCGTGCAACTGGTGGGCGATCGCCGCCGCCGCGCCCGCCGCCGTTCCGGCGCAGACCTTGGCCGCGGCGACGGTGTCGGGATCGCCCGGTGCGTGCCGCACCATCTCGCCGGCGGCGCGCGCCATCGCCGCGTGACTCGCGAGCAGCGCGGCGCTGTGCTGGATAGCCTGGAATGTGGCGAGCGGCTTGCCGAACTGTGTCCGCTCCCGCGCATAGGTGACGGTCATGTCGAGGACGCGGGCGATCGCACCGGACATCTGCAACACGCGCAGCCCCGCGCCCAGCGTTGTGATCATCCCGGCGTCGTCGGCCGGCGCGGCGGCTTTGGCCGGGACGGCGTCGAAATGCAGCGTGTCGCGCGGGTGGGCGGCCAGATTGGCACCCTGCGCCACGCTCGCGCGGCGCGGATCGACGTGGATCAGGCGCGGGCCATCGTCGGACGACGCGGCGAGCACCAGCGTATCGACGCTGCCGCCCCATGGCACGCGCGCCACCGTTCCCGAGAGCCGGCCCTGCGTGTCGAGCGAGGCCGGGCCGCCGATGGTCGCCGGTCCCGTCGCCAGCGGTAGACCGGCCCCGGCGAGCAGGTGATTCGCCAGCATCGTCTCGGCGACCGGCAGCGGCACGGCGTAGCGCCCGAGCAGCGGGACGAGGCCCAGCCCGTCCGCTAGGGAAAGGCCGATCCCGCCTTGCGCCTCGGGCACCAATGCCAGCGGCAGGCCCATCGCGTCGATCGCGCGCCAGGCGTCACCCGGGTCTTTCTCCGCCCTGGCCCGGCGTAGCGCGGCGGCGTCGAAGCGATCACGCAGCAGCCGTTCGGTGGCATCGTAGAGGAGCTCGAACATGGCTATCTCCGCCCTCCCCCGGCGCCTGTCACTGCCCTACAGATTGGCGCGGCTGAAGAATGAGCGGGCATTGCCCTCGAACACCGCCTGCTTGCCGGCATGGTCGATGCAGGCCATCGATTCGATCACCGGCTTCAGATCGTCAAGATCGCGCCCGGTCGCCGGATCGAGCGACGACGCGCTGCCCGGACGTTCGGTGCCGAACATGCAGCGTTCGGGCCCGACCAGCCCGAACAGCAGCTCCAGCGACGGCTGGTAGTGGATGCAAGTGTCGAACCAGAATCGCTTGAGCGTGTGGAGGAACGGCTCATAGGCGGGGTAGCCGTTCTTGACATAAGTCTTGCTGCGCCGGTCCATGAACGCCTGCCACCGACCGAATTGATAGGGCACCGCGCCGCCGCCGTGGCTGATCATCATCTTCAGCCCCGGATAGCGTTCGAACACCCGCTCGCGCGCCATCGAGGTGATCGCCAGGCTCTCCTCGCTGGCGAAATGCTCGTCGTAGTTCTCGCGTCCGCAGCACCCGGCCGAATGGACATGGACCGGCACGTCCTTCTCGATCAACCGCTCCCACAGCGGATACCAATAGGGATCGCCGAAATTGGGTACCGCGCCGGTGCCCTCGCCCGGATCGGGATTGATCATCACCCCGGCAAAGCCGAGGTCGTCGATGATCCGGTCGAGTTCGTCGAACACGAATTCGATCGGCTGGTGCGGCGTCTGCGGCAGGCAGCCGACACCGCGAAAGCGATCCGGGTAGAGCTTCACCGTCTGGGCGATGCAATCGTTGTTGACCTCGGCATAGGCGACCACGTCGCGCCAGTTGGGGTTCGAATGCATCAACATGAACGGCCGGGGCGACAGCATCTGGACGTCGGTGCCCACCTCATCCATCAGCGCGACGTTGCGCGTGGCGGCCTTGGCGATCACATCCTCGCTGATCGCGTTGCGGGTATTATATCCCTGGTTGCCGTTCGATGCCTGCAACATGCTGCGATACGAGAAAATCTCGGGGACGGGCAGCAGATGGGCGTGGGCGTCGATGATCATGGCAGGCTCCTGGCTGGCGTGGGGGATGCGCAACGAACGACGCCGCGCGCGAAGAGATCGGTGATCGCGGTGGACTCGATGCCGAGTTCCGCGAGGATCGCGGCGCTATGTTCGCCCAGCGCCGGCGGGGCGCGATCATGCGCGATGGCGGTGCGCGAGAAACGGACCGGATTGGCGATGGTCGGCACGGTGGCATAGCTGGCCCCGATCGCTCGACGTGCTCCGCGCGACACCGCCTGTGGGTCGGCGAATGCTTGTGGAATGGTATTGATTTGCGCGGCGGTAACCTTCGCCTCCGCCAGCCGGTCGAGCCAGTCGTCGGTGGGGCGCCGGGCAAAGGCGGCGATCAGCAATGGTATCAGCGCGGCGCGATGAATGCAGCGATCTGCGTTGGTGGCGAACCGCGGGTCGCGCGCCAGCGCGGGGGCCTCCAGCGCGACGCACAGCCGGGCATATTGTACGTCGTTACCGACGGTGATGACGATCCGGCCGTCCGCCGTGTCGAACGCCCCGCACGGCACGACGTTCGGATGGTCGTTGCCCAGCCGCTGCGGCAATCGCCCGTCGACCAGGTGATTCATCCCCTGGTTGGCGAGCATGGCGAGCTGTACGTCGAACAGCGCGATGTCGATGTGCTGGCCGGCGCCGTCGGCGTCGCGCGCATGGAGCGCGGCCAGCACCGCGCTGCCGGCGTACATGCCCGTGAACAGGTCGGTGATGGCGACGCCGACCTTCACCGGGCCGCCGCCGGGCGATCCGTCGGGCTGGCCGGTAATGCTCATCAGGCCGCCCATCGCCTGCATGTTGAAATCATAGCCGCCCTGTCCGGCGCGCGGGCCATCCTGGCCAAAGCCGGTGATCGAACAATAGACCGCGCGCGGGTTGCGCGCCGCTACGCTGACGGGGTCCAGACCGTAGCGCGCCAGCGCCCCGACCCGAAAATTCTCGATGATCACATCGGCGCGGTCGGCCAGCGCGGTGACGACCGCCAGCCCCGCCGGATCGGCGAAATCAATCGCCAGCGAACGCTTGCCGCGATTCGCCGCCAGGAAATAGCCCGATTCGCGGGAAGGTGTGCCGTCGTCATGCGCCAGATAGGGCGGTCCCCAGCTGCGCGTATCGTCGCCGTGTGCGGGGTGCTCGACCTTGATGACGTCGGCGCCGAAATCGGCGAGCAGCTGCGACGCCCACGGCCCCGCGACCACCCGGCTCAGTTCGAGCACCCGAATTCCGTCCAGCGCCGTCATCGTCGTCCCCGCGTCCGCCCGCGGTCAGGCCTTGGCGATCCAGATCGCCTTGGGCCGGGTATATTCGAGCAGGCCGACCAGGCCGCTCTCCACCCCCAGGCCCGATTGCTTGGTGCCGGCCTGCGGGGTCAGGTGCGAAATGCCGGTGTTCTCGTTCACCCACACGCACCCGGTCTCCAGCCGGTGCGCGATGCCGACGGCGCGAGCGGTGTCGCCCGACCATACCGACCCGCCCAGCCCATAGCTGCTGGCGTTGGCGCGCTCGACCACTTCATCGTCGCTGGAAAAGCGCATCATCGGCAGGACCGGCCCAAAGGCTTCCTCCTGCACGACGCGCGATTGCTCGGGCGGATTGTCGACCAGCGTCAGCGGGACGAAATAGCCGCGCTCGGGCACGGCGGCGCCTTCCAGGACGCGCAATCCTTCGGCGCGCGCATCGTCGACCAGCGCACGGACTCGGTCATATTGCCGCTTGTTCTGCAACGGGCCGAACATCACGCCCTCCTCACGGCCGTCGCCGACTTTGCCCGCCTGAATCAGAGCGTGGAGCTTGTCGCGGAACGCATCATAGATCGCGTCGTGGACGTACAGCCGCTTGGTCGCGACGCAGATCTGTCCGGTGTTGCCATAGGCGCCCAGAAAGATGCGCGGCGCGACGCTCTCGACATCGGCATCGTCCAGCACGATCGCGGCGTCGTTGCCGCCCAGTTCGAGCGTCATCCGCTTCAGGTCGCCCGCCGCGGCGGCGGCGATCTTGCGCCCCGTTTCGGTCGATCCGGTGAAGGTGATCTTGGCGAAGCCGGGATGCGCGGTGATCAGCGGGCCGAGATCGTCGCCGCCCGACAGCACGTTGACCACGCCCGCCGGGAAATGATCCTTGATCAGTTCGGCGATACGCAGCGTGCACAGCGGAGTGAACGGTGACGGCTTGATCACCACGGTGTTACCCGCGATCAGCGGCGGTACCAGCTTGAACATGCCCAGCACCACCGGGAAGTTCCACGGCACCAGCCCGGCGACGACGCCCAGCGGCACGCGGTGCACCTCGACGCGGTGGGCGTCATTCTCTTCAGTTACCTCGACCGGCAGATCCCACTGCGCCATGCCGCGCGTCCAGTCGACCGCGCGCACGAATTCGCGCTGCGACCCGATATGGGGGCGGCCCATTTCCAGTGTGAACAGCAGCGCCAGTTCCTCGGCATGAGCCTCGATCGTGTCGGCGGCGGCGAGCACGGCGCGCTTGCGTTCCGCGATCGGGGTGTCGCGCCAGCCGGGAAAGGCGCGGGTGGCGGCGGCGACCGCGCGGTCGAGTTCGGCCGCCCCGGCATCGGGCGCCTGCGCAAAGGCCTCGCCCGTGGCGGGGTTGATCACGTCGATCGTCGCGGCGGTGGTGACCAGATCGCCGTCGATCAGCAGCCGATAGTTTTGGTGGGGTCCGCTCACGCCATCTCTCCCGTTGCGCCGCGCGCTGGTTCGTCGTCGCCGGTTCAGGCCGGCGCGCCTTTCCCCTAGTCCTTAGTCAGGCCTCGGGAAGCGCCAAAATAGGAGTTCGCGATCAAAGCATAACGACGCGGTATGTTTGTCCGCGCGCCTGATCTGCTACCGCCGGCCCGCGTATCGCACAGGAGAGGTCCCGCCATGTCCGTCAGCCGTCATCTGGTCGATCCCGAACTGCTGCCGCTGCTCGATCTGATCCCGCACGTGGCGATGTCCACCGATACGCTGGCACAGGTCCGCGAGCGCCGGCTGCCGTTGCCGGCGACGATGACCGGCGGGGTCGACAAGGTCGAACGAACGATCGCCGGCCCGCCGGGCGCCGCCGACGTCGCCATCACCTGTTACGGCCCGGCCGGCAACGCCGATGCGTTGCCGACCATCCTCCACATCCATGGCGGGGGCTATGTCGCCGGGCGCGCGGCGTCGGGCGAGCCGCGCCACCGGCTGCTCGCCGGCACGCTTGGTTGCCGGATCGTGTCGGTCGACTATCGCCTCGCGCCCGAAACGCCGTTTCCGGGGGCGCTGCTCGATTGCCATGCCGCGCTCGATTGGATCTTCGCGTCGGGTGCCGACGGCGGTCACGATCTCACGCGGATCGGCGTGATGGGTGAAAGCGCGGGCGGCGGTCTCGCCGCCGCGCTGGCGCTCTACGCTCGGGACGAGCGCACGCATCCGCTGGCGTTCGTGCACCTGACCTATCCGATGCTCGATGACCGCACCGGCAGTCTGGTCGATCCGCATCCTACCGCCGGCGAGTTCGTGTGGACCGCCGCCGACAATCGCTTCAGCTGGAGTAGCCTGTTGGGCGGCGCGCCGGGCGGGGACGGGGTCTCGGCCCACGCCGCGCCGGCCCGGGCAGCCGATCTGTCGGGGTTGCCGCCGCTCTATCTCGCGACCGGCGCGCTGGACTTGTTCATCGACGAGAATCTCGATTTCGCGCGCCGTGCCGCGCGTGCGGGCGTTCCGGTCGAGCTGCATGTCTATCCCGGCGCGTTCCACGGATTCGATCTGGTGCCCGGCGCGGCGGTATCGCAACGGATGCGGGACGACGGCGCCGCCGCGCTGGCGCGGGCGATGGCGCCGCGATAGCCGGCCCTTATGGGTGCAGTGCAAGTCGCTATTTTGCGACATGACCGTGCGGCTATAGCGATGCCGCATACAGTGCCGGTCGGCGCGCAGTTCAGGAGAGCATGACATGATCGCGTCCAAGGCGGCGGTAAGCCGCGCTGCCAATGCGCCGCTGTCGATCGAGACCGTGATGGTCCGCCCCCCGGCGGAGGGCGAGGTCCTGATCGAGCTGAAGGTCGCCGGGCTGTGCCACACCGATCTCCATGCGATAGAGGGCAATTCGCGGGCGGTGCGCTGGCCGATGGTGCTCGGGCATGAAGGTGCCGGCGTCGTTGCCGAAGTCGGGCCGGGCGTCGACGAGTTCCGCGCGGGCGATCATGTCCTGCCCTTCGCCATGCCCGAATGCGGCCATTGCGACCTGTGCACCGACGGCAGGCCGCACAATTTTTGCGAACAATTCCCCAGCATGTTCGGCGGCGCCCGCACTGGCTTTGGCGACGGCATGGCGGCGTTTGTCTCGCTCGGCACCTTCTCCCAATATATCACCGTGCCGGCGTGGAGCCTGGCCAAGGTCCGTCCGGACGCGCCGCTTGATCTGATCTCGACCGTGAGCTGCGGCGTTGCGACCGGGGTGGGCGCGGTACTGTTCACTGCCAAGGTAGAGCGTGGCGCATCGGTGGTGGTGTTCGGGCTGGGCGGCGTCGGCCTCAGCGCGGTACAGGGCGCGCGCATGGCGGGCGCGACCACGATCATCGGCGTCGATGTCGCGGCAGACAAGGAAGCCGCCGGGCGCAGCTATGGTATGACCCATTTCGTCAACCCGCGTGAGGTCGACAATGTCGTCGAATCGATCCAGGGTATCACCGGCGGCGGCGCCGACTACAGCTTCGACTGTGTCGGCAACATCGCGCTGTTGCGCCAGGCGTTCGATTGCCTGCGGACCAGCTACGGCGTGTGCACCGCGGTTGGGCTGGTCGGGGGCGAGCTGACCATTCCCGCGCCGATGCTGCTGATGGGCAAGCGATTGATCGGCACGACAATGGGCGGCGCGCGGCCGAAGGAGGATTTGCCCAGGCTGGTCGATTATTTCATGGACGGCCAGCTCGACCTGGAAACTCTGGTGTCCGACCGACTGCCATTCGACCTGATCAACCACGGTTTCGACCTGATGCGCGAAGGCAAGACGCGGCGGACCATCGTCACCTTCTGACTCAGTAGGTGCTGTAGCCGCCATCGACGGTGTGGCACCCGCCGGTAACGAAGCCCGCTGCGTCGGACAGGAGGAAGGCGACCAGCTCGGCCACTTCCTCCGGCCGGCCATAGCGGCGCAGCGGCAGCGCGCCCTCGATCCGACTGCGTGCGGCGGCGGCATCGGTGGCGTTGGCGGCCTGTCCGGCGTTGATCGCGTCGATCATGCGCCCCGCGATCGGACCTGGATTGACGCAATTGACCCGCACCCCGTGCGGCCCAGCCTCGGTCGCGGCGACGCGCGTCAGGCCGACCACTGCGTGCTTCGACGCCGAATAGCCGATCATCCCCGGCCCGCCGCGCAGGCCCGCGACGCTCGACGTGTTGACGATGCTGCCACTGCCCTGCCGGTACATCACCGGCAGGACGCGCTGCAATCCCAGGAAGCACGCATCGACATTGACCGCGAACACCGCGCGGAACTGCGCGATCGCATAGCTTTCGACCGGCGCCACCGGGCCTTCGACGCCGGCGTTGTTGAAGAAGCCGTCGATCCGCCCGAACGCATCGCAGGCGTGCGCGACATAATCGGAGACGAAGCCGTCGTCGGTAACGTCGCCCTCGATCCGCAGCAACTGGCCGGGCGCGATCGACGCGAGCGGCGACCAGTCGGTGCCGGCCCGGTCGACCGCGACGATGGTGGCACCGCGCGCGGCAAGCAGGCGCGTGGTGGCGGCGCCGATCGCGCCCGCCGCCCCGGTGATGATGACGACGGCCGGATCGACGGTCACGCGGCGGCCTCGGCGGTGGCGTTGCCTGACAGCGCGAAGCCGGGATAGCCCGCCTCCGCGATCTCGTCGCAGATCGCGCGATACGGCCCGACGCCGCCGATGAACGGCATGAAGACGCGGGCCTTGCCCGGCACGTTGGCACCCAGATACCAGCTCTTGCCCTTCAGGAAGAGCGTACCCGCCGCCGCCGCGTTGACGCGATCGACCCAGCGATCCTGCGCCTCGGCCTCCGCCTCGATCCGGGTCGCGCCGCGTGCGTCGGCATGGGCGATCAGCGCCGCGATCCATTCGACATGTTGTTCGATCGAGACGACGACGTTGCTCAGCACCGACGGGCTGCCCGGCCCGGTCACGGTGAACAAATTGGGGAAATTGGCCATCGCTACTCCCAGGTAGGTCCGTGGCCCCTCGCGCCAGACGTTCGCGATCGTCCGGTGATCGACGCCCTGAATGTCGATCGCGGTCAGCGCGCCGGTCATGGCGTCGAATCCCGTGGCGTAGACGATCACGTCGAGCGGATAGTCGCGCTCGCTGGTGCGGATGCCCTCGGCGGTGACTTCGACGATCGGGTGGGCGGCGGCATCGACCAGCGTCACGTTGGGGCGGTTGAACGTCTCGTAATAATCGGTGCCGATCGCCAGCCGCTTGCTGAACACCGGATAGTCGCGGGGGATGAGCCGTTCGGCGGTGACGGGGTCGGTGACGATCTCGCGGATCTTGTGCGCGAAGAAGTCGGCGGCGGTGGAATTGGCGGCCTCGTCGGTCATCAGGTCGCTGAACGCGGTCATGATCACCGCGCCGCCGATGTTCCAGCACCGCTCGTAGACCTCGGCCCGCTCTTCGGCGCTGACACTCATCGCGGTGCGGCCCTTGGGCGGCAGCCAAGGGGCGAACAACTCGCCGATGCCGCGCAGGTCGCCAACCCGTGCCCGGGCGCGCAAGGTTCCGGCATTGTCCTTGAATTCGGCGACCTGCGCCTCGCTGTGCGGCGCGTTCATCGCCGGCGCGACATAGGCGGGGGTGCGCTGGAACACGGTAAGATGGCCGGCGACCTGTGCAGCGAGCGGGATCGTCTGGACCCCCGACGATCCAGTGCCGATGATGCCGATGCGCTTGCCGGCCAGATCGACGCCGTCGTGCGGCCAGTTGCCGGTGTGATAGGATTCGCCCGCAAACTGCTCGATTCCCGCGATGTCCGGCATCCGGCCGACCGACAGCGCGCCGGTTCCCATGATCAGGTATCGAGCATCATATTCGGCCCCGTCGGCCGTGCGCACGCTCCAGCGATCCGTGGCGGTATCGAATCGCGCGCCCGTGACGGTGGCGCCGAACCGGATGTCGCGGCGCAGGTCGAGCCGGTCCGCCACGAAGTTCAGGTAGCGAAGGATTTCCGGCTGGGTCGCGTAGCGTTCGGTCCAGGTCCACTCCTGCTCGATCCCCTCGTCGAACGAGAAGGAATAGAGCATGCTCTGCGCATCGCAGCGCGCGCCGGGATAGCGGTTCCAGTACCAGGTGCCGCCGACGTCGGCGGCGGTCTCCAGCACGGCGACGCTTTTGCCCATGCCGCGGAACTTGTGCAGCGCATAGAGCCCGGCGAAGCCTGCCCCCACGATCACCACGTCGAACGACCGCGCGCTCATCGACGGCACTCGCGGCGCTGGCTGTGCGATGTCGTTCCCATTGTCCTCTCCCGTTGGCGCGGCCCGAAATCCGCCTAGCCTCGCCCCATGTCATTGCCGGGGCGAGCCGCGCAAATAGCGTCTTGCGATCCGGTCATCGCCGGCATTTATGGAAGGAAACAGGCGTCGAAAGGGGAGGGTGTCGCGTGCCGGAATTCATCGACAGGCTGTGCGATTTCATGCGCGCGCCGGGCCACGCGGATGCCGCGGTGCTCGACGATGCGTGGGTCGGCATCAGCGATACGGTGGCGGTTGCGCTGGCCGGATGGGACGAGCCGTCCGCGCGGGCGGTGCGCCAAGCCTATGGTTCGAGCGAAGACCCCGCGTTTGGGCAGCCAGGCCTCGATGCGGAGCGCGAGGCGTTGATCCAGGGCACGGCGGCGCATGCGCTCGACTATGACGATGTCGCGCTCGGCAGCGTTACCCATCCGTCGGCGGTGATCGTGCCCGCCTTGCTGGCGGTCGCGGCGCGACGACCGGATCTGCGCCCGCGCGTTCTGGCCGCCTATGCCGTCGGGCTGGCGGTGGACGCGGCGGTCGGGGAGGCGCTTGGATTCGGCCATTATGATCGCGGTTGGCACGCGACGTCGACGATCGGGCCGATCTCGGCGGCGGCGGCGCTGGGGTATTTGGTCGAGCTGGAGCCGCGCGGCGCGCGCAGCCTGCTGGCGCTGGCGGCGGCGCAATGCGGCGGTATGCAGCGCAATTTCGGCACGCTGGCCAAGCCGGCGCACGTCGGCTTCGCCGCGGCGACCGCGGTGCGTGCGCTGCTGTTGGTCGAGGCTGGAATGACCGGCGACCAGGATATCTTCGGGCCGGGCGGCTATTTTGATCTCTACGGGGATGCGGCGGCGGCGGTGCGCGCGGCCAATTGCGGCTTCGCGCTCGCGGCGGGGCGGGTATCGCGGAAGCTCTATCCATGCTGCTACGCGACCCATCGCATGATCGGCGCGGCGCTGGCCGCGCGCGATAGCATCGCTCACCCCTTCGCCCCCGATCTCCGGATCGTCGTCGACGTCCCCTACGGCACGATGCGGCCGTTGCGGTTCACCGATCCGCGCGACGGCAATGAGGCCAAGTTCTGTGCCGCTTACACTGTCGCGACGGCTCTCGGCACCGGTACGGTTCGTTTGGGCGATTTCACTGCCGAGGCAATAGCGCGACCTGCGATAAGGGCGCTGATGAAGCGGATCGCGGTGGTTGAATCGCCCAACGGGGCGGGAGTCGTGGCTGGCCTCGACAGCGGCGACGTGCATTTACGGATCGTTCGAAGCAATGAAACCGTCGTTGAAGCGATCTCGTCAGTCTATCCCGGATCACCTCTCGCGCCGATCGGCCCGGAACAGCTTTGGGACAAGATTTCAGATTGTTTGCGAACCCACGCGCGGACGCACCGAAAAATCGCTCGATCAGAGTTTGAGCGAAAGGTCGGGCAATATGTCGCAAGGTGCCGTTCGGCCAGTGCCAACGTGTCTCCTCGCTGCATTCCGGATAGGTACGGCGATCCGTCAGGCGACGAGTTTGGCACTTAGCCGACGCGGCCGCCCCGCGCAGCGGACGGCCCCTTCTCCACTTAACTGGATGCTCAACCGAGCCTTCCTAATATTCAATCGACAGTCAGGGCATCCATCCTCACCCTTTATGTCGGACGTGCGATCCACGCACGCAACGACATTAAGACTCTCATGGAGGGGATCCTGATGAAGCCGTTTCTCGGCCTCGGCTTGCTCGGTGGCGTAAGCCTGCTCACCTTGGCAACGACCGCGCACGCAACACCAATCGACTCCGGCGCGGCTGGCGAGCAAGGGACCGCTGTGGTCGCCGCGGCCGTGACGGCGACTCCCGGCCAGCAAACGCCCCCTTCTGCAAACGATCCGGCTGACGGCAGCGCCGCGGATCGGACCGTGCCGCAGTCCGCCGCGACCAGCGAGGCGCCGGCCGCCGCTGAAATCGTCATTACCGGCTCCCGCCTGATCCAGAACGGCAACAACAGCCCGACGCCGCTAACGGTCGTCAGCTCGCAGCAGCTGCTGGAATTGCAGCCGACCTCGGTGGGTGCGGCGCTGCAGAATCTGCCGGTATTCCAAGGGTCGATGGGCCAGAATACCGGCACCGGCGGCAGCGGATCAAATGGCGGTCCGAACGGTTCGGCCAACGCGCCGAACATCCGCAATCTGGGGCTGTTCCGCAACCTGACGCTGTTCGACGGCCGACGTCTCCAGCCGACCACCGATACCGGCCTGGTCACCATCGACATGATTCCGCAGATGTTGCTGCAGCGGGTCGACGTGGTGACCGGCGGCGTTTCCGCGGTCTATGGCTCCGACGCGATCAGCGGGGTCGTCAATTTCGTGACCGACCGCAAGTTCGACGGCATCAAGCTCAAGGCGCAGTACGGCATCTCCGGCAAGGGCGATGGCCCGGTTTTCGACGCGGGCATCGCGGTGGGAACGAGCTTTGCCGGTGGCCGCGGGCATGTCGAGGCGAGTTTCGAATACTATGATGACCGCGGGATCTCCGACATGTTCTCGCGCAGCAACGGCCAGCTCTGGCAGGTCGAGGGCAGCAATTCCGCCGCGGTTTCGTCGACCGCGCAGCTGATCGCGCCGGGAACCGCGAACAATCCCTATGCGCTGTATTCGAACGTCCGCAACGCGCAGACCAGCTTTGGCGGCTTGATCAACAGCGGCCCGCTGGCCGGAATGACCTTTTCGGCGGATGGTGTGCTCTCCGCTTTTCAGCACGGTACGCTGACCGGAACGCGCGGCTACGAAGTCGGCGGCGACGGTGGCTATTTCTTCAACACCTCGCTCAAGGGCGCATTGCTGGCGCGGCGCGCCTTTGCCCGTGTCGATTACGACCTGACCGATGACGTGCATTTTTACGCCGAAGGTTTCGGCGCGTTCAATCGCAACAGCTACAATGATACGTCACTGAACTTCGCCAATCTCGTGCTCAGCGCGCAGAATCCGTTTCTGGGCAACTATCGATATGGAACGGACACCACGACGTTCACGCTCAGCAAGATTCCGCTGCAGCTCGGGCCGCACAACAAGGTGTTCAACCTCGACAACTACTATGGTACCGCCGGATTCGAGGGATCGCTCGGCAGCAAATTCAAGTGGGAAGTGAACGGTAGCTACGGCTATTCGACCCAGGCGCAGACCACTATGCGCAACATCAATTTGCAGCACCTCTATTCGGCGCTGGACGCGGTGAGCGTCAACGGCAACATCGTCTGTCAGATCAATGCGGACGCGATCACGTCCAATGATGATCCCAGCTGCGCGCCGCTCAACTTCTTTGGTCCCAGCGCGGCGTCGGCGGCCGCAATCGACTACATCACCGACGTCACCCGTTCGAAGACGACATCAACCTTGGTGAATTTCGGGGGATCGGTCACCGGTTCTCCGTTCTCCACCTGGGCTGGCCCGGTCAATCTCGCCATCTCCGGCGAGTGGCGGCGCACGACGTTGCAGTCGACCAGCGAAGTCTCGCCCGATGAGAAGGCGGATTGCACGGGTATTCGTTTCAACGCCTGCACGGCCAACACCAATCTGCATCAGGTCACATTCGCGATCATTCCGCTCGTCAAGCAGACGGTGGCGGAAGCCGCGGTGGAAGCCGAAATCCCGCTGCTGGCGGATTCGGCGATCGCGCGGCGGCTGAGCGTCAACCTGGCCGGTCGTTATGCGAACTACGACAGTTTTGGCGGTGCGTGGACGTGGAAGGCGGGCCTCGACTGGCGCGTCAACGACGAGTTGCTGTTGCGCGCTACGCGCTCGCGCGACTTCCGTGCGCCCAATCTCAGCAACCTCTACCAGCCGACCACGGTGAGCCGCGGCACCGTCATCGACCAGCTCACCAACCAGACGATCGCCAACGCGCAGATCCTGACCGGCGGCAATCCGGGCCTGAAGCCGGAGATCGGCAACACGCTGACGCTGGGCTTTGTCTACAAGCCGAACTGGCTGCCCGGCGCCAGCCTGTCGGTCGACGGCTATGACATCAACATCACCGATGCCATCACGTCCCTGAACGGCTCGAACGTCACGATCCAGCGGCTGTGCAATGCTAGCGGGGGAAGCTCGGCGCTGTGTTCGCTGATCGTCCGGCCGAACGGGTATAGCGATACGTCGGCCGCCAACAACGCGACCCTGTTTTACAGCCGATCGATCAACGCATCATCGATCAAGACACGCGGCATCGATTTCGAGCTCAACTACAATACGCGGCTCGCCCATCAGCCGCTCTCGCTGCGCGTGCTGACGACCTACCAGCCCACGCTGAAGCAATCGACTCCGGGCATCGCGGAATCCGACGTTGCCGGCTATGCCTATTCGTCGGTCGGGATCACCACCACGCCGAAATGGCGGATGACCGCGATGGTCAATTACAATCTCACCGACGAAGTGCGTCTGACGCTCGTCGAGCGTTGGCGGAGCAGTCTTCAGTACAATGCCGATCCGACGCTGTATTATGTCGATAACAAGATTCCGGCGTTCGGCTGGACCAACCTGAACCTGAGCATCACGCCGAAGAGCAGCTGGGCCAAGGATTTCGAATTCTATATCAACGTGACCAATCTGTTCGATCAGAAATCGCCGATCGCCATCAACGGATCGTCGGATACCGGCCGGTTTGGCGCCTATATTTCGACAGACGATTTCGTTGGCCGCTATTTCACCACCGGCGTGCGCGCCCGGTTCTGAGGAGGAGCAAGATGGTTCGCAAGGCCGGCAAGATGCTGTTGCTGCTCGCTGCGTTCATGCAGCCGGCGGCGGAAGCCGGGCTGCTCGCGCAGCAGGCGGGTGTATCGGGTGCTCCGGGGCTGCTCGCCGGGGTTTCACGAATCGACATCACGCCTCCTTTGGAGGACCTGCCCAAGCCGTTCGCCACGATCGGCAGCAAGATCTACGTACGGACGATCGTGTTTCAGGCGGGTGGCCGGCGAGCGGTGCTGGTCAACGGCGACTTGCCGACGATCGCGACCGACGTTTTCGAACAGCTGGTGAAGCGTATCGCCGAGGCGGCGAATGCGCCGGTTGAAAACGTCATGCTGTCGGTCACGCATACGCACAACGCCGTGCGTCTCGACAACAATCCCAAGGGGATCATGTTGCCGGGTTCGGCGAAGGTCACCGCCTATACCGCCGACCTGATACTGAGATCGGTGACGGAAGCGGTCGCCGACCTTCAGCCAGCCAAAGCCGGCTACGGCAACGGCATCTTCCACCTCGCGGCGGCGCGGATGGAGCCGGGACAGCCGCGCGGGAGCAGGCAGCCGGCGGCGGATCGCACCCTTGGCGTGTTCAAGATCGAACGCGCGGACGGGACGCCGCTCGCGGTGCTGGTCAACAACGGCCCAGAGCCGGTGATGGCGATGCGCGTCAAGACCGAGATCAACGCGGACGTCGCCGGCGTCATGGAACGCTATGTCGAGCAGCGCTTCGGCGACAAGGCGGTGGTGCTCTACACGGTCGGATCGCCGCCCGACGTCGTCATCAACACCAGCGGGGGTGACACCGTTGCGGGGCGGGGAGCGCTTCCGCCCGGTGCCACGCCCGCCGACCCGCACGCGCTGATGAGCGCCGTCGGCACCGTCCTGGGCGAGGAAGTGATCGCGACGCTCAACAATATCACCACCAGCGCCGACGTCCGCATCCAGGGCATGTTGCAAACGCTGGTCTGCCCCGGCCAGATCACCACGCCCTACGCCAACGCCTGTTCCGACGCACCCGGCGCCACGCTGCCGAAATGCGTGTTCACGACGCGCGACGGCCCGCCGCAGACGCTTCGTTTCGGGCTGATTCAGATCGGCGACGTGGCGCTGATCCACAGCGATGCCAACATCCTTCCGGCGGTGTGGGCCAAGGTGAAGCAGCAGGCGCCGAACCCCGACAAGACCATGCTCGTCTCTCTTGTATTCGGTCCGATCCACTATGTGGTCGATGACAGCGATTACGCCGGTCACAGCTATCCCGTGACGGCGACCACCGTTAAACCGGGCTGCGCTGCACCGGGCTTCGTCCGGGAATCGCTGGCGATGCTTAACAAGGCGCAGAGCGACAAGGCGCGCTGAGCGCCGAGAGCCTTTCGAAGCGGACGGCATCATCTGTTGACTCGGAAGATGCAGAAAACAAAAGATAAATAGAGCATGTTCCTTCAACCTGATCGAATCATGCTCTAGCGGGATCGGCGGCCCGTTTTGCCTCCCGGCCTGGGCGGGGACATGCGCGCAAGGATAGTGTCAGACCAATGATCAGATCGAATGGGCCCGTTTCGCCGGTGGACGGTAATCGTCAGCAGGAGGCCACCGCCGGTGCGCCTGAAGGCGAATCCCGGCGGGATCTGCTGCGCGGGCTGGTCAGCCTGCCGGCGGTGGCGATGGCGTCCCAGATGATCGCCAGCGACGCGCAGGCGCAGCGGGCCGCGGCGCCCGCGCCTGCGAAGGCTTCGCCGGGCGGCGACGCGGGCAAGCTTCCGTTCGTCTTCTCGCTCAGTTCCTACGATCACATGGCGGCCGTCACCGATGGCCGAATTCCGATCGAGCGGGCGGATCCGCTGTTCATTCGCTTGCCGATCCCGGAGGCGTTCCGGCGCTTTCTGGCCACGCGCGACTGGGATGTCGCCGAGGTCGGCTTTTCCCAATATGCGTCGATCCGCGCATCGGGCGACAACAGCTTTGTCGGTATTCCCATCTTCACCTCGCGGCTGTTTCGCCACAGCGCGATCTTTGTGCGGTCCGACCGGATCAAGACGCCCGAGGATCTGCGCGGGCGCCGCATCGGCATCGTCGGGTGGGCCAATTCCGCAGGGTTGTGGGCGCGCGGTATGCTGCGCGACATGTATGGGATCGAGCCGCACGAGATCATCTGGTATCAAGGCGGCGTGGAGCGGCCGGGCCGGCCGGAGAATGTTCCGGCCAAGTTCCTCGACCCGCGGGTGCGCTATATTCCGGTTGCCGACCGCGGCATCGAGGAAATGCTCTGGTCCGGCGATCTCGACGGCATCATCGTTCCCTCGCCACCCGCCAGCGTCGAAGGGTCGGTCAGCTCGGGCGGTCTGGTGCGCCGCCTGTTCGAGGATGCGCGAATCGAGGAGCGCCGCTATTTCGAGAAGACGCGCTGCCTGCCCGCCATGCACACGATCGTCATGACGCGCGAACTCTACGACCGCGACAACGACATCGGCCGGCGCATCTATCAGGCGCTGGATCTGTCCCGCCGCCGCTATTTCGACAGTCTCGCCGACACCGCCGCCAGCCGGGTTCCGGTGCCGTGGGCGGAGGAGTATATCCAGAGCCTCGAACCACTGACCGGCCCTGACGTCTGGCCCTATGGCGTCGACGCCAATCGCCCGACCATCGATACCGGATTGCGATATCTGCACGAACAGGGACTGATCGATCGCCGCCTGAAGGCCGCCGATGTTTACCCCGAGTGGGAAGGGGGCAACCTGTGATCCAGTCACCCGTCAAGCTGACCATCGCGCTGATGGCCTATGACCATGTCTATGAAATTCGCGGCCGGGACACCGATTACGAGATCCGTTCGGGCGCGGTCGAAATCGCTGGACTGGCACCGACGTGGGTCGATCTTCCGGCGCCCCATTCGTTCGAGCGGTTCGCGGACAACCGCGAATGGGACATTTCCGACGTGCCGCTCGCCGAATATGCCCAGCGTCGTCTGGCCGGGGATACGCGCATCACCGCGCTGCCCATTTTCACCTCGCGGCGCTTTCTGCACGACAGCATCGCCGTTCGCCGCGACCGGATCGCCAGGCCCGCCGACCTTCGTGGCGCGCGCATCGCCGTGCCCGAACGCGATCTGACGGAGTGCCTCTACGTCCGCGGGATGCTCGCCGAGATGTACGGGCTGGGATCGAATGACGCGCGCTGGGTTCCAGTCGATGACTCCGGGATGGTGGCGCTCCTCAAATCCGGCAAGGTCGATGCCGCGATCGCGCCACCCCACCGGCTTCCCATCGGTGGGGACATGACCGGCGTCGGCCGGCTGTTCCCCAGGCCGGGGGATGCCGAACGCGCGGCGCTGAAAAAGACCGGCGTGTTTCCCATCCTGCGCGCGCTCGCCGTGCGCACCGAGTTGCTGCAGAACCACCGCTGGCTCGCGTCGAATCTGTACCGGGCGTTTGAAGTCGCCCGGCGGCGGTATTTCGCGCGGCTGGACGATATTCGGGCAAGCCGTGTTCCCATCCCCGCCGTGGACGGCCACATGCGCACCATCCGCGAGGCTTTCGGCGGCGAGTTCTGGCCTTATGGCCTGGCCGCCAACAAAGCGACCCTGACCGCGTTCCTGCGCTATGGATCGCAACAGGGACTTTTTCCACAGAACGCCGGAGAGGCGACGAAACTGTTCGGACATGTCGAGGAATTCGTCGACAAATATTGATGGCGATCTGTATCGGTCAGGCGGACGGTTCCATCCTGTTGGCGATTTCCTTCTCTTTCAGCACCGCCGCCGCCTCCTCGAGGCATTCGATCATCAACCCGGCGGCGGGGCTCAGCGGCCGGTTTCGGTTCCACAACATGCCGGCACCCCGTGGCATCGGCGGAAGTGAAAGCGGCAAAACCGCCAAAGGGAGCAATGTGTCGTGGGCCGCGGCGCTGGCCATCGCCGCGATCGCGCGCGTCCGGTAGAGGCAGGCGCGCGTCAGATGAAGCGACGACGTTTCGATGTAGTCGCGCTCAAGCTCGATGCCGTTGCGGATCAAGGCGCGTTCAAGGGGTTCGCGCATCTGTGATGGCAACGGCGGCAACACCCAGGGGTATTCCTTCAGATCCGCCCATTCCAGATGCTCAAGCTGTGCCAACGGATGCGCCGGACTGGTCACCAGCACCAGTTGCTCTTCGAGCAGCAGCTTCTCCTCAAAGCCGCTCGACGGCGACAGGATCGGTAGCCGTCCTACCACCAGATCAAGCTTTCCCTCCCATAATTGCGGCAGGAGGGTCGAGGTCGTCCCTTCGCTCACCAGTACGTTGGTGGTGGCCGATCGTTCCTTGAGCAACGCGATCGCGTCGGGCACCAGCACTGAACTCGACGCCGCATAGACGCCGATGCTCACCTTGCCGCCCGAACCGGAACTGAGCGCCTTCAGCTCGTCGCGCGCCTGCTGCAGCTCGATCATCATGCTGCGGGCGTACCGGATCAGGCACTCTCCGTAGATCGTCGGGCGCAGGCCCTGGGTGGTGCGCGTGAACAATTCGAGCTCGAGGCCCTTCTCCAGCTCGGCGAGGGCCTTCGATACCGCCGGCAGGGTGACGTGGGTGGCTTCCGCGACCTTCTTCAGATTGCCGAGATCGTCGAGCGCGACCAGCAGCTTCAGCTGCCGGGCCTTCAGATTGCGCAGGAGGTACCAATCCAGGGAGGTGGGCATAACAATGGCCTAACAAACGGAGCGCGCACGCGGGGCATCCCGCCGCAAAACGACGGCGGGGGCCATACAGAGCAAATCGCCAGCCCGCTGACAATGCCGGTTAACCAGGCGGTTAACCCCCTGTCTCTATTAATCAATCGACGGCCGCGCCCCATGCATGAAAAGCTCAGGCGACAATCTGACCAGGAGACGATCGCGGTGCTTCTTCCGCATGGTGAGCATACCTTGTGCTACGATCTTGTCGGCGCGGAGACCGGCCAGGTCGTCGCCTTCACCCATTCGCTCGCCGCCGATCTGGGTCTGTGGGCGGAACAGGTCCCCGCCCTTGTCGCAGCCGGCTATCGCGTCCTGCGCGTCGATCTGCGCGGGCACGGTGGCAGTCGGGGGCCGGCCGGACCGTACACGATCGATGCGCTGGCCGACGATCTCATCGCCGTGGCCGATGCCACCGGCATCGAGCGGTTTCATTTCGTCGGACTGTCGATCGGTGGTGCCGTAGGGCAATCGCTTGGGCTCCGGCATCCCCGGCGGGTCCAGTCGCTCATGCTGTGCGACACGCAGAGCCAGTCCTTTCCCGACGCGGCGACGCACTGGGGGGGGCGCATCGACAAGCTTCGGCAAACCGGCTCGGTGGAATCGATCGCCGACGATACGATGAAGCGCTGGCTCACACCGGAGTTTCAGGCGGCGCATCCGCACCGTTGGCAACAGATCCGGTCGACCGTGGCCTGCTGCACTGTGGACGGGTATATCGGCTGCGCCCAGGCCTTGGCAGACTTCAGCTACACCGACCGTCTCGATCAGGTCGCCGTGCCGGTGCTCGTGGCATGTGGAAGCGAAGATCCGCGCGCCACGCCGGAGGAGAGCCGGCGCATTGCCGCCCTGTTCCGCGACGGCCGGTACGAGGAATTCACCGGCGCGCGCCACGTTCCCAATGTCGAACAGCCGGAAGCGTTCAACCGTGTCCTCACCGACTGGCTGCAGCAGGTGCAGTAGACCGGTCAGTCCGGCTCGCCGGATTTGAGAGCGGTCCCTCCCGGCGCGGTTCACGCCGGGCTCGGACGTCGAACCTTACAGATCGGGCCAGCCCGCCGCCCGGCCACGTGCCAGGCGCGGATAGACGCGCAGCGCGTTGCCGGAATAGATGCTGGCTTTCGCCTCTCCGTTCAGCGAGGCGCCCTCGATATAGCGGCGGGTGTCGTCGAAATGATGGCCCGTCTCCGGATCGATCCCGCGCACCGCACCGACCGTCTCGGATGCGAAGAGGATATTTTCGGCCGGTATCACCTTCAGCAGCAGGTCGATGCCGGGCTGATGATAGACGCAGGTATCGAAGAAGATGTTGCCGAGCAGCAGTTCGGAGAGCGGCGGTAGGCCCATGTCCTGGGCGATCCCCCGGTAGCGGCCCCAGTGATAGGGCACCGCCCCGCCGCCGTGCGGGATCACGAACCTGAGCGTCGGAAAATCCTTGAACAGCGACGAGGTGAGGCACTGCATGAAGGCGGTGGTATCGCCGTTGATGTAATGCGCGCCGGTCGCGTGGAAATGCGGATTGCACGATCCGCTGACGTGGATCATCGCCGGAACGTCGAGGTCGACCAGCGCCTCGTAGAGCGGATACCATGACCGGTCGTGCAGCGGCGGGCCCGACCAGTGTCCGCCGGATGGATCGGGGTTGAGGTTGCAACCGACGAAGCCCAGTTCCTCGACGCAGCGCCGTAGTTCGGGGATGGAATGTTTCGGCGCGACGCCGGGGCTTTGGGGTAGTTGGCACACCGCCGCGAAATTATCCGGATAGAGCGCGCAGATGCGGTGGATCAGGTCGTTGCACACCGTTGCCCACTCGGCGCTGATCCGCGCGTCGCCCAAATGATGTCCCATGCCGACGGCGCGCGGCGAGAAGATCGTCAGGTCGGTGCCGCGCTCGCGCTGGAGGCGAAGTTGCGCGCCCTCCAGGCTCTCGCGCAGTTCGTCATCCGAAATCACCGGCGGTGGGATGATTTCGCCGACATGCGCATCCGCGCACCCGCACGTTCCAAGCTGGTGCTGGCGAAACGCCTCAAGTTGTCTGGGGGCGGTCGTGTAGTGGCCGTGGCAATCGATGATCATGTTCATGCCCGCTTCCGAGGAATCGCCGATTCGATGCCGGGGCGCGCGGGCGCTGTCGATTGACTAAAGTGTCCGTGCGGTTGAGCCGCAGGTTAAGCGACTTAACCATCGGCTCAAGCGCAGGGCGATTTTACTCAATCGCACCCCGCAACCTTCGCCGGCACTAGATGCGGCATGAAAAATATCGTGGTGAGGAACATCGAGCGGGCGTCGCCGGATGTCTGCGATGCGCTGGCGAGCTGCGGCGTGGCGACGGTGCATGAAGCGATGGGGCGCGATAGGTTGATGCGCCCCTATATGCGCCCCGTGTTCGCCGGCGCACAGATCGCCGGATCCGCCGTGACCGTCCTTGCGGCTCCCGGCGACAACTGGATGCTGCACGTCGCGATCGAACAATGCCGTCCGGGTGACGTCCTGGTGGTCGGGCTGATGAGCGACAGCAGCGACGGCATGATCGGCGATCTGATCGCGACCGCGCTTCAGGCCCGCGGCGTGCGCGGCGTGGTGATCGATGCCGGTTGCCGCGACGTACGGACACTCGCCGAGATGAATTTTCCGATCTGGTCGCGGGCGATTTCGGCGCGGGGGACCGTGAAGGCCACGCTGGGACAGGTCAACCTTCCGGTCGTGTGCGCCGGCGCGCTGGTCCATCCGGGCGATGTCGTGATCGCCGACGATGACGGAGTCGTCGTGGTGCCGAGGGAAAGCGCGGAGGAGGTTTTGGCGCTGTCACAGGCGAGGACGGCGAAGGAAGACGCGCTGCGCGCGCGCTACGCTGCGGGTGAGCTTTCGCTGGATGTCGGCGACATGCGGGGGGCGCTGGCGGCGGCGGGGCTGATCTATGTCGAGCACCCCGGTGATGCATAGCGCGCCGGGCATTCCGCTGAAGATCGCGATCGCGACCTACGGGCACACCGCCGCGCTCAAGGGCGGACAGGTCAAGATTGCGGGCGTCGAGCCGAACTTCGTCGAGGTGAAGCCGATCATCGCCGCGTTTCGCCGGATGGTTCGCGATGTCGAATTCGACGTGTGCGAGATGGCGCCCGCGACGTACATGATCGCGCGGGCGGCCGGGGCGCCGTTCAAGGCGCTGCCGGTGTCGATCTTTCGCCGCTTTCATCACGCCGGCTTCGTGACGCGCGGCGATGCGGGGATCGAGGTGCCCAAGGATCTGGAGGGCAAGCGCGCCGGTGTGCGGGCATGGTCGGTCACGACCGGGATCTGGACGCGCGGCATCCTGTCCGAAGATCATGGCGTCGACTTGTCCAAGATCACCTGGGTGGTCGACGACGAGGAGCATGTGCAGTCGCTGCGGCTCCCGCCGAATGTCGAACGGGCGCCAGCGGGGCGACCGCTGGTCGACCTCATGGCGGAGGGATATCTGTCGGCGGCGTTCACCGCCAACGCCGGGATCGGACGCGCCGGCGCGCCGACCGGGGGCTGGCGCGTTGCCGATGGCGGCGACGCGCAGACCTATCGCGAACTGTTCCCCGACGCCGCCGCGCGCGAAGCCGAATGGTATCGCCGTACCGGCGTCTATCCGATCCACGGCGTAATCGTGGTGAAGGATCGCGTCCTGGACGAACATCCGCAGGTCGCGCGCGCGCTGTTCGATGCCTTCGTGGAGTCGAAGGCGCGCTATCTCGCGCAACTCGCGCGCGGCGATACCGATACTGATACCGATACCGATGCGCACTATCGCGCGATGCAGCAGATCGTCGGCGCTGATCCGCTTCCATACGGCATCGAGGCGAACCGTCCGTCGATCGACCGCCTGATCCGCTACTGTTTCGAGCAGCAGCTTCTCCCCCGGCAATTCGCCGCCGAAGACATGTTCATCGATATCGAAGGTTAGGAGAGCGGCTCATGACCACAGCCACCCCGGCGCGCACCGTGCTCCGCACGAATCTGGCCGAATATCCCGTCACCGCGG